>JUEG02000707.1_pt1 | contig 51049 bp, 47 predicted proteins | sample 432341 | NCBI WGS metagenome assembly JUEG02 (sample SAMN02953476, study PRJNA257561) | rock porewater metagenome | biome: terrestrial; feature: Opalinus Clay rock; material: porewater; isolation source: Opalinus Clay rock BIC-A1 borehole | place: Switzerland: Mt Terri URL, St-Ursanne ... | reverse complement strand
AGCTGAAGATATATCGGTTATCTTAGTAGCCGACAGACCTTTTTTTGCAAAGAGCATAAGTGCTTTTGACAATATCTGTTCTCTACGTTCATCCTTCATCTTTTGATTTAGGTCTTTATTTCTTGCCAAAAAAATCACTCCTTCCATTGATTGAAATTTCATTCAATACCATTCTATTACAATAAACTTATTTTGATAACCTATTTCTATTAAAAAGTCAACTTTTATTAATTTCTTTATGGATGACAAAAAACCAAACCACTGCACTAACAATGATTTGGTCTTTTTTCGCCATCATTTATGATACCGTTACACACCGTATCACATCCCTAAAGTAACCGTCACCTTAAATAAATCACCATCCACCTCAATATCTAAACTTCCTCCATGCAGGTCAACAATGGACTTGGCTATAGCGAGTCCTAGTCCTGATCCTTCCGTATTTCTTGAGGTATCACCCCGTTTAAAGCGTTCGAACAATTCGTCGGTACCCTCACCAAGTTCATACTTTGTGACGTTTTTAAAGGTAATTACTACTTTACCTTGTAATTCTTTTATCGAAATAAATACTCTGGTGTTTTCTAAGGAATATTTGAGAATGTTTCCGATTAGATTGTCGAAAACCCGCCAAAGCTTTTGCCCATCAATTATAGCATAAACCGGTTTTTCTGGCTTAGATACGCGTAACTGTAAAGTTGACTCGTTGATGGCTTCTGTATGCTCGGCAAGTGCCTGCTGTAAAAGCTGAACCAGGTCAATCCTTTCTTGCGCCAGCTCCACGCTACCACTGACCATTTTGGAAGCTTCAAATAGATCATCGATAAGAACTTTGAGTCGTTTCGATTTGCGGTCAATAATCTGAATATAGGCATCTTGATCGTCTTTGCTCAAATCCGGCGTTTTTAATAGCTCAGTGTACGTGATAATCGAAGTTAAAGGTGTTCTTAAGTCATGACTGACATTTGTAATAAGTTCAGTTTTTAAGCGTTCACTTTTGGCTTGTTCAGATTGAGATTCTTTTACACCGTGCTTTAAGGTATTGATATTATCTGCAAGAGTTGCAAGTACTGATTTACCCTTAACCGGTAGGTCAGGTTCTAGGTTTCCTTTGGCTAGCTCCCTAGCATGGTTTATAATGCGGTTTAAGTATCCGACACTATTGGCTAATATTATAAGAGTAGGAACCACAACCATTATAAACAAGGGGACGTAGATTGTAATAACACTTTGATGCGTTAACACTACCGTAAATCCTATACCTGCGGCAAAGATGACCCCTAATAAGAGAAGGATTTTAAAGCCGATACTTCGGATTAAAAAAGCGTCCTTTACTCTCCAAACTAGACTTTGCTGCAAATCTAGTTTTAAATTCTCTGGTTCTTTTATTCGATCAAAAAGTAATGCTCCTTGGATATAGGTTAAAGTAACAAAAAAGGTATGAACGAAAAGACTAAAAATAATTTCTGTGATATGCCTAAATAATCCATCGTTAATATAGAGATTTTCATACTGTAAACTCGTTAAGCCTACAAAAGCAATAAAAAAGGTTAAAATAAGGAGTGCCAGTCTTATATCCAAGGCGATTCGATTGTAAAATGGACTTAATTGCTCACTAGGATAGAAGCGAGTAATAGCAAACTTTTTATTTAAATACAAAGCTAATAGCAAGGACAGAATGCCACTGATGGTATAGATATAGAAAAGTAATTGTCTTTGTTGAAATTGTTCAAAACCCTTAAAAAACAAACTGCTTTTAGCTATATTAGATACCCCAACCCAACCCTCGATGGAGGCTCTTGGCTTAACTACGGAACTTAAAATTCCATTGTAGTCGTCCTTATAAATAATAGTCGAAGCATCATTTATGTATCCATATTTTTTGTTGTCATACTCTCTGAGATATAGCATTTCCTTTTTAAATTCAGCTACAGTGTTTTCAGTTAAATTTAAATTTGTAAGAGTCTCTCCTGAAACGGTATCTTGTAAGTAGTATTTAAACACTTGGCTAGATCGTTCAAAATCTAAACGGTAGTTTTCTAACTCTTTATAGTATTTCTCTGTTTTATCTTCCTTTTCCTTAACAATCTTTACGCGCACGTGTTCATCACTTTTAAAATTATTAGTTATATCTTCAATCTTAGTATCTCTTTCTTCTGTGTAGGCTTTGGCTACTTCATCATTATTAGCCTCCAAGGCATCTTCAATCTTAAACCGATATTGCTCTTTTACATTAGTTATTTGCTCTGAAAGATCCCCATATTTATACCGATGTTCTTTAATTTCATCTTGGGTCACTGTTATATTCTTTTTTGCTCCCTCTTTTGTTACAGTATTTAATTTAAATATACTTAAATACTCAAGATACTGATTTAACTGCATTTCGAACTCTTGGGTCTGAAAATAACTCTTACCTATAAATTCGTTACCCCTGTTTAGTCCCAGCAAAGTACCACTAAGACCAATGGTAAGTAACATCATCCAGCCTATAAACTTAAGTTTACTTTTCGATTTTGTAGCCAATTCCCCACACCACCTTTAAATATCTTGGATTCTTCGGATCGATTTCTATCTTTTCACGAATTTTACGAACATGAACAGCTACGATATTATCAGCATTATAGCAGGGTTCATTCCAGACTCGCTCATAAATTTCATTAATGGAGAAGACACGGCCGGCGTTAGTCATCAACAACTCCACAATTTTGTACTCAATTGGTGTCAATCTAATAACCTCGCCAATAACGGCCACTTCTTTGGCTGCTTGATCTAAGGTAAGCCCATTAAGATCGATTAATTTATTTGTCCCTTCGTAGGTGCCTAGAGTCACATATCTTCTTAACTGGGATTTAACCCGAGCAATCAGCTCAAGGGGGTTAAAAGGTTTGGTAACATAATCATCGGCCCCAACCTGAAGGCCTAGAATTTTATCCATGTCTTCACTTTTAGCACTAAGCATGATTATAGGGATATTTTTTTGTTCCCGAATTTTAAAGGTAGTAGCAATACCATCAAGTCTGGGCATCATCACATCTAAAATAATCAGATGAATTTCTTGTTCATTTAATTTTTCAATGGCTTCTAGGCCATCGGCGGCATGAATCACCGTGATGCCTTCATTTTTCAAATATATTTCAATGGCATCTCTAATCTCTTTTTCATCATCTACTACTAAGACTTTATAGTTATCCACCTACTTAAGCTCCCTTCGTAACCATCTTCAATAAGTCCATTTCTTATTACTATAAACCAATTATAAAAGAAAAATCTTAATATTGACCTAGGACAAATATTAAGACTTTCTTAATTTTAACACAAAAAAGCAGGTTCAGTGTGACACCAAACCTGCCATTTTAATATAATTATATATTCAACAAATTCTTAATATTATTCAAGCAGTGTATAAACAATAGCTATGGCCCCAGGTCCTGTATGAACGCCGAGAACAGAAGACCGAACTTGGGTGACTAATATTTCTTCACAGTTAAACATTTCCTGAACTTTCTCTTTCATAGCTAAAGCCCGATCTTCCACATTTCCATGAGCTATACCCACTCGTACCAATTTATCCCCAACCTCAGACTTGATAATCTCTAAAATTTTATTGGCGGCCTTGATATGGGTTCGTACTTTATCTAAGGGTACTACAGTTCCATCTTCCAGGCAAAGAATAGGCTTGATGTTTAGAAGGCTTCCAATTAATGCTGAAGCTTTGCCTATCCTACCTCCCTTTTGAAGGTACTCTAAGGTATCCACCAGTAAAAACAGCTTGATTTTATGCTTAAAGTCTTCTAAATATTTTACTAAATCTGCTTTATCTAAGCCCTCGTTAATCCTTCTGGCTGCCTCTAAGACGAGAAAACCCAGACCTACAGTAGTATTTTTGGAATCAATTACACTAATCTTATCCTTATCAACCATTTGGGCTGCCGTTTGGGCAGTAGCAGGAGTACCGCTTAGGTTTCCTGATATATGGATAGATATAACCTCATAGCCCTCGGTGATGTATTTCTCATAGACTTTAACAAAGTCCCCGATTGCAGGTTGTGAGGTGGTAGGCATTTTCGTCTCCTGTCCCACTCTTGTATAAAAATCAGTAGAATTAATTTCAATTGTATCTACATAGGAAGTTGTAGCAAAGTTTACTGTTAAGGGTACAACTTCTATATCTAAGGTCTTTATCAGCTCAGGGTCAATATCAGAAGTACTGTCAGTAACCAATTTAATTTTGGACATTTAATCTCTCCTTACAGCTCTTAGACTAATAAATTCAACATTGAAGTGGCTAAAAAGGAGTAAATAAGTAACCCAGTCACGTCAATAGTTGTTGTTATAAATGGTGCTGAGGCTACAGCTGGATCTATCCCTATCCTTTTAAAAATCAAAGGTACTAAAGTTCCCATGGTTGCAGCCGTGACGATATTAGCCCACATAGCCAACCCGACAACCACCCCTAGCATGGGTTGTTGATTTTGCCAGATCATGGCCACAATGGCAACTATCGCACCAATAATTAAGCCAATTGAAAAGCCTACTGCCGATTCCCGAAAAATTATATTTGCCACTTTTTTGGCATCAATTTGGCCTGTTGCCAATCCTCTAACGGTAATTGTTGAGGATTGAGTACCGACATTTCCACCCATTCCTGTGAGTAGAGGAATAAAGAACGCTAAAGCGACAACGGCCTGAAGCTGATCTTCGAACCCTCTCAGCACTTGCCCGGCTAGTAAACCTCCAAACATTGTAACAAAGAGCCAAGGTAACCGAGCTCTTATGGAAGAATTCACTTTTTGAAAAGTACTTTCCGATTCATCAATTTCGGAAGCTCCCACCAAGAGGTATAAATCCTCCGTCGCTTCGTCATGAATAACATCGATGACATCGTCGACGGTAATAATCCCAAGAAATTCTCCTTGATCATCCACAACGGGAACGGCGAGGAAATCGTATTTGGCTACCATCCTGGCAACTTCCTCTTGATCCATTTTTACATTAACGCTTTTAATATTCTGATGCATGATATCTTCAATTAGGGAATGCGGACTGGCAAGAATCAGATCCCTTAAAGAGTTAACCCCAACTAGCCTATTCTTTTGATCTAAGACGTAAACATAATAAACTGTTTCCGCCTCTTGAGCTATTTCCCTTACGACTTGTATGGCTTCTTCAACGGTGATGTCACGCCTGATTGCCACATACTCAGTGGTCATTAACCCCCCGGCAGTTTCCTCACCATACTCTAGAAGTTCTTGGACATCTTCAGCCTCTTCGATTCCCATTAGACCAAGGAACTGATTTTTTTCCTTTTCCGGCATCTCTCCTAACAGGTCGGCAGCGTCATCAGAATACATTTCCTCTAAAATTTCAGAAGCCTGTTTTGGCTTAATTCCAATGGTCAATAAGGTTGTTGCCCGTTCAGAATCTATTTCATTAAGGACTGCAACAGCAACATCGGTATCAAGGAGTTTAAATAAGGTAATTTGCTCGTCCTCAGCTAAACTTAAAAATAGGTCTGTTGCATCAGCAGGGTGTAATTCATGCAAGATCATCTCAACCTGCTGAACTTTCCCTTCAGAAATCATCTGTCTGATTTTATATATAATTTCATCAATATTTCTTGCCATAAGATAAAACTCCCTTAACTAAGAACTATTCTTCAGTAAAGCCAAAGCTCTTTAGCATACTGTCTTTGTTCCGCCAATCTTTTTTTACTTTGACCCAAAGATCCAAAAAGATCTTGGAGCCCAGTAAATTTTCGATATCGGTTCTAGCCAGGGCCCCCACTTTACGAAGCATCATCCCTTGTTTACCTACAATGATTCCTTTCTGGGAATCACGTTCCGTATAAATAGTTGCTTTTATAAATACCATACCGTTTTTTCGAGCAGTAACTTCTTCAACATCAACGGCAATGGCATGAGGGATTTCCTCCCTTGTTAAGTGGAGCACCTTTTCTCTAATCAGTTCAGCAATAACCAATCTTTCAGGTTGGTCAGTAACCATATCAGAAGGATAGTATTGCGGGCCTTTAGGTAAATATTTTTCAATTTGCGGAACTAGATTATCTAGACTATCTTTTTCTATAGCCGAAATTGGAATTATTTCAGCAAAAGACATTTCCTTTTGATACACTTCAATAATCTTAAAAAGGCTTTCCTTACTTGGTAGTAAATCAATTTTATTTATCAACAGAAAAACCGGAGTTTTAACTGCTTTTAGATTTTCGATAACGAACTTATCCCCTGGCCCAACCTTTTCATCTGCCTCAACAACAAATATAACAATATCTACTTCATTCAAGGCATTGATAGCAGTATCCACCATGAATTCACCCAGTTTATGCTTTGGCTTATGAATTCCCGGGGTATCTAAAAAGACTATTTGTGCTCCTGCAGTATTTAGTATAGATCTGATCTGGTTTCTGGTAGTTTGAGGTTTATCAGACATTATGGCAATCTTTTGTCCAATCAGTTGATTTATTAAGGTGGACTTACCAACATTTGGCCTACCAACTATTGCTGCGAATCCTGATTTGAAATTTTCTTTGTTCATTATAAAACCTCCAGTGCCTAGTATGTAACTTCACTTGTGGTGGGTACCACTTGAATCCAGGTTTGGCCCGGAACTAGTTTAACCTCATTTCCTGTTTCGTCTAAGAATACAGTTTGTTCTCTTAAAGAATTCTTTTTCCAAGAACCTTTGTGTACTTTACCGTTATTGAATAATAATGCTTTTCCTTCACCCATTAAGTCAATTTCCAAACGGGAATTATCGTGAGCTAGGGTTGGAGCATATTGAATCAGTATATTACTTGCCTCTAACTGCTTACCGGATACTTTGTCCACGTGAGCCGCTGGACCATTAAAGCGCAGATAAGTATTGTTGTCAATATTATATTCATAGGTTACATTGTAGTTCTTAGAGGAATACTTTATAAAAATCTTTTCTGCCGTCTGGCCTAAAGCATTCTCTTCATCTTTGGCTAGAAACTTAAAACCTTGCAAATTAACTGGTGTATCTAGTTCTTTAGTATTAGCATAAGACCATAGTTTATCAGTTGAGGTATATAAATTATGGGGGGCAACTCTATCTGAAGTTCGCCAAAACGCTTTAGTTCCGATTTTGAATTCATCCAAGTCAGCTACACCATAACGTTGAATATCTTCAAGAGCATCAGTACTGCCACCACAATGTGCATATAGAGCATCAAACTCTAAAGCTTTTACTACAAAATAAGGCCGAGCACTCCGTACAGGACCAACTTCTTCCACGTCATTTTGTAAGTAGATTGCAAGTAGTCTGGTTATGCCACCTTCAGCTAAAAATTCATAAACCACATCTGCTTTATCTAAGCCTGATTGAGGCCTAGCCGAGGTAGAATTATTAATCATAACTGCCAAAGGCCTTCTTTCTAGCGTTTCTTGCTCAATGGTTAGTCCTGTAAGTGGAGAGAAAATCGCTTTAGGGCTGTCAGTCGCCATACCTGGTTGATCATTTTTATCACCTATGCCCAAAAACGAACAACCGGTAAGAAGAGTTGAAAAAGCTAGACAGGCTACGATACCTTTTATTTTCGTTCCTTTTATCAAACTATTAACCCCCTAATATTTCTATTCTTTATCAGGCACATATACCCCACCGGAAATAAGAAATTTAAACCCCTTATCTATAGACATTGGCAGAGGTACTACGTCCTTTTTGGGCACTATTAAAAAATAACCCAGAGTAGGATTTGGAGTGGTTGGCAAAAAAACATTAAGCAGTTCTTTTTCCTTGGTCTTGTCCACTACTTCTCCTGTGGTTTTTCCAAACACAAAGGCTAGTGAATAAATACCTATCCTAGGATACTCTATTAACACCAATGGATGGATATCAAGTTTCTTGCGATGGATAAAAGCTCTGGTAATTTGTTTTGCTGACGTATATATTTTACTTATCAATGGTAGGTTATAAAATAATTGTTCCGCCCGTGATAACAGTTTTCTACCAATGATATTCGTTGCTAAAAATCCTGCGGTTAAGATTAGTACTATCGTTGCTAAAAGGCCTAAGCCAGGTATTGATCTCCCAAGAAAGGAAGTTATTAACTCACCCAGGAGGCCGTCTACGAAACTAAAAAGCAAATACAAAATATAAAGAGTTACCACTGACGGGAGTAAAATAAACATCCCCGAAAGCATGTAATTACGAAATCTAACTAAGCGCACAATGATCCTCCTAGGTTAAATTTAAAATGTACTTTGTAAAAATAAGAATTGCAATAAAAATTGCATTAAGGGCAGTAATAAGTACTGCCCCTGCGGATACATTCTTTGCTACCTCTGCAAGCGGATGAAACTCTTGACAAACTAAATCAATCACATTCTCAATAGCGGTGTTTAATAGCTCTGCCGTTATGACTAAGGCTATCGAGAAGGAGATTAGTGCTAGCTCCATTACCGTCACTTGAAATGCGTAACTTGCAACTAAGGCAATAACCGTTGCTACACCGTGAATTCTTAAGTTCTTTTCTGTTTTAAAGGCATGCCTGACTCCGGCCCAAGCATACTTTAAGCTATATCTAAAGTTCTTAGCCTTCATAGCCATTACCTACCACTTTACCTATTTATCTCTAAGGCCTTTAGAACGGCCTCTTGCTTTGCTAACATTATCTTTTCCTCGTCCTCTGTCATATGATCATAACCGATTAGATGAAGTAATCCATGAACCGTTAGAAAGGCTACTTCTCTTTCAAAACTATGGCTAAACTCTGCGGCCTGTCTTTGTGCTGTTTCTAAGGATATTACGATATCTCCTAGAACTTCTGCCTCTGCAAACTCAAGTTCATCCTCTAGATCCCCATAGTTGATTTCCTCTTCCGAATCCCTAAAAGCAAAAGAAAGCACATCAGTAGCACAATCCTTGCCTCTATACTCTCTATTTAGTTCCTTAATATATGCATCGTCAACTAGGGCAATGCTTACTTCAACCTCTTCATCTATTTCCTCTTGCTTTTGCGTTTGCGTAGCTACACGCTCAATTAATGCTTCCACTTCTTCAGATACTTGGTGTTTATCTTGCAGATTACTTATTTGGATTATCACTTTTCTTTTTTCTCCTCTCTATCTCCTTCTCAATCTGATCAGGATATTCGATTCTAGAGTGGAAAATTCCGCCTAGAACAGTCATAAAAGAATCAATAATTTTATCGATTTCCTTCAAGGTTAAATCACTCTCATCTAACTGTCCATCATGTAGTTTTTCTTTGACTAGCTTTCTCACTAAACCTTCAATTCTTCCCATATTTGGCTTTTGCATGGATCTAACTGCCGCTTCTACAGAATCTGCCAACATTACAATGGCCGTTTCTTTGGTTTGAGGCTTTTTAGCTTCATATCTAAAGTCATCTTCGTTGTATTCACAATTCTCGTTGTCACCTTTAGCCTTCTGATAAAAAAAGGAACAAAGGGTTGTACCATGATGCTGTTCAATAAAATCCGTAATTATCTGAGGTAATTTATGCTGTTCAGCCAGCTCTAAACCGTCTTTAACATGTGAGGTAATAATTAAGGTACTTAAAGTTGGAGCAATTTTATCATGCGGATTATCTGCCGTCAGCTGGTTTTCAATGAAAAAGTAAGGTCTTTTTATTTTACCAATGTCATGATAATAAGCACCCACTCTGGCTAACAAGGATTCTGCACCTATAGCCTCTGCAGCAGCTTCCGCTAAATTGCCGACAATTATACTATGATGATATGTCCCTGGTGCCTCAAACAAAAGACGCTTTAATATTGGGTTATTGGGATTTGAAAGTTCCAGCAACCTTATAGCGGAAGTAATACCGAAAGCTGTTTCCAAATACGGTAGTATTCCTATGGTTAATACGGCTGCTAATAATCCATTCGAAAGCCCTAAAATTATAGCTGAAAGGAATGTAAGCGGCAGCGAACTGTTATCTATTAAGCCTAGGCTGATAATGGTTAAGATACCAGCCGACCCTACAATAAAACCGGCCTTAGCCAAGTCTGAGCGTTGACTAAGTCTAGAGACACTATAAATCGAAATTAATCCGGTAATTAACCCCATTACAGCAAACCTCAGTTCTCCTCCGGTCATGATGCCAAGGAAGATACCTATAACGATAGTCACTATAACCGATAGCTTAGCATCCAATAATATGGCGATTAACATACTAGCCGCAGAAAGCGGTACCGCGTAGGAGACTAAGGTGGAGTATTCCGGCTTTCCCGTAATGTTTATGGCAATTATAACCTTAGCCAGTAATAAGGTTATGGCTACTATTATACCCGTTAAAACTAGATAAGCTTCATTGTTAAAAATCTCTCTATTTATTTGATACAAAAAGACTAGAACTAAAGTCATCCCGATTGCTACAATAAGAGCAATACCCACTACAGAACCATAGGAGGAACGTGCTTTTAACAAGCCCAGACTTTGTAGCTTTACAATGTGCTCTCTAGAAACAATTTCACCTTCACGAATTATTATTTCGCCCTGTTTTAAAGATTTCTGCACAGGAGCTACCCTAGACTGTGCTTCAGCAATTCTTCTTTGAGTTTCTTCGTCATCATAGATTTTATTTGGCTCTGTAAACTCTCTTATTAAAACTATTACAACTTCTTCAAATTCCTTTCTAAAAGCAAGCTGTTTAGCTTCATCTATAAGTTGCTCTTTTCTGACTGCTAGATTATCGTCTTGTATGCCTGTCCCATAGGCTTCAGCAAAAATCTCTCTGGTTCTAGTTTCCATGGTATCAAGAGTTTGGGCATCAGATTTAACTAAAGCAAGTAGAACTTGGTCTGATAACTCAAAGACAAGTTTTTCTCTTAATAGCGTTATTTGTTCCTCTGGTTTAAGTACCTTTGGTTCAGCCCCTTCTGGGCTTTCTCCTTTTTGTAGCTGGACCTCTTTGATTTTAGTAATAAAATCTATAACCTTGTTATTAACTACTTGGGGGACCTCTGGTTCACGAACGTAAACAGGGTCAACTTTATCGACAGCTTCCTTTTGTAGTCTTGACGTTTCATCTTCGTCAATATAAGTGATACTTCTAGTGGCTTTAAAATCCCTTGGGGCTACATCACCTTGTTCTAAAGAAACTCTTTCAGGCATAAAGTCAATGGCTATTATAAAGGTTAACATAATAAAAAAACCTGCTGCTATGAATAGCCTTTTAAGCAAGGTATTTTGCCAAATCACTCCTATTTTACTGTTTAGAAGTTTCTTTTGAAGCTTATTCGAAAAAAACATTTATTCACATCTCCCAGTGCTCTTAGGCCTTATCGTTTCGGTCATAGGCTCTGATGATTTTTTGTACCAAAGGATGTCTAACCACATCGGCTTCAGTTAAACGTTGAAAAGAAATGCCTTCAATGCCCTCTAAGACCTTTTGGGCATCTATTAAACCCGAATGCTGACCCTTAGGTAAATCCACTTGTGTTATGTCACCTGTAATAATCGCTTTAGAACCGATACCTATTCTGGTCAAGGCCATTTTCATTTGCTCCGGAGTAGTATTTTGAGCTTCGTCTAATATGATGAAACAGTCTTCTAAAGTCCGTCCCCGCATATAGGCTAGAGGTGCTATTTCGATTATAGACCGATCTAAGTATTTGGCAGTAGTTTCTGCCCCTAAAACATCATATAAGCTATCATACAAGGGTCTTAAATATGGGTCTACCTTTTCCTGGAGATCCCCCGGTAAAAAGCCCAGCTTCTCGCCCGCCTCAACAGCAGGACGCGTTAAAATGATCTTACTTACGGCCTTTTGTCTAAGAGCTTGCACAGCCATAACTACGGCTAGATAGGTTTTTCCTGTCCCTGCAGGTCCAATTCCAAAAACTACATCATGGTTTCTAATCCCCTCGACATATAACTTTTGGCCGTGGGTTTTTGATTTTATTTGTTTACCCTTGTGTGTTATGTAGATAACCTGATCTACTAAGTCAGATATAGTCTGTTCATTTCCTGATTGGACTAGTCTAGCAGTATAGAGAACCTCTTGCAAGGTAATAGGGTTACCCTTTCTAGCCACTTTTTGAAGTTCGGAGAAAATCTGCTTAAGTTGTTCAACCTCTTTTTTTTCACCAATTAACAGAATTTCGCTCCCTCGCGCAACTATCTTTACCGAAAAAAGCTTCCTAATTGCCTCTAAATTCTCATCCTGCTGACCGAAAATTGTTAGCGCTATATCATTATCGTTAAGAATTAATCTTTCTTCGGCTTGGCTAATCAAAAATTCAACCCCCTCATAATATTTTCTATTAAGGCAAAGGCCTTACTTTTCTTTAATATATCGTAGTTTACCAATACTTTCAATAGCTTCAATAGTTACTTTGTATTTAACCTTGTTTTTATCAGTTGTTTTAATTTCTTCGATCTCTTTGTTGACTATTTCGGCTTCAGGCGATAGCTTATTTCTAATTCGATCTTCTGCAGCCCCGATAGCTAACTCCTTAGCACCGTTATAGCCTAAATTATGCTTTATTTCTTTTGTTTCAAAATACGTAGTAGATATAACTTCGACAGGAATACTAAGATTCCTCCATTGTAAAAGCTTATTGACCTTTTCCACTTTTTCATAGTTCTTAAAATTTATTTTTTTCGGCCCTTTTAGAATTATTTCCTTACCTTGAATTTTAATTCTAAGATTATCTACTGAATTCCCCGTGCGTTCCTGTTCTATTTGTAATATTTTCGCTTCAGCAATAGTCTGATACCAAACTCTTCCCTTGACTATACCCTTGGCACGAACATATTTGGGCTTCGGAAGATCCTCCTCTAACTCCTCTATCTCTTCCCCCTCCGGTTTTACCTCTTGAATCTCAGACTCAGGTGGCAGAAGTATGCCTGAAATTAGAATTTGGCCTTTTTTAACTAACTGACCTTCTTTTACTGCTGCTTCCCCACGCATAACTAAGATTTCTTTAATTACTCCTTTTTTAGTAGCGATTATATGGGCGGGATTTTGATCACTAGGATTCTCGCCTGACATTTTTTTCTCTACAACTTCGACTAAAGCCTTGGTGCCTTTTATTTTAATACCTATCCAAGCAAGTTGGGGGATACTCTTACCTACCTTTTTCTCCATTTCCTTGGTGTTTATTTCCCACTTTGGTGTCCCTTTATCCAAGCCCGCATCTCGTAAGGCTAATAGTATAGTTTTATTAGAGATCTTATCAGCTCCTTGAACGTCCACAAACCAGATGAAGGATGACAATACATAGAGTGCAATTAAAAAGGTAAAGGCTCCCGCCACGAGCATCTTTCTCTGTTTAAAGTAGGCTAAGATAAAAGGCAACCCCCGCTTTTGCTCGATTGTAATCCGACAGCCCAGTTTCTTAGCAATATGTCGCAAAGCTTTGAAGCTATGCACCCTTACATTAAGTATCATGCGGTCATCTCCTTGTAAAGATATATCCCACAGATAGATACCTCTACTGATGACCATATTTACAAATTTTTCTAAGCCTACACCTTCAACCCTTATACTCAAATAGCCTAATATATAAGACCAAAACTTAAAAAACATTCCCTCACCCCTACACTATTGGTAATTAACCGAAATTATTTTTCCCTCCACGGAAATTTCGTCCGGAAGTATATTTCTTAGCACCAGTTTTTCACCTCGAATTGCAATTTCTCCTTCATTAACCTTAACTCGAATGATCTCATCTCCATATTCTATAATTCCCATGTGATTTTCAACAAAGACTTGAATATTTCCAACAAGGACTACCTTAGGTAAGTCCAACATAATATCCTTAGGAATCTCCAGAAAGTTGGAAAATTGCTGCTGAAATTGACGCTTCCATTTTCTTCGTCTATCTTTAAACGACATAGTTTCATACCTCCATTTAAACAAGTCCTTTATCCCTATAGCATTTTTATGCAATTGTAATGGTAAAAATTACTAACATAGAAAAAGGGCTAACTCAAAAGTAATTTATACTTTCAAGTTAACCCTTTATATTTTATATTCTGTGCCTATTCCTTTTAGCTATAGGTGGTTGTAATATCTCGGCCCAAACGATTCCTTGTCTTACTTGATCAACATCGAGACTAGGAATTAGATTGTCCGGTTGTTCCTGCCGTCTCTCATCTTTTGGTTTATTCTTTACTTTTTTCTCAGCCGAAGTCCCTGACTCAATAAATTGCTTCTTTCGAAGAGGTTCCTCTTTGATTTTCACTTTCACTGGTTCGATGTTAGTCTGCTTAACCGGAGGGAAATGCTTTTCCTCCTCAGCGTCATCCCATTCTTCCCACCAAGGTCTCTGCTGGTTAGTTGTTTGCTGGGGAAAATCCTGTTCAGGAAAATGAGGTTGTGGAGCATTACCTCTACCCTTTTGAGTCTTTTTAGCCCCACTAACAGCCCTAAAAATCATAAAGATTATAAAGAGTATTATTCCTAGCGAGTCCATTACTTCTTATCCTCTGCGCCAATCTGACCGATACCTTTTTGGTCTTGGCCACCCTTTGAAATAGCTTCCCTCATAGAGGTGTCAGCTAAAACATTTTGCATATTGTAATAGTCCATTACACCAAGTTTTCCGTCTCTTAGGGCATCTGCTAAGGCTTTAGGTACTAAGGCCTCAGCCTCAACAACCTTTGCTCTTTGCTCTTGAACGGCGGCTCTTTGCTCTTGTTCCACAGCGACAGCCATGGCACGACGCTCCTCTGCTTTAGCTTGTGCAATGATCTTTTCTGCTTCAGCTTGATCAGTTTGTAATGCCGCGCCAATATTACGTCCAACATCAACATCCGCAATATCAATTGATAGAATTTCAAAAGCCGTACCGGAGTCAAGACCCTTAGATAAAATAGCCTTAGAAATTAGATCAGGATTTTCTAAAACTTCTTTATGCGAATGGGCACTACCTACACTGGTTACTACACCTTCACCAACTCTGGCAATGATTGTTTCTTCTCCTGCACCACCGACTAAACGGTCAATGTTTGCTCTAACGGTTACTCTTGCTACAGCCTTTAGTTCAATTCCGTCCTTAGCAACGGCAGAAATAACAGGAGTTTCAATTACTTTTGGATTAACACTCATTTGTACTGCTTCTAAAACGTTACGCCCTGCCAAATCAATGGCTGCTGCTCTTTCAAAAAGTAGTGGAATATTAGCTCTTGCAGCGGCAATCAAGGCATCTATTACCCGGTCTACATTTCCTCCGGCTAAATAATGGGCCTCTAATTCATTTGCAGTAACTGCAATCCCTGCTTTATCAGCCTTGATTAAAGGATTAACAATTCTAGCGGGTGGTACCCTTCTTAAACGCATACCAACTAGGGTCATGATGCCGATTTTGACTCCGGCAGCAATAGCTGAAATCCAAAGACCAATGGGGAAAAAACTTAAAAACACAGATACAACTACAAAAACAAGAACAATAATAATAAGTAAACCAATTAATGATTCTGACATTTAAATCCTCCTCTTATTTTATATGATTTTGAAAAAATTACTTAATTTCTCTTACGACTACTCTACCACCATCAACGGTAACAATTCTAACTGTTACCCCCACAGGGATAAAAGATCCTTCCGAAACAACATCAATTGGTTCGCCATTTACCTCAATAGTTCCTGATGGTCTTAAGGCTGTGACAGTAGTGCCACTAAAACCGATATATTTACTTAACTCAACCTTTTGAGCCACATAGCCAACCTTGTTTTCTTGTTTAGAACCTAATATAAGTCTATTCCAAACCTTTGGTTTTCCTAAGTATCTAATGCCAATGATAATTAAAGCGATGCTGGCAATAAAAGCTACTATAATCGAAATCAAAGCCTGAACACTACTTATAGATGCTAAGAAAATACTCCACGTAATTAAAGCAATCCCGACTATCCCCGCTACACCAAAGCCCGGTGTTACGAAGGCTTCAAAGGCTATAGCCACCATGCCAAGTGCAAATATAATTATTGATTCATATCCCGCAAATCCAGCCAACATATGCCCCCCAAAAAATAAAATTATTGAAGAAATTCCGAGAGATCCAGCAATACCCCAGCCTATGGTAAGAACCTCTAGTATCACTCCTGCAAATCCAATAGTTAATAATACAGGGCTAACGTAAGGATGTGTTACGAATCTTGCTGTTCTTTCTGCGAGTCCCGGTTGAACCTCTACAATCTCTTTTCCCTCAAGACCCAGCTCCTGTAACAACTGTGCTCGGTCATTCACCAAAAGATCCGCTATACCTAACTCCAAAGCTCTCTTAGCGGATAAAGATAAGATTTTTCCTTGTGCCTTAACCCCCTCAACCACTACATCTTGATCGGCCATTCCGGCAACAATTAATGGATTTTTACCTCTTGCTTCAGCGGTTGCTTCTAACTCTGAGCGCCAAGCAGCAATTATTTTTTGCTCTGCTGGCCTAGGTTCCGCGGCCCCTATTGTGGTCCCCGGTGCCATGGCAACCTTCTCACAGGCGATAGAGATTATTACTCCCGCTGATAAAGCCTGACTATCAACGAAGGCATACACAGGGATTTTGGCGTTTAGCAAGGTGTTCTTCATGTCTATGGCAGCATCTATTCGCCCCCCCGGTGTATCTATCTCTAAAATTATAGCCTTAACCTTTTTCTCTTCCGCTTCCCTTAGGCCCCGTTCTAGGAAGTTTGCTAAACCAGGTTCAATAGTTCCCCTAACGGGAATTATGTACACCGAATCTTCACCAATTTGCCCAAACGCAGGAGCTGCTAACAGGCCAACTAATAAAGATAAAATGGTTATTAGTCTCAAAATTTTCCTAACCATCTCTTCACCTACTTTATCACACATTTACCTCTAGCATTAACTTATTCCGTAAATTTATTAGTAAAACCTTCTTTTTTGCGTTTTTTTCATTTATTTCATGTCTTTATTTTATTTAAGGTCTTTTGGCGAGAAAGCTCCGGGTAGAAGCTCTTCCACAGTCGTTTGACTTAGCTCACCCTTCATATTAGCTAGATACACCACCATACCGGGAGGGCACAGTTCAGACATAACCTGACGACAGGCTCCACAGGGTGGTACCGGACGTTCGGTATCAGCTGCAACTGCTATTGCTTCAAATTCAGTTTCCCCTTCTGAATAAGCCTTGAAAAGGGCCGTTCTCTCGGCACAATTACATAGGCTATAGGCGGCATTCTCAATATTACAGCCATCAAAAATCTTACCACCTTTAGTTTTTACAGCTGCACCTACTTTAAACTTAGAATAAGGCACATAAGCCTTTTCTCTAGCATTTTTAGCAGCAGTTATCAATTCATCTTTATTCATCATAACTCTCACCTCTCCAAAGTTTTATCCTAACGTCGTTACTAAATTTAGTAATTAGCAGTAGCATCTGCACCTTGGATAATTGTCACGCCGGAACTGGTTCCTATTCTGTTGGCTCCAGCTTCAAGCATTTTTAGCGCATCGGCTCTGCTTCTTACTCCTCCGGAAGCTTTTACACCTATTGCAGGTCCCACAGTCTTTCTCATTAGAGCAATATCTTCAACGGTAGCCCCTCCAGTAGAAAAACCAGTGGAGGTTTTAACAAAGTGGGCTCCTGCATCTACACTAAGTCTACAGGCCCAAATTTTTTCGTCAGTCGTCAATAAACAAGTTTCAATTATTACTTTAACGATGGCCTTCCCCTTAACAGCTTCCACAACTGCTCGGATATCCTTCTCCACCAAGGAATTTTGTCCGTCTTTTAGTGCTCCAACATTAATCACCATATCGACTTCAGTGGCACCTTGTTCTACAGCATTTTGGGCCTCAAAGGCTTTAGTTTCTGTTGTAGTAGCACCTAAAGGAAATCCTATGACAGTACATATCTTCACCTGTGGAGTGTTCTGCAAAACCTCAGCGGAGATCTTTACCCAAGTGGGATTAACACAAACAGAGGCAAAGCCATATTCTTTAGCCTCTTGTGCAAGCTTTATAATCTGTTCTTTTGTGGTATCTGGCTTTAAAGCTGTATGGTCAATCATTGAGGCGATATTAATGGTCATAGTAATTTAATTCCTCCATTGGATAATTATACATTCTATTATACCATGTAGTAAGCTTTTAGACCAGAAGAAAACAGGAGTCTGACCCCTTTTTGAAGTGCAAGAAAGGCGCGTTTAATTCAGTTCCCTCAGCACGCGCGTTTCAGTACTTCAAACCGAAATCTTGTTTCCACAACTGTGGAAACATATATATTCCTGAAGTGCAAGAAAGGCGCGTTTAATTCAGCTCCCTCAGTACGCGCGTTTCAGTACTTCAAACCGAAATCTTGTTTCCACAACTGTGGAAACATATATATTCCTGAAGTGCAAAAAAGACTTGCTCCATTACTGGAACAAGTCTTTTCTATAAGTTTAATTTATCTTTTGGAGGGAAATCACTTGCGGCTTTAAGCCCCGAGTAATTCACGAACAATTTGATTTACCAATTTGCCATCAGCTCGCCCTTTAACTTTAGGCATTAAAGCACCCATCACTTTACCCATTTCTTTAGGCTCTTTTGCCCCTGTCTGAGCGATCGCTTCTTGCACAATAGCTTTAATTTCTTCCGGAGTTAACTGCTGTGGTAAATAAACCATTAAGTAATCTATTTCCTGGTTTAACTGCTCAACAATATCTTCCCGGTTAGCTTTTTGGTATTCTTCGATCGAATCCCGTCTTTGTTTAACTTCTTTAACTATTACTTCAATGACGTCTTCATCACTTAGATCCTTGCGTTTATCAATTTCTATATTTTTGATCGCTGCTCTTGCCATGCGTATCGTAGTCAGTTTTAGCTTCCCGGCTTCTTTTTCTTTCATAGCAGCTTTCATATCAGTAAGTAGTTGGTCCTGAATGGACATATTACTACCCCCTAGTTAAATTTTCTTTTTCTTGCTGCTTCAGACTTTTTCTTTCTCTTTACACTTGGCTTTTCATAATGTTCTCTTTTTCTAGCTTCAGACATAACACCCGATTTTTGGCAAGATTTTTTAAATCTTCTTAAAGCGCTCTCAAGTGTTTCATTTTTTCCAACTTTAATCTCAGACATTCAATTTCCCTCCCTCCGCTACTAACCATAAAACAAGGTAAAACTAAATTCTGTTGGTCTATTAGTAGACTCCGAGTTAATACGCACATTTTCTATTATACAATAAATTATAAATTAGTGTCAACTGCTTACCAAAAAGTACCCAATTTCTCGCCACCCAATAAATGGTAATGGAGGTGAAAAACAACCTGCCCACCGTTCCGGTTACAGTTATTCACTAAACGATAGCCTGACTCTGCAATACCTAACTCGCCTGCTAGTTTTGCAGCAGTTAGGTTAAGATGCCCAACTAAAGCCTGATCCTCTTCACTCAAGTCATTCAAAGTAGCCAGATGTTTCTTCGTGATAAGTAAAATATGTATAGGTGCTTGCGGATTTATATCTTTAAAGGCTATGACTTTCTCATCTTCATATATGAGGTCGGTTGGAATTTCTCCGTTGACTATTTTACAAAAAATACAGTCTGACAAAACTTCCACCTCCCCCCATTAATTCCCATAGAAGTTATTAGTTATCTAGAAAATAATTCGACAACTTAAATATAATTCCTGCCTTAATTGTTTAAAAGTTTACCGAGCAAGTAATTATCCTTAAGCTTTTCAAGCTTAACTGTTAATAATTTACCTTCAATCCCTGCATCTGCTGGAAATAATACCCGTAAATAGTTATCTGTTAACCCTTCAAAGTGACCCTCTACCACTGAAGATAATTGCTCCACTAAAACCTGTGCTTCAGTATTTAAAAATCTGTTAGCAAAGTTTTGGCCCTTCTGCTTACTCAACTCAATCAGCTTGCGACTACGTTCTTCCTTTACTTCAGGTGGAACCTGGTCTGGGAATTCTGCGGCCGGGGTCCCTTTTCTTGGTGAAAATTTAAAGACGTGCAGTGCACTAAAATCTTGCTGTTCAATAAAATCGTAGGTTTCCTGGTACTCTTCTTCCGTTTCCCCCGGAAAACCAACAATTACATCCGTGGTAATAGCTAAGCCAGGAGTTTGGTCCTTTAGTCTTTTTAATAATTTAGCATATTCTTCTGTAGTATAATGGCGATTCATTCTTTTTAAAGTGGCATCACTACCACTTTGCAAGGGAATATGTAAATGGCGACAGATGATTTTAGAGTTACTAATAGTCTCAATCATCTCCGAAGTAAAGTCTGTAGGTTCAACGGAACTTAGACGAAGTCTGGCCAACCCCTCAACACTAGACAGGTCCCTTAAAAGGTTATTTAAACGATAATACGCTTGATGGTCCCTTCCGTAGGTTCCTGTACAAATGCCCGTGAGCACAATTTCTTGAAAGCCTTGCTCTACTAAAGTTTTGGCTTCTTCAAGAACCTTATCTTGCTTGCGGCTACGTAGAGGGCCTCTGGCATAAGGAATAATACAATAACTACAATAATTATTACAGCCTTCTTGAATTTTAATAAAAGCCCGCGTTCGTCCTTCAGTTTGAAGCATCGGAAGTTCTTCAAATTCCTCTGCTTCCATAATATTATTAACGGCATTAATTGGTTCATTAGACTTTTCTACTTGGGTCAATAACTCTAAAAGGTTATTGCGGTCTCTGGTACCCACTACTAAGTCTACACCAGGAATAGCTAAAACTTCCCCTGGAGCAGTTTGAGCATAACAGCCTGTTACCACAACTATGCCTTTCGGATTTGTTTTAACCGCTCGTCTAATCATCTGCCGTGATTTTCGATTGCCCAGGTGAGTCACTGTACAAGTATTAACCAAATAGACGTCCGCGTATTCTTTAAAATCCACCACCTGATAACCGGCAGTTCGAAAAATGTTAGCTAAAGCTTCACTTTCCACTTGGTTTACCTTACAACCTAAGGTGGTAAAAGCAACTTTTTTTCCGTCCAAATTACCGTCCTCCTAGATCACCAAGCTCATATAAAATCATGGTGAGTGCAGCAAACCCTGCTGTCTCAGTTCTTAAGATTCTTGGCCCAAGAGTAACAGGAACTGCTCCTGTGGTTTTTGCTCCTTCGATTTCAGCAGTGGAGAAACCGCCCTCAGGTCCAATTACGATATATATGTCTTTATAAACTACCCCTTGCTTTAAAACTTCTCGCAAGCTTTGACTCTGCTCTGCTTCCCAAGGAATCAGCACCAGACTTTCATCACCTAAGCCCTCTAGGACTTTCTTTAAATCTTGCAGCTCTAGAACTCGAGGTACTAAGCCCCTAGCTGACTGCTCCGCAGCCTCTTTGGCAATCTTTTGCCAGCGCTCAACCCGCACAAAAGCCTTCTTAGCATCTAGTTTAACCACAGAACGCTCAGAATTAACAGGTCGAAGACTTTTTATTCCCAGTTCTGTACACTTTTGCACAATTAAGTCAAACTTATCGCCTTTAGGAAGACCTTGAATTAAGTGAACGTTTATTGGTGGCTCTGTTTCGGACTTTATCTTTTCTAATACCTTAACTAGAACTTTATCTTTCGCTAGGTCTGTAATCTCCGTTTTATATTGATACCCTGTCCCATCTAAAATCGTTATTTTATCGCCTAGCTGTAGCCTTAATACTTTGGCGATATGTTTTACATCCTCACCAAAGATCTCAGCCTTCTCTTCGCTGATTTGCTCGGGTGCAACAAAGAACCTGGTCACTGTTATACCCCCTTTGTACTGACTAGAGCTACCCATTCTCCTTCTTCAATACATTCTACGACCTTCAGGTTGGCTTCTGCAAAGGCCGCCAAGACATCGTCTTTACGGTCTCTGATAATTCCTGAGGCAATAAAGTAACCCGAATCTTTAAGAGCCCTAATGACATCAGGGCACACTGAGATAATGATATCGGCAATAATATTGGCAACAATTAGGTCACCCGGTTCCTTCACTAAGTCTAAAAGATTACCCTGCAATACCTTTACCTTACCTTGAACCTGATTAAGCTCTACATTCTCCCGAGCCACTTTAACAGCCACTTCGTCAATGTCAACTGCAACTACTTCTTTTGCTCCCAATAAAGCCGCTGAAATTGCTAATACACCTGACCCACACCCAACATCATAGACTTGATCTGTAGCTTTGACATACCTTTCTAAAGCCTTGATGCACATGGAGGTGGTAGGATGGTTACCCGTACCAAAGGCCATTCCGGGATCTAATTCGATAATTAACTCCCCTGCTTTAGACTCATAGTCTTCCCACGAAGGTTTAATGACAATTTTCTCACCGATTTTTTCTGGCTTGTAATAGGCTTTCCAAGAGTTTGCCCAATCCTTTTCCGAAACCTCCGTCAAAACAATTTCAAAAGTTTCTGCCGGATAATAGTTATGTCTAAGATAATCTAATTCATTTCTTAATTCTTCTAATTTATGAGGCAGGTTTTCGTTCATCGGTAAGTAAGTCTTAACTATTACCTCGCCCTCTGAGTCTTCAACGCTTTGGCTTAAGGCTGCATCATAATAATCCCAGCTATCCTGTTCAATGCATTGTTGAATTAGGGCAGGGTCCTCGATCACTATTCCCCCTACCCCCATCTCATGAAGTACATTACTTATAGTCTCAATCGTTGCTTGGTCGGCTTTAATTCTAACTTCTTGCCAGTTCATAGGCACCTCCAACTAACTCTATCCGCCAAAGACATCTTTCATGCGGTCAAAAAAGCCTTTGCCCCCATCTTGAGGGTTTTCTCCGCTTAGATTGGCAAACTCCTTTAAGATAGCTTTCTGCTTATCATCAAGTTTTGTCGGTGTAACAACTTTAACTATTACATGCTGATCTCCACGTCCATAACCTTTTAAGCTAACAATACCCTTTGCTTTCAGACGGAAGTGGGTTCCGGTTTGAGTTCCTTCGGGAATTTTTAGTTTTACCTTTCCATCCAAGGTAGGCACCTCTATTTCATCCCCCAAGGCTGCCTGCACAAAGGAAAGCGATATCTCACAGATAACTTCATTTCCTTCCCTTTGAAAGAACTTATGAGGTCGGACATTTAAAAAGACGTATAAATCCCCGGCTGGTCCTCCTTTAGCGCCTGGTTCACCTTCGCCATTTACTCTAACTCTTGTGCCCGAGTCAACCCCACCCGGCACTTTAATATGGATAGTCTTATTTTTTCTAACTTTACCTTTACCCTGGCATTCTCTACAAGGTTTTTCAATAATCTTACCCTTTCCATGACATCCTTGGCAGGCTCTAGTTTGCATAATCCGGCCAAAGGGTGTGTTTTGGGCATACTGAACTTGACCGGCACCATGACAAGTTGGACAGGTTTTAGCTTCTGTGCCCGGAGCCGCTCCTGAGCCTTTGCATTTCCCACAGTCTTCCAACCGTGGAATTTTAATATCTTTCTCTACACCAAAGGCTGCTTCCTCAAAAGAAATTTCCATGTCATATCTTAAATCATCACCCTTTTGAGGCCCGCGACGTTGACCACCACCGCCACCAAAGAACATATCAAAAATGTCACCGAATCCTCCGCCGAAGTCAGCACCGCCACCTTGCCCTCCGAACCCTTGACCATCTGTTCCAGCATGACCAAACTGGTCATAACGAGCCTTTTTTTGCGAATCACTCAATACCTCATAAGCCTCTGTGGCTTGCTTAAATTTGGCTTCGGCCTCTTTATTGTCTGGATTAACATCAGGATGGTTTTCACGTGCCGTCTTGCGATAAGCTTTCTTTATATCTGCTTCCGAGGCATCTTTGGAAACTCCTAAAACCTCGTAATAATCCTTTTTGCTCATATTTCCCCCACCTTGATCAGGAATGCATTATATATTCCCATAGTATAAGTAAATAGGGGGAATAATCTCCCCCTATTTCTAAAATATTTTATTTTTTGTCCTTATCTTCATCAACCACTTCATAATCTGCATCTACTACATTAGGATCCTGATTAGCTTGGTCTGCTTGGTCTGCCTGCTCGGCCCCACCCTCAGGATTTTGCTGATACATAGCAGTAGTTAACTCATATAAAACTGTGGTAAGTTCTTCTGTCTTAGTTTTAATGGCTTCAATATCAGAACCATTTAAAAGCTCTTTAAGTTCATCTGCAGCCTTTTGGATTTTTTCAATTTGACCTTGCTCGGCTTTTTCACCAAAATCTTTGATGGCTTTTTCAGTTTGGTAAACTAAAGAATCAGCTTGATTACGCACGTCTACTTCTTCACGACGCTTTTTATCTTCTTCAGCATTGGCTTCAGCTTCTTTAACCATATTGTCGATTTCATCATTAGAAAGACCACCGGAAGAGGTAATTGTAATTTTTTGTTCCTGGCCGGTACCTAAGTCCTTAGCAGAAACATTTACAATACCGTTGGCATCAATATCAAATTTAACCTCGATTTGTGGTATACCACGTGGTGCAGGAGGAAGACCTGTCAGCTGGAATCTGCCTAAAGTTTTATTATAGGCTGCCATTTCTCTTTCCCCTTGAAGTACATGAATCTCAACGCTACTTTGATTATCAGCAGCTGTGGAGAATGTTTGGCTCTTAGAGGTTGGAATAGTAGTATTTCTATCTATTAACCTAGTAGCTACGCCACCTAAGGTTTCAATACCTAAAGAAAGTGGAGTAACGTCTAACAATAACACGTCTTTTACTTCGCCGGCTAAAACCCCACCTTGAATGGCGGCACCTAAGGCTACGCACTCATCAGGGTTAATGCCCTTATGAGGTTCCTTACCTAAGAACTTTTTAATGGCATCTTGCACGGCAGGAATTCTAGTAGACCCACCTACTAATAATACTCTAGTAATATCCTTAGTCTCAAGACCTGAGTCTTTTAAGGCTGAGCGAGTTGGCTGCATAGTCTTTTCCACTAAGTCAGCTGTAAGTTCATCAAATTTAGCTCTAGAAAGTGTCATTTCAAGATGCTTAGGTCCACTTTGATCAGCTGTAATAAAAGGTAAACTGATAGAGGTGCTAGCAACAGTAGAAAGCTCTTTCTTCGCCTTCTCGGCTGCTTCTTTTAATCTTTGAAGAGCCATCTTGTCATTCTTTAGATCAATTCCATTCTCTTTCTTAAATTCAGCAGCTAACCAATCGATAACTCTTTCATCAAAATCGTCGCCACCAAGGCGATTATTACCACTAGTTGCTTTAACTTCCCAGACACCATCACCTAATTCAAGGATAGATACATCGAAAGTTCCGCCTCCTAGGTCGAATACAAGAACGGTTTGATCCTCTTCCTTTTCTAAGCCGTAAGCAAGAGAAGCGGCTGTCGGTTCGTTAATTATTCTTAGCACTTCAAGTCCCGCAATTTTTCCGGCGTCTTTAGTTGCTTGACGCTGGCTATCTGTAAAGTAAGCAGGCACGGTAATTACTGCTTGCGTTACTGTCTCACCTAAATAGGCTTCAGCATCAGACTTAAGCTTTTGTAAAATCATAGCTGAAATTTCTTGTGGCGAATATTGTTTATCATCTATCTTTACTTTATGATCTTCACCCATATGTCTTTTTATTGACATAATTGTTTTATCGTAATTTGTTACCGCTTGCCTTTTAGCAACTTCACCTACTAATTTTTCTCCTGTTTTTGAAAAACCCACTACTGATGGTGTAGTTCTATTGCCCTCAGAGTTAGGGATAACCGTAGGCTCTCCCCCTTCCATAACTGCCACACAGGAGTTTGTTGTACCTAAGTCAATTCCTATTACTTTACCCATGTTACTCTACCTCCAATTTTTTTATTATTATATTTTTATATCTATAAGTAAACTTTTTTTACTTAGCCACCTTAACCATAGCATAGCGTATTACTTTGTCTTTTAATTTATAGCCCTTCTGAAACTCTTCCGCTACTATGTTCTCAGCGTAATCTTCACTTTCCACTTGCATAATGGCCTGATGCTCGCTAGGATCAAACTCTTTACCTACTGCTTCCATTAGCTCTAAGCCTTCAACCTTTAGGGCCTCATTAAGCTGTTTATAAATCATCTCAACCCCTGTTTTTAATTCTTGGTTTTCACCTGCAGTACTTAAGGCTCTTTCAAAATTATCTAGCACCGGAAGTAAGCCTATAATTAACTTCTCAGAAGCGTACTTATAAAACTCTTCTTTTTCTTTAGAAGTCCGTTTTTTAAAGTTATCAAAGTCTGCATGTAACCTGGCTAGCCGACCGAAAAGTTCTTCGCATTGGGCGGTCTTAGCTTCTAGCTGCTTATGTAATTCTGCCTCTTCCAAAACATTCTCTGTTGCCTGCTCTGGTTCAGCCTGATTCTCAAATTCCTCTTGATTAGCCTCTAAGTTACTATCTGCAGTTTCTTCTTGTTCTAAAAAATCATTTTTTTCCATTCTACCCCTCCTCACTAACTTACTTAACCTAGACCAATTCACCGAAATCATTCTTTACTGCAGTTGCTTCCCTCATTTTGATAATGGTATCTATTCTAAGAATTGCCTCGGCAATTTCACCGGCGGCCTTAAGGGCATGTAACTTAACTAGAGCTGGATCGACTACCCCCATTTGCCACATATCAGTGACTTCACCGGAATCACAATCGATGGCTAGTGAATCAGAACCCTGCTCAACCTGAGCAACGACAACATCGCCCACCTTTTCTAAGGGATTAAACCCTGCATTAGCCACTATCTGAGCTAGGGGCCTTTTCAAGGCCTCAACTACACAATCAATGCCAAAGGCGGTCATACCCCTAATGCTTTCTCTTAGTTTACCAATGTCTCTGGCTACGCTTAATTCCAAAGAACCACCACCAGGCACAACGCCACCCTTTACGGCTGCCTGAACTGAGGAAGCTGCATCCTTGGCAATTCTTTCTCTTTCACCCACAACCTCTTCAGTGGATGCTCCAACCAAGACTGTAGCCATCGGTTTACCCTGGCCACCTAGAATGCGGACCTGTTCTAATTTTTCATCTTCAAAAACCCTAGCAGCAAACCCTAAAAATTTCTCTAGTTCTTCTATGGGCTTCTTTAGACCTGTTCTTTTGATTCCTCTTGCACCGGTATGTTCCACGGCTTTATGTAACTCTTTATTAGAAACTCTTTGGATCACCATGATTCCGCCATCAGCTAGAACTTCCTCCGCCAAATCGGAAACCCCTCGGTCTACTAGAACTAAGTTTACACCTAACTCTACAATCTTTTGAACATTTAATTTAAATTCTTCTTGCAACTGTAGATACCTAGCGAAACCGGCTTCAGTACCAAGTGCCTCGTCATCTATCTCTTCAGGTTCTAGCGCATCATCAATGACAAGTACTTTGCAGCCTTCCATATCTTTTGGCATCTGCTGATTGAGTCTTTGCTTGTTAACAATTAGGCCTAAGAAAACTTGGTTTTCCGCACCCTCTTCAGCTCTAACCGTATCAGCCAGTTTAAAGGAGTGAGACTTAAGTTTTTCTTCCCCAATCAACTTGGCTGCTTCCACCACAAGATCGGCAATATCCTCATGCTCTCGACCTGCAATTAAAGCAATTTGTCTTAAAATTGGGTCCGTGATTCCTTCAACACTTCTAGCACGAGCTTTAAACCCCTCTAAAGCTTCTTTAACACCCAAGCGCACGCCTTCAATAACTCTAGCTACAGGAACTCCCTTAGTGACCTGTTCGACTCCTTCGCCAACTAAGGCTCCTGCCATAACCGTGGCCGAAGTAGTTCCATCCCCGATTTCTGCTTGCTGAGATTTGGCTATATTTATCAGCATTCTAGCAGCTGGATGGTTGGCTTCCATCATAGAAAGAATGGTCACACCGTCATTAGTTATAACCACCTCACCAAATTTATCTACCAACATGGTGTCTAAGCCCTTAGGGCCAAGCGTGCCTTCAACGGCAGCACTAATGGCCCTAATTGCATTTGCATTTGTCATTAAGGCCGCTAGCTTCTCATCAACATCAGAACCTCCGCTAGCCTGTTGTTTCAAACTCATGGTAAAACCTCCTCAAAACCCCTATTTCCTTTTCAGATATATGTCCTCTAATATTACAGACAGATTCTTTGTCATGAAATCAACAACGCTAATTACCTTGGCATATTCCATTCGAGTTGGACCCAAGACTCCGATGGAACCTACAACTTTACCATCGATTTGATAGGTGGCCGTAATCATACTACAATCACTAATTCCGCTTAAATTTGCTTCCTCACCTATTTTAACCATTACTCCCTGTTCTTTTTCAGTGGAGGGTGATAATATTTCGGACATCAATTCATTCTGATCCAAAAGAGTTAAAAGCGTCTTAACTTTTTCTATATTTTTAAACTCCGGCTGATTAAGCATGTTTAGGGTACCGTCAAGATAAACCTTTCTAGACCCATCAATATTTTGACAACTATCCATCAGTTCCATGGTAACATCAAAAATTGCTTTATTCTTAGCCAGCTCTAAGTAAATTTCTTTTATTAATGTGTTCTTAATTTCAAGCGGATTAAAACCTTGCAGTTTAGCATTTAAGACCCGGGAGATTTCTTGCAAATCCTGTCCGGAAATATTTACAGGAATATCAATAATTCGGTTTTGGATCAGCCCGGACTGAGTAATTACCATTACTACTGCCTTTCCCTCTTCAAGAGGGACAAGTTCAACCCTTTTAAAGGACTGATCATCTAGCTGTGGTCCTAATATCAAGGAAGTGTAATTGGTAAAGCGGGATAAGAGCCGACTGGTTTGCTTAACAACCTCAGCCACTTCTCTAAACTTTACCTCGTAACTGTTCCTAATAGCAGTTTGCTCTTTCTTCGATAGCTGATTCTTCTCCATTAAAAAGTCAACATAATAACGATAACCTTGGTCTGAAGGTATTCTTCCGGCCGAGGTGTGAGGCTGTTCAATATAACCTAACTCCTCAAGATCGGCCATCTCATTCCTAATGGTAGCTGGACTTACCCCTAAATCATATTTGCGGGCAATGGTTCGGGACCCAACAGGCTCAGCGGTAGCAATGTAATCCTGAATAATTGCTAGCAAAACAGATGTTTTTCTGTCATCCATCCCCATGTTGTTTTTCCACCTTCCTTGTTAGCACTCCTTCTTAGTGAGTGCTAAAACCTCTACTAAAAAAATACCATTCAAATTAGTATTTGTCAAGCCTATACAAACTCCTGAAAAACTAAATTTGCTAAAGGGAGACCCCTGTCAGTTAGACGCAACAACCCATTTTCCATAATAACTAAGCCTTGATCGAGTAGCTTATCTATTTCTTTACCATAAACTTCCTCTAGGGAAATATTAAATCTTTTACTGAAATCATCTAAACTGATACCTCTACGTAAACGCAAACCCATAAATACCGTCTCTGCCATTTCTTGTTTTAAATTAACAATTTCTTTAAAATCAACGGGTTTAGTATTTCCCTTCAAATGATCATTATATAAGTCTAAATCCCCATAATTTGCCCACCGAGTTTTATTTAAAAAAGAATGGGCTCCGGGACCTAGACCCAAATACTCTTGGTTATGCCAATATAATAAATTATGTTTAGACTTTTTACCTGGTTGAGCAAAATTAGAAATTTCATAATGGCTATAGCCCTTGGCTGCTAAAAGCTTAATAGCGTCCTGGTACATCTCTAATTCGGCATCTTCCGAAGGTAAACTTAGTTTATCTTCCTTTTGCAACTGATAAAACAAAGTACCTTCTTCAACCTTAAGTCCATAAGCTGAAATATGCTCCGGGCTTAATTCAATAGTCTTATGTAAGGTATTTAACCAGTCTTCCTGTCTTTGTCCGGGCAAAGCAAAAATTAAGTCTAAGCTTAAATTGTCAAAGCCTGCTTCCCGAGCCAGATAAAAAGCCTCTCTTGTCTCCTCACCGGTATGAATCCGCCCTAACCCCTTCAAACAACGATCCTCAAAAGATTGCGTGCCGATACTCATTCGATTAACACCAAAACTTTTCAGAACCGCTAACTTATCCTTAGTCACCGTTCCCGGATTAGCCTCAACCGTAAATTCAATCGACTCAGGTACCTCAAACACCTTATGCAACGATTCCAATAAAATGAAAAGTTGCCCACTCGATAAACAAGTGGGCGTACCTCCGCCAATATAAATACTGGCCAACTTTTTCTGCTCCGAAGATAAACCTTCAAAATAAAGCCCCATTTCCCTCTGCACACTATCCAAATACCGATTTACCTCCTGCTCCTTGACAGGATAAGAAGTAAAATCACAGTAATGACATTTTTGAATACAAAAAGGAACATGGATATATAAACCAATAGGCATATTACTTGCCTCCTAAATTTCAATCGGTTGTGCTCTTGTTAATTTTTAAACTCTCTTTGTGAATAGAACTTAATGAGTAAATACATTAACAAAGCAACACCAAAAGTCTGTGTAAAAAAGATAACTAAGGATGGCACTCCTGTCAGCTGAACATAATTTACCCCTTTTATAGGAATTAATATTTGCTCACCCATGGGACCTTTAGAAAAAATAGCATTATTAGTGAAATTCCACCCTAAATGAAGTCCAATGGGTAATGCCATTGACTTAAGCTTAGAAAATCCAAATGCCCAAACTAAGCCCATAAGCCCCGTTATTAAAAACACCATAATCATCGATGCTATATCGCCAAACAGGCCGTAAGAAAACCAATGATAGATCCCAAAACAAGTGGCTGAAAGAAGGATACCTTTTTTAGCTCCTAGCCTTTGTATAGCTATATAAAGCAAAGCCCCTCTGAAAATGAGCTCTTCAAACATAACAGACTTGAAGTTCCACCACAGGTAATTCGGTATGTCCGTATAACTTAAATTATCATTTAATTCCCATGCTAAATTGGTCATTCCGGAATTTATAAGTTCAACCAAAGCATACAACAGGCCGGCAAATAAAAATCCAATTATTAATTGTGCTACCCTCTTCCTTAGAGGCAAAAAGCCTAACACAGATAAATTCTGTTTCTCTATAATCCTAAGTATGAACCACGATAGGATCAATTGAACTATTATTCCTAACACAAGCGATCCTCCGTCTGTCTAGGGTCATTCACTCGATTCTCTTCTCTTTCCTCAAAGAACGTAGAAATTCCCCTCGGGGAATTCTACGGAGAAGTTGATTGGATTTTCTTCCCGCGTTTTAAGATTTATTCTTAGCAGAATGGTTAGTATGTGTGGCACGTTGTGAAGCGGGACTCGATATTGAGATTCTCTTCGAGCGCCTAGCGAAGTTAGAGAATCCAATGAGGTCCAGAGCGAAGCAATGTGCCACACATACCTACCCAAATATCTATTTGTCTATTCTTAAAACCGCCATGAAAGCTTCCTGCGGAATCTCTACGTTCCCAACTTGCTTCATGCGCTTCTTACCTTCTTTTTGCTTCTCCAATAATTTTCTCTTTCTAGAAATGTCACCACCGTAGCATTTAGCCAACACGTTCTTTCGCATTGCTTTAACGGTTTCTCTAGCCACAACCTTGTTACCAATTGTAGCTTGAATTGGTATTTCAAACATTTGGCGTGGAATTAGTTCCCTTAGTTTATCGACCATTAGACGCCCACGGTCATAGGCCTTATCCTTGTGAACAATAAAAGATAGAGCATCAACTACTTCACCGGCAATCAAAACATCTAACTTAACCAGCTTAGAAGGTTGGTAACCTAACATTTCATAGTCAAAAGAAGCATAGCCTTTAGTTTTAGATTTTAATTGATCAAAGAAGTCAAAAACAATCTCTACCAACGGAAGTTCATAAACAATCGTAACTCTATCTGCTGTTAGGTATTCCATGTGCTTATAAGTGCCTCTTTTTTCTTGGCACAGCTCCATAATATTGCCCACATATTCATTGGGCACCATTATGGTGGCCTTAACATAAGGTTCCTCTATTTTTTCAATCTTTTGCACTTCCGGCAAGTTGGTTGGGTTATCGATGTTAATTACTTCACCATCAATCTTATGAACCCTAAAAATAACACTCGGCGCAGTAGTGATTAAAGTTAAATTATATTCTCGCTCTAAGCGCTCTTGAACAATTTCCATATGCAACATTCCTAAGAACCCACAACGGAAACCAAAACCTAGGGCCACTGAAGTCTCTGGCTCATATATTAAAGATGCATCATTTAGACTTAGCTTTTCTAGTGCATCCCTTAAATCTTCATACTCTACTCCATCAACAGGATAAAGACCACAAAAAACCATAGGAGTTACTTTTCTGTAACCAGGCAGTGGGTTTGGCGTGGGGTTATCGGCATTAGTTACCGTATCTCCAACTCGACAGTCCTTAACATTTTTGATACTACCAGCTACGTAACCTACCTCTCCCGGTCCTAACTCATCAACCACCACAATCTGCGGTCTAAAGGTTCCAACCTCAACAACTTCAAAGGTTTTGTTGGTAGCCATCATTTTCATTCTTATACCCTTTTTAATATGGCCCTGCATAACCTTAATATAAGATATTACCCCTTTGTAAGCATCGAAATAGGAATCATAAATTAAGGCTTGAAGAGGTTCCTCATAATCCCCCTTTGGTGCTGGAATCTTTTTAACGATAGCTTCTAGAATTTCTTCTATTCCAATGCCAGATTTAGCAGATGCTAATACAGCCTCACTAGCATCAAGACCGATTACATCCTCAACTTCCTGCCTAACTCGTTCAGGCTCAGCGCTGGGTAGATCGATCTTATTGATTACCGTAACAATTTCTAAGTCATGCTCTAAGGCCAAATAAACGTTAGCCAAAGTTTGGGCTTCAATCCCCTGTGCCGCATCAACTATTAGAAGTGCTCCCTCACAGGCTGCTAAACTTCTTGATACTTCGTAGGTGAAGTCAACATGCCCTGGAGTATCGATTAAATTCAAGACATACTCCTCGCCGTCTTTAGCCTTATAGGTTAAACGAACGGACTGAGCTTTAATAGTAATGCCTCTTTCGCGCTCTAAATCCATATTATCAAGAACTTGGGCACTCATCTCTCTTTCGCTTAAAGCACCTGTAAATTCTAATAAGCGGTCTGCTAGAGTTGATTTTCCATGATCTATGTGTGCAATTATACAAAAATTTCTTATTCTATCCTGCCTGGTGGTTTGTGCCATCAAAATTCCCCTACTTTCTCAAAAAAATACCTATCTAGAAATTATACCGTGATTTAAGCATAATATCAATCATTATTAAAGATTATACCCTGAGGGTAGCTGCGACAATCATATATATCCAATGGCTAGAAAAGCTTCGCTAGTGCGAAGCAGTATAAATAATGATCCCCCCTGCACTTTAGTACAGAGGGGATTATTTACTTCGGAAAAAATCCGATATATTATTGTTCTCTTTTTCCAGCGGCTCTGTTTTGCTCAGGATCATAGGGGTACTCTTCTAAATCTAGCTCGAATTTTTCCGGAGGTGTTTCCCCTGCACCCTTTATAGCTTCCCTCGCCTTTTTTTCAGCCTCTTGAGCAAAGACCAATCCATCTTTTAATACCCGCTTCGCCTCAGTTGGATTGTGGAAACCCATACTGTTGTCTGCACCGACAAAAACAATTCGATAATAAGCCTTTTCATAGGCAACTTTCGCCTCATTTAAAAGGTCTTTATTTATCCCCTCAATGCTCTTGATATTATTTGCCATTTCAATAGCTCTAGCTGCCTGAGCTGCTGTAAACCCTGCTTCGGTAAATATTTCATTGACTTCATCTTGAATTTCAATGACAAGCTCCTTTAACTCTTCAGGGGTTTGAGTATGACATTGCTTGCAGGCAGTCAAACCTTGCTTAAAGGGACTTGTATTATGATGAGAAGTGAACTCCTTCCCATTAGCTTCTTCTTTGGGCATATGGCAACCGGCACAGCTCACACCCATATTATAGTGAAGGCTCTTATTTGTGTATAGTTCAAAACATGGATGTCGGAGATGGCCTAACCTAATATCAGTCACACTATTGGTGAACTCATATAACCCTTCATCTTTAATCTGCTTTTCAATATCCTCGATAGTGATGGCACCCCATTCGGCATTTTTCCAAGGAAAAAGCAGACCAATGGATTTTTTATCCTTATCTTTAGGGATGCTGTAGGTAACATGGCACTGAGCACAGGTTAAGCTACCCATTTGGGATTTGTCGAACTCAGCAGGAACATTGTCCATCTCTTTCAAGGCATCAGTTAGGGTCGAACGACTAATTCTTAATTCAGCTGTTTCGGGTTCGTGGCAATCAATACACACAATTCCGGTTTCATTAAATTTCTCCGGTATCTTGGCATAAACCTCATCATAGGGTAGACGAAAATAATCTACCCCCATTTCCTTTTTCAGTTGAGGCTCAAAGGAAGTCTTACAGCTTAAACAAACTCCACCTGCCCCTCTTCGGGACGAGGTTATTTCTAATTGGTCAATTAAAGCATAAGGGTGACCACGAGATTCGGTATACCCATCTCCCATGCCCCAGCCTTCATATAAAATCCATTGAAAGGGCCAGGCACTGATTCTGTCATAGGGTTCAGATCCTCTGTATTTACTATGGTCAACCCCACCCTCCTTATTTTTTTGGTAGGTGGCATATTGGTTTGGGAATTTATCCTTCCATGCAGCCGGGTCCACCCATTTCTGATCAACAACAGCAGTTTCCTGTTTATCCTGTTTATCCTGTTTATCCTCTTTATTGACAATAGATCTACAACCAATTCCAACTAAAGACAGCATTAAAAGTCCTGCTAATAACCATATCCATTTCTTTGAGTACACGCTGGCTCTCTCCCTTCTTATTAGTCTAATTCTTAAATAGATTTTCTCTAATTCTCAAAATTTATACCTAATAAAAAGTTAAAGACCCTAGTTCTTCCCTAGGATCTTACGTTTATAGAAATATTTGATGTTAGCACGATCTTTTCGGTAATAAAGAGAATGAATAACCTTCATTCCGGATTTGCCTAATTAGTTCAGGCAAGGCTTGTAGCGTTTGTAACAATTCATGCAGAAGTATAATTGACCCATCCTCAAGGTGAGTAATAATATTAGAAACGATTTGTTCCGGATTACCCCTCAATTCCCAATCGAAGGAGGCCGTACTCCACATTACAGGTATCATATCCAAGCCTTTTAAAGCTTTTAGAGTGCAGGTATTATATTGACCAAAAGGGGGCCGGAAATAATTGACAGGCTGCCCTGTAATATCTTCTAACTTTCGCTTGCTGTGCACCAACTCATTATATTGCTTCTGATATTCCATTTTGCGAAAATCTTGATGCTTACAGGAATGAGAACCAATAATGTGTCCTTCCTCAATGACTCTTTTCCAGGGACGTTTGGGGTACAGAAGACGGGTCTGCCAGAAAAATACCGCCTGAACATCCTCAGCTTTTAAGACATCTAATATTTGTGATAAATACCTGCCCGGTCCATCATCGAAGGTTAATACTACTGATTTTTGTAGTTTTCCTGTTAACTCGTGGGAGCGGGTAATAACTGAATCTTTCCGGTCGTACACGACCGCAGAATCTTCTACTACTCACGGATTCTTCTTCCCCATTCTCCCCCTCCTCGATTTAGATCTAAAATCACTCTCATTCTTTTATATTCAATCATTTTCGAATAAATGTTTTTTAATGCTTGTAGTTCTTCTTCCACGGAATGGTGGTTCTTGACGTGCTCTTTTCCCTGCAATCCCATCTTTGACCTCTTATCCTCGTGTTCAATGAGCTGACAAGCATATTGTTTAAATTCACTTTCATTGGAATAAAGATAACCTGTTTTGCCGTGGAGGACAATATCCCGATTACCTGCAATATCTGAAACAAGAACGGGAATACCCATACACATTGCTTCTAAAATAGCGGATGATTGTCCTTCTGACAAAGATGTATTTAATACTATATCCGCGCATTGATAAATTTCGCCCATTTTAAGATGAGGTATTTCTCCCCAATAGTGAATCCAATGAGAGTTTCGCTCCATCATCCTTCGTACTTTATTTCCTTCCTCTTCTTCAATAATCGGACCTACGATCCAGAGACGCACCCTCGAGTCCTGTTCGTAGAGCGAAGTTAACATGGAAATCGCCGCAGGAATGTTTTTAACGCTTCGAACACCCGCCGGAAGAACGAATATTATGTTATCCTTATCTTTCTTCATAGTTCCCGGTTCATAGTGAAAACACTGGACACCTTGAGGGATTAAAAAAGTCTTATCTACTAGTCCAGGAACCTCCCGCCAAAGTAAGTTTTGGCCTTCCCTGTTAAATACATGTATGGCCTTTGAACCCCTCAAGGTTTGGATGACAGCTTTTTTAGTCTTTTCATCAAATAGAGCGTAATTGAGATCTGTACCCGTAAGAGTTATTAAATAAGGATAAGATAAAGAGCCTCTACTCTTCCAGTACCTATAAAACTGATAGGCATTAAAGCCATGCACTAAATCCGACGACGGAAGTTGAGGAAAATTATTATCCTCAGTTATTGAAACAACCTCAGTCCTAATTCCAAGTTGGTTTAAACCCCGCGAAATGCGCTCTACGGTTATAGTATTACCACGTGACTGATGATATTGCGGAGTAACTAGAGTGACTTTCATTTGATTCATCCTTTTGCTTGTATTGTCCTAGAATTCTGGTGGAGTTATCCTCCATCTGAATAAGTTTACTTTATATATTATTACCCCAAGGGTCCCTATTGCGGTCAGATAACCTAGGAATTGATAAAGCATATTACCCCCTACCGTATCCATCAGAAAACCACCCATGATGCCTCCGATGATGCCCGATAGACCAAAGAAAAAGGTTATAAACAAAAGATGGCCCGTTGATTGCAGCTTCTCTGGTACTAGTTGGGATACGAATTGTAAGCTGGCGGTGTAGAGAATTGAAAAACTGAGGCCTTGAAGAACCTGTAGATAGATTACGGTTTGGGGATCAGTTAGGGTGGCAAAAGCAAACCACCTCAGACTATAGATTATCCCAGCGAAAGTAATCAGAGTTAGACTCGAAAACCTTTTTAACCACATCTGAGAAGTAGCAAATACTAAGGCTTCACTCATTACACCAACGAACCAGGCCCAGCCGATCAGATTCTCTTTTCCTCCAATTTCTACAATAAATAGCCCTAAGTAACTATCGTTTGTCCTATGGGCTACCGAAAGGAACAAAGTCACCACGAAAAACAACAACAGTTTTTTGTTTTTCACTATGGCAAGGGTGTCTCTAAATCTAATTTTTCCCCGTTGCACCCTAACGTCTAACAAACCAAAAGAAATCAAAAGTGCTGCCACCAGATAAAATAAATAAGGCCAATAGATATTACCGATTCCGATAATTGTATAAACCCAACCCACAATTAAAGAAGTAATGGCAAAGCCAAAAGAACCCCACATTCTGATTTGACCGAAATTAGTTTTAAGACTAGCAGCAGTTCTTTGACTTAGACTATCACCTAAGCCTACAACAGGAGCCATAAAGAAAAAGAACAAATACAGCAGTACAATCAAGTGACTAAAAGCCTTTAACTGAAAAAGTACTGCACTAGTCAAAATGGACACTATAAGACAGAAAATCAGTATTTTTTTGACGGTTTTAAATCTATCACTTATGTAACCCCAGAAAGGCTGGGCTATCAAAGAACCAAAAGGGCCGACTGCAATCAGCCAGCCCACCTGTACTCCTGTAAAACCAAGGTTTTTAAAATAAAGGGGTAAAAACCCAACAGTTATCGCCATACTGGAATGGAGAAAAAACAGAAAGGCTCTTAGCCTAAATAACTCTTGCTTCAAAAAACTTCTCTCCTTTTGCCCGATGACTAACAGCTCTAATTATGATGAATTAAGTTTACTTTACTTGAGTCTTTTCAAGAGATTTTCACGTTCTTTTTCAAAGCCCGGTTTTCCTAATAAAGCAAACATGTTTTTCTTATAGGCCTCAACGCCTGGCTGATCAAAAGGATTTACACCTAAAAGATAACCACTGATAGCACAAGCCTTTTCAAAAAAGTAAACCAATTGACCATAATAGTAAGGGTCAAGTTCAGGTACAGATATTTTTAAGTTTGGCACCCCACCGTCGGTGTGGGCAAGAACAGTGCCCTCACTGGCCTTTTCATTAACATAACTAAAATATTGTTGATTCAAGTAATTCAAACCGTCTACGTCTTCAGCTAAAGCCGGAACTTCAATATCCTTTTTGGGTGTGGTAACCCATAAAGTGGTGGCAAATAAATTTCTGCGACCATCCTGAATATATTGCCCTAAAGAATGGAGGTCTGTAGAAAAGTTAACACTGGCAGGAAAGATTCCCTTTTGATCCTTGCCTTCACTCTCACCGAAAAGTTGCTTCCACCATTCACTAAACTGCGCCAAACGTGGTTCGTAATTCACCATAAGTTCTGTAGTCTTACCCTTTTGATAGAGCACATTTCTGATGGCTGCGTATTGATAGCACGGATTTTCTGCTAACTTTTCGTTAGAATATAACTCATGCCCTGCTAAGGCTCCCGCCATTATTGCGTCTATATCAATGCCGCTTACAGCAATGGGAAATAGGCCTACCGAGGTTAAAACAGAATACCTGCCACCTACGTCATCAGGCACTACAAAGGTCTCATAACCTTCTTCATTTGCAAGCTTTTTCAGAGCACCCTTTGTCGCATCAGTAGTAGCTATAATTCTCTCTTTAGCCCCTTCTTTGCCATACTTTTCCTCAATCAACTGCCTAAAGACCCTAAAGGCGATGGCTGGTTCTAAGGTAGTTCCCGATTTTGAAACCACATTGATATAAATATCCTTATTTTTCACTAACTCTAATAATTCGGCTAGGTAGGAAGAACTTATATTGTGTCCCGCGAAGTAGATTTCCGGACCTTTGCGCTTATCCTTCGATAATTGATTGTAAAAGGAGTGATTTAAAAGATCTAAGGCTGAGCGAGCCCCTAAATAAGAACCACCGATACCAATAACGATTAAAACTTCAGCCTTCGCTCTGACCTTACCAGCAACTTCTTTAATGCGCGCAAATTCATCTTTATCAAAGCTTACAGGCCAATTAAGCCAGCCCGTATACTCATTCCCTGGACCTTTTTGCTCTTGCAACAATTCATGGGCCTTGGCTATGGCCGGTTCTAAGTACTCTAACTCCTGAGCATTGATAAAAGAAAGAGCCTTTGAGTAATCAAATAAAATTCCGTTTTTCAAAACTTCCCCCCCTAAGTCTAAATTAACTTCTTTTATTTCTATCCTTTCCCAAACCTACGCTTTAATGTGTTTATAAGCGGGTTGGCTTCCTCCATTTTAAGTGCAAGGGCAATACCTCCATATACAACAGCTGCCACAAGTATCGTTATGCCGACCTGGATTATTTGGTTTATTTTACTGCTGATATCAAGGAAATTTTCTAAGCCTAGACTAGTAAAGTATGCTACTAAGGCCATGATTAGACTGGCAGCAATAATCTTGGTAAAAGAAACAATCATCCTCTTTAAGCCCAATACTCCAATTTGGCGTCTGAGCATGTAAAATAACGCCAGCACATTAAAAGCTGCAGTTAAAGAAAAGGCCAACGCAATTCCTCTAACTCCGAGGGACTCCTTGAAGAGCATGTTTAAAGTGAAATTTAGTCCGATCGTAATAATACTAATACTAACGGGGATAAAGCTTTTCTGTAAGGCATAAAAACCCCGAACTAAAATACCCGTCATCCCTTGAGCCAAAAGGGCAAAGGAATAGAAGAAGAGTACACTGGCCGTAAGCTTTGTATCAGCTGACGTAAATTGACCTTGTTGAAAAAATACTCGCACAATTGGAACCCCTAAAACCATAAGTGCTATGGCTGATGGGATGGTAAGAAAAGAAACTGACCGAATACCTAAACTAAGGGTTTCTTTATATTGATCCAGTTTAGATCGTGCTGCCTTATCCGTAAGGGTTGGAAACACAGCAATAGCTATGGACATCCCAAAAATCGCTAGAGGCAGAACCATAATCCTATTTGCAAGTCTTAAAGTTGCAATGCTTCCTGCAGCTAAGTCAGAGGCTATATTTTGATTGACGATTAGGTTAATCTGCGCAGCCGACAAGCCAATAATAGCAGGTATCATCAATAAACCTAATTTTCGTACTCCCGGATGTTTGAAGTCTATTATGGGCTTATAACCAATACCAATCTTTTTCAGGGCTGAAAGCTGAATTAAAAAGTTCCCCACTACCCCAATTACAACGCCAACTGAAAAGCCGGCAATATCTAGGTAGGGAGTTAGAAAGACACCACCACCAATAATAGCAAAATTATAAAAAATAGCACCAAGAGCTGGTGGCAAGAAATTTCTATGGGACTGTAAGATGCCCATCATGATTCCATTTAAGGCCGTAAAGATAACTGCCGGAAACATTATTCTGGTTAACTTGACAGTTAGATCAAGAGTTTCCCCGGAAAAGCTATAGGCCACCAAAGGAATAAGATAAGGGGTGAAAATCATCCCCAACGGCACAGCAATAAGCATAAAAATTAAGACAACATTGATTGCAGTGCTGGCAATCTTCCAGGCTTCACTTTCACTTTCAATACTTAAATGGCTTCTAAATACAGGAATAAAGGCGGCGGCAATAGCCCCACCTACCAATAACTCGTAGAGGAAGTCCGGAATAGTAAAGGCTGCTATATAAGCATCCGCTTTAAAGCTTAAACCAAATTTTGATAGTAAGACCTGTTCTCTAACAAAACCTAAAACACGTGATAAAAAGGTAGTAAATATAAGAATTCCGGCGGCCTGTAATAGACCTCCCCTAATAGTAGCTGATTTAGTTTGACCCATAATTGTGTCCCCTTAGTATACTTTATCCGACTTCACAGGATAAGTGCAACTAAATCCAGTTGGAGTCAAGACTCCACCCGAATTAAGTTTACTTTATCTTTCCAATACTCATAACTTCTTTGAAAACGTTCTTTGAATTCATCTATGGTACTTTGTAAAACGTAAAATTCCTGACCTAAGATTACGCCTTTGTACTTTATTAAGCCATTTTCTATGTCCGTCGTTTGCTCCCAAGCAAAAACCACGGCGGCAGACTGACCCATTTCTCGGTTAAAGTTTTTTGCACCGATATTAAGGCCTAAGATCACAGCGGTGACTAAAATGATAAATCCCCATAAGAAGAAGTTCTTCATTGTTTTAACTCCTGTCATCAGAAACTACTCTTTAGAAGTATTTTTTCCAAATAACGCAAAGTTTAACTAAACTGCTCCTACGAACTAAGACTTCTTATCCTTTTTTAACTGTGGTGATATATACTCCACCAATAACTAACATTGCACCAAGGATTTCAGTAACTGTTACGGCCTCTCCCAAGAAGGCGGTTATAACCATTACCGAAACAGGGACCAAGTTGATAAAAATAGCTGTTTTACTGGCTCCTAGCTGGTTAACCCCCCTGTACCACCAAACAAAAGAGATTGCAGAAGATACAACACCCATAAAGAGAATCGCCAGCCAAACTGAGACAGAAACTTGTGACCAGTCCAGTGTGATTAAATCTTTAAGGGCAAAGGGAGCTAGAAAAAGAGTTCCAAACAAAATAGCATAGGTTGTAGCTGCTAAGGCCGAATATTTAAGCATTACTCTTTTTCCGGCGATAGAATACAAGGCCCAAGTAATTGTGGCTCCTAAAAAAATAAAGTCTCCCTTGTTAAATTCCAGCTGTGCAATTGTCGTTAGTGATCCTTTACTGATCACAAAGATAACTCCGATAAAAGAAATGATTAAACCTAAGATTCGCGTTAACTTTAATCGTTCTTTTAGGATTAACGCAGCAAGTACTACGGTTACCGCAGGATTACTAGCTACAATTAATGAACCGTTAATTGCGGAGGTGTATTTTAGCCCATAAAAGAAAAAAACGTTGTAACCAAAAATACCGGTTAGACCTAGTAGCATTAACCAAGGTACGTCCTCCTTTTGAGCCTTAGAAGCTTTTCCTTCTTTATACATTAATATAGGAAACAGACACAAGGAAGCGATACTAAACCTTAAAAAGGCTGCAGTCATGGGTGCCAGTTCTGCAATAGTAATTTTTGCAGCAATAAAAGCCCCTCCCCAGGAAATGGGTACTAGCACTAAGGATAATAGAGTTAGAAAGCTAACGCTATGTTTTAGGACTACTGCCGGTGCTTTAGTGACATTATTTAATTCTTGCTGCATTTTTTCATTTCTCCTTTTGCTCAAATATTGCGACATACAAAATTATATCTTATTTGGAAAAATTTAAAAACCTTTCTAGAGAAAAAGTATGCAAAAAAAGCCTGGCCGTTTAAAAATAAAACAGCCAGGCTTTTGTAATTTGTATCACAGGTTACTATTTGTTGAAGTTTACCAATTCTTTTGAGTTACCTAAAGAAATCGTTGTTTCACTTGGCTTAGTCTCCGCAATTATCTTACCATTACGTATCGAATAGCGAACGCTAGCCTGCTTACGGATTGCCTCAAATTCATTTTCTGCCGCCAATACAATGAAATTTGCTGGCTTTCCTTCTTCTATTCCATATAATTTCTCAATATTTAACGTCTTGGCACTATTACTTGTAATTAACTCAATCGAGTTGATAATTTCTTCGTATCCCATTAATTGCGTTACATGAAGCCCCATATGCAATACTTGTAGCATATTCCCTGTGCCAAGCGGATACCAGGGATCAGAAATATCATCATGGCCAAAACAAATGTTTAATCCAGCTTCTTGTAATTCTTTTACTCGTGTAAGTCCTCTCCGTTTTGGATAGGTATCAAATCTTCCTTGAAGATGAATATTCACGAGGGGATTAGCTACAAAGTTAATCCCGGATAATTTTAATAGTCTAAATAGTTTATATGTGTAAGCATCATTATAAGAGCCCATTGCAGTGGTATGACTTGCTGTTACACGAGCTCCCATTCCTCTTTCATATGCTTCAGCTGCAACCACTTCAATAAAACGCGACTGCTCATCATCAATTTCATCACAATGGATATCCACTAACCGATCGTATTGCTCAGCTAATTGAAATGCTATTTTTAAGGATTCTACCCCATACTCTCTTGTAAACTCGAAATGAGGAATCCCACCTACTACATCTGCACCCATCTTTAGCGATTCTTCTAGTAATTCTTTTCCATTTTGATAAGAAAGAATACCCTCCTGAGGAAAAGCTACGATTTGTAAATCAACGTAGGAAGACAATTCTTCTTTGACTTCTAGCATTGCTTTTAAGGCCGTTAATTGTGGATCCGTTACATCAACATGGGTACGAACATGTTGAATTCCTTGCGCAATTTGCCATTTCAAGGCTGTTTTAGCCCTTGTTTTAGCATCGTCTAAGGTTAACGTTTCTTTTCTTTGTGACCATCTTTGAATCCCTTCAAATAAAGTACCACTCTTATTCCACTCAGGCTCACCAGCTGTTAAGGTTGTATCTAAATGGACATGTGGCTCGACAAAAGGTGGTAGGACAAGAGAACCGTCTACATCTATCAGTTCTTGATTTGCATCCACTTCTATCTTTGTTGCTATCTTTTCAATCTTCCCACCATTTACTTTTATTTGCCAAAGTCCTTCTTTTCCTCTAAGCTTTGCATTCTTAATAATCAATTATTAACTCACCTTTTTCATTTCAGTTGTTGTTAAATTCATTTGTTGTGTTTTAGCTGTAAATTTAGAAACGACTACGTAAAATATCGCAGACCCTAACATTGCATTTATAGGAGGAATCCCTGGTAGTAAATTAGCTACTGTCACCCCAACAACCCATGCTAGTAAAGCTGTCCAATTTACGGCTTTAAAGCTCATTTCTTCGAACTTCTTATAGTTTCCGCCATTAACTAGGAAATAATCCGCCAATATAATTGCTCCGATAGATGGTAACGTTGACCCTAAGATCGTTAACCAACCGACAAAATTGTTATATAACCACATGGCTAGTATTGTACCTACGATTCCGTTAAATATAACTATTTTGCTTTTAGGAATTTTGGTGATATTAGAGAACCCTAAGCCAGAAGCATACAGCGCATTATCATTGGTTGTCCAAATATTTAAACCAAGTACTAAAATGGCAGGAAGAATTAATCCTTGTAGAAACATTACTTCTGAAATATCTGATTGCCCGATTGCCATAGCCCCAACCGCTCCAAAAATAAACATTAATGAGTTTCCGATAAAGAAAGCGATCACTGTCGTTATAACTGCTGAACGCTTTGAGTTTGCAAATCTTGCAAAATCAGGGGTAAGTGTTCCACCACTAATAAAAGAACCCACACAAATCGTTAGAGCTACTGCTAAGCCTATTGTTTCAGTTGGTTGATATTGTAATAACCCTTGAATTCCACCCATTGTTTCGGAAGCTTGGAAGACAGAGTAACTCCCCAGTACAGAGATTGCCGGCACCGCAATAAAACTTAGAATTGCTAAAGCTTTCATACCGAAGAAAGCAGTTCCTGTCATTAACAGCCCTGCAACAGCAATTAACAAATAAGTATCTAAACCAGTGAACTTTTGAACAGGAATAGCAAACATGGCCACTCCGACACCAAACCACCCTACTTGAGTTGCAGCAAGTAAAAAAGAAGATAAATAAGATCCTTTTTCACCAAAAGCATAACGGGTAAGCAAATGTGTAGATAAGCCCGTTTTTGCTGCAATATATGCTAAAGCACCGGTATAAAGCCCAAGAATTAGATTTCCGGCAAAAACAACTCCAATAAATTGAGTAAAAGTTAAACCCATACCTAGTGTTCCACCAGACCACATACTTGCTGAGAAGAAGGTGAACCCTAGCATAACCACTAACATTTTCCAAAAGCCATTACGATTTGCTGCTGGTACAGGTTGTAAAGAAAACTCTAAGTCTACTTTTTTCATGTCAAATCCCTCCAAGTTGTTTTTTGCCGGTACCGAATAAATTCGATAATAGACGAAGGAAATAAAAGAGGCTTCTTGCCATTTCTGACAAGAAGCCTCTTTTATTTATGATAAAAAATATAACGTGTATACACGTCACTCATTGATTATCATAATTTCCGCTGTCCTTGTCAGCCTCTCTGGACTGAATTAAAGGTACCAGTATTTAATTAAATCTATTATCGCAAGAAAGTCGATTTTTGTCAATATTACGAATCGAATTTGCGGAAAAAATCCGGCTAGAGAATCTAACCGGATCTTACTACTCCATATCTTTTAATACCTCTGCCAAAACATGAGCAAAAACCTGAGCAGAACGTATACATTCCTCTGTATAGCTGCTATCAGCTTCACCAAACTCAACTAGCAATGCATTTGGATGTAGATTTTGATTATATATACCGCCTTGGACCGCGGGAGCCTTTCTAAGTAATCCCGGGTACATTTCATCTACTTTTGCTGATATTTTTTTGGCAAACTCGTAATTCTTCTCCCAGTTTGGATGTGTTTGGCGTTGATTACTGCCAACTACAAAGAAAAGCTTAGCATATTTTTGGCCATCTATTTCTGTAGTTATTTGATCTCTCTTCATACCACTGACCGCGTCACGATGGAGATCAATAATAATCTTTACAGACGGATTTTCTTTTAAAATTTTCTGAGCAGTCTTCTGAGATGCTCCATAAGGATAAACTTCAGTGTAATCATAGTCGTGAATTACATCTGAGTGAATTACTCCTATTCCATGATCTTGTTCTAACACCCTCTTAATTTCTTGTCCTACTTGAACTACGCCGCCTTTTTCTCCCTTTTTCCGTACGACACCATCGGTTAAAGAATAGGTCTCTCCCGTGTGTGTACTATAGATTGCCACTAAGGGAATCGCTAACTTGGCCGCGTTTATATTCTTTTCCTCTTCCTCCTGGCTTTTCTCCTCGTAAGCATCTTTATTGACAGTCTTCTCCTCAGCTGCTTTATTCTCTTCCTGAGAATTTCCCGAGTCTTTAGGATCCTCAGCTATTATATCGTCAGCAGTAGCCACTTTGTAGGAAATATTTTCTAGGTAAGGAATCTCTGCTTGTAGAAAGGTAAAAGGCTTGCCAAGTTGTATGCCCACTAAATAATAAAAAGCATTCGAAAGATACCTTTCACTTATACCTGCCTTTGAGCCATCTTTACTAACAGCTAACATGGGGATACTAGAATCTAGTACTCCTTCTAAATCGTTATTTGCTACATCTATTACGCCTACGCTCTTGATGGATGCTAAGGCTACTAGGTTTTGTTGGGGTAAAAACTTAAATAAGAAGCCAGCAGAGATTACTAGCAAGAGAAGGGAAAAAACAAGGACTTTTCTAAAAAACCTTTTTGGTAGTCGATAAACTCTGAAACTATATTGTCGTCTAAATGGACGCATCCTTCCCCTCCTTTAATTAATGATATGAAATTTATATGCCCAAGCTCTCCCATTTATTCTCACAAGAAATACGCGTACATTTCAGTTCCCTTATTACGCGTATTTCAGTACAGCATACATAAAAAAGTACATCGCCTCATCGCAATGTACTTCTTTATTCAAACTTCCTCTTTTTTCAATTAGCGTATGGCTGTAGGAACGAAAGCATCCACGATACCAATTAGAAACGCAGCTATTAATGCACCTATTATTGTTACGGTTAATAAGTTAGGTACAATAAATTGTGCCAGATAAATTACCGCTGCTGCTGTAACAAAACCTACTAATCCTCTATTTTTTGGCGACACATCTTTACCAAATAGTTTTTCCACAATATATCCTAACGCAGCTATTATAACAGACACAATGATTGCACCCATAAAACCGCTTACACTAACTCCTGGAACAATTGCCCCAATCATTAGAAGCACAATCGCAGAAACTAAAAACCTAACGATGGTACCCATCATCTTAAGTCACCTCCCAAAGTTTCAGCTTAATCTTATGATATCCTAATAATCCTTAACTATGCACATTTCTCTTGCATTTTAAGAAAGGACATGATAAAATATTGACTGTTGACTATGGTCATCCGTTTGAAGGAGGTGAAGTTGATGCCAAATATTAAATCTGCTAAAAAAAGAGTTCTGATTGCTAAAAGTAAAACAATAGTAAACGCTACTATAAAATCTTCTCTTAGAACTATACTTAAGAGATTCGAAGAAGCTATTGCTAAAGCTGACCTTGAAGATGCTAAAAATAGATTAGATAAAGCTATTAAGGCTTTAGATAAAGCAGTTACTAAGGGCATTTTACATAAAAATGCTGCTGCTCGTAAGAAATCTAGATTAACTAAGAGATTAAGTGCGTTAACCTCAGAAAAAGCTAGCTAATAAAAGAAAGCGTGATTACACGCTTTTTTTATTGCTACAAAAAAATGTCTGTTTCCACAATAGTGGAAACAGACATCGGTATACTGTCTAAAAAGCGCGCTCTGCGGGAATTTATCAGGGCGCGCTTTTCTTGTACTACAGAACTTATATGTTTCCACATTTATGGAAACATGATTTCGGTATGCTGTACTGAAAAACGCGCGCTATGGGAACTGATCAAGGCGCGCTTTTCTTGTACTCTTTTTTAGCTTAAGAGGTATAGCTCTAAGGCCATATTTGCTTCTAGTTGACCCGATTTAATCTTATAATCAAACTCTTTGGTTCGAACCATAGCTGCTTCTAATTCCTCTTTTTTGAAATTTCGACTAGACCGTACACTTTTCTGTACTACATAAGGATGACTGGCAGTAAGTTCCGCAATCTGTTTTTCTCCGTAACCCAGCCTAGATAACTCCATGACTTGAAGCATGGTTCGATACTGCTTCCCAATCATTTGCAATATTTTTATGGGTTGTTCTCCTAGGAAAACCATTTCTCTGATTATTTTTATGGCTTCTGTGAACTTTTTTGCTCCTACGGCATCAACTATTTGAAATACATTATGATCAGATCGCTTAGGTACTAACTCCTCCACCGCTTCAGCTTTAATAGTTTCCTCAGTTCCGATATAGGTTGCAAGTTTTTGTACCTCTGTCTTTAATTGGCGAAGGTCACTGCCCGCATTGATCAATAACTTTTCGATAGCATCACCGTTTATTTTTTTTCCTTCTGCTTTTACTGCTTGTAGCACCCAGTCCCGAAGTTCCTTGTTTCGCAAAGGGAAAAATTCAACAATTTGCCCTTGCTTGGCGACTCTTGTAACTAATTTCTTCCTTTTGTCAATTCCTTCCTCGGCAATAAAGAGAATCACCGTTGAGGGATTTGGATTTTCTAAGTACTTCAAAAACAGATCTTCCCCGTCGGTTTTGTTTTGGGTATCTGTTTCCTCAGTTTTGCCACCCTTCTTTTTAGCTTTAAAATACTGGGCATCACTTACAATGATCAACCTTTTATTAGACATAAAGGGCAGATTTTGAGCTAGAAAGGTAATATCATTTAAACCACTAACCTTACCGTCTATTAGGTCTAAGTTAAAGTCCCTAACTTCCTCGGGCAATAGTGTTGAAATAAAATTTTTGACCAGCTGGTCACGTAAATAGGCTTCTTCTCCAAAAAGTAAATAGACAGGAGAAACAACCTCCCGTTTTAGGCTGTTCATGACGGACTCAATATTCACTAATGTACCCCTTTCTGGCTTTCTACTTCTAATTTTATTCCATCAGAATGGATTGTTATTGCCCCCTGTTGATCTGTTCTATATATGGCAATGCTTTCATCTTTAAGGGCTTTTAAAACGTCCTGATTGGGATGACCATATCTATTTTTTTGCCCCACGGAAATAACGGCTAAGTCGGGCATAACCTCTTCATAAAATTCCTGTACTAGAGAAGTAGCACTACCGTGATGTGGTATTTTTAGCACATCTGATTTTAGCTGTCCTTGATAAAACTTTAACAGTTCATTTATGGCCGGTTCTTCAATGTCTCCTGTAAAAAGAAAGCTATTCTGACCATGTAACAATTTTACCACAACAGAATTATTATTTAAATCCTTAGATTCCTCGGTAAAACCTTGGTTTGGATGTAGAACTAAGAACTGGGTTGCTTGGTCTACTTCTATCAGATCACCCTTTTCTGCTATAGCCACAGGTATGTTTTCGGCCTCAATAAACTTAAGAATCTCTTCATAGCTCTTAGTATTTCCTGAAACAGGAGCCAATACCGCAAGGCCAATCTCATATTCTTGGAGCAGAGCCAAGGCTCCCCCCACATGATCTTGATGGGGATGGGTTAAAATCAGGACATCAATTTTGTTCAAGCCTTGCTTCTTAAGATAGGGAGAAATAATCTGGGCTCCGGGATTAAAAGATCCCGTATAGTATTCAGGAGCTCCTGCTGCATCGATTACAACTCTTTTCCCTGCAGGAGTTTTAATTACTGCGCTATCCCCTTGGCCCACATCTAAAAAAGTTACCTCTAAGGCTGAACTACCAAAACCACCAAATCCATGCCAAAATAAAGTAATGGCTAGCAAAGAATTTATCGCCACAAGCCTTTTGCTATGCCTAATCTGAATAAGTTTTACTCTCTGCTTAAAGCGCTGTTTAGTAACATAGCTAACCACAAGAAAGATGCCACCATACCAAAAAATCATTAACCAAAGCGGAGGGGATTTGACAAAAAAATAGGCTCCGGGCAATTCATTTAGTTGGGTAGTTAAGCTTACTAAAAGATCTATTAGCATCCCAGTGGAAACATTTATAATCTCTGCTAAGGGCAAAAGGAGTAACCCTAACAAGGCAGCTAGTAGGCCTAAGAGCAAAATAACCGCAACTATTTGAACTAGTACGATATTAGCTACTATCGATACTCCGGAAAAAATATTAAAATAGTAGGCAATTACAGGCCAAGTTCCTAATTGGGCAGCAAGCGGCACGGATATTAAGTTTTTGAGGAGGCTACTCTTTATCGGTAGATAATTATTTAATACAGGTACGAGATATAAAATTGACCAAGTAGCCACAAAGGACAATTGGAAGCCAATATGCCAAAAATTCAAAGGATTACTTATAAGTAAAACTAAAGCAGCTAGGGCTAAAGAATTAGACCAGTCCCTCTCCCTATTTCCCCAGGCTCCTAAAATTAGTACCAAGCCCATCACTGTAGCCCTGATAACAGAGGGTTGCAAGCCCGTCATAAAAGCGTACAGGACTAGAAATAAACAAACCAATACCTGCTGATAACGCTTAGATAACCCGAGTAAGGCCCCAAGAAAAAAGATTCCACCTGATACTATCCCTACATGCAGACCCGAAACTGCTAAAATATGAGCTACCCCCACTTGACGAAATATCTCTAATATCTCTTCCTTCACTTGGCCTTTGGTACCAAACAGAATGCCTTGCAAAAGCTGAGCCTGGCCAGTCTTTAAAGTTTTGTCGGTTACCTCAACTAAGTTTTCTTTTAATTTTAGAGCGCTCTTTAGAGCTGCATTGTTTTCACCCGCATCAAGCTTTTTAAGCTGGCTCGACTGCCAAAGATTAACCGTACCCGCTATTCCCTGTTGACGCAGATAAGCCTCATAGTTAAAGGCTCCTGGATTTGTTGGCAATTGGGGTACAGTTATTTTGCCCTTAATACTTAACCTATCTCCGTAAGCGTAAACTCTTTTTCCTTCATAGTCTTTGACTATCAATTTCCCAGTAAAGGATAGACCCTGGTGATTCTTGACCTCCTGAACCTTTACTTGGTATTGAATATGGTTAGCTTTTAATTCGGGTTCCTTTAGAATAGTACCCGTAATCAGAACTTCTCTATTTAGTAACTCCTGATCAACAGGCAAAAAGGCATCAACTGAAAGTTGATGCCAGAAAGCTCCCACAAGAAATATTAAGCTATATAGTAGGACACCAACACTCTTTTTTCTTAAGTACTCAACAACTACCAAGAAAAGTAAAGTTAAGCAAAAGAACAAAAGAGTGTTAACAGAAATAGGGATTAGCTTATTAAAGACAAGCCCTAGCATAAACACAACGGTAAAATTCAAGAGTGGTCGCTTCATAAAACCTCCACAGGTTAATCTGATACAACAATCCTTCACTAAACAGAGATTAGACCTTTAATGTCCTCAAACTTTTTTTCACCAATTCCCGAAACATTCTTTACATCTTCGACCCTCTTAAAGGAGCCCGATTGCTGTCTGTATTCCACAATGCGCTTAGCCAAAGTTGGTCCGATACCCGGTAAAGTTTGCAAAAGCGTTTCATCAGCGCTGTTAAGATTAATCTTGCCGGAACTATTCTTACCG
>JUEG02000091.1_pt1 | contig 54824 bp, 60 predicted proteins | sample 432341 | NCBI WGS metagenome assembly JUEG02 (sample SAMN02953476, study PRJNA257561) | rock porewater metagenome | biome: terrestrial; feature: Opalinus Clay rock; material: porewater; isolation source: Opalinus Clay rock BIC-A1 borehole | place: Switzerland: Mt Terri URL, St-Ursanne ... | reverse complement strand
CCTGAGGTAGCGGACGGCGCCAGCGCATGGCAAGCCACGCAGGCGCTGGGCATAAAGATCAGCAAGAACTGAGATCTGAAAGGGATCGACTGAAACGAAAAAAGCGACCCTGAGGTCGCTTTTTTCTTTCTTCGATCACCTTGAAAAGGTCACCGAAGAGAATTTGGAGCGGGAAACGAGACAAGCACTAAAGCGCTAAGCCTATGTTTTCCAACTCTTTTCTTCGTCGAGGGTCTCAACGAAGGCCTCAATTTTAGCCTCATTCTTGAAGATCGTCAACGAGATTCGTCCACCGACCTCCACATACCGCCAACATCGTCCACTTCTCATCCACTCGTGGCTACCCTTCGCTGGGGTGGTCCGCACAGCGGATGTATGCGACCGAGTTCGCCCCCCCCTCCCGCGCTTGCACACCTGATCATGCAAGAGGCAGCGCAAGGCAGCTAGTTGTTATGTTGATCTATCAGGATGCCGAGGAAGTCTCACCATCCTCACACTTCCCCTGACTAGTCGATCAAACGACATAGATGCCGCGCTGATATCGGTCGGTTAGACCGTCGAGAAAACACACGATGCGAAATGAGGCTTGATGAAAAAATCAAGGTCTATGACGCTGACAAGCATGTACGAGCGCAAGCGCCACTGCTCAATGTGCAAGACAAAGTGATTTTCACATATCGAGCAGGTAATAGCCACTGGCCTTGAGCATGTGAATTCAACATGCTTCAGCGCGCTCCGCCAACGTGGGTATCAGACCCAAAACAACAAGCCTATGCCGTGACCATACGTCGATCGGCAGCAGAGGAGTCGGTGAAGTAGTACTGCCGTAAGGAGATGGAGACATGAATGAAGAGCTGCCAGCTTCAAAGGTGTTCTATCGCCCGATCGAGGCCGCAATACGCTGGGCAGGTTTGTTGCGGCACACGCAAGAGGTTCTGTCCTCCATCTCATCGCCTAGAAATCTTCCGAGAATACTCAACTGTCCGCGATGGGGTGAACTACGGCTCTGCGCGGAGCGCATTTACGATGCCATCGTCAACGGCGAACTTCCCTACGGTCGAAACGGCATCACGTTGAACGATGAATCCTTGCTTGATTCCCATGAATTGACCGTGCGGCACCTCGACCTCAAACGCTGGATGCAAACTCACTATCCGGGCCATCGACCTGCTTTCCTTTTCAGTCGGGTCGAGCGCATCGCGCACCCCGTCATCACGCTGGAAACCGGGCAGGCCATGTTGGTGGAACGCCAAGCCATGAAAGCAGAGCTTGAGCTTTGTCGTCGCGAACTACGGAACCTCAAGGAACTTCACGAAGAATTGCTCAAGCAGTCTGGGGTGATCGCAGCCTGCAGTCAGGGTTCTCTCAGTAATCGTGCGGAAGCTACCTACCTGCACATCATTGGCAGCATGTTGGAGCTGATGCTGAACCGGTCTCCTTCGGGCAAGCCGTACTCCTGTTTCAGCACCCAAGAGGCCATCGTCAGTGCATTGATCGCACATCGCGGTGGCACCATGGGCATCACCGAGCGCACCTTGAACGGCAAGTTCGCCAGCGCGCGGAGGAAGCTGGGCAGCGCTAACGTAGTTGTTTGAAGTTTTCCAGCTTGTATCTGCAGTCCCGGAAACTGCATTTGCAATGTCTTTCCTCACCTATGTCTATTGAATAGAGGTCACGCCAACAAACGCCGCCAAGCGTTAAGGAGTGACCAACATGTTCCAACCAACAGCACTGCCGCCCGGCGAGCGCCGCATTTTGCGGCTGGATGAAGTCGAGGCCAAATCCGGGTTCAAACGCGCACATATCTATGCGCTCATGAAAAAGGGCGAATTCCCCCAAGCGTTGCGCCTCGGCGTTCGCGCAGTCGGCTGGGATTCCGTTGAGATCGACCAGTGGATCACCGAGCGTCTCCAGAACCGTGCGCAGCAGCCGGCTCTCCAGCGCGACGTCTGAGGAGAGTCCCATGCAGGTCGTATCGATCATTTCGACGAAGGGCGGCGTCGGCAAGACCACCGTCGCGGCCAACCTCAGTGCATTCATAGCCGACGCCGGCCTGCGCGTTTTGCTGCTTGATCTGGACATGCAGCCGACCCTGTCGTCCTACTACGAGCTGACACATCGCGCGCCGGAGGGCATCTACGAACTGCTGGCCTCCAATGAGCGCGACCTGGCACGTCTGGTATCGCACACCCTTATCGACAATCTGGATCTGGTGCTATCCAACGACCAGCACCGCCAGCTCAACACCTTGCTGTTGCACGCTCCGGATGGACGCTTGCGGCTGCGCAACCTGATGCCGACCTTCCAGCCGCATTACGATCTGGTGGTCATAGACACCCAGGGCGCACGCAGCGTACTCCTGGAAATGGCGCTGCTGGCGTCCCATCAAGCCGTGTCCCCGGTCACGCCGGAGATCCTCGCCGCCCGTGAGCTGCGGCGCGGAACCCTGCAGTTGGTCGAGGACATCGCACCGTACCGCAAGCTGGGCATTGAGCCGCCTGCGTTGCAGTTGCTGATGAACCGCGTCCCGGCGGTTTCGTCGAACGCGCGCCTGATCCAGCAGACGTTGCGCCTGATCTTCCAGGAGCAACCCAGCGTCCAGGTGCTGGATACCGAAATTCCCGCAATCGAAGCGTTCCCGCGTGCGGCCACCCGGGGCCTGCCTGTTCACCGCGTCGAACACCGCAGGCCTTCCGGACGCCAGACCTTGGCCGCACTGGAAATCGTGCGCGGCCTGGCAAATGAGCTATGCCCTCAGTGGCAGGAACGGTTCGCAGCGGTCACCGGCAAGGCCGGAGGGAGGTTCGCCCATGTCGAACGCCCATGAACTGGCCCGCGGCCACAAGCGGTTGCTGCCGCTGATCGAGTATGCCCTGAGCGAAGGATGGGAGGTCGTTCGTACCCCAGGTGGACATCTCAAGTTCACCCGGCCGGGACTGCCACCGATCTTCACCAGCGCCACCGCCAGCGACCACCGTGCGGGACTCAACGCCCGTGCCATGCTGCGGCGAGCCCAGTGCGATGCTTCGGGGCTGCCTGTGCAGGAAGGAGATGGCCATGCCTGACATCTCCCCCCAGGACGTTGCGAACAAGCTCCTGAGCGATGGATTCACCCGCGATGGCCCCGTCGCGAGCAGCCTGAGCGATCCGATCGCGGATACCCCGATGGTCGTAACGCTCGATGAGCTGCGACCTTACGAGCTCGACCCGCGATTGACGCGCAATCCGCTCTACGACGACATCAAAGCCTCGATCCGGGAACGCGGACTCGACGCGCCTCCGCCCATTACCCGGCGCCCAGGCGCGGATCATTACATCATCCGGAACGGCGGAAATACCCGTCTTGCGATCCTGCGCGAGCTGTGGAGCGAGACGCGGGACGAACGCTTCTTCCGCATCGCCTGCCAGTTCCGGCCATGGCCGGAGCGTGGGGAAATCATCTCGCTGACGGGCCATCTCGCGGAAAACGAACTGCACGGTGGCTTGTCGTTCATCGAGCGCGCCTTGGGCGTGCAGAAAGTGCGGGAATTGTACGAACAGGAGACCGGCAAGGAGTTGTCCCAGTCCGAACTGGCGCGCCGCCTCAAGACGGACGGCTACCCCGTGCCGCAGCCCCACATCAGCCGGATGCAAGAGGCCATCCAGTACCTGCTGCCGGCCATCCCGACCGTGCTTTACGCCGGCTTGGGACGGCGCCAGGTCGAGCAACTGACCGGCCTGCGGCGCGCTGCCGACAGAGTCTGGTCGGCCCGCAGCCGCCAGTCCCAATCCCACCTTGAGTTTCCCGCGCTGTTCCAGGACGTGCTGGCTCTTTTCGACAGCGCGGCGAGCAGCTTCAACGTGCAGCGTGTTCAGGACGAATTGATTGGCCAGATGGCCGATCTGCTCGGCATGGACTATGACACGCTCCTGTTCGAGATCACCGACTCGGATCGGCGATGGCAAGTCCTCAGCAGCGAGCCGTCCAAAGCCGGGGCGACGCCAGCACCAGCCCCGCCACCATCTTCGGCGGCCACCGGGGTGCCGCCCACATCGCAATCGGAGAACATCCGGTCGCCAGCGGCACCGGCGGACACGCCGCACGGGAGCGACACGCCACAGAATACGACCGACACCCACGCAACGGCCCCATCGGGTACGGATGAATCCCATTCCGACGATGCGCAACGTGCCACCCTGCTGCAGGAGCACATCGTATCGCCTGCTGGCACGACCGAACGGCTGCAATCCATCCAGCGCCTGGTCGCGGATCACACTGGCGAAACGCTGCCGGATTTCGAGCGCAACGTCCTGCAGTCGATTCCAATCCAGGCCGGCAGTCTGTATCCGATCACCGATGTCTGGTACATCGAGCCCGCGCTGGACGAACCCGATCGTCTGCGCACGCACATCGAGCAGTTCGCCCGTGAGATCGCCGGCGAAGCCGGTCTGCAAGGTCTCGTCGAAGCCTGCCAGGAGGGTATCGGTTTTCGCTGCCACAAGTCCGAAGCCGGGCCAGAGTTGACCCGGCATGCCCAGGCGACGCTGGCATTGCTGCATGCCCTGAGCGCCCCCTATCTGGCGATCGACCATTCGCCCGCGGGTATCGATCTATCGGTTCTCGCCGGGATGCTGGGGATGTTGCTGCAGGGCTCACCGACCGACACCGCATCGCAGGACGAGCTGCCAAACCGTCTCAGCGACAATGCCCTGGTGAAGCTATTCCGCATGCTGCGGCTTGTCCGCCGCTTGAGGGACATTGAGACCGGCAGTACCGATGGCCATCACACCACGGCCAGGTCATCAGGGGCGTCGCCATGACCGGCCCGCACCCGCTCAACCAGGCCGTGATCGCCCAGGCGCTCCATGATTTGCGCAACGGCCAACTGCGCCGGGCCAAGTCGATGGGATTCGACGATGTGGATCTGGACGCTCTCAAGCATCCCGCGATGGCGAGCGTGCTGGCCAACGCCAACGTGTCCTGGTGCTCGGTGGTGGTCAACCGCGACGTGCTGCGCCGCCTGCTGCACCAGGTCGAGGACGTCACCGAGGAAGTGGTGAAGATCGACCGGCTGTTGCGCCTGGGCGCCAGCACGGAATTGATCAGCAAGTTCTTCGGCCTGACCCATCAGGAGATCGCCTTGCGCCGCAGCGTCATCGGCCTGCCGAAACGCAAGGGGCGGCACCCGGTATTGACCGAGGAACAGGACATCAATCTGTGGAAGCGCTGGTCCTCGACCGTGAAGGAGCAGGAAGCCGACTGCAGCGACGATATGGGCATGCTGGGTATTGCGGCGGATCTCGCCGAGGCCACCGGACTGCCTTTGTCCGTGATCTGGAACGCAATACGCGGATGGATCGATGAAGGGCTGACCTGATGATGGGCGGCCAGAACAGCACGCGCGGCCCCGTCCGGCTGGGCGACTTGTTCGAGCAGGCGCTCGATCAACTGCAACCTCAACAGTCGCCACCATCCCGTCCCACTGCCTCGCCACTGCCAGCCGACGGCTTTCTCTATAGCGGCAACCGACACGACAGCGTGCCGCGCGCACTGCTCCTGGACAGACGCCTGACACCGCTCGAACGCAACGGCTGGCAGGTGTTCCGCCTGATGCTGGCGGACGATGGCATCACCGCCATGCCTACCTACGACCAGCTCGCTCCCTGGCTGGCCTCGATGCCCTGTGCCGAACGGGCCTCGCACGAGACGGTAGCCCGTGCACTGACCGTGCTGCGGCTGACCCGCTGGATCAGCCTGGTGCGACGCCGGCGCGATCCCAGAAGCGGACGCATCCAGGGCAATCTCTACGTTCTGCACGACGAACCGCTCAGCCCCTACGAAGCGATCCGGCTCGATGCCGATTACCTGGAACTGGTCAGCCAGGCGCTGACGCATGCCAGCAAGTCCATTCAGCGTGTGGGCGCGACCACCCTGCAGGAGCTGACGCAAGACCCCATGCTCAGCGGCCAGCTGCTGCCGAGCCGGCTGGAAATCCTGTCGCAGCGTTTGGCGGCGCAGGGCTGGAGCAGCACAGCGAATTATCCACAGACCGATGGCGACCACGATTCCGAAGACGGGGCCGATGACCGTCTTCGGAATCTGGCGAGCCTCTCTTCGGATTCCGAAGCGGGGCCGAAAAGCCCGGAAAACGGCGCACTTCGGAATCCGAAGCTGGACCGTACAGTACGTATAAAAGAAAGTATTAAAGAAGTACGTACAGTACCGCGCGCGCAAGAAGCATTGCAGCAACTGCAGTTCCCCAGGCGTTTTCTGACCCTCAAGGCGGAGCAGCAGAACGGCGCGTTGACCGCGATGCAGTCGGTGGATCTCGATCTGCGGCAGGCCCTGCTGGACGAATGGGATGCACGCTGCGCTTCCACGACCATTCGCAATCCCACTGGTTACCTGTTCGGCATCATCCAGAAAGCCCTGCGGGGAGAGTTTCGTGTCTGGGCGGGACAGAAGGCACCTGCGGTGCCAGTTGACAGGACACCAGAGCCGAGGCCAAGTCCAACGCCAGCCACACCTGCTGATGCGGCGGTCGCGAAGGCGCACCTGGCACGCCTGCAGGAACTGCTGCGCTCGTCTTGAGACGATTCCAGGCGGGTGTCGAGAAACACCGGCCAACCGCTCTGCAATCCAAGATGTTCCACCGTCGTCTATACTCCGGGTATAGCGCAACACGCAGCCTTCCTGCCGCAGTGACCATGGTTGGGCGGTACATGCCCTCAATAGCGTCCAGTGCGTTCCATGGCCGCCTATACCACGGGTATAGCGCAACACACAGCCTTCCCGTAGAGCATCGCAGCGGCGCGGGCAGTCGTACCATGCCGGCAAAAACAGGCAAGCGGCAGGTTCGGTTTGATGACTGACGGCCTTCCGGCCAGCGCGGATGCTGGCGACTCGTTTCATCACAGAGAGTCGTCACCATGGCCCAAGAGAACAGTCCCACCGAATCCCTCCAGTTGAACCTGGGGTCGCTGCGCAGCGCGATGTCGCTGACCCTGCACACCCACCATGCGTCGCGGATCTGGCATGGCCGCGCACCCGCCGAAGGCAGGCCCGGCATCATCGGCCTCAACGGCTTCGTCTCCATCATGAACAAACTCAAGCGGGGGGCCGAGCAGGACGATCCCTATTCGGACTGGTGGATGCTGCGTGTCGAAGACAAGCTGTCCACCACCAAAGAGCAGCTCCAGACCCTGCGCCAGCAGGTGGATCAGGCGCTGGCCGGCGTGCCGTCGGCGTTGAGCCTGGGCGAGAACCTCAACGTCCAGCCGGTCAAGCTGCCTCTGTTCGTGTCCTCGCAGTTGGGCTTCATGGCGGTGTATCTGCTTGCCGACTACGACGACCTGGCCCGGCGCCTGATCCTCGCCCACCACACCGCGCTGATCGATCGCTCGACGCTCGAACGCTGGCTCAACGATGGTGCGCACTCGTTGCGCAGCCTGTTCTCGCTGGCGCAGCAGTACCGGTACTCCGGCACCACGCGCGACGACTTCGCCGCGAAGAATGCCGCAGCGCGGGCGGCGCTGGAGAAGTACGGTGAATTGCCCCAGGACGTGCTCGAAGGCACCCGGCGCAGCCGCTTCGCGCCGCCGATCGCACGCCGTGGCCTGCAGCAGCGCAGCATCCCCGAAACCGAACCGGCCGGCGAGCCGGATGCTGCGGCAGACCCCGCCGAAGCGGCCTCATCCGACGAGGGCGAGTCAGCATGACAGTACGCGAACCGAACCAACGCCGGTACTTCCAGCCACTGGAACAGGCGGACTTCATCCCGTTGGAACACTCAGGCTATCTAAAAGGCTTTTTAAAACCTTTTAAGAGTAAAGGGGATCTCGAAATCTGGGCCAGCCAGTGTCACGCGCTCAGGGATCAGTTGATCGGCCTGGCGCAACAGCGCGTGCTGGCGCAGGCACGAGGCTATCCCTTCCGTCTGCTGTCCGTGGAACTGGCCCAGCAACGTACTGGCGCAGGCACGACATTTCTGCGCTGGCGCAAGCACGACCGCTCGGCCATGGGGGTCGCCCTGTGGCAGGAGACCATGGCTTCCACGGCCACGCCTCTGAACCTGCTGGAGGATCTGCTCGACCTGGAACAGCAGCGCATCACGCTGAACATGCAAATCAGCCTGCTGCACACCCTCGGTCGGCAAGCCCTGGAGTGCGCCAGCAAGATGGCTCAGGCCGAAGACGCATACCTGCGCCGGATCGAAGCACTCGCCCGCGCCGGCGGTTCCCAGCGAGGGCCATCGGCATGACCACAGCACCGACTCACGACTGCCCAGACCAGCACCAGGCTGGCTCTTTCAACCACACGGAGACCCCGTTATGAGCACCAATTTCATCAACGAAGGCAACATCGGCTCCGCGCCAGAGTTCCACGAGTACCCGAACGGCAACGAAGAGCCCAGGCGCGTACTGCGCTTGAACGTGTACTTCGATAACCCGATTCCGGGCAAGGACGGCTACGAGGATCGTGGCGGCTTCTGGCGTCCGGTCGATTGGTGGCACCGCGACGCGGAGCACTTCGCCACCCTGTTCCAGAAGGGTATGCGCGTGGTGGTGCTGGGTCGCGAGGAGCGCGACGACTGGACCGACGAGCAGAACAATCCGCGCACCACCTATCGCATCAATGCGCGTGGTGTCGGCATCCTGCCGTACCGCATCGAGGCGGTCACGCTCAGCCCGAAGCAGGCCGCCGCAGAGCAGTCGCCTCCGTCCGAATGAACGCTTCTACCAGGGGCGGTCCTGCTCATCAGGCCCGCCCCGTGTTTTCCGACCTCCGGCCAGCGAGGTTCCACCAACGTCCAGCGATTTTCGCGCGCCTCGCGCAAGAAGCTCCCGCACACATTGACGCTCCGCACGTTCAGCGTACCCCACCGGAAATACCACCCTTTCCGCGATCAAAGCGGGTGATGACACATTCACCTTGTTTGCGGCCAATCCTGCGCCGTCCGCACATGCTGCTGCCCAGATACATCGAAAAAGTGATTCGGATGGACGGGTATGCGGCTATTTCTCTGCGAGAAGCCTTCGCAAGGCAAGGACATCGGGCGCATTTTGGGTGCGAAGCAGCGCGGTGAAGGCTGCCTCAACGGCCCTGGCGTCACCGTGACGTGGTGCATTGGTCACCTGGTCGAAGCCGCACCACCGGAAGCCTATGACGCACAGCTCAAACGCTGGACGATCGAGCAGCTTCCCATCATCCCTACGCACTGGCGGGTGGAGGTCAAACCGAAAACCGCCTCGCAATTCAAAGTCGTCAAGGGGCTATTGGCCAAGGCGACCGAACTGGTCATCGCTACGGACGCGGATCGCGAAGGCGAGCTGATCGCGCGAGAGATCATCGACCTCTGTGGCTATCGTGGCCCCATTCAACGGCTGTGGCTGTCTGCACTGAACGACGCCTCGATCCGCGCCGCACTCGACAAGCTGAAGCCCTCGGGCGACACGCTGCCCATGTACCACTCGGCGCTGGCCCGCTCCAGGGCGGATTGGCTGGTGGGGATGAACCTAAGCCGCCTGTTCACTCTTCTGGGTCGCCAGGCCGGCTATGACGGCGTGCTGTCGGTCGGACGTGTGCAGACGCCCACACTCAAGCTGGTGGTCGATCGCGACCGCGAGATTGCGGCATTCGTCTCTGTGCCGTTCTGGTCCATCGAGGTGGCGCTGTCCTGCACGGGCCAGACATTCACCGCGCAGTGGCTGCCGCCATCGGCCAGTACCGACGATGCAGGCCGCTGCTTGCAGGAGCTGGTCGCTCAGCAGGCGGCGCAGCGCATCCGCGCCGCCGGTGCCGCCCAGGTGGTCTCGGTCGAGACCGAACGCATGCGCGAGGGCGCGCCGCTGCCGTTCGACCTCGGGACACTGCAAGAGGTCTGTTCCAAGCAATTCGGCCTCGATGTCCAGGAAACGCTGGAGATCGCGCAATCCCTCTATGAAACGCACAAGGCGACCACCTATCCACGCAGCGATTCCGGCTATCTTCCCGAAAGCATGCACGCCGAAGCACCGACGGTGCTCGACAGCCTGCTCAAGACCGACCCGGGCCTGCGCCCGATCATCGATCAGCTCGATCGCAGCCAGCGTTCGCGCGCCTGGAACGATGCGAAGGTCAGCGCCCACCACGGCATCATCCCCACGCTCGAACCTGCCAACCTGTCCGCGATGAGCGAGAAAGAATCGCTCGTCTATCGCCTGATCCGCTCCCACTACCTCGCGCAGTTTCTTCCGCCGCATGAGTTCGACCGTACGACGGCAAGACTCTCTTGCGGCGACCAGACACTACAGGCCGTGGGCAAGCAGGTGGTCGTGCCGGGCTGGCGCCTGGTGCTGGCCGAGCCGCAGACCGACGAATCCGGTGATGGCGCAGCCCCCCGCAGCCAGGTTCTACCCGCCCTGCAACAAGGGTTGGCGTGCCAGGTGGCCGGGGTCGATCTCAAGGCACTCAAGACCCTGCCGCCGCGCCCGTTCACCCAGGGCGAACTGGTGAAAGCCATGAAGGGTGTCGCCAAGCTGGTGTCCGACCCGCGCCTGAAGCAGAAACTGAAAGACACCGTGGGCATCGGCACCGAAGCGACCCGCGCCAACATCATCAGTGGCCTGCTGGGCCGTGGCTACCTGCTCAAGAAGAACCGGGCCATTCGCGCTTCCGACGCCGCCTTCACGCTGGTCGATACCGTACCCGCCGCGATTGCCGACCCCGGCACCACTGCGGTGTGGGAGCAGGCACTCGACATGATCGAGAGCGGACAGCTCGCGCTCGATACCTTCGTCGCCAAACAGGCGGCCTGGATCACACAGTTGGTTGCCCAGTACCGGGGTGCTTCTCTGTCCATCAAGATTCCCCAGGGGCCACCTTGCCCGCAGTGCGGCGGCGCGACGCGCCAGCGTAGCGGCAAGAATGGTTCATTCTGGTCCTGCGCCAAATACCCCGATTGCAAGGGAACGCTGCCCATCGAATCAGGCAAGCGTGCGGTGCCGCGCAAGCGCCGCGGCGGCTCCAAAGCCTCCTGAGAGGCAACGAACCCTGTCGTCACGTTGGCCGACCTCGGTCGCGTGACCATCGCCCCGCAGCCCTGCGAGGCTCCCAGCACGCGATACCTTCTCTTGCGGTGTGCGCGCCCCTTCCCCGGGGCGAGAAGGCATTGTTCCTCGAATCACGCATTCGCGGATTCCCTCAGTCAGCCACAGTTCCGCCCGCTGCGAAGGGTCTCCTGATGCCTTGCCTTGCCTGTCCAGGCAGGTCGAGACATCAGGAGACCCTTCGGGGTTGGCAGTATTCGACACCGGCGCCCACCGGTGAAAAGAACGGGCTCCTTTTGTGCGCGGATGTGCGCCAGATGATGCCGACCCCAGCCACGACAAGGGTCGGGTGAATGCTGAGACAGCGAACGGTTCCACCGACGACCGCATCCTGCATCAGTACACGGGTGGTTTCCTCCTCCGAGCCGAAGGCGGCAAGCCTTCGGCGTGTTTTCTCCTGCGTATCAGCCATGACGACCCGGCAATTCCGCCCCGGTCACACGAACAGGAGACACCCGCGTGAACCCTCAACCACCACCCGCTGCACTGCGCTACGGCAGTGTCTGCAGCGGCATCGAGGCTGCGAGCCTCGCCTGGAAACCGTTCGGCCTGGAAGCCGCCTGGTTCTCTGAAATCGACCCCTTTGCCTGCGCCGTGCTCGCGCACCGCTATCCGGCAGTGCCAAACCTGGGCGACATGACGCGGATCGCCAGCGAGATCCGCGCCGGCCGTGTCGAGGCTCCCGACATCCTGGTCGGCGGCCCCCCGTGCCAGGCGTTCAGCGTCGCCGGCAACCGCCAGGGGCTCACCGACCCGCGCGGCGCACTCACCCTCAACTATGTGGAGCTTTCCAATGCCATCGACCAAACCCGCCTCGAATCCCGCCAGCCGCCCGCTACGCTCGTCTTTGAAAACGTCCCGGGCATCCTCAGCGACCGTTCCAACGCCTTCGGCTGCCTGCTGGGCGCACTGGCCGGAGAAAGCCGCGCGCTCGAACCGCCAGGGCCGCGCTGGACGCACGCAGGTCACGTGTCTGGACCCCGCCGCCGCATCGCGTGGCGGGTGCTCGACGCCCAATATTGGGGCGTCGCCCAGCGCCGCCGTCGCGTGTTTCTTGTGGCAAGTGGTGGAGACAACTTCGATCCCGCCGAAGTACTTTTTTGAGCGCGAAGGCCTGCGCGGGGATTCTTCGCCGGGCTTCGCGCCGTGGCAAGACGCTGCCCTCGCTGCTGGATATGGCCCTGCGCCAGCAGGCGATGACGGCGGATTGAACTCGCCTTACGGCAAGGTCACGGTGACGTTCGGGTTCGGCGGAGGCAACACCGCCGGCCCCATCGACGTTGCAGCCTGCCTGACCGCCGCGCCCGGTCCGAAGAATGACTTCGAGGTCGAAACCTTCCTGACGCAATCGGTCGCCGGCGGCATCAGCCACACGCTGAGCACTGCAAACGGCGGCAAGGGCAGCAGCGAGGACGGCACCGGCAAGGGCGTGCCGATCATCGCCTTCACCGCCCAGGGTTACGGCGCGGATGCGACGGTGGAACGGGCACCGACCCTGCGCGCAGGCGGATATTGCACCAGCCATGCGAATGCCGGGGTGGTGCCGGCGATCGCCTTCGCGGAGAACTCGCGCGGCGAGCTGCGCTTTGCGTCCGGCCACGGCCAGATCGCCGGTGCGCTCTCCACCGGTGGCGGCAAACCCGGTCAGGGTCATCCGATGGTGCTGAGCGTCGCACTGCGCGGTCGCGCCGAAGGACTGGCCGCGGAGCTGGGCGACGGCGTATCACCGGCCTTGCGGGCGAGCAGTGGCAGCGCCGACAAGGGGCATGTCCTGGTGCCCGGATGTGAGGCCCATTTCCGCTACGACCTGAGTGATCCCGATGCCGGAGGCTGGCCACGCTGGCAGGTACGCCGGCTCATGCCGGTCGAGTGTGAGCGCCTGCAAGGCATGCCCGACGACTGGACGCAGGTACCGTACCGCGGCAAGCCCGCAGCCGATGCACCACGCTACAAGGCCATCGGCAACTCTATGGCGGTGCCGTGCATGGCCTGGCTGGGCCAGCGCCTGCTGCAGACCTTGGACAACGCGGGGCGCACGACTGCGTATTGATGGGCGACACCCCGCAACGGCAGGCGCATCGTCGGACCTGCATCGCTGATTCGTCAGCCGTTGCCAGCAGCCAGGGTCGTGCAGGCTGCGTCGCGGACCCTCCGCGCCGACCTACCTTGTCCGCATCGCATCGTGCCGCGGACACTCGCCCATCCCGGGCGTCGATGCTGCTTCTCCCTCGGGCCGACCGGCCCATTTCCGTTCCTACCGGCATCCGCCAGCCCCGTGCCCCGTCGCACCGGGCCGCGCTGCGCCTGGCCGGTGCAAACCATCATCCAAGGAGTCATCCCATGAGAACCCTGCGTCTCAAAACCAATCAGCACAGCCTCATCGCCAATCTGCGCCATGCGTTCAACCAGAGCTCGATGCTGGGCGAACTGCTGCAGAACGCCCGCCGCGCCCAGGCCAGCGCGATCCAGATCACGGTGAACCAGGACAGCCTGAACATCACCGACGATGGCATCGGTATCACCGACCTCCAGACCCTGATCTTCATCGCCGAATCCGGCTGGGATCAGCAACTCAAGGCACGCGAGAACGCCTTTGGACTCGGTGTGCTCTCGACCTTGTACTTTGCCGAGACGCTGACGGTGCATTCGCGCGACAAGCTGTTCAGCGCGCAAAACGCCGAGATCATTGCCGGCAAGCCAATCAAGGAGATCATCGCAGATTTCCACCTGGAAGGCACCGCCATCCACCTCGAAGGTGTCAAGCCGGTGCAGGCCGGACAGGATCTGCCGACCTGGGTGGAGCACGAGCTTCAGCGCCTGTGCGAAGCCTTTCCGGTGCCGGTCTGGCTCAACGGCGTCGAAGTGCCGCGCCCGCTGGCGAAACCCGATCGGCACTGGCGCGAGACGCCCATGGGCAAGGTCTTGATCAATCTGTCCGGTACGCGCACGCAATGGCGCTGCTTCCTCCAGGGACTGCCCATCGGAAGGCTACCCACAAGCCAGGATCGCCAGATCGTCCTGCTGCCTGACAACACGCTGGCGAAGCTCCCGGATCGACAGCACCTGCTGAACGAGACGGAAGATCACCCACGCATCCAGGCTGCTGTCGACCAGGCCTATCGCGAGGCACTGATCGAGAAGAAGCAGGCGCTCGCCGCCAGCGACTTCATTACGCACTACGCGCATGTCTGCCTCAACGCGTCAAACGCTGACCTGCTCAACGACGTACCCTTTGTTCCTCTGGCCTGGTTCCGGGACTGGGACGAAGAGCCGGCTGGCTATCGGCAGTACTGGCGGCGTTATTTGGGCGGAAACGGCGTGATCGCCCGACAGGCCCTGGAAGTGCTGGGGGTCTGGCAGATCGAGACCGACGACGAAACCGCACCGACCGCCGAGATCTATCTGGAAGCGGCCAAGGCGTTTGTGCTCGACGAGCCTGGTCTGGATGATGGCCACTGGCTCAAGCATCTGGTCAGAGTTGTCAGCCCCGAACAGGTTCGCGTCAGCACCGGCGCCACCTTGCATCGGGAAGCCGATCCCGGACTTGCCGACTACGAAGTGGAACTGGAATTGGTCGACACTCTGCGTGTCGGGCTGGAGGGCCATCCCGGGGCGGTGGAGTATGCAGTGGAGGCCGTGCGCAAGGAGCACACGCTCTACCTGACCCCCTCGGCGGGGGCCAGAACCGGGCTGGTGTCCGACTATGTGTTCGACGATCGCTACGATGAGGATCGTGAGGACGAGGACGCACGGCGGATCGAAACCTTCATCGCCGTAGGCTGCTCGCCATCGGCCGATCGCGTAGTCCAGGCGCTGCTGCCGTATCCGCTGCGCCACGGCGTGCAACCCAAGCTGGCTGGCGCCACCGTGCAGCTGGTCTTCGACGACACCGGAAAATTGCAGGCGGTCACCGCCTGAGACTGGTGCCATTCCTACCTCTGCGCCCCCGATCCCGGGGGCGTTTTTTCTTCCTGCGAACCAGCGCAAGACCCGCTCGCACTACTGGTGCAGACGAATCCGACTGCGCTGATTTCCCGTTTCCGAATGACGCAGGCGGTACCGGAGCCGATGCTGGCATCCGTTGTTGCCGGCGTTGTCGGCGATTCGCCAGCAGCCAGGGTTTCAAGGCTGCCATGGAGCCCGCTCCATGCCACCCGCCAGTTCGCCGTCGCATCGCTCGGGCGAACGCTGCCCATGCGGGCATCGATGCCTCTTTCTCCAACCCACGGGATGAGTGCTTCGTCCCGCTGGGGCGTGGCGCTTCCCGATTGATCCCAAGGAATGTCCATGAAAACCATCACCACCCAAGACCGCATCACCCTGAAACACCTCAAGGTCGCGGATTTCGCCAGCGAAGAGAAGTTGTGCTTCAACGCCACCGTGCTGTTCGATGGTGTCGCCATCGCCGAGGCTCGCAACGACGGGCATGGCGGCTCCACCTTCATCCGGTCACTTGACGGCCAGGCTGCGAGGTTGGCCGAAGCCGAGGCCTTCGCCAGGAGCCTGCCCCCCGATACGCTGGAGGGCGGCATCTCCGGCGAGGACGACGACCCGCAGGTCATCGACATCACACTCGACTACCTAATCGATCATCTGGCCGAGGCACAGCATGCCGAGCGCAAGCTGCGTACCGCCTACGCCCGCGACATTGCCAACAAGGTGCTGTTCATCAAGAACGGGAAGCTCTTGTTCCTGAAAGGCATCAAGCTCAAGGCCATCGCCGACCGCGCCGGGTACTTCGCGGCGCTGCGCGCACGGCAGGACACCCCCATCGTCATCCTCGCCGAGCTGCCGCCGGACGAGGCTTTCGCCTTGTGGAAGCAGCACGTCCTGGGCGGCGAATCGTCCTGACCCCGGCTTTTCGAGCCTCCACCGCCTCGCCATTCGCGAGGCTTTTTTTCGCCCATCAATCGGGGCGCCCCGGATTCCCATTTGCGCATGACGCCGGCCCGGCGCTGGCGGAATCTGCCCGCATGTGTCGCTGACCTCGTCAGCACCATGCCAGCAGTCAGGGTTTCAGGCTGCCGCGGGATTTCTCTCCCGTGCAACCCGCACCAGTCCGCCATCGCATCGAGTCAGTCCGCGGACGCGCGCCCTCCAGGCGCCGATGCCGATTCATCCGCCGCCAGCGGGAGCTGCCATCCCGTCAGGGGCCGGGCCGCCTCGCTTCTTAAAGGAGTCCGTCCATGTTCCAGCAAAGCCCATTCGGCCATTTGGCCCTGATCTACGCAGGCAAACGCCTGCCCCTCGAAGTGCTTCACAGCGCGGCAGGCCACTACATCGGCACGCGCGACATCGAAGGCCCGGTGTCCCGCGAGTCGACCGAGTACTTCCGCAGTTCGGCGGAAGCCCAGCGAGCCCTCGACCGAGGTGGCTGGACCCAGTTGCCCAATCCCTGATCCCACCCGTGAGGAAACCGTCATGAATCAGCTTCTGCCAGCCGATGTCGTCGATCAGATCATGCGTGAAGAGCGCCATTTTGCGAGGGCGCCCGACGCCTTCTTCCAGGCCTGGAAGCGTGGTGCGGAAATCGCCGGCCCCGAGTGGTTTGGCGATGGCACTCGCGAAGGCCTGCGCCGCGCCGCCAGCAAGTGGGACTTGCGCCCGAACCTGTTGGTGCTCAACGACGCCCTCGGCGTTCTGAGCGGCGGGCAGCGCATGTTCCTGTCCGCGATGGTGAGCTTTTACAACGCCCGTGAGGGTGCCGCAATGCTCAAGCGCTGCGGCTTCGAGGGGCTTGCCGATCTCGGCGGCCTGGATCTGGAACGCCGTCAGGTCATCGCCGACCTGGTACTCAACTACAGCGGCTGGTAGGTCGAAACGACCGATCACCGCCATTTTCTCAACCCCCAGCGAGGGACATCCGTCCCTTCGGGAGGGTGTCCCTCCATTCATCTCAACGGAGTGACCCATGTCCCGAAACCCATCCTTTGCCGTCGTCCTCGAAGGTGGCCTGGTCCAGGCCATCGTCGTGCAGGACTGGCCCGGTCATCTTCCGCTGCCGCCATTCGCGGTGGTGGACTACGACACCGAAGGCGCGGCCGACGACGAGATCGTCCGTTTCGACATCGGTAATACCGAAGCCGAAGCCCTGTGCCGAAGCGACACGCCCACGGTGTTCGAGTCCCTGCCGGATGCGCTGTCACCGCGGATCGTACTTGCCGCGCTGGACGAGCCTGTCCAGGACGACATGCCCGAACCGCTGGCTCTGGCTCGCAGCGTGCGGCAGAGCATCCTTGATCTGGATACCCGGATCAACGCCAGCGAGCAGGCTCCCACGGGCGACGACTACAACGCGCTCTATGTCCTGGCCAACTGCGGCCTGATCGAACTGCTGAAGTCCCTGGGTGACCCCGCCGACTTCGGCGAATAGCGATTTTCCACCTTTGCCCGAAGCCACGGTTTCGGGTTCATCCCCGCGGATGCCATGTCCGCTGGGACTGGCTCCGCTTCACCAACCACAGGAGCCATCCCATGGCAAACAACTACTACGACGCCACCGGCGTCCTCGTGCTCGACCAGGTCACCCCGGTGATTACCGCGCTGTTCGGCGGCATGAAGCTGGATGCCTCATACCCTGGCAACGGGGAGGCCTACATCGCCCAGATCGCCGAAGACAGCGGCGCGCATTGGGACGACATCTGCGAAGACCTCGTTGCACTGGCCGAATCGCTGGGGCTGTCCGTGTCCAGCGAGGGCACTCCCACGATGGACGACGTTCTGGGCGTGCTTTCCAGGCATTTCGGCACCGACCAGGACGAAGATCTGCAGCACCTGATCGAACACCATCGTTTCGAGGACGACTCGGATCTCGACGCGCTGTTCCTGATCGCCACGCAACTCGACGATGGTCACGGCCTCAAGGAGATTCGCTTCGAGGGTTGCTGGTATTGCAGCAAACCACGCCTCTTCAACTTCGGCGGTGACGGTTCTTTCATCAGCCGCGAGTTCTCGGTCTTCGGTGCCTCCGGTCAGGTGCTCGATCTCGGCAACCGTATCCGGCAAGCCCTTCTGATTCAGGACCTGGAGGCTGCGGCCAATCTGTTCGCCCGGGAAACGCAACGCCTGCTCGCCGGCATCGCCGACGAGACGCAGCGACAGCAGTTGCAACGCCGCCTGTCAGAACTGCTGCGCGGATAGATCGCGATACGACTTTTGATTCGCACCGGTGCCGCTTGCCGGCACCACTTCCTTTCCCATCGGGGCCAATCCCCGATGAGGGTTGGCCTTGCGCCTATCCTCATCGGAGAATCAAACCATGGAATATCCAGCCAATCCCTTTGCCCGCGGCTATTATGGTTTCGAGATTCGGCGTGTCGCCGTCATCAGTTACGACGATCGCCACCCGCAAACCTTTCTGCCACTGCATTCATCGCAGGCCCATCTGCCGGACGAAAAGGTCGCCTACCACGCGTGCATCTTCAATGATGATTTCGCGATGATGACCGACGGCCAGGCAGTACCACCCGAGATCGATGCGCTGTGCTTCGGCAGCGGCACCGTCCAGGCCGTGTTCCACGGTATCTGGGGTCGAACCGTCCAAGGCTCATTCGTTCATATCGGCGACTGCGCAACGCTTGAGTCGGCCCAGGGTGTGATCCGCAATCTGCAGTTCGAGACGGGTTTCTACAGCCGTGCCTGGGAGATCAGCACAGCCCACATCACCGAAACATCAGGCCGCTATCTGTGCGAGCTGGCGGATATCGCCACCCCGAGCGGGTTCCTGTTCGTTGCCTTCCGCATTCCGTACAGTCCGGCCGTCGGCATCAAGCTGATCGCCACGCCCTGGACGGACGAGAACCTGATGTACGTCGAAGGCATCACCGCCGAGCAGTTGCGTCAGGAACACCTGTCCAAGGGCATGCCCGAGGATCTGGCCGACGTACTGGCACTGGCCGGACAGGCTGACGTCAGGATGCTGGTGTTCGATGCCGACGCCGGCGAACTGGACGGCCTGACCGTTTTTGAAGAAGAGGACGACACGCCCATCTGACCGGGCGCTTCCTGCCCATCCAAGCCCCTCCGATGAGGGGTTTTTTTCTGCCTCGGAAATGCGGTGCAAGCCGGTTCGGTTTATCGAGGGTCGGGCCGGTTGGACTCTGCCATCCTGCCGCCATGTTCGCTGGCGTAGCCCGCGACATCCCAGGCGGTCAAGGCCATCGAGACCGCGGCATGCCGATGGTGTGCAGGCTTTATCCATCCCCGGACGCACGGCGTCCTTCCATTCCACCCACTTGGGACAACCCGTCCCTTGTGGCCGGGAAGTCCCGTTTTTCTGGAGATTTCCCCATGGATCATCAACTCGTTCGTCAACAACTCCCGACGCTGGTCTCCGGCCATGTGCCGTCCAATGCCCGCGGCTTCAATTTCGTCATCTTCGACGGTGAGCCCAAGGTATCGTCCCTGGGCTTCCACATCGATCCCAAACCGTTCGAGGGCAAGGTCGTCGCCAGGACGGATGATGCCATCGTCGTCAAGACCGGGCGCACCCAATTCATGGTGCTCGACCGGACGCTCGTCACCGAGGAACCGGAAGAAGGTGCCAAGGTGCAGGTCGAGCCTTATGCCAGACGCCGCTTCGACGAGCTGCGGGCAGATACTCCCGAGGAGCGTACCGAGTACACCTCCGACGGCCAGCCCTACACGATGCAGACCTTCGTGCTCGGCTCAGCCCCGGCGAAACTGCCGGTCCCGGAGCCGCGCTGCCTGGAACTGCAACAGCTCATCGAACAGTTGGAGGCGCTGCCGGCGCCCGATGGATATCGACGCATCACGCACCTGCTGGTCGACGCCGGTGCATGCGACTTCACCTGGGTCGATCCGCTGCCCAAGGACATCATCGCCACGCCGCCGGCCATCAGCTTCAACGTGGCCACGGCGAAATTCGAGGGGCGCGTCACCGTGCTGTACGAACGGGGCGATGACCTTTACGCGGTGGAACTGCACCGCGGCGGTGAGCTGATCGAGCGCGTGGACGAGGTGTTCTTCGATTACCTCGGCAAGACGCTGGAACTGCTGATCGACGACGGCAGTTGGCGTCAGATCCGCGTCAGCACCGTGCAGAAACCGGCACGGCGCACGCCGCGGTCGGTGGCTGCATGAGCACGCGGGATGTGGCCGGCACCTGGGTGATCTATTCGCCCAACGAGTCAGCCCTCCAGGACGGTGCCGGTTACTGGAGCAACACGCTGGGCTGGGTCGAGCTCGACCGGGCCACGCGCTTCAGCACCGAGCAGGCATGTTCGCTGGCCTTGCCACTAGCGACCGGCCATGACGCCCGCTTCGTCACCTTGTGCGAAGCGAGCCGCCACCACGGCTGATCCCGTTGGCGGCATTTCGTCCTTTCCGTACCGCCTCGTCGGTGCATTCATCCACCACGGCACGACCCTGGACACTGGCCTTGCACCAGTGTCCGGGGCTTGCGCCTATCCGCTGGGAGACTTCTCATGACCGTACGTTTCAAAGGCGCAGAGCTGCGTCCCGTTCTTGCCGAAGCCGTCGCCAACCGGTGCCGGATCATCCTGGTCAAGGATCAGGGCGTTTACTTCCTTGCCGAGCACGGCGAACGCCGGCCCGATGGCCGCCAGAAGCTGATCGCCTATGCGATCGGCTGCAACCCGGATGTCGATCCGTTCGACACCTGGTGGGATCGGGCGCGCATCGAGTTTGGCGGTGACGATTTCGGCGAGTTTCTGGACGTCGGGGATGGCGTATTCATGCGCATACTCAACAGCCAGGACGACCTGGAAGTATCTGCCACGACCACGCATCTGTCGTTTCAGGCCGTACCTGCCACACCGGCAGGACACTGAACCCTCCACGGCCCCCGCTTGCGGGGGCTTGCCGTTTACGGCACCCCGACCTCGCCGAGGAGGCCGGCCGCGATTGCGGTGACTGAATGCGGTCAGGCGACAGTACCCATTCCCGATGGTGCGCGAAACCGCTTGGTGTGAGGCTTCCCCCATGCTTGCTGACGTTGTCAGTGACATGCCAGGCAACCACGGTCTTCGAGGTTGCGGCGCGGCACCCGCCGCGTGACCGAGCCAGTTCGCAACGCATCCCTCCGTGCGAACGACCATCGGCTTGCCGGTGGTGGATGCACCTTCCTAGTCCATTCGCCTTATCAACCCACCGCGGGGTTACGCACCCCCCGCGCAGTCGGGTCCGGTGTGTCTCCGCTTCATTCCCATTGGAGATTCACCATGACCAATACGACTTCCAACGCGAAGAGCTACTTCGATCTTCACACCGAGGGCTACGCCCGCTTGCAGCGTGTCCGGGAGGTTCCTGTCCGTGGTGGCCGCCGTGCGCAGCCGTTCCTGGCTTGCACTGTCGCCGCACTCGTCGGGTCCGCCAAAGACCCCGTCACCCGCTACTTCGACGTCAAAGTCTCCGGTGCCGACGCCAAGAAATTGGTCGAGAGTTACATCGGCGTCGATGACCCGAGGCAGCGTCCGCTGGTCAAGTTCCGGATCGGCGATCTCTGGGGCGATGCCTTCATGCGCACCAGCGGCGACCGCAAGAATCAGCCGGCGGCCAGTCTCAAGGGCCGACTGTTGAAAGCCGAACTGATCGATCGTGCCGAACTGGCGCAGATCGAGCAGTACGAGCTGATCACCCGGGGTATCGGTTATCTCAACCGTCCGCGCGAGGTTACGCCGAAGGATGGCGATCCGTTCCTGTCGTGCTCCATCGGGGCGCTGGCCGGCCCGGTCGATGAGCCGGATTACCGGTACATCAACACCATCGTCGCCACTGCGGACGCCCAGCATCTGGTGCGCCGCTGCGTACAGGCCATCGAGGCCGAGCGCAAGGTGCTGATCGCCTTCCGTCTCAACGACATGAAGGCCGATGCGTACCTCCGCACCAAGGGCGAGCGTGCCGGCGAACCGGCGGCGAGCCTGGAATCCAAGCTGATCCACATCGGCCTGATCAAGATCGATGGCCAGCAGGTCTTTCCGGCCGCCGCACCGGCGCCCGTTTCCGAGGACGCTGCGGCGACCGAGGATGCGGATACCGCCGATGGCACCGTCGAGGCGCCGACCGCCGAGTCCGTTCAGGACGAACCCGTGCCGGCACCCGAGGCCGAGGAACCCGCACTCGCGGCTTCCTTCTGATCCACCCCCGCAAGGCCCCATTCCGGGGTCTTGCTTCTTATCCCCAACCTGCCTGCAGGCCACTGACGTGGCGCGTGGGCGTTCGTCTTTTCATCCCCGCAGTCCGTTCCGCACCGTGCGGATTCGGCTGCATAACAATCCCAGGAGAATGCCATGTCTCTCGCATCCCGTTTCGCACCGCGCTCACCGGTACTGCGCTCGGACCGTCCTCTGTTGGACGACCAGATTCGCGCCGTGGTGCCGTCGATCTTTGCGGAAACACCGCACGAAAGCCGTTCCCAGCGGTACAGCTACATCCCGACGGCCACCGTGCTGTCGGAACTTCGTCAGGAGGGATTCCTGCCCTTCATGGTGTGCCAAACACGTGTCCGCAACGAGGACCGCCGCGAGTACACCAAACACCTGATCCGCCTTCGCCACGCCAGCCAGATCAATGGCGACGAAGCCAACGAGATCATCTTGTTGAACTCGCACGATGGCACCAGCAGCTATCAGATGCTGGCAGGTCAGTTTCGATTCGTCTGCCAGAACGGGCTGGTCTGCGGCGACACGTTCGCGGACATCCGCGTGCCTCACAAGGGCGATGTCGCGGGCCAGGTCATCGAAGGTGCCTACGAAGTCCTGAAAGGCTTCGAGCGGGTGCAGGAAGCGCGCGAGAGCATGCGCGCGATCACGCTGGAGGCTGGGGAGGACGACGTTTTCGCCCGTTCGGCCCTGGCGCTCAAGTACGACGATCCGGACAAGCCCGCGCCTGTCACGGAGAGTCAGTTGTTGGTTCCCAGACGCTGGGACGATCGCAAGAGCGACCTCTGGTCGATCTTCAACCGCGTCCAGGAAAACCTCGTCAAGGGAGGGCTGACCGGACGCACTGCGAACGGCCGCCGCCAGCGTACCCGCCCTGTACAGGGTATCGATCAGAACCTGCGCCTGAACCGCGCCCTCTGGATGCTCGCCGAAGGCATGCGCCAGTTGAAGTCCTGAGCCACTACTCGGACCTCGCCCGTCAGGGCGGGTCCATTTTCTTCCTGACCCGTTGCGCGCCGCGCAAGACGGTTCCATTCATCACAAGGAGATATGCCATGGCTACAGCAGCCGTTCATTCCGATCCACCCCTCATCGTCCGCGGACAGCTCGCCATTCGCACCATCCCGGGCCGCAACGGACGGTTCACGGTCGGTCGCCTCACGACCCGCCTTGGACTGTTCCATGTCAAAGACCCGGAGCTGGAGCAGTATCCGGAAGGAAAGTACGAGGGCGAGTTCGTCATCCGCTACATCTATCCGAAGGCCTATCCGGTCGGCGACGGCATGCGTTTCGAGATCCGCGCCAACCTGGACGGCATGACCCTGTCGGGCATCGACAAGCTGAGCAAAGCCGAGGCTCGCGCCTTCGCCGCGCAGGACGTCGATCCGCTCGATGAAGAGACGGGTACGCCACCGGCAGCAACGCCGGCAGCAGCCGAGAAGCCCAAGAAGCCCAAGCCGGCGTCCGCGCCCGTGCAGGCATCGAAAGACCCGCTGATCGACACCACGCCATTTGGCGTCGATACGCCGTCCGCTATCGCAGCCGCCTCTGGCGGTCCCGAGAGCGACGACGCGGCGCTGTTCGGCATCCTCTGGCCGTTGGAAGAGTCGGTGAAACTCGACTCGACCATCGATCGCCGCACGCTGCGCCTGCAGATCGCGCGGCTCAACCAGTTGGGCTATGCCTTCGACGCTACAGCCCAGCAATGGAACCTGCAGCTCGAACCGCAGGCAGCCTGATCGTCCCGCCGCATCCGCGGTGTTCTTCACCACCCGTCGGGGTTCCTTCCCCGTCCAGGGGAGGACTCCGGCTTCATTCTGGAGATTTCCATCATGTCCACCATCGCTTGCGATACCCCCTCACAGTCCACTGCGGATACCCGCTCTGCGCTGGATGAACCCGCATGGCAGGCCGTCTGCGAGACGGCAGCCGCACAGGCCCAAAAGGGTTGCGGACTGTCTTACGACCACTACGTCGAACTCTTCAGTTCCGAGGTTGACCGGCAGCTCTGTCGGTTGCCCGAGGATCAGCGAGCACAAGCTCTGCAAATCGCGGCGCAGGAATGGGATTACGCAACACCTGCCGAAAGGCAGGAAACCCGGGACTGGAACGCTGAGAACGGCTACTGCACGCATGGAATCACGTTAGGTTGCTGCCCGGCTGGTTGCGGTTCGTAGTTCGCACCGGGTTTTCGTCACCGCATCTGCGGCCATTTCACTCACCCGCCGGGGCCGTCCCGATGGGGAGGCTCCCGGCTCTCAATCGAGGAGCTTCACCATGAGTCGGCACTATTTCGACACACTCCACAAGGGATTTCCCATCACTGTCATGCTCGGCTGGGACCGACCGATGGATTACTTCTTTCTGGTGATCGAGAAACCAGCCGAATTGATCGACAACACCATGAAGGTCGAGAGCGACGACTTCTTGTACAGCAATCTGCATGAGCGCGATCCGTTCAACCATGACCTGGATTACTACCGTGAGGTCTTGCGCCATTTTCGGATTGCCGTGCCGGAAAGCATGTTCATCGAGGTTCAGCGTGACCGCGAAAGCCATACCGGTAACCGTGTAGCCAAGCATCAGACCGACGGTTCGTTCACCGAACGGGAACTCTGAGTAGTCCGCGTTCGTTCATCCCCACCGGGGCAGTCACTGCCCCTGCGGGTGGTGCTGCCTCAACTTTCATGAGGACACCACCATGCACCCTTCATCCAATGCCACACCTTCGCTGTACCGCATCGACGAATGCGGAGATGTCATGGCCGATGCCTGCGTCTGCGGTGAGGACGGCGACCTGGTCTTTCTGTCGGTCTGGGCTCGGGACACTGCGATCCAGCAGTTCCTCGCCAGGCTCACGTTGGGCCGAGCCGAGGACGGACTGGATCAGTTCCATCTCATCACCGATCAGGGCGGCTCCATTCCCGTGTTCGTTCCCTCGGTCGAGCGCCTGGAAAAGCGCCTGACCCGCAGTTATCGCCGCACCCTGTTCGGGTCGCTCGTCAATCTCTGGCTGTTCGACCGACGCTGCGTCCGGCCGGACAAGTCCACCACCAGTGCGCTGGCCCTGCTGCCGCGCACGGCGGCTGATCCCACTTCGCGCCTCTGGCTGCTCGTCAAGGAGACGTGCCCGCTACCTCTGCTGGATCACTGGCAGGAGACGGTGATGGCACTGCTGCGAGACCGCGACATGCTCCGCGACCTGCCGGTGGCCCTCGGGCCGCTGCAGGGATTCCGTCTGGGGCTGGACGCGCCGGCGCTCACCGAAGCGCTGGGCAGCCTGATTCGCCAAGGCGTGCTGACCGCCCATCCGGCTTCGCAGCCGGCGATCGCTCAACGGTCGCTGGAAGCGGTGGCCTGACCCACGGCGGGTGCGTGTAACCCGCACTCACCCGCTTTCCTTCATCCCCGCCACAGGAGAACTCTCATGGCACTCATGTTCCCGCGGCTTGCCCGCAATTTCGTCAAGGCCGGCTACTTTCCGACCGACGAACCCACGCTCGAACGAGCACTCAGCGCACTGGCGCCCGGCGACGGGCCGATGTGCATTCTCGATCCTTGTGCAGGCGAAGGTGTCGCCATCGCGGAGGCCGCGCACGCCCTTGGGCGTGATGAGGTCACCGCCTATGCGGTGGAGTTCGACCAGGAGCGCGCCAACCATGCGCGCCTGCTCGTCGATCACTGCATCCAGGGCGACCTGATGGACACCCTGATCGCACGCCAGAGCTTCGGTTTGTTGTGGCTCAATCCGCCATACGGGGATCTGTCCAAGGATGTGAACGGCAATATCGGCTACGACGGCAAGGGCCGCGCGCGGCTGGAAAAACTGTTCTACCAGAGGACGCTGCAACTGCTGCAGTACGACGGCATTCTGGTGTTCATCGTCCCAAGCTACACGCTCGACCAGGAACTGGTCGGCTGGCTCACACGGCACTTTGCCGATCTGCGCATCTACCGAGCGGTGGACACGCAGTTCAAGCAGGTGGTCGTGTTCGGTCGCCGGGTTCGCCAGCGCGAGCTGGTGGGCGATGAGGTCAAGAATGTCCGTGCCCGCCTGTTGCAGATCGGGCAAGGCGATCTGGAAGCGGAGGAACTGCCGCCCACGTGGCCGTTGCTTCCGTATGTGGTTCCCGCCGCCCAGCACGAGCCGGAGCACTTCTACCGTCTGAGCATGGAGCCGGCGCAGTTCGCCGACGAAGTGCAGCGCCTGCATGGCCTGTGGCCGTCGTTAGAGACCCATCTGGGCGCGGCCCAGCAATCCTTGCGCCGTCCGGCGCGTGCATTGTCCCAATGGCACCTGGCACTGGCCCTCGCGGCCGGGGCGATCTCCGGTGTCGTGCAGTCGAAGAACGGTCGCACTCTGGCCGTGAAGGGCGACACCTACAAGCAGAAGGCGACGACCACCGAATATCGCGAACGCGATGACGGTTCGATCGCGGAGACACGCATCCTCACCGACAAGTTTGTCCCCGTGATCCGTGCCTGGGACTTGTCCCCGGACTCGGCCACCCTCGGCCGGATTCTCACCATCCACTGATCCAACCGAACGTCCGTTCGTTTCATCCACCCGCCGGGGTCATGTCGCCCCGATGGGACGCCATGGCCCCTTTTTTTCATCGAAGGAGCTATCACCATGGCAGCAGTAATGTCCATCAGCGCGGCCCCCAATCTGCGCTTCTCGCCCGGCGCGACGGTCATGACCGTCGGCGTCGCCAGCCTGGTCGAACAGGGACGCCTCAACCCGAGTCCGTACCTGTGCCGTCACCTCAGTGCCGACTGGGGTGATCTCGACGAACACGACCGGCAGCAGAACGATGCCGCGTTGAAGTCGGGCGAGGCCCGGCTATTTTCCTCCTATCAGATCGCACCCGATCTGAAGCTCTGGATCATCACCGAGTGGGATCGCAGCGTCACCACGCTGCTGTTGCCCAGCGAGTACTGATCCATCCAGGGCGGCTGCACGCCGTCCTTCCACCTTCAACCCCCAGGGGCATTTCACCGCCCTTTGGGGGCGGTGCGTGCCCCATTTTTCTATGGAGCATCATCATGCACACGCAAACCCTCGAAGCGGCCCCCGCCGCACCAGCCCCGTCCATCATGGGCGACCTGCTCGACCCTGCGGATACCGAACTGTCGTTCAGCCTGCAGGACTTCGTCACGGAGTTCGGCGACGAACTGCTGGACTCGTTGAACCGGGCCAACCCGCCGGTCTACAGCGGAGTGCCCCGTGCCAACCGCCAGCTCGTCCTCGCCAGCCTCAAGCGGCAGTTGTTTCCCGCCCAGGCCGAGGTCGTCCATGCGGCTGCCGAACTGCTCGTCAATCAGGGCGAGCGTGCGGCGATCGTCAATGGCGAAATGGGTACGGGCAAAACCACCGTCGGCATCGCGCTGGCGGCGGTGCTCAACGCGGAAGGCTATCGCCGCACGCTCGTTCTCAGCCCGCCTCATCTGGTCTACAAATGGCGGCGCGAAATCCTCGAAACCGTCGCCGGTGCGAAAGTCTGGGTGCTCAATGGCCCGGACACATTGCTCAAGCTCATCAAGCTGCGCGAGCAGTTGAACGTGCCGGCAGAGGGGCAGGAGTTCTTCATCATCGGCCGGGTTCGGATGCGGATGGGATTCCACTGGAAACCCGCTTTCGCCCGCAAACGCACCCGTCACGGTCTGGTCGGCGCCTGCCCGCATTGCGGAACGGTGGTCACCGACCTCGACGGCGAGCCGGTCAATCCTCTGGAGCTGGAGGCGGAAGAAATCCGCCGCAAGTGCAACGCTTGCAATGGCGCACTCTGGACGCTGGTTCGCCCGCGAACCCTGTCCGGCAGCGATCAGTCCTCGGCGGTGCTGCGCGCCCTGAAAAGAATCCCGACCATCGGCGAGGCCACGGCCAACAAGCTGATGAAGACCTTCGGCGATTCGTTTCTCGCGTCGATGCTCGGCGACAACCTGCACAACTTCATCAACCTGATGGACGACCGCGGGGAGTTGGTGTTTTCCGACCGGCAGGCGCAGCGCATGGAACGCGCCATGTCTTCGATGGAGTTCGGCTTCGGAGAAGGCGGTTATCAACCCTCGGAATACGTGAAGCGGTATCTGCCGCAAAGCACGTTCGACCTGCTCATCGCCGATGAAGCCCACGAATACAAAACGGGCGGATCGGCGCAGGGCCAGGCGATGGGAGTCATCGCGGCCAAGGTTCGCAAGACCTTGCTGCTGACCGGCACTCTCATGGGCGGTTACGCCGATGATTTGTTCCATCTGCTGTTCCGGGCCTTGCCCGGGAGGATGATCGAAGACGGCTACCGTCCGAGTGCCAGCGGCAGCATGAACGCCGCCGCGATGGCATTCATGAGAGATCACGGTGTCTTGCGGGACATCTACTCCGAGAGCGACGGACCGGCCCACAAGACTGCCAAAGGCTCGAAGGTCACCGTCAGAACCGTCAAAGCCCCAGGGTTCGGGCCGAAGGGCGTGCTCAGATGCGTGTTGCCATACACCATCTTCCTCAAGCTCAAGGACATCGGCGGCGTCCTGCCACCGTATGACGAAGAGTTCAGGGAAGTGGCCATGGATGCTGAGCAGGCCGATACCTATCGCAACCTGGCTGCCAACCTGACCCAGGCACTCAAGGAGGCCCTGCGCAAGCGGGATACCACCTTGCTGGGTGTGGTGCTCAACGTGCTGTTGGCGTGGAGTGACTGCTGCTTCCGAGCGGAAACCGTGCGTCATCCGCGCACGCGCGAGGTATTGGCCTTCACGCCGGCTCAGTTCAATGAGTTGGCGCTGATGCCCAAGGAGCGCGAGCTGATCGACATCTGCCGCGAAGAGAAGGAGGCGGGTCGCAAGACGTTGGTCTATTCGGTCTATACCGGCACGCGGGACACCACGAGCCGGTTGAAGATGCTGCTGGAGCAGGAAGGTTTCAAAGTGGCGGTATTGCGCGCTAGCGTCGATGCCAGCCGCCGAGAAGACTGGATCGCGGAGCAGTTGGATCGCGGGATCGATATCCTCATCACGAATCCGGAACTGGTGAAAACCGGCCTGGATTTGCTGGAGTTCCCCACGATCGTGTTTATGCAGTCAGGGTGGAACATCTACACGCTGCAACAAGCCGCGCGCCGGTCATGGCGTATCGGCCAGAAGCAGTATGTGAAGGTAATCTACCTGGGGTACGCGGCCACGTCGCAGATGACGTGCCTTGCCCTGATGGCGAAGAAGATCCTCGTCTCGCAGAGCACATCCGGCGATGTCCCGGAATCCGGGCTGGACGTGCTCAACCAGGACGGCGACTCGATCGAGGTCGCCCTGGCCCGGCAACTCGTCGCGGCCTGATGTTCCTCCCCATGCCGGCGTCCTTCGGGGCGCCGGCTTTTTTCCTTCAAAACGGGGCAAATCATGATGCGCATTGTTTGCTGATCGGAATGTCGTCCACGGCGAAGGTATCGGCTCATCGACATCGAGAGCCGAACCATGCCAGCAACCCAACTTCCACGGCGCCTGGCCGGCAGCAGTCTGCTGATCGCCGCCATGTTGAGCGGCGGCTGCGCCACCACCGCCGTACCGACCGCCGACCCTCCTGTCGAGGAGGCCGATGTCGCGCCACAGGCGCCCGAACTGATTCCGGTGGTGCGCTACGGTCGCTACACGCTCGTAGAGCTTGTCCCCACTGCGGCCCAGCGTGACCTGCTGCTGCAGGTCATCGATGTGGCGATACCAGCGGATGCGCGGGCAACGGTGGGCGATGGCTTGCGCCACGCGCTCCGGCGCAGCGGCTATCAGCTTTGCGAGAGCGCCGATGCGGTGATCGAACTGTATTCGCTGCCGCTGCCGGCAGCGCACCTGCATCTGGGGCCGATGACGCTGCGCGATGCGCTGCTCACGCTCGCCGGGCCGGCCTGGGACGTGCAGGTCGATGACCGGGCACGCCAGGTTTGCCTCGTACCTGCCGGCAAGCCTTGCGCAGATCCCGAGATCGACATGCCGCCGGTGACTTCGCCGGCGCAGGCCTTTCCCATCGCTGACGGAGGCCAGCCATGAGCGCAACGACCCATGTGTCGCGCTCGCGCGCTGCGTTCGTGCTGTCCCTGCTGCTGTGGGCCTGGATGGTGGGCTTGAGCGCACTGGTGCTCGTCAACTTCCGTGTCGCTGGCGATCTGGCCGACCAGAATCAACTCGATTCGGCCTTGCGCCAACTGCAAGTGCTCGAAGGTCGCATCGGCGAGCTCGCCGACGACCTGCAAGCGCAGCAAGCCCGCCCGGAAGCGGCGACCACGGCAGCGTTGCAGGACACCCGCCAGCACCTAGAAGCCGAGATCATCCGGCTCGAACAGTCGCTGACTGGCTTCACCACCGAGGCCGATCTGCAGGCGTTGCATGCCGACATCGAGCAGCTCAAGGCGCAGCGTCAGGCGTCCGCGCGCGCACCCGTAGCGCCTCGTCCCGCCAGGCCGACGGCGACACCGGCACCGGAGCCGTTTCCCTTTCGCGTGATCGGTGCGGAGCTGCGCGCCGGACAGCGCGCCGTCGCCATTGCCCCCACTACCGAGCCGTTCTCGGCCGGACAGATCCAGGTGCTGCTGCCCGGCGAGCATGCCGGACGCTGGCAGTTGCAGACCCTCGACGGCAACACCGCCGTGTTCCAGGCCGGCGACCAGACGCGCCGACTGGCGATTCCTTGATCGGGAGGCGCTATGCAACGTCGCACACTGTCCATGCTGTTCCTGCTGGCCGCGTTGAGCGCGCCGGCCTTTGCGCAGCAGTCCGCCACCCAGGTGACGCCCGCACAGCCTTCCCGTGTCGCGCAGAGCCAGGTTGACCAGGCAGACCATGAACGCCTGGCGCGGGGCTGGGGTCTGCGTGGCGATGAATGGGGACGCTACCGCGAGCTGATGGAGGGGCCGTTGGGCATCCATTCGCCCAACCTCGACCCGCTCACCGCGCTGGGCATCGAAGCGCGGTCGGACGAAGAGCGGCGGCGCTACGCCGAGTTGCAAGTGCAGGTCGAAGCGCGCCGGGTAGAGAAGTTATTGGCGTACCAGCGCGCATACGACGAAGCCTGGCAGCGCCTGCACCCCGATGCCCAGCGGGTGAATCTGCCCGATGCGCTGCCGAGGGACGGCGTACTGACCGGCAGTGGCCGCACCGCCGTGTTCGTTCGGGACGGCTGTGTGTCGTGTGCCCAGATCGTGCAGCGTCTGCAAACGGCGGGTGCCGAGTTCGACGTATATATGGTGGGCAGCCGCCAGGACGACGCCCGCATTCGTGCGTGGGCCAGGCAGTCACAGATCGACCCGGCACGCGTGCGTAGCGGCTCGATCACGCTCAATCATGACGGTGGCCGCTGGCTGGCGCTGGGTCTGTCCGGTGAGCTGCCTGCGGTGGTGCGTCAGGTGGATGGCCAATGGCAGCGCCAGCCCTGATGCCGGGGTGGCCGTGGTGCGTGCTGCTGGCCGCCGTGTTGGCGACCGAGCCGGTTCAGGCCCAGGAGATTCCACCTCCGGCCTACCAGTTGGCGGCTCAGCGCGCCAACATTCCTTCGACGGTGCTCTATGCCGTGGCGCTACAGGAGAGCGGCGTGCGCCGGGGTGGTCGCATCGTGCCGTGGCCCTGGTCGCTCAACGTCGCCGGGCAGTCGCGCCGCTACGCCTCGCGCGCACAGGCGTGTGCGGGTGTGCGCCAGGCACTGCGCGAGGTGCCGCCTACGCGCATCGACGTGGGGCTGGGCCAGATCAATCTCGGCTACCACCCGCACCGCTACCGCCAGCCCTGCGATCTGCTCGATCCCTACGAGAACCTGCGCATCGCCGCCGACATCCTGAAGGAGCAGCACACGCCCGGAGAGGACTGGCTGCTGGCCGTCGGGCGCTACCACCGACCGGCTGGCGGCGCACCGGCGGCGCGCTACCGGCGCAGCGTTTCACAACATCTTCAGCGCGTGCTCGGGCCGCAACAGGCTACCGCACACGCGCCTCACCAGGAGAACAGCCGATGATCCCCTCCATCCGGGCCGCGCACGGCCTCCTTGTCGTGATGCTCGCCACCGTACCGATGAGCGCGGTGCGCGCCACACCGCCCCTGATCGTGGTCGAGGATCGCGGCGGCGCTTCCGCGCTGCCGTACTACGAAGCGCTCGACCTGCAACCGCGCGCCACGAGCCAGCCGCTCCCCTCCATCGTCATTCCCGAGGCACCGACCGCCGCCGTCGATGAGACGGCCATGCTGCCGGTGCGCAGCGCCCGGCTCACGCCGGGAACGGTTGCCCGCCGCGTCATCGAGGCACCCGGACTGCAACCATTCTTCCTGGTCGGTGACGACACAGCCTCGCAGGCCTGGTTGCGCCAGCACGCCGACACGCTGCGCGAACGCAACGCCTGGGGGCTGGTGGTCAATGTCGAGACGGCCCAGGCACTGGCGCAATTGCGCGCGCTCGCACCCGGCCTGAACCTGTCGCCGGTATCCGCCGACGACCTGGCCGAGCGCCTGGGTCTGCGGCATTACCCGGTGCTGGTGACCGCCACCGGTATCGAGCAGTGACACCATGGCGCAGACGCAGCCCGTGGAAGTCCTGCTGCGCCCAGCGGTGGAGCTGTACACCGTGGCGGTTTGCGCCGGCGCCGCGTTTCTGTGCCTGGTGGCACCGTGGTCGCTCGCGCTGACGCCGGCCATGGGCATCGGCAGCGCGCTGGCGTTCGCCGCCTATGGCGCACTGCGCTGGCATGACGCGCAGGTGATCCTGCGCTACCGCCGCAACATCCGCAGGTTGCCGCACTACGTCATGACGAGCCGGAACGTGCCGGTGAGCCAGCAGCGGCTGTTCATCGGTAAGGGGTTCCGCTGGGAACAGAAGCACACCCATCGGCTCATGCAAACGTACCGGCCTGAGTTCCGCTGCTATGTCGAGCCGCCTCCCGCTTACCAGTTGGCCCGGCACCTTGAGGCGCGTCTGGAGTTCGCGCCTTTCCCGTTATCGCGGTTGCCTCGGCTGACGCGCTGGGACGTGCCGTTCAATCCGGTCAGGCCCTTGCCGCCGGTTGGCGGTCTGCCGCGTCTGCACGGGATCGAACCGGACGAGGTCGACGTCGGCCTGCCGCTGGAAGAGCGCGTGGGCCATTCGCTGGTACTGGGCACTACCCGAGTGGGCAAGACCCGGCTCGCGGAACTGTTCATCACGCAGGACATCCGCCGCAGGAATGCTCAGGGCGAGCATGAAGTCGTGATCGTTTTCGATCCCAAGGGCGACGCAGATCTTCTGAAAAGAATGTTCGTCGAAGCGCGGCGCGCCGGGCGCGAGAACGAATTTTATGTGTTTCACCTCGGCTGGCCGGAAATCAGCGCACGCTACAACGCCGTGGGGCGGTTCGGCCGCATCAGCGAGGTGGCCACGCGCATCGCCGGCCAGCTTTCCGGCGAAGGCAATTCAGCAGCGTTTCGCGAATTTGCTTGGCGGTTCGTGAACATCGTTGCCAGGGCACTGATCGAGCTGGGGCAGCGTCCGGACTACCTGCTGATCCAACGCCATGTCATCAACATCGATGCGCTGTTCATCGAGTACGCCGCCCATTTCTTCGCCCGCACCGAACCGAAGGCCTGGGAAGTCATCGTCCAGATCGAGGCCAAGCTCAACGAGCGGAACATTCCGAGGAACATGATCGGGCGCGAGAAGCGCGTGGTGGCACTTGAACAGTATCTGAGCCAGGTGCGCAACTACGATCCGGTACTGGACGGTCTTCGCAGCGCGGTCCGGTACGACAAGACGTATTTCGACAAGATCGTTGCGAGCCTGCTGCCGTTATTGGAAAAGCTCACCAGTGGCAAGATTTCCCAGTTACTGGCGCCGAACTATTCCGACCTGGAAGACCCCAGGCCCATTTTCGACTGGATGCAGGTGGTCAGGAAGCGGGCCGTGGTCTATGTCGGCCTGGATGCGCTATCCGACGCCGAGGTGGCCGCCGCCGTCGGCAATTCGATGTTCAGCGACATGGTGTCGGTTGCCGGTCATATCTACAAGTTCGGCATCGACGATGGCCTTCCAGGAGGGAGCTCGAACGTCAAGTTGCCGATCAACGTCCATGCTGACGAGTTCAATGAACTCATGGGCGCCGAATTTGTACCCATGATCAACAAGGGAGGTGGTGCGGGACTGCAAATCACCGCCTATACCCAGACGCTGAGCGACATCGAGGCGCGCATCGGCAACCGGGCGAAGGCCGGTCAGGTGGTCGGAAATTTCAACAATTTGTTCATGTTGAGGGTCAGGGAAACCGCCACCGCCGAGTTGCTGACGCGCCAGCTTCCCAAGGTGGAGGTCTATACCACCACCATCGTCAGCGGCGCGACCGATAGCTCCGACATCCACGGTTCCACCGACTTCACCAGCAACACGCAGGATCGCATCAGCATGTCGAGCGTGCCGATGATCGAGCCGTCGCATGTGGTGCAGTTGCCGAAGGGCCAGTGTTTCGCGTTGATGCAAGGGGGAAACCTGTGGAAAGTCCGCATGCCGCTGCCGGCCCCCGACCCGGACGAGACCATGCCCGAGGATCTGCAGCAACTGGCGACCTATATGCGCCAGAGCTACACCGAGGCCGGTCGCTGGTGGGAGAACCTCGGTTCCCCGTCGTTGCAGGAGCGACCGCTGCCCGACGAGCTGCTGGACGATGAAGTGACCGATCCCGCCGACCAGGGCAGCGCATCATGAGCGATCCGGCCTCGACCGCACAGCGGCAGCAACAGCGCCGGCAGGGTCTGATCGCCAGTGCGATCACCTTGCCGCTGCGCCTGTTCGGCGTGCTGATCGCCTCGCTGCTGCTGTCGATCCTGATCGAGTGCGTGGGCATGCACCTGTTCTGGAAGGATCAGGGGTGGCGTCATGCGCAGTCGATGCTGCAGTACGAATTGGGGCATATCTCGAACCACTTCACGCGCAGCGTCATCGTGCAGGAGCCGGGGCGAACCGCCCACCGCCTGGTGGACACCGGTTACGAGTGGGTATTCGTGAAGACCGGGTTGCTCGACAAGATGAGCGAGACCGCCGAGCGCGCTCGTGCGCCGAGCCAGACGCCTACACGCAATTTCCGCTACTTCATCAGCCAGGCTTATGTCTGGGCCGAGCGCTATCTGGTCGCAGCCGCCTTCATCACATTGACCTTCCTGGTGCGTCTGCTGGTGCTGGTACTGACCCTGCCGCTGGTGCTGACGGCAGTGTTCGTCGGGCTGGTCGATGGTCTGGTGCGCCGCGACGTGCGCAAGTTCGGCGCCGGCAGGGAATCGGGTTTCGTGTACCACCGCGCGAAAGCCGCGCTGTTGCCGCTGGCGGTGCTGCCCTGGGTGATCTATCTGGCGATGCCGATCTCGGTGCATCCGTTGCTGATTCTGCTACCCAGCGCAGCGTTGCTGGGATTTGCGGTGGCCCTGACCGCGAGCAGCTTTAAGAAGTATCTCTAGGCAGGAAATCAGTCTTCCGATTGATCCGCCACAAGCCGCTTGAAAACCCTGTCCCAAGCCCCGCCGGCTTGAACTGATTCCGCAGCCATTTCGGTCTGGATCATTGCCACCAGTTCGGCGTGGCCGGCTTCGGCGTTTTCCCAGGCGTAGACCTCCGTCTCAAACAGGATAGGGTCGCCGTCGGGTAGGTGATTGTGATCCAGCCCGAGAAACACTGTGGAAATACGGACATCGTCGACCCACGTTTCCGCCACGCGACGGTCGGCGGTAGCGAACCACTGTGACCATTCCACGGGGTCTTCACAAGTCACGCTGCGATGACCTTCGAGCCGGTATTGCAGCGGTTTGGAATAGCCAAAGGGAGTCATTTTTCAAGAATAACCCAGCTGCGCCAACAGCAAGAAGATTTTCAAAAGCACCTGTCCTGACACTCCCGTCGCACGATCCATCGTATGTAGTTGGCATCGGTCGCTATATCAATCCGGTGACCTCGCAGTACCCATTGTTTGCGGTGTTGAAGCGCCTGCCTCGCCACGATCGAGCCATTGCTGATCGAACCGAGGAATGGCGCGATGGTGTTTTCGTTTCCACGCTACGCCGCGCATCGCGGCGTAGCCGTCCTGCTGATGGCGGCCCTGGCGGCGAGCCTGCCGCTGGCGGCCCACGCCGGCACGCCAGCCCAACGCCAGGAGCTGGCTGCGGCATTGCGCCAGCTCGACGCGCTGGAACGCTTCGTCGCACAGAGCGCGGCGGACGCCCCGATCACAACGGGCGAACGCTATCACTTCGACTACCCGAGGCTACTCGATGACCTCGCGCGCGTGCGCGCCGGCATCCAGTTCCATCTCGCGCCATCCCGCGCCCAGCCGCGCGACCCCGCCGTACTGAGCGGCGATTACCGCAACGAGTCCGCGCCCGACGCTCCCTCTACGCCGGAGGCGCAGCCATGACCCCCGCGCAGATCAGCGCCTTCCAGGCCAACAGCAGCATCGCGCCCGGCGCGATGGCGACGGTGATCGTCGGCCTCGTGTTCGCGGTGCTGCTGCTGTGGGGCGCCTGGGCCATCCGCACCGCCTACGTCGGCTGGGCGGAGAACCAGCTCAACCAGCGTCAGTTTCTCGGCGTCGTCGTGCGTTTTCTCGCGATGTACCTGGTGCTGACTTTTTTCCTCCTCTCGTAACCACAAGGGTCAGACCATGAAAACCGCTCGTTTCCCCCGCATCCGCCTCGCCCAGCACGCCGCGCTGGCATTGAGCCTCATTACGCTGCCTACGCTGTCCTTTGCCCAGGGTTTGCCGCAACTGGAGAACCCCTCGCGCGGCACCGGCGGCGGGATCATGGAGACCATCCGCAACTATGGCTACGACATCGTGTTGCTGGTCGCACTGCTGGTCGTGGCCTCGATGTTCATCGGTGTCTGCTATCACGCATACGGAACGTATGCGGAGATCCATACGGGCAGGAAAACATGGGGCCAGTTCGGGCTCACGGTCGCCATCGGCGCCGTACTGCTGGTCATCGGCATCTGGCTGTTGACCGAGGCCACCGGGATTCTCTGAGGGCGTGCCCATGTCCGAGCTTCAGCACATCCGGGCGGACGGCACGGTGGGGTTCCTGCCGCACCGGCTCAATCGCCACCCCGTGGTGGTGCGCGGCCTGACGGCGGACGAGCTATGGGTCTGCTGCGGCCTGTCCGGCGCGGGCGGGTTGCTGGCCGGCGTGCCGCTGGCCTGGCTGTTCTCGACCATCGCGATCGCGCCCACCTTCATCGTGTTGGGTGTCGCCTTCGGCGTGTTCGTCGGCGGCGGCATCCTGCGCCGACAGAAACGAGGCAGGCCCGATACCTGGTTGTATCGGCAACTGCAATGGCGCATCGCGACCCGCTATCCGCTGGTGGCTGGCTGGATCGGCGGCCACGCGTTGATCACGCGCTCGGGCCGCTGGTCGAACCGGAGGGCTGCGCGATGAGCCGCTTCCGGAACGAAGTCGCGCACCTGCAGGCACACATCAAGACCCTGCGCCTGGGTGTCGGCGCGTTGCTGCTGATCGCGCTGGTGATGGGTGGCGGCTGGTGGAGCGCGCCGCGCGACCTGACCATTCATGTACCGCCCGACCTGCGTTCCGGCAGCACCCGGCCCTGGTGGGACGTGCCGCCGGAAAGCGTCTATGCCTTCACGTTCTACGTGTGGCAGCAGCTGCATCGCTGGCCCACCAACGGTGAAGAGGACTACGCGCGGAACCTGCATGCACTGTCGCCATACTTCACGCCCGCCTGCCGTGCCTTCCTGCAGGCCGACTACGACTATCGCCGCAGTACCGGCGAACTGCGCCAGCGGGTGCGCGGCGTGTACGAGATTCCAGGGCGCGGCTACGGCGACAACCCGACCGCGCGCGTGCGCACGGTGTCCGATCGCAACTGGGTGGTGACGCTCGATCTCAGTGCAGACGAGTACCACGGGCCGGAACAGGTCAAGCGCGCACTGGTGCGCTACCCGATCAAGGTCGAGCGCTCGGACGTCGATCCGGCGCGCAATCCCTTTGGCCTCGCCCTCGACTGCTACGACGGTGCGCCACAGCGCATCGCTGCGCCCACACCCGAACCCCCGGCCCGCGGCGGTCTGGGCCAGCAAGGAGACTCCCCATGAAGACCCGCCTTCTCGTCTGGCTGGGCATGCTGGCCTGCACGCTGGTACCCATGGCGCATGCCGTGGAGATCCTGCACTGGGAGCGGCTGCCGCTGGCCGTGCCTTTGCAGGTCGGCGAGGAACGCATCGTGTTCGTGGATCGCAATGTGCGCGTCGGCGTGCCGGCGAGCGTGGGCGACCGATTGCGCGTGCAAAGTGCCGGCGGTGCGATCTATCTGCGCGCCAGCGAACCGATCGAGCCGACGCGGCTGCAACTTCAGGATGCGTACAGCGGCGCACTGATCCTGCTGGATATCGCCGCCGAACCGGCCCAGGACGGCGAGCCGCCGCTGGAGCCGGTACGCATCGTCGAGGGCAACGCCACGCCGCAGCGCTATGGCCAGACGCAGGCGGCCGGCGCGGCTGCACCGTCTCCGGAGCAGGCACGCTCGCCCCGGCGCGAAACACCGGTGCCGGTGGTGCTGACCCGCTATGCGGCCCAGAGCCTGTATGCACCGCTGCGCACCGTGGAGCCCGTGCCGGGCGTCATGCGCGTGAACCTGCGCCGCGACCTGCCGCTGGACACCTTGCTGCCGACCCTGCCGCTGCACGCCGAGGCGCTGGCGGCATGGCGGCTGGAAGATCAGTGGGTGACCGCCGTGCGGCTGACCCATGCCGGTAGCGGCTGGATCGATCTCGATCCGTGCGCCCTGCAGGGGGATTTCCTCACCGCCACCTTCCAGCATCCGATGCTCGGCCCGCGCGGCACGCCGGAGGACACCACGGTCGTCTATCTGGTCACGCGCGGTCGCGGCCTGCCGCAATCGCTGCTGCCGGCGATCCATCGCTTCGACCCGGCTGCGCTGCTGCCGCAGGCCGTCCCCGGTCACGACGTCAAGGAGTCCGGCGATGCGCAGTAATGGCTTGCTCAAATGGCTGGTGCTGCCGGTCGCCTTGCTGGTGCTGTTCTTCGGCATCCGGTTGTTCTCCGGCGGCGGCGATCAGCCTCGCCCCATCGTTGATGTTGACCCGCAGCTCACCGCCGAGGAGATGCAGGCACTCGGCATCGAAGGCGACACGCCCCGCGATACCGTCGCCACGTTGGTGGCGCAGGTGCGGCAACTGCGCACTGAGTTGCAGACAGCGACGGCGGACAACCGCACCCAGCGCGAGGAGAACCAGCGCCTGCGCCAGCGCGAAAGCGCGATCGACCAGCGTATCGACACGGCCCTGGAAGCCGAACGCACCGCATTGCGCCGTGACCAGGAGCGGCTGGCCGGCGAGCGCCGGCAGACCGAAGGCCTGTTGCAGGATCTGCAGCGCCGGCTGGAGAACATCGGTGGTGGCGGCCATGCCGATCTGCCGGTCGGGCTGGGGCTGCGCGAAGGCGATGGCGACAGTTTCGCTGGCGAGGGCATTCGCTGGGTGGAACCGGATGACGCCAGGCAGACCGACGGGCGCACGGGTACAAGCCTGAGCTTCCCGACCAGCTTCGGGCCGGCGCAGAAGACACTGGAGACCACCGTCGAACATGTGGCCGATGCCGGTGCCAGGGCGGCCGGCGTCAAGACGGCTCAGCCGGTCTACACCGTACCGACGAACTCCACCCTGATGGGCTCGGTGGCGATGACCGCGCTGATCGGTCGGGTTCCTATCGATGGCACCGTCAACGACCCATTTCCGTTCAAAGTCCTCGTCGGCCCGGACAACCTGACCGCGAACGGGATTGATATCCCGGATGTCGCTGGCGCGGTATTCAGCGGTACGGCCAGTGGCGACTGGACCTTGTCATGTGTCAGGGGACAGGTGCGTTCGATCACATTCGTCTTTCATGACGGCACCGTTCGCACCATTCCAGAAGACAACGAACGCAACAGCCAGCAGAACAACCAGCAGGATGGCCTGGGCTGGATCAGCGACCCGTATGGGATTCCTTGCGTCAGTGGTGAACGCCGCAGCAATGCGCAGCAGTATCTCGGCACTCAGGCCTTGATTACCGCCGCGGGCGCGGGTGCCGCCTCGCTGATCGAGTCCGACAGTGGCCAGATGTCCTATGTCGGTGCCGACGGCTCGATCGGCACGGTCGGCATCAGCACCAACGAGGCGGTCGGACGCATCCTCGCCGGCGGCGTGCAGGACATGTCGCAGTGGGTGAACCGCCTCTATGGGCAAGCCTTCGCGGCGGTCTATGTCCAGCCGGGCGCCCAGGTCGCCGTCCATCTCGAAAAACCCCTTCACATCGACTACGACCCCGAAGGCCGCCGCGTCGACCATCGTGTAGGAGACGCTCATGCACTCGATCTGGATTAAACCGCTGCTGCTGGTGGCGGTAGTGACGTCGCTGGCCGGCTGCGCCACCAGCAAGGAAGAGCTGATGCCGCACGGTGGCCGCACCATGCAGGACATCTGGCACCAGCAGGCCGGCGACGGCGGCAGCGGCCAGGTCGCCCGCCGCCAGTTGCTCGATGCGCGCCAGAGCCTGCGCCGGCCATTGACGGAGGCGGATGTGCAGGCCGCTCTGGCCGAGCAGATGCGCTACACGCGCACGGCGGCGAACGAGATTCATCACCAGTTCCCGCGGCTGCCGAATCCGGATCTGGTCATGTATGTATTCCCGCACCTGGCTGGCACCGACCCCGTGCCGGTGCCGGGCTATTCGACCGTCTTTCCCTTGTATCAGCGTGTCCAGTACGCGATGCCGGGCGAACGCACGGAGGCGTACTGATGGCCTGGTCGTTGCCCTGGCGCCGGCGTGCTCCCGACGATGCCGCACCGACCAAAGACCGGCAGGACGGCTGGACGCGCTATGTGCGCGCACTGTGCGAGGCCGGTATTCCCGAACCCGGTGCGGCGGTCGCGCAAGACCGTCCGGCCACAGCGGCTGACGAGCAGGCACTGTACGACGTGGCACCGTCGTTCGTCGCGCTGCTGCCGTGGGTCGAGTACCTGCCGGACTCGCAGTGCATGCTGCTTGAGGATGGTGTCTCGGTCGCCGCTTTCTTCGAGTTGACGCCGCTGGGTACCGAGGGCCGCGAGGCCGCCTGGTTGGCGCAGGCGCGCGACGCGCTGGAAAACGCCCTGCAGGACAGCTTCGACGAACTCGATGCGAATCCGTGGGTGCTCCAGCTCTACGCCCAGGACGAGGCCAACTTCGACCAGTACCTGGACACGTTGCGCGGCTACGTCCAGCCGCGTGCCGAGGGCAGTCACTTCACCGAGTTCTACCTGACTTCGTTCGCCCATCACCTGCGCGCCGTCTCCAAGGCCGGTGGACTGTTCGAGGACAGCGTGGTCACGCGCCTGCCGTGGCGCGGCCAGAGCCGGCGTGTGCGCATGGTGGTCTATCGCCGGGCCGAGGGCCAGACCGGTCGCCGCGGCCAGACGCCCGAGCAGGCGCTGAACGTCGTGTGCGACCGCCTGATTGGCGGCTTGTCCAATGCCGGCATCCAGACGCGCCGGATGGGAGCGCCGCAGATCCATGACTGGTTGCTGCGCTGGTTCAACCCCCGGCCCACCATGCTCGGCCCGACGGCACAGGACCGCGAACGCTTCTATCGGCTGGCGACCTATCCGGATGCCTCGGAACCCGACGAAATCGAACTCGCCAGCGGCAAGGATTTCTCGCAGAGGGTGTTCTTCGGTCAACCACGCTCCGACGCCGAGCAGGGACTGTGGTACTTCGATGGCCTGCCGCACCGGGTCATGGTCACCGACCGCCTGCGCACGCCACCAGCCGTCGGCCATCTGACCGGCGAAACGCGCAAGGGCGACGCGATCAACACGCTGTTCGACCAGCTGCCTGAAGGCGCCGTCATGTGCCTGACGCTGGTCGCAACACCGCAGGACGTGCTCGAAGCGCACCTCAATCACCTGGCGAAGAAAGCCGTCGGCGAGACCCTGGCATCCGAACAGGCACTCCAGGACGTGCAGGAGGCGCGTTCGCTGATCGGCAGCGCCCACAAGCTGTACCGCGGTTCGCTGGTGTTCTACCTCTGCGGCGAGGACGAAAACGAGTTGGATCGGCGCGGCCTGCAGCTCACCAACGTGATGCTCAACGCCGGATTGCAGCCTGTCCGTGAAGAGGACGAGGTTGCCCCGCTCAACAGCTATCTGCGCTGGCTGCCTTGCGTCTACCACCCCGGTGCCGACCGCAAGCAGTGGTACACGCAACTGATGTTCGCCCAGCACGCGGCCAACCTGTCGCCGGCATGGGGACGCAGTCAGGGTACGGGCAGGCCCGGCATCACCTTGTTCAATCGCGGCGGTGGCGTGATCACGTTCGATCCGTTCAGCAGGTTGGACCGGCAAATGAACGCCCACTTGTTCCTGTTCGGCCCCACGGGCTCGGGCAAGTCGGCCACGCTCAACAACATCCTCAACCAGGTGGCCGCGATCTATCGCCCACGCATGTTCATTGTGGAAGCCGGCAACTCCTTTGGATTGCTGGCTGACTTCGCCGCTCGGTTGGGCCTGTCGGTGAATCGGGTCAAGCTCGCGCCCGGCTCGGGCGTGAGCCTCGCGCCGTTCGCCGATGCGCGCCGGTTGATTGAGGCACCAGGCGACGTGCAGACGCTGGATGCCGATGCGCTGGACGAAGAAAAATCCGCCGATCAGTCCGCCGTCGATGCGGACGAGCAGCGCGATGTGCTTGGTGAGCTTGAGATCACCGCGCGACTGATGATCACGGGTGGTGAAGACAAAGAGGAAGCCAGGCTGACGCGTGCCGATCGCTCCTTGATCCGCCAGTGCATTCTGGACGCCGCCCGCCACTGTGTCGCACAAGACCGTGATGTACTCACTCGCGACGTGCGTGATGCGCTGCGTGATCGCGGAAACGATTCGAGCCTGCCCGACAGCCGGCGCACACGTTTGCTGGAGATGGCAGATGCCATGGACATCTTCACGCAAGGCTCGGACGGCGAAATGTTCGACCGCCCAGGCACGCCCTGGCCGGAAGCCGACATCACGGTCGTCGATCTCGCCACCTATGCCAGGGAGGGCTACAACGCCCAGCTCTCGATTGCCTACATCTCGCTCATCAACACCGTCAACAACATCGCGGAACGCGATCAGTTTCTCGGTAGGCCGATCCTCAACGTGACAGACGAAGGCCACGTCGTCACGAAAAATCCTTTGCTCGCGCCCTACGTAGTCAAGATCACCAAAATGTGGCGGAAGCTAGGCGCTTGGTACTGGCTGGCGACGCAAAATATCGACGATCTGCCCAGGGCGGCGGAGCCGATGCTCAATATGATTGAGTGGTGGCTGTGTTTGAGTATGCCCCCGGACGAAGTGGAGAAGATCGCACGTTTTCGTGAGTTGAACCCGGCCCAGAAGGCCCTGATGCTCTCGGCCAGGAAGGAAGCCGGGAAATTCACCGAGGGCGTCATTCTCTCCAAGAACATGGAGGTGCTGTTCAGGGCCGTACCGCCAAGCCTCTACCTGGCGTTGGCCCAGACCGAACCCGAAGAAAAAGCCGAGCGATACCGGCTCATGCAGCAGTTCGGCATCAGCGAGCTGGAAGCGGCGCTCAAGGTGTCCGAGAACATCGACCGGGCACGCGGCATCGAGCCGTTGCCATACGCCGATCTGCTCTCCTGACTCCCGGAGCACGCCATGCCTCCCCATCGCTCAATGAACCCATCACCGTCCGCACGCCGCCGGCGCTGCCTGCGCCTGTTGCTGTGCGCCATCGGCGTGCTTGTGGTGCTGCTGTTCGCGCTGCTCGCCGTGGTGCTGCGCGAGAACTCCGGCGCCGCGCCTTCCCCGGTCGCCCAGCACCACCCGGGCGGCCCGCCGTGGCGCCATGGCCAGACAGACGCCCGTTTCGTGCTGACGTTCTACGCCGACCTGGAATGCCCGTTCTGCAAGGACTACTACCCAAGTCTGAAGACCTGGATCGACCAGCAGAGCGATATCAGCTTGCAGTGGCATCACCTACCGCTGGCAGCGCACGAGCCGGCTGCCTCGGAGCTGGCGGGCCTGGCCGAATGTGCGGGTGAAACCGGCGGGCATGAAGCGTTCTTCGATGCCGTCGGTTGGCTGTACCAGCACACGCGCAGCGGCGGCCAGGGACTCCCCGAGGGGAGTCGCTACCCAGGACTGACGCCGGCGTTGCAACACTGTCTGGACAGCGGGCGTCCGCAGGCCATCGTGCGCTCCCAGGCCGAACAAGGTGCGCACGGCGGCATCACAGCCACCCCCAGCCTGCGCCTGGAGGATCGCCAGAGCGGACGGTCGCTGCTTCTGCAAGGGCCGGTCGAAGGCGATGCACTGCTGTCCGCGATGGATCTTCTGATGGGCGACGCACCGGACGCGGCTCCGGCGCGCGCCGCAGGTTTGTCCGCCATCGACGATGGCGACATGCCCAGGTAGCCGAGGTCTTCGAGGCTACGGCGTAGCACTGCTGCGCTGACCTTCGTTCGCAACGCATCCCGAGGCGAACGGCCAGCGTCCGCGCTGGTGGATGTGTGGTTTTTTCATTTCGTCATGCCCATGGAGGTTCCGCCTCCGTAGGGGTGCCTCCGCTCATCTATTGGAGGTTCCCATGACCGACGTACTGACTCTCGAAGACTCCTGTACCGAGTTGGACCACGATCCCGTCGCTGTCGATACGCACGAAGACAGGATCGTTCAACAGGCAATTGCGCTGCTGGAGCGACGCATGTTCAAGGCGGGTGCCGCCTTGCGAAACCCGAGCGACGTGTGCGACTACCTGCGTTTGATGCTCGTCGGCGAACCCAATGAAATCTTCGCCGTCCTGCTCCTCGACACACGCCACCAGGTGCTGGCCTACGAGCCGCTGTTCCGCGGCACGATCGATGGCGCATCAGTCTATCCCCGGGTGGTCGTCCAGCGTGCGCTGGCAGCCAATGCCGCCGCCGTCATCTTCGCGCACCAGCACCCCTCGGGGAACTCAGAGCCCAGTGCTGCCGATCGCGCGATTACCCGCCGACTCAAGGATGCTCTGGATCTGATCGACATCCGGGTGCTGGATCATTTCATCATCGGCGAGGGCCGACCGTACTCCTTTGCCGAGAACGGCTTGCTGTAGCCGCACCTGAGCGGGTTTGCCAAGCCCCATCCCACGCATGGACCTGTCCCCAGGTCCATGCGCCTTTTTACTTCCTTTGTCTCACCAGAAAACAGGGCTTGCCACAGTGCGCATTGTTCGTGGTGCGCATCTGCACCATGGGTTCGACTACCGGGGTCGATTCACTCCGAGACACGAGCCCCATGCACGCCTTTCTTGCACACCTCGGCCAGACACTGGCCCTTTCGGCGCTGCTGCTGGTCACCGGCAACGTGGCCGCAGCGGAGATCTGGATCGTGACGGATACCCGCCACCCGGTGGCCGGCGCCCAGGCGGCGGATCGCATCATCCAGCTCGACGCGGCGCAGGCCATCGAGGCGGAACTGTCGGCCCGGTTGCCGAACGATCCGCAACAGGCCGCGGCGCTCGTCCAGCGACGCCTGAACGACGGTGGCCACGCATTGCAACAGCGCATGCGGGAGGCTTACCAGGGCGTGACCGATGCCTGGAGCCTGGGCATCACCAGCATTCCGGCGGTGATCGTCGATCAGCGTTACGTCGTGTACGGGGAAGACGACCTCGACCAGGCGCTGGCCCGCATCGAGCGTTACCGGGAGGAGCAACCATGATTTCCCGTCGCCTGCGGCTCGGTGCCGCCGCCGCGCTGCTGTGCAGCGCCACTTCGAGCTTCGCCCTCAACACCGCCACCATCATCTCCTCGACCCTGTCGCCGGACTGCCTCGAATACCGGGTCACCGGGATCTGCTACTGGCTGTACTGCTCCCTGTCGGGCTGCTCGGTGCGCACTTCCATCAAGGTCAGGCATTACGTTCCCGACGCCGTGGTGTCGAGCTACTCGAATACCGGCGAGAACCCGTGGGTCGAGGTGCGCGCGATGAGCCAGCCCAATCCCACAGCCCAGGCAGGCGGCGATGGCACGACCAACGAGGATCACGAAAACAATCTGGCGAAGTTCAAGAACGCCGACGTTATCGGCCATCCGGGCGGCCAGGTGTTCAGCCAGTTCGCCTCGGCCTCCGGCTACATCTGCCAGGGCGCCGGCACTGCCTTCATGCCGTACTTGCTCAGCACCTTCGACACGCTGGCCTGGCGCTACAACGTACCCGAGGCCGTGTATCCCGAGGCACTGATCCCCGGTATGCGCGAGATCGGCACACGCTCCGGGCTGAATCTGTGGGGCAACGTCTATCCCAGGGGCGGCTTCCTGCACCAGGCCGACGACTACAAGGCCGGCGCGGTCGTTGCACAGCGCGCCGGCGACATCGTGACCCGCCGCGGCCAGCTGCATGTGTACCAGCCACTGCTGACCAACGCGCGCGACGGCTACTGGCCGGCCGGCGCGTTGATCGAAAGCGACGCCAGCACCGGCAAGTGGCAGCGGCTGACACCACGTCTTTCCAACACCTGCACCGTGTTTCCCCATGCCGGGTCGCTGCCCCAGGCACAACAGGGCGACTACGCCTGGGCGCTGTGGCGCCCGTACAGCTGCTGCCAGCGCCGCGGACAGGTGTTCCTCGGCAGCGTGGATTTCTGAGGATCTCGCCATGAAACATCCCAAGCTGACGACTCCACACCGCCTCGCACACCTCTGGCGTCCTGGTGCGCTGGCCTGCGCACTGGCCGTTGCCAGCGGACTGGTGCTTGCCCAGAGCGGCGGCTTCCAGACCAGCGGCAGCGTGATTGGCGACGAGGTCATGTACTCGATCGGTGGCGGAAATGCCGTCTCAATGAGCGATGCGGCCGGCATGCGCTCCCTCGGGGTCGGAGTCGGGTGGAACAGCAACCTGGTCTGCGGCGACATGAGCATCAGCACCACGATCCAGAACCAGCTCAACGGGCTGACGAATGGATTTCAGAACATCATGAGCAACGTGATCCAGAGCGCGACCAGCGCCGTTGCCTCGCTTCCGGCACTGATCATCCAGAGGGCCGACCCGGGCTTGTATAACTTGTTGACCAATGGCGTCCTCCAGGCGAGGTTGGATTTTGATCGCTCCAAGTTGACCTGCAGGTCGATGGCCGAACGCATGGCCGACATGGCGGGTGGTCAGCTTGGCTGGAGCCAGATGGCGGAAGGCATGGCGTTGCGCGATGCCGTTTCGAGCACGGATGCGGTGTCAGCGATCGAGCAGGCTGAGACGCGCCGGGGCAACGACGGCGTACCGTGGGTCGGCGGCAGCAACGCTGGCGGCACTGGCCAGCCGTCGATCAAGGTGGTGGGCGACGTGACGCGCGCGGGCTACAACCTCTTGAACGGGCGCAGCGCGACCGATACGTCCGCCATCGATCCGACCAGCTGCAACAGTCTGGCCTGCCAGACCTGGGCCTCGCCGCAGGAGGCCGTCGAGTGGGCCACGCGGGTGCTGGGTGAACAGGAGCAGCGCACCTGCGATGCCTGCACCAAGACTGAAACCGTGCCGGGCGTGGGCCTGACGCCTTTGATCCAGGAAGAGTACGACACCAAGCTGGAAGTGCTGCAGGAGCTGGTCAGTGGCGCACGCAACACGACCTTCGAGAACCTGCGCGAGGCCGGCAGCGTCTCGCTGCCGATCACCCGCGGCGTCATCGAAGCCCTGCGCGACGAGCCGGATCAGCACGTCCTGGCGCAACGCCTGGCCTCGGAAGTAGCGCTCGCGTCGGTGTTGGAGAAAGCCTTGCTGCTGCAGCGCACCTTGCTGACCGGGCGCAAGGAACCGAACGTCGCCGCCAACCAGTTGGCGACGGCTGCCGTCGATCAGGAAAGCGACACGCTCGACCGGGAGATCTCCAACCTCAAGACCGAGCTCGAACTGCGCCGTACGCTCGCCAACAACTCGCCCATGACGATCATCCAGCGCCATGGAACCAGGGCCGCCGGTTCTCGGGGTGTCTATGAGGGCGACCCCGTGCCGGATCGCCTCGACCAGCTGCAGCGGGCCAATCCGGGAGGCACGCCATGAGCCCGACCTGGCTTTGGCCGCGCTGGCTGTTCAACCGCAGGGTGGGAAAGCTGCTGCTGTGGACGGCGCTGCTACTCGTGGCGGCCGTGGCCGCCAATATCGCGGGCATCCACTACCTCGGCAGCGTTGTCGGATGGGAGCGCTGGCTCGCCGAGGCCTCCGGCTATTTTTTCCTGTGGCGGCTGTGCCTCTACGGGGCTACGGGCTACGGCTGGATCTGGATGCGCCGGCGCCTGCTGGCGCGCGAGTCCGGCACGGAAGCCAGGCGTCGCCTCCTGCGCGCGGAAGTCGCCGGCGTGGCGGGGATCGTCGCGCTCGAAGCCAGCCTGCTGATGCAAGCGGCGTAGCAGGAGACCGGCACATGACGCTGTTCACCACGGACTACCTTGAGTACTACCTGACCCTGCTGGGCTGGGTCATCCACAACGGCATCTGGGCGGTGCTTGTTTCCAGCGGTGTGTTCGCCATTCCCTTCGTGGCGATCATCGTTCAGGAATGGCTCCGGGCACGATCCGAAGGCGCGGATGAAGGCAACAAGGGCGCACTGTCCTCGGTGCGCATCGAGAACCGCGTCTGGGTGGCGATCGTCGTGGTGATGTTCGCCGGCATCCCCTTCATCGACGTCGACCTCAACACCATCAAGTACGACCAGGCTCGCTCGGCGCAATGCCAGGTGAGCGTGCCCGAGCCCGGCGAAACCGGCTGGTCGCAATCGTTCAGCACGCTCAACAACCAGAGCGCGCGTGTACCGGTATGGTGGGCGTTCATGCACGCGCTGTCTCGCGCGATCACCGGCGCGTCGGTCGCCGCCATTCCGTGCGGAACCGACCTGCGGCAGATCCGCATGGAGGTCAATGCCACACGCATCGACGACCCGGTCTTGGCACAGGAAGTCGCCGACTTCACCCACGACTGCTACGGCCCCTCGCGCGCCAAGCTGTTCATGAATCGCCCGAATCTCGACGAAGCCCAGATGCACGACGTCACCTGGATCGGCTCGCGGTTCTTCCTCAACAACCCCGGCTACTACGACACCTACCGCGCCAGAACACCGCGCGATGGCTGGGCCTACGACAGCAACCGGGATGCCGGCCTGGCACAGGTGCCGAGCGGCGCCGGCTATCCGACCTGCCGCCAGTGGTGGAACGACAGTGGCAACGGCTTGCGCGCACGCCTGCTGGATCAAGTCGATCCCAGCCTGCTCAACCGTCTGGCCGGCTGGGCCGGCTTCCTGAGCCGCACCGAAGTGGATGACTCGGTAATCCGCACCATTGCCTCGCCGCGTCAGCAGAAGCTCAATCAGGGCAGCGTCTATACCGACTACGGCGGGCAGATCGACAAGACGCTACCCAACATCGTCAATCGTGCCACCAGCGACGTCGGCATGACCTTGGGCGCAATCGCCGCCTTTCCAGCCCTCGATGTGATGCGCCAGGCACTGCCCATGGTGCTCTCTCTGCTGAAGATGTCTCTGGTGATCTGCATTCCGATTGTGCTCGTGGTGGGCACCTACGATCTGAAGACCGTCATCACCATCAGCACGGTCCAGTTCGCGTTGTTCTTTGTGGACTTCTGGTTTCAACTGGCCCGCTGGATCGACAGCACGATCCTTGACGCGCTCTACGGGTGGGGCTGGGGCTGGAATCGGCCACACAGCAATTTCGATCCGTTGATCGGATTGAACAATACCTTTGGCGACATGCTGCTGATGCTCGTCATGGGCACCATGTTTCTGGTGCTGCCGACGTTCTGGGTCGCCGCGTTGGGGTGGGCCGGCGTGAAGGCCGGTGTGGTCGCGCAGAATCTCGCGACGGGTTCCAAGGACGCGAAGGACAGCACCGCATCAGGCGTGAACAGGGCGACGCGCTGATCCGGCGCTGCCAGTGTCTGACAGGTTTAATCGTCGTATGGATTGTTGGGGTCGTGCGGATCGAGACGGTGCCCATCCGACGAATACAGGCCGAACCCCGCCTCGCCGTGGCGCAACTCCGTGCTCGGTTGCGAGAGGTCGTCGCTACCCTTGCCAAAACTACGAGCCACGAGCAGCAGGCACACCAGCAGCAGCGCCAACCAGAAGGCGGTATAGAGCAGCACTCCCAGCACAGCGAGCTTGACGATCCACACCAGCGCGGTCGCAACACCGTTCGGCGCACCAGCCGACACCAGCCACGCGGCCACCCGCCGCTCACGACGCACGTAGCCCCGCCATCCACGGCCAAGCCAGCGGCCAAGGCGTTCTGCGGTACTGCTACGGGTTGTCGTGTTCATGGTCGTCACCTGCTGCATGTGAGATGGCTATTCCCGTTTGCTCCAATCCGGCTTGCTTGCCCTTACCAATGCGTTCCATTCGTCTGGCGGGTTTCCGCGTCCGAGCATCTTCTCGAACACCGCATAGGGGTCTGACTTGCTCCCCGATGACCGCAGGGTCTGTTCGTCGTTGACCCAGGCGTACACGATGACCTTCGCCTTCGAGTCGTAGCGGAAGAACAGCCGGTACCGCCTTCCGAGCTTGGCCCGTCGCCAGTGGCGATAAGCCGGCCCCATGGTGTTGCCCTGGCGGTACTCGTCTCGCGCTGGATCACCCGGCACCACGTCTTGCATCAAATGAATCAAAGCCCGGAAGAACTTGACGTTGGCATTGGACGCGAAACCCTCCGGGTCGTTCTCTTGCGCGCGCAGTACAGCCGCTCGCAGCTTCATCAACTGTTCGATCAGGTTGTCATGAAACAGCAGCGTCCAGCCATGCTGTTGCATCAGATTTCCACGTCTTCATCGAAATCATCGCCCAAGACCACGTTGTGGCCCGCATGCTCCAGCATCGTGCGAGCCAGATCCTCCGGCAGCCCACGAACATTCCGGCCAGCTTCAATATCGCGGGCCAGCAGGCTCAAGAACGCTGCAATGGCTGGGTCTTCGTGTTCGGCGTCGGCGCGGGTCACGACGACTTCGCCATCACGCAGGTCAAACGCAACCTTGCCGCCGGTGTCCACGCCGAGGGCTTGCCGGATGGACTTAGGCAGCGTGATCTGGCCTTTGGAGGTTAGTGTGGCGACTTCATGTATGGCAGGCATGGCAACTCTCCCAATAGAGATGCCGTCATTGTAAGGAATTATCCTTACGTTGTCAATGTAAGGGTTCATGGTGTCCCTCCGAATCCAATGGTGGCCCATCGTAGAGCGAGAACAGCCAGCCTTCTCGTATCAAACCGGCTTCGCCACACCCCGCATTGACGATGGACGATCAATATCCGCCGCTCTATACCAAAAGGCTGTTAAAGGCCGAAGGGCTGAAAGGCGGGAAGGGAATGGGGTGCAAGGGGAAAGGCCCTACCTGAAAAGGCGAAAAGGCCCTGACCATCTCATCACCAGGACACTCGCATGCTTTCTTTATTCCAGCGAAAACGGATCTTGGTTCCTGCTGCGCCGTCACCAGTATCTGCCGGTCTTTCCAAAGGGCTGACGCGGCCGGAACCGGCCGCGTCCTTGCTTGCCACGCCCCGTCGGCAGAAACTACTGGAACACATCTGGCAGCGCACCTCACTCTCGCGCAAGCAGTTCGCGGCGTTGTACCGCGCGCCGCTGGAGCGTTATGCCGAGCTGGTACAGCAGTTCCCGGCATCGGAAAGCCACCACCACGCTTACCTCGGTGGCATGCTCGACCATGGGCTGGAGATCGTCGCCTTCGCGCTCAAATTGCGGCAGTCGCATCTGCTGCCGGCCGGCGCAACACCGGAAGACCAGGCCGCGCAGGCAGAGGCCTGGACGGCCGCGACGGCCTATGCCGCATTGCTGCATGACATTGGCAAGATCGCCGTCGACCTGCATGTCGAGCATGAGGATGGCAGCGTCTGGCACCCCTGGCACGGCCCGCTGAGGCATCCCTATCGCTTCCGCTACCGCGATGATCGCGAGTATCGCCTGCATGGCGCAGCCACCGGCTTGCTCTACCATCGGTTGCTCGATGCCGGCATCCTCGACTGGCTCAGTGGCTACCCCGCGCTTTGGGCAGCACTGCTCTATGTACTGGCTGGCCAGTACGAGCACGCCGGCGTGCTGGGCGAACTCGTCGTCCAGGCCGACCGCGCATCGGTGGCCCAGGAGCTGGGGGGCGATCCTAGCCGCGCCATGGCTGCGCCCAAGCATGCTCTGCAACGCAAGCTCATCAATGGCCTTCGCTATCTTCTGAAGGAAGAGTTGAAGCTGAACCAGCCCCAGGCATCGGATGGCTGGCTGACACAGGATGCCTTGTGGCTGGTGAGCAAGACCGTCTCGGACAAGCTGCGCGCACACCTTCTGTCGCAGGGTATCGACGGCATCCCCTCGAACAACACGGCCGTCTTCAACGTGTTGCAGGATCACGGCATGCTGCAGCCGACGCCGGACGGCAAGGCCATCTGGCGCGCAACGGTCAGCAGTGAGGGCGGCTGGTCGCACAGCTTTACGCTGCTGCGGATGTCGCCTGCACTGATCTGGCAGCCGGACGAGCGCCCCGAGCCCTTCGCCGGAACTGTGACGGTGGAGATGGCCTCCGAGACCGACGCCACGGAACAGCCAGCAACCAGCACGGATGAAGTCGCAGACAGCATTACAACTAACGCCGGCAACGCTTCCGATGTCGCCGGACAGCTACCGTCCAAGCTCGTATCAACCGACAGTGCTTTACACCAGCCCACGGGAGAAACCACCGCAAATGCGATGGACGAGCTGCTGTCCCTGTTCGAGGAGACTGCGCAGGAAAGCAGTGGGGAGCGAGAGCAGCCTGTTCAGGACGGCAGCGGCGGATCGACGTCTTTCACCGAGCCACCCATGAATGCCGCCGTCAGCTCGCTGAAGAAGGTAGCCGAAATCCCTGACTGTGCGGAACCGTCCAGCGAGCATTTCATCGCCTGGCTTCGCGACGGCATCCAGTCCCGTCGCCTCATCATCAACGATGCCAAGGCGCTCGTGCATACCGTGGCGGACACGGTTTATCTGGTCAGCCCTGGTTTGTTCCAGCGCTACGCCCAGGAATACCCCGGTATCTCGGCGCTCGCCAAGCAGGACAAGGTGCAGGACTGGCAGTGGATACAGAAGCGCTTCGAGAAGCTGCAACTGCATCGCAAGCAGGCCAGCGGTCTGAACATCTGGACCTGCGAAGTCACCGGGCCGCGCAAATCGCGACGCCTGCATGGCTACCTTCTCGATGACGCTCGCCTGTTGTTTTCGGAAATGCCTCCGAACAACCCTTATCTCTCGCCATTATCGGACGATGCCACTCGCAGCGAATAACCCACGACAATAAGAGCGGAGCGCCTGTTTTTTTTTGGCCTGCTTCCTGCCTTGGCGACCACGCGGCTGCAACCGGTACAGGTTTCTTGCGCGATGCCAAATCCGCCCGCCAACACGAGGCCCTATGCCTTTGCCTCATCGTGCTTATATACGCTGACCAATAATTCGATAGCTTCCAAGCATAATCGCCATATCATCGATCTTCGAGAGATCTTCATTCCTAATCTGCGCGCTCGCATAAAATTTACTAAGCATGTCTTTATCATTATCGCTTAGCAAGTCCAGAAGCCTGGTTATATGCTCATTGCCGGATAACATGCCCAGAGCATCAATAGTGCCTGCAAGGTCTTTCTCCAATAGCCGGGACAGCATTATCTTGCTGCCTGAGTCTACAGTCTGATCATCCAGGTTGAGAGGTGGAAAATCCTCTGCTCTGTATCGGACTACCGGTTTGGCATCAGGGTTCGTAGCGCCATCAGAGCCTGATGCCGAGAAGGCGTAGACGACGTCTTCCAGAAACGAGAAATCCGATGCGTGTACAGACATCCGGGTTGGCGTGAATACAGCTTCCAAAAAGCCACGGTCAATCAAGGTATCGCCCATTGCCTTGCTGGTCAGTACTCTCTGCGCAACGGCCTCATCCTCTGCATTGAACTCAGCAATGAAGGGGTTGCCCTGAAGATCATATGCCTTTCCCACATTGTCCAGCGGCCCTCCAGGGCCAGCCCTTCGGTAGACCCCCAAGTCAAAAGCTAAGCCATCGACCTTGAGCGGATCTAGTCCGTTAGCCCGGATTTCTCATGAGGCCGGCAGGCGTGGCCGGTGAAGCCTCGGCGTATCAACAACCTGCCTTCCACCGCTAAAAATTGATCGTTTTTTATTCAATTCCCGCGTATGGGGCGCACTGCCCCCTTTCCCCCATTGAGCCGGGCCGGGGGCGCCCGCCTGTTCAGGTCGGCTTGAGGCGGGCAACCAGCCCCGCAAAGAGTTCCTGATGCGGATAGGCCTCGCTGATCAGCACGCGGATGCGCCGGCTGTTGCGAATGATCACCGCACCGATCTTGAGCAGTTTCAAGCGCAGGTTATGGATGCTCATGCGCGCCAATGCGGTGCCCTGGAGATGATCGCGTAGCCGTTCGAACAGCACATAGGCAAAGGCCGACAGCATCAGCCGCCACTGGTTGGTCCACCAGCGTGGGCTGGAGGTGCGGTCGGCGAACAGATCCAACTGTTGGTCCTTGATCCGATTCTCCATGTCGCCACGGCCGCAGTAGTCTTCGTAGTACTGCTGG
>JUEG02000744.1_pt1 | contig 55418 bp, 46 predicted proteins | sample 432341 | NCBI WGS metagenome assembly JUEG02 (sample SAMN02953476, study PRJNA257561) | rock porewater metagenome | biome: terrestrial; feature: Opalinus Clay rock; material: porewater; isolation source: Opalinus Clay rock BIC-A1 borehole | place: Switzerland: Mt Terri URL, St-Ursanne ... | reverse complement strand
AGCTAAATATCTTGCTTTCTCTGGATTAGAGCCGTCAACTCATCAATCAGGAAAGTACGTTGCAAAAGCTGCCTCAATGGTGAAACGTGGTTCAACCTATTTGCGCTGGGCCTTAATGAATGCAGCACGACTAGTTGCTATGAGAGATCCTATTTTCAAAGTATATCTTAGTAAAAAAAGAGCTGAAGGCAAGCCCTACCAAGTCGCTATAAGTCATGTTGCGAAAAAACTGTCTAGAGTCATCTTTTATTTACTAAGTAATAACAAGACATTTATATCCCAGTCAGCATAAACCTCATACGTTAAATTTGGCGTAATAACCATACGCCTGTTTGCTATGCACATTTTTTTAAGACAATCCTTTAGAGATAATTCTTACACTTTTTTTGTAAACTACATTGACTTCATATAGTTAGTCTTGTAAGTTTTATGTAAGATATAGCAATTAACATAATTCCTTTTAGCTTAATCTAACTTACTTATATATTAATCCACTTTTGTATCATAGGAATTTATAAAATGTAACATTTTTGTTACTTAAGCTTTTGGTATAAATAAGTGGATGCAGGTTCCTTGTTTTTGTTCTGTTTTAATGTCAATCCTCCCCTTATGCATCTCAACCATTTGCTTTGTAATGGTTAACCCTAAACCGCTACCTTCTTGATTCCATGCCATTGCATCATTTGAACGATAAAAAGGTTCAAAAATATGAGGAAGATCTTCCGGTGAAATACCAATCCCTTGATCACAGACACTAATCTCATTTTCTTCCTTGTCACCTTTAATGATAATCTTTACGTATTTTCCTTGGGGAGAATAGCGAAGGGCATTGGAAACCAGGTTTTCAAGGCCGCGCAGAAACAATGCTCGATCGACATATAAATTGACTGGCTCAAGTTCAAATTCTAGTCGCATCTGCTTGTCTTGGGCAATATGATGAAAGGACTTTAGGAGGTAACTCTGGATGTCTCGACTATCTAGTGCTTCTTTCTGGAGCTGCTTATCCCATAGACGGTTAATTTGTAATAACTGATCCACCATTTGTTTCATTTTTTGGACTTGAAATGATAAGTCTTGCACAAATTCATAATGTGTTTCTTCCTTCTCACGTACATAGGGCAGATTCTCAAGGATAAGCTGCATTGTTGCCAAAGGAGTTTTTAATTCATGTGAGGAAGTACTCAAAAATCTTCGTTGTCTTTCGTCATATAGGTTTAACTCTTCAACCATCTTTTGTGTGGCATCAATTAATTCTTTAATCTCATCACGTCGCTGATATTTCAAGGAAAAAGCACGTTTATGTGGCGTTATTTTTTTTAAATGAAAGATAATCTGCCGGATTGGCTTAGAAAACCAGGACGAAACAAAATACGAAATAAAGAAAAAAGACAAAACAGCCATAAGTAATGTTTGAACCATCAAGTTCTGGAAGGATTTTAATTCAGTGTAAAGTTGATCAGCTTCTTGAACCATTAATAAATAACCTTCCCCTTCCACCGTCTGAAAGGGAAATAGTGTATGTTGAACATAGCCAAATGATTCTGTTTCAGAAAAACGAGAGCCCGTAACAGTGTCTTGATCTAATATATCTAGATTTAATGTTGTGTTTGGTTTGAGTTGTTGAAAACTGTCTGCATAAACTTTTTTATCTTGATCCAACATAATTAATCTACTGTTTAATTGTTCGCTGTACGTGAGAAGGTAACCGATACTGCGGTGGGGTGAATAAGGATATGTGTCTTTCAGTTCGTCAAGAATGGTAGAGCCTTGAGCAATAGATACCTGCTCATACCCCGCTTGCAAACGTTGTTCATAAGTATTTGATACAACCATGTATACAACAAAACCAATAGCAACAAATAAACCGGAAAAAATCAGCCATAATTGATATTTGATTTTCATGACTTTCCTCCAAAACGGTAACCCATACCTCTTATGGCATGAAAATATTTCTTGCCTGAAAGTTCCATTAGCTTTTTTCGTAATCGACTTAAAGAAACATCGACGGTTCGTTCACTATACTCTAGTAAACCATCCCAAACCTGTTCATATATAAATTCGCGTGAATAGACATTATCTGGTTTCCTCATCAAAATTTCCATCAATTTATACTCATTGGCTGTAAGAGCAATAGATTCTTCTCCGAATAAGATAAGTAGCTTTTCACGGTCCAATTTAAGCCCCTCATATTGAAGCCACTGCTCCCCTTGTTCTTTATTTGTTGTTTCGTTTCGTCTTAATAAAGCATGAATTCGAGCCAATAATTCACGTTGATCAAAGGGCTTAACAAGATAATCATCTGCGCCAAGTTCCAATCCGATTATTTTATCTAAAATTTCACCCTTAGCAGTAATCATTATGATGGGAACATTTGATTCTTTTCGTATTTGTTTACAAAGCTCCAAACCATCTTTCTTTGGCAAAGTCCAATCTAATAAAATCAGATCATAGGCTTTAGCCCTATAAGAAGCCCATCCCGCTTCTCCGTCATATTCTATGTCTACCTGATATCCTTCTCGTTCTAGAAAGAAGGCAATATTTTTAGCTAAAATCTGTTCGTCCTCGACGAGTAATAAATGCTTCATTTCGGCTCCCTCCTCTTGATTAGATTTTACCTAATAATAGTATACCTTAGCAGATACCATCTAACAAATTGTCTCAATATTAGTTTCTTTATAATTATCTTCGATTTCAAGCACAAAAAAAGCCCCCCGGAGGAATTTCTCCAAAAGGCTTCCTATACGCAACATGAGCATTCTTATAGATGTGGCCTGCGCCCTGTCGCTATCGTTAACTTTCCTAATTGGGCTATAACATCTTCTGTTAAACATCCTTTTCTAAAACGCCATTTCCAGTTACCTGTACTAGTACCCGGATAGTTCATTCTTGAATTGGTATCCAAATTAAGAATGTCCTGCAGAGGTAAAATCACAATAAAGGCGTTACTTTCCATTACCATTTTTATTAAACGCCAACAAATTTCTTCTTTTATGAAGTCCCTTCTAATCTGAAAGTACTTGTCAAGTCTTGTTATCACTTCAGGTTTACCTTTAAGAGCCTCCTTATACCACCCCCATAGGGTGTTGTTATCGTGAGTTCCCGTATACATTACTGTATTTGAGGCGAAAAGGGATAAAAATACCTCTGCCGGCCCCGTTTCAAACATAAATTGCAAGATTTTCATTCCAGGAAAATTACACTGTTCTCTTAATTTCACAACATCTGAGGTGATAATACCCAAGTCTTCAGCGATTATTGGAAGCTCTCCCAAATAGCTTTCCACAGTTTTAAAAAACTTTGCTCCGGGCCCTTTAACCCAGCGACCATTTACTGCTGTCTTCTCCCGGCTGGGTACTTCCCAATAAGATTCAAAGCCTCTAAAATGATCTAGTCTAATAATATCTACATATAGAAGAATGCTCTCAAACCTAGAACGCCACCACTGGTAATCATCCTTTTCCATTTCCCCCCATCTATAGAGGGGGTTACCCCAAAGCTGACCGAATTCACTAAAATAATCAGGCGGTACACCAGCTACCATAGAGGGATTTCCATCCGGGTCCAGTTCAAAAAGTTGGGAATTCACCCAAACATCACTGCTGTCATAGGAAACAAAGATGGGAAGATCACCAATAATCTTAATCCCATTATTATTAGCATATTCTTTCAGCTGCAGCCATTGCTCAAAAAAAAGGAACTGAGTAAAGCTATAATATGCAATTTTATCCTGCAAAAGTTCAGCATATTTATGGACAGATTCTGTTTTTCTCGAAGCTATAGATTTATCCCAAAGATTCCAGGCACAACCACCAAAATAATCCTTTAAGGCCATAAAAAGACAATAATCAGATAGCCAACTATCATTAGCATCATAAAAATCCCTATAACCCTCTACTTTATCCATCCCACCGGTAGCTTTAAACCTCTGAAAGGCTTTTAACAAAAGACTCTCTTTAAAATCTTTAACCAAACTAAACTCTATAACATCTTCATTAAAACTTGGAAGGTCAGTCACATCCTCTTCTAGTAAAAGACCCTGTTCAAGTAAACTATCAATACTAATTAGTAAAGGATTTCCGGCAAAAGCAGAGTAACTCATATAAGGTGACTCTCCAAAACCAACAGGGTTCAAAGGTAGTATTTGCCATAAACTTTGACCACTGTCTTTTAGAAAGTCTATGAATTGATATGCTTCCGGCCCAAAGTCCCCTATACCATACTTAGAGGGTAACGAAGTTGGTTGTAGGAGAATGCCACTTTTTCGAGTTAAGTTTTTCATGTTACTAGTACCTTTCCTTCCATCGGTTTTAATACCAGTGAAAGCTGCCCCTCCGGAAGTAGTATTTCTTCACTGTTGGCTAATATATCTACCAGAGTTTTTAGGTCATATTTACTTAAATCGACTCTAAAGGACACTTCTCGGTTAATGCTTCTATTTAAAAGAACTACTGCCAAACCATTATTTTTGGGCTGATGAAATACATCTCGCCCTTGGGAAATTCTCCTTATATACCCGTATACATCATCTTCAGCAAACAGAGGAAGCCATTCTCCCGTTCTTAACATATCGTATTGATTTCGAAGGGAGATAATTTTTTTATACCAGGTTAGCAATTCCAGATTTTCTCTACCCCAAGGATAAGTGCCTCGGCAGTAAGGGTCTTCCCCACCTTCCATACCTACCTCATCACCGTAATAAATACAGGGAACACCAGGAAAAGTCATTTGAAATAGTGACAATAGTTTTAAACGTGGAATTGCCTTTTCTCTCAATAAAGTCAAAATCCTTGGCACATCATGACTACCTAAAAGATTTAAAGTGCTGTAAAAATGATGGATTGGATAATTTTCATATAAGTTCATTAGGGCCAAATGAGTATCTTTAGCATCTGTCTCACCTAAGGCAAACTTTAGCAAAATATCTCTAAAGGGATAATTTGTTACTGAATCCAATTCATCTCCTAAAAAGTATTTCCGCCGTTCACCATAACTTACCTTGTTGGAAGCGTCTTCCCATACTTCGCCAATAAGGATGGAATCAGGATCCTGCTTTTTCATAGTTTTATTAAACATTTTAAGAAAGGGAGAGGGAAGTTCATCAGCAACATCTAATCGCCACCCCTTAGCCCCTTTCTTCATCCAGGTTTTGATTACACTATCTTCATTGTGGATAATGAAATCCTGATAAGTAGGTTCCATTTCGTTAACATTAGGAAGCTCCTCTGCATCCCACCAACATTCATATTTGTGGGGATATTCTCGAAAGCGATACCAGGAGTAGTACGGTGATTCCGGAGATTGATATGCTCCTAATTGAGGGTACTTACCCTTCTTATTAAAGTAAATACTATCATTTCCCGTATGACTGAAAACTCCATCTAAAATAATTGATATACCCATTCCCTTAGCTATCTGACACAGGGTTTCAAAGATTTCATTATCACCAAACATGGCATCAATATTCTTATAATCGGCTGTATCGTATTTGTGATTGCTGGGAGCTTCAAAAATGGGATTGAAATAAATTGTCGTAATCCCAAGCTCCTTTAAGTAGGGCAATTTCTTAATAATCCCTAACAAATTACCACCGAAAAAATTCCACCGAATTACTTTCGAGTTCTCATCTCTAATATAAAAAGGGGTATCGTCCCAATGGCCATGAATTAGACTTTTCTTTTTGGGATTTAAAATAGCGCCATCTTCACAACCATTATAAAAACGGTCTACGAAGATTTGATACACTATCGATTCCTTAAACCAATTGGGTGTACTGACGTTTTCCCTATAAACAGTAATTTGGTGCGGTTTAGACGTATTTTCCGAATAATAGATTTGTCCTTGAGATTTTACCATAAAGTAATACCAGAGTAAGCAGGGAGTTTCAGGAGAAGATATTTGAACCTGGTAAGCCTCTCCTTTTATTGAATCTTCTGCTGGTTCAGATTCAAGCCAACCCATGGCAATTTCCTGTGGCTCCTCTCCTTCTTTCCAAATCACCAAAAAAACCCTGTCCACTTCAAGTTGAGGATTCACCCTCACCCTTAATTTTATTTGTTGTTTACAAGTAACAGCCCCAAAGGGGCTACGATAAAATATTTGATGAGAATCATGAAAAAGCCAGCTCAACATCGCCGCCCACTTTCTCTGAAAGGCTTGGCATCCGATTTACTAAGGACAGCCTTTTTGAATTGTTCTTTGTTATCAAACATTTTAGCCCCCTTACATGAATTTTTTTATCCTTTGAAATATCTCTAAGTACTTTCTTATATAACTTATAATATTCTTTTGCCGAGTTATTCCAGCTATAATCTCTATTCATAGCCTCTTTTCTGATTCTTGTCCAAGTAGGCTTTTGCCGAAAAAAGCCTATAGCTCTCTCGATAGTAAATAACAGGTCATGGGCATTATAGTTTGTAAAAGAAAAGCCATAGCCCTCACCTGTATCTTCATTATAGGGTTTAACTGTATCCTTTAATCCCCCCGTTTCTCTAACTATAGGCAAAGTGCCATATCGCAGAGCAATTAACTGAGCAAGACCGCAGGGTTCAAACAGAGATGGCATCAAGAACAAATCAGCACCTGCATAAATGCGATGAGCTAGTTTTTCGTCATACTTTAGATTAACCGATATTTGCTTAGGATAATCCTTAGCCACTTCTTCCAGCCAATCTTCATACTCCTTTTCACCGGTACCCAAAATCACCAGTTGTACATCTAAAGCCAAAATATCATCTAAAACCCTTTTTATCAGGCACAAGCCCTTTTGTTCTACCAATCGGGAAATCATGGCGATCATCGGGTTTTTATTTGTCTGAGGAAGTCCTAACGCTTTTTGCAACTGTTTCTTGTTACAAATCTTTTTTGTTAAACTTTTGCTGTCATAAGGAGCATCGATGAGAGAATCCTTAATAGGATTATATTCACCATAATCAATGCCATTTATAATACCTTTTATATTCCCTTCTCTTCGCCTTAAAATCCCATCCAATTGTTCACCGTAAAAGGGTGTCTTTATTTCTTCAGCATAGGTTTTACTAACTGTTGTAATCAAATCCGAAAAAACTATACCTGCCTTCATAAAGTTTACCTGTTCGTAAAATTCTACAGCGTCCATGGAAAAATATTTATTCTCATCTAAACCGAATAGATCGTGCAGTATTTCTTTCGGGAATACTCCTTGATATTTTAAATTATGTATGGTAAAAATTGTTGCCATGTTTTGATAAAAGGGATTATTCTTATAAGAGTCGTTAAGTAGTAAGCTAACCATGCCTGTATGCCAATCATGACAATGAAGAATATCAGGCTTAAAATCTAAATACGGCAGAGCCTCTAGCACCGCCCTACAGAAAAAGGCGTATCGTTCCCCATCATCCCAAAAACCATACAAACCTTTCCTGCCAAAATAATCGTCATTTTCTATAAAATAATATGATATTCCTTGATAATCTATTTGTTGTACACCACAATACTTTTCTCTCCACCCTACCGATACTTGTAATGTTTTTTTAGTAACCATTGTACTTCGAAAGGGTTCAGGAATTATCTTAGAATATTTAGGTAAAATTACTCCTACTTCCACCCCTAATTTTTTTAACTCCTGTGGTAAGGAGCCAACCACATCGGCAAGCCCCCCTGTTTTAGCAAAGGGAATAGCCTCTGTAGCCACAAATAAAATCCTCATCTCTACTCCTCCTTTTAGGACACACCAACTTTTTGTAGAACCATAACGTCTTCTCCTTTTGGTTTGATTAGAATTGTATCGTCAATAATTTCAGCCTCAGGAGCTATTACAATAACCTCTCCTCTTTCATCTTCTTTCCCTACTTGGCAATGGGTCCCTATGCTAGCCCCTTCACCTATAATAGCCTTATTAATCCTAGTATTAGAACCAACTTTTACCCCGGCCATGATTACTGAGTTTTCTATTACTGCCCCTGGGCTAACCGTTACACCTGCAGATATAACCGAATTCTTAACTTCCCCAAAGATCTGACATCCATCATTTATGATGGAGCCCGTTACTTTAGCCTCAGGAGCTATGTAATTAGGAGGAACATCGTGATTAACAGAGTAGATTCGCCAGTTTGGATCATGAATATCTAACTTAGACTCTTCGTCCAACATATCCATATTTGCTTCCCACAAACTATCAATTGTACCTACATCCTTCCAATAACCCTTAAAAGGATAGGCATAGGCCTTACAGCTTCCTTGCATAATATTAGGAATCACATCTTTGCCGAAATCATGGCTGGATAATGGATTTTGTTCATCCTTAGTCAAATGTTTTTCTAAAAACTTAAAATCAAAAATATAGATTCCCATGGAGGCCAGATTACTATTAGGTTTAGTCGGCTTTTCCTGAAATTCTATAATTTCATCCTCCTCATTTATGGAAATGACTCCAAATCGACTTGCTTCTTCCCAAGGAACTGAAATTACAGCTATGGTTATATGAGCCTCTTTTGTCTTGTGAAACTCTAGCATTGAAGAATAATCCATCTTATAAATATGGTCTCCCGATAGAATTAAAACCCTTTCTGACTTAAACTGTCTAATAAAATTAAAGTTTTGGTAAATAGCATTAGCGGTCCCCTTGTACCATTCGCCACCCTTCTCTTTTAGATGGGGAGGTAATAAATAGACACCGCCATTCTTTCGATTTAAATCCCAAGTATTACCCATACCAATAGCAGTATGAAGAGCTAAGGGACTATACTGAGTCAACACTCCTACAGTATTAATTCCCGAATTTGTACAATTGCTTAAAGTAAAATCGATAATTCGATATTTTCCACCAAAAGGCATCGCCGGTTTGGCCATATTTTTAGTTAAAGCCCCTAGTCTACTGCCCTGACCCCCGGCTAAAATCATCGCAATACAGTCTTTTTTCTTCTTCATCAATGTCTTCTCCTTTTGTAAGTTCCCTTTTGATAAAAACAACTGCCAAGGGTGGAATTTTAAGTTTTATTGAGTATGAATGGCTATGCCTCGCATCTTTACTGGTTTCTAATAAAGCTCCATTATACTGGTGAGAACCACCATAAATATCCCAGTCACTATTCAATACTTCCCTATACGTACCTTCTTGGGGCACCCCAATTAAATATTCTTCATAAACTACTGGTGTGAAATTACAGATTACTATTATATAATCATCCTTGCTTTTTCCTCGACGTACAAAGCTGATTATGCTTTGATCACCATTATGAGGATCTATCCACTGAAATCCCTGCCAAACATGATCTAGCTCCCATAAGACTCTTTCCTGGAGGTAAAAGTAATTCAAGTCCTTCACATACCGCTGTAGCTTCTTATGCATCTCAAACTCTAATAAATTCCAATCTAAAGACTTGCTTTCATCCCACTCCACAAACTGCCCAAATTCTCCTCCCATAAAAAGAAGTTTTTTACCGGGATGGGTCATCATATAGCCATAAAAGACCCTCAAGTTGGCAAATTTTTGCCAGTAATCACCGGGCATTTTATTTAGTAATGATTTTTTGCCATGAACTACTTCGTCATGGGATAAAGGTAGCATAAAGTTTTCCGTAAAGGCATAGAGAAAAGAAAAGGTTACTAAGTTGTGATTCCACTTACGATAAATAGGATCTAGTTCCATGTACCTCAACATATCATTCATCCAGCCCATGTTCCATTTGTAATTAAATCCCAAGCCGCCCATATAAGTTGGCTTACTTACATTGGGCCATACGGTGGATTCTTCTGCCATCATTTGAGCTTCCGGATAATAGTGAAATACCGTCTCATTAAGTTTTTTAAGAAAAGCAATTCCCTCTAAATTTTCTCTTCCACCATAACAGTTAGGCATCCATTCTTCTTTACCATAATCGAGATATATAATATTAGCCACTGCATCTACCCGCAATCCATCAATATGAAATACATCCAGCCAAAAAAGGGCGTTAGAAACAAGAAAGCTTTCCACTTCCGGTTTTCCTAAATTAAAGTTCAAACTGCCCCATTGCCAATTTTCGGCTCTATTAGGATTTTCGTCTTCATACAGAGGTGTTCCATCAAATCTCCTTAGTCCGTGATTATCCTTACAAAAATGGCTGGGTACCCAGTCTAAAATGACTCCAATTCCCCTTTGGTGACATATATCAATAAAATACATTAATTCACTGGGACTTCCATATCTGCTCGTTGCTGAATAATAGCCTGTTATTTGGTACCCCCAAGAACCATCATAGGGATGCTCCATTATGGGCAATAACTCGATATGGGTATAACCCATCCGAGCCACATATTCTACTAATTCTTCAGCCAATTCCAAATAGGAAAAAAAGCTTCCATCTTCCTTGCACTTCCATGATCCTAAATGGATTTCATAAACTAACATAGGCTTGTCATGACTGTTGACTACTTTCTTTTCCCTTTGCCATTTTTGATCATGCCATTGATAACCCTCTAAAGAACAGACCACGGAACCGGTATGAGGCCGGGGCTCAGAATAAAAAGCATAAGGATCAGCCTTTAAAAATACTTCTCCCCCTGGCGAATGAATTTCGTATTTATAAACTTCACCTTCTTTTATTTCTGGAATGAATAGATTCCAAATACCCGAACTCCCTTTTTGCATAGAATGATTTTCCCCTTGCCAGTGATTAAAATTACCCACAACTTGAACTTTACTGGCATTAGGAGCCCAAAGAGCAAACCGTGTTCCTTCCACTCCGGATATATTAATTAGATGAGCACCAAGCATTTGATAACTACGGAAATTATTTCCCTGATGAAAGAGATATATATCAAAATCACTGGGAGTACAATCGTTCATGGGTCAAAACGTCCTTTCTTCAATAACTACTTTAACTCAATTTTAATTCTATATATTGCTTGAATTTACCTTCCAAATTTATCCATTTATAATGTAGAACTCTGTATTGCTCTGTAGTTAAAAGAAATAAAAGGGGCTAAGCCAAAATACTTTGGCTTAGCCCCTTTATCTTCAATTTTTAGTTAATCAAATCTTTACAACCCTCTATCCAACGCCCTCTTACCAATATCCTTCCGATAATGCATGTCTTTAAAAGAAATCTTATCAACTGCTTGATAGGCATTAGCTATAGCTTCTTTTACAGTCTCTCCCGAAGCTGTAACACCTAAAACTCTACCACCATTAGTTACAATCTCGCCGTCTTTTTCCGCTGTACCGGCGTGGAATACAACGCCAACCTGGTTGGCTTCTGTTAGTCCCTTAATCACTTTACCTTTTTCATAGTGACCCGGATAGCCACCTGATGCCATAACAATACATACGGCAGGGTCTTTCTTCCAAAGTATTTCTATATCGGCTAAACGATTCTCGATGATTGCATCAATTATATCCACTAAGTCAGTCTCAAGCCTCACTAATACAGCCTGAGTTTCAGGATCTCCAAACCGAGCATTGTATTCTAATACTTTAGGCCCTTCTTCTGTAATCATTAGTCCGGCATAGATAACTCCTTTGTATTCCCGACCTTCGGCTTTTAAGCCTTCAATCGTAGGTACAAGAACCTCTTTGTAAACTATTTCATCAAGTTCAGGCGTGTATACCGGTGCCGGAGAATAAGCACCCATACCGCCTGTATTAGGTCCCTCATCATTGTCATAAGCTCTTTTATGGTCTTGTGAGGACACCATAGGTACTACATTATTTCCGTCAGTAAAGGCTAAAATACTAACCTCTTCACCAACTAAAAATTCTTCAATGATAATTTTGTCACCTGAGGCCCCAAATACCTTGTCCTCCATGATCTCTTTCACAGCATTGATTGCCGTTTCCTTATCCTCAGCCACAATAACACCTTTACCGGCTGCTAAACCATCGGCTTTTACCACACAAGGAGCACCCTGTGCTTCAATATAGGCAATGGCTTCCTTCGTATCAGTAAACTCAGCGTATTTTGCAGTAGGAATATTATACTTAATCATAATCTCCTTAGCTAAGGCCTTACTGCCTTCGATTTCCGCTGCTCTTTGTTTAGGACCAAAGACCTTTAGGCCTTGTTCCTCGAAGCGATTAGCTAAACCGGCAATTAAGGGAGCTTCAGGACCTACCACGGTGAGATCTATTGCTTCTCTGAGGGCGAACTCTAGTAAAGAGTCCACATCTTCCGCATTAATATCGACACAGGTTGCCATTTCTGCAATTCCGGTATTACCCGGTGCACAATAAATCTCTGTTACTCTAGGACTTCGTTTTAAGGTCCATACTAAGGCGTGTTCTCTACCGCCTCCACCAACAACTAATACTTTCAAAAATGTTACACCTCCTAGAGTCAATGCTTTAGTGTTTAAAATGTCTCATTCCTGTATAGACCATTACAATTCCGTGTTCATTGGCTGCTTGAATAGACTCTTCATCACGCATAGAACCACCGGGCTGAATAATTGCTTTTACTCCGGCTTTAGCTACTGCATCTATAGTATCTCTGAAAGGGAAAAAAGCATCCGATGCTAAAGCTGAGCCATTAATTTGGGCTCCGGCTTGTTCTACAGCGATTTTAGCTGAACCCACTCGATTCATTTGTCCCGCTCCAACCCCAAGGGTACATTTATCTTTAGTTATCACTATAGCATTAGATTTAACATGCTTGACAACCTTCCAAGCAAAGATTAACTCTTCTAATTCTTCTTTAGTTGGTTGACGATCTGAAACAACCTTAAGATCATCAAGAGTTACACTGCCTCTATCAATCTGTTGCACTAAAAGTCCACCATTTACTTTCTTTAAATCCCAATCCATAGCAGGATTAGTTTCCATGGAACCAGTCACTAAAACTCGTAGATTTTGTTTTGCTGCTAGGATTTCAAGAGCCTCTTTGGTAAAGCTTGGCGCTATCACCGCTTCCATAAAGGTCTTAACAATTTCTGATGCAGTTGCTTTATCTACTTCTGTGTTTATCCCGATTACGCCACCAAAAGCCGATACTTCATCAGCAGCATAGGACCTTTTATAAGCATCACTAAGATTTTCAGAACTGGCTACACCACAAGGGTTATTATGCTTAATGATAACTACCGCAGGCTCTTCAAATTCCCTGACTATTTCAAAGGCTGAGTTGGCATCCATAATATTATTAAAGGAAAGTTCTTTCCCCTGTAGCTGTTTTGCATTACCCACACAAGCCCCTAATACCTTGACATCTTCATAAAAAGCTGCCTTTTGGTGCGGATTTTCACCGTAACGACAATCTTGAACTTTTGCGAAGGTCATGGTTAGTTCAGGAGCAAAAACCTCTTCTGAATCTTGCAGACCCGCTAAGTAATTAGTAATGGCTGTATCATAGGATGCTGTATGCGAGTAGGCCTCTGTGGCTAAAGCTAATCTTGTTTCAGCTTTCACATCACCCTCAGCCTTTAGTTGATCTAAAACAACTTGATAGCGGTCTGGATTAACAAGAATAACTACATCCTTATGATTTTTTGCTGCTGCCCTGACCATAGTTGGACCACCAATATCGATATTTTCTATAGCATCGGACAGAGTAACATCAGGCTTGCTGATAGTTTCTCTAAAGGGATAAAGATTAACGACTACCATGTCAATAGGTGTGATACCTTGCTCTTCAAGCTGGTTTAAATGATCTTCTGTTCTTCTGGCTAATATTCCACCATGTACATTAGGATGAAGAGTTTTAACTCTTCCATCTAAAATCTCTGGAAATCCAGTGATTTCACTAACATACTTTACCTCCACCCCGGCTTCCTTGATGGTTTTAAAAGTACCGCCCGTTGACACTAATTCTACTCCTAAATCAGCCAGTTGCCTTGCAAATTCACCGATCCCTGCTTTGTTAGAGACACTGATCATGGCTCTTTTAATTCTCATTAAAATCCCTCCCAATAGTATACTTTAAAACCAAATTAACCATTTCCGAATTTTCTGTTATTATTCTATAATAACCTTGACTTTCCTGCCCTCTATGCTAATTTTTCCCTCAGCATATAACTTTAGTGCTTGAGGGTAAAGTTTGTGCTCTTCAGTCAGTATCCTCAGGGCCAAGGTTTCCTCGTTATCCTCATCTAAAACAGGAACCACCGCTTGTGCAATGATAGGCCCGGTATCCATACCTGCATCTACGAAGTGCACTGTACAACCCGAGTACTTGACACCATAGTCTAGTGCTTGTTTTTGGCCCTGCAGCCCCGGAAAGCTGGGTAATAAGGCTGGATGAATATTTAAAACTCGGTTTGGAAAGGCCTCTAGCAGTGTGGGGCCGATTAAACGCATATAACCCGCTAAGGCTACCAAATTAACTTTAGCATCCTGTAAAATTTTAACCACTTGGGCTTCATATTGATCTTTGGCTCCAAACTCTTTTGGGTTTACAAAGTAGGCCGGAATATTATTAGCTCTGGCTCGATCTAACGCGTAAGCTCTCTCATTATCGCTAACTACAGCCGTTATATTTACGTTTAACTCACCCTTATTAACTGCATCTATAATGGCCTGTAGGTTTGAACCTCGACCCGAGGCTAAAATACCTAAGTTCACTTTAGGCATACGTTCACCTTCTCTATACATTTTTGACCCTAATCGAGATACTTCACAACCTTATTACCGGCTAAGACTTCCCCGATTAACCAAGCCTTTTCTCCTTGTTCCTTTAAGTCAGCTAAAATGGCCGAGGCTTCTTCGTTTGAAACTACTAGGACAAACCCAACGCCCATATTAAAGGTGCGATGCATCTCAGCCTCACTGATGCCACCTTTCTCTTGAAGCAAGGTGAAAATAGCTTTTTTCTCCCAGGACCTCTTGTCTATCACAACTTTAGTACCTTCCGGTAGGATCCTCGGAATATTTTCAGTTAATCCACCACCGGTAATATGGACCATGCCTTTGATCTGATACTGCTCTATTAAAGGTGCTATTTGCTTTACATAAATTCTTGTAGGCTCTAAAATTTCTTCGCCAACTGTTCTACCTAATTCCGGTATTTCAGTGTTAACATTATAACCTTCTAAATCAAAAAGAACTTTTCTAGCTAAAGAGTACCCATTACTATGAAGTCCGGAGGAAGAAATTCCTATTAGTTTGTCACCTGGTTTGATGGTACTGCCATCAATGATTTTGCTTTTGTCGGCAACTCCGACTACAAAACCGGCTACATCATATTCATCCTCAGCATAGAAACCAGGCATTTCCGCGGTTTCGCCGCCGATTAAGGCACAGCCTGCCTGCCTACATCCATTAGCAATACCTTTTACAATATCAGCAACCATTTCCGGTTGTAACTTTCCAACCGCCAAGTAGTCTAAGAAAAATAGGGGTTCGGCGCCCTGTACAAGAATATCATTAGCGCACATAGCAACAGCATCAATTCCAATGGTATCATGTTTACCCATCATCATGGCTACCCTTAACTTAGTGCCTACCCCATCGGTACCGGAGACCAAAACAGGTTCCTTGTACTTTTTTATATCTAAAGCAAACAGACCACCAAATCCACCTAGCTCAGTTAACACTTCCGGACGAAAGGTACTTTTGACATGCCCTTTCATCAACTCTACTGCTTTATTTCCGGCATCAATGTCTACACCCGCTTGAGCATAGGTTAATCCCTGCTTTTTATCCATTTTAAGGCCCCCATTTTATTCTAAATTATATTTGTCTTTACCCTCACGAGGAATTTCAATAGGATAATCACCACTAAAACAAGCTGAACAGAACCCCTCTTTAGCCTCGTTGAAAGAACTCAACAATCCTTCTAGGGACAGGTAGTGTAGCCCATCGGCACCAATAAATTCACGAATACCATCAACAGACTTGGCAACAGCAATTAATTCCTCCCTGCAAGAAGTATCTATGCCATAATAGCAAGGAAAAATAATTGGCGGTGAGCTCACTAGCATATGAATTTCTTTCGCACCAGCTTCCTTCAACAGTTGAACAATTTTCCCACTGGTGGTTCCTCTAACAATTGAATCATCGACCATCACAACTCTCTTACCCTCTACAACCTGGCGAATAGGATTAAGCTTTAAACGCACACCTTGTTCACGCATCTTTTGAGTAGGTTGGATAAAGGTGCGGCCAATATAACGATTTTTTATTAAGCCTTCTTCAAAAGGAATACCTGATTCCTCTGCATAACCTTTAGCAGCTGCCGTGCCTGAGTCAGGGACTGAAATAACAACATCGGCATCAACAGGATACTCTCTAGCTAATTGCCTTCCCATGGCCCTTCTTACAAAGTTAACATTATAGTTATCGATATTGCTATCGGGCCTGGCAAAATAGATGTATTCAAAAACGCAGGTGCATTTTTTCTTGTTTGCAACAGTATTTATTGAAGTAATCTCATCAACGGTTAAAACCACAATCTCACCCGGTTCCACATCCCTGATAAACTCTGCCCCAATGATATCTAAAGCACAAGACTCAGAGGCCAAAACATAACCGTCCTCTAGTTTACCTATGCATAAAGGTCTGACCCCATTAGGATCTCTAAAACCAATTAACTTATTCTCGGTCATTACTACCACAGAATAGGCTCCCTTGATGTCAATCATAGACTTCATAATGGCTTCTTCCATGCTGTTTTGACAATGACGAGCTAAAAGGTTAACTAATATCTCACTGTCCGTTGAAGTTTGAAAAATAGAGCCATTATCTGTTAAGGTTTTCCTTAACTCTATTACATTAGTAAGATTTCCATTATGGGCTAGGGCCAACATTCCCTTAGAATAGCGGAAAACCAAAGGCTGGGCATTAATCGCCAAGCTGGATCCAGTGGTAGAGTAACGAACATGACCGATACCCATATTGCCCTTTAAATTGCTTAGAATTTGTTCATTAAAAACTTCAGCTACCAGACCCATATCCTTATGCAACTTTATCGTATTACCGTCAAAAGTAGCAATTCCTGCACTTTCCTGTCCCCTATGTTGAAGGGCAAAAAGGCCAAAATAAGCTGCTTTGCCCGCCTCTTCACTTTTACTAATAATACCAAAGACCCCACACTCTTCTTTTGGCTTATCAAAATCTATAGGATCTTCCCATAGTCTTTTATCCTCTAACATATCTCCTGCCTCCATCTCTTTCTATCTTTAGGATTGGAAGTCGTAATACTAATTTTGCCCGGTAAGTCTTTTTAATATTTCTTTATAGGCATCTTCAACATTGCCTAGGTCCCTACGGAATCTATCTTTATCAAGCTTTTCTTTAGTGTCCGCATCCCAAAAACGGCATGTATCAGGAGAAATTTCATCAGCTAAAATTATTTCACCTTTATGAATACCAAACTCCAGCTTAAAGTCAACTAAAGTAACTCTTTTGTCCTTCAAATACCCCACGAGAATCTCGTTTATTTTAAGAGCCATTTCTTCCATTTTAGCTAGTTGCTCAGGTGTTGCTAAATCTAAAATCTTAATGTGATAGTTATTAATTAGCGGGTCCCCTAGCTCATCATCTTTATAATAAAACTCCACTATCGGCAAAGGTAACACAGTGCCTTCTTCGTAACCAATCCTTTTAGCTAAAGAGCCGGCAGCAATATTTCTCGTTACCACCTCAACTAAGACAATCTTAACGTCCTTACATAACATTTCACGATCATTGATTAGTTTGACAAAGTGAGTAGTAATTCCTTTTTCCTCCAGCATTTGAAAAAAATGAGCTGAAATCAAATTGTTTAAAGATCCCTTACCTTCAATTGTGCCCTTCTTTAACCCATTAAAAGCAGTAGCATCATCCTTATACTCTAACCAAACCACATCCGGATCCTCAGTCTTATAAATCTTCTTAGCCTTACCCTCATAAAGTTGCTCTAACTTTTCCATTACTATTTCCCCCTCTTATTTTAATTTAATTATTATTTTATTATAGCTTGTTTTGGTCTTTTTAATGGACGTAACGCAAGGTAGTGGAACACGTTGTGAAGCGGGACTTGATATTTAGATTTTCTTCGAGCGACTAAGCGAAGTTAGAAAATCAAATGAGGTCCAGAGCGGAATAATGTGTTCCACTACCTACCCGACAGTTGAATTAAAGACCGAAACGAGCATACACATCATCGACACGTGCCAAATGATAATCAAAATTAAACAGCCCATCAAGTTCCTCTTTAGACAATAATTCAAGAAGCTCCGAATCTTTTAGCAACAGATCTTTGAACTCTTGTTTAGTATGCCAAGCTTCAAGAGCGTTTCTTTGAACCAGTTCATAAGCCTTCTCTCTGCTAATGCCCTTTCCAACTAACGCTAACAAAACTCTCTGAGAGAAGACAATTCCCACAGTCTTATTTACATTGTTCATCATATTTTCTGGGTAAACCAAGAGGTTTTCCATGACGTTAATAAATTTTTCAAGCATGTAATCTAAAAGCATAGTGCTATCGGGAATAATTACTCTTTCCACGGAGGAATGCGTAATGTCTCTCTCATGCCATAAAGCTACATTTTCCAAAGATGCCAAGGCATTACCCCTAATAACCCTTGCCAGACCAGCAATTCTTTCCGAGGTGATTGGGTTTCTCTTGTGTGGCATAGCAGACGAGCCTTTTTGTCCTTTAGCGAACATTTCTTCTACCTCTAGAATATCCGTTCGCTGTAGATTTCTTAACTCAGTCGCAAACTTATCTAAGGAACTGGCAATAACGGCTAAAGTAGTCATGTATTCGGCGTGACGATCTCTTTGTAAGACTTGAGTCGAGACTTTGGCTGGAACTAAGCCCATGGCTTCGCAGACATGCTCTTCAACTTTAGGGTCTATGTTGGCATAGGTTCCAACCGCACCTGAGATCTTACCGGCCTTAATAGTTTCTAAGGCTCTTTCCATTCTTTCAATGTTCCTATCCATTTCGGCCGTCCATAACAACATCTTCAATCCAAAAGTGATTGGTTCAGCGTGGATTCCGTGCGTACGGCCAATCATTACTGTATAGCGATGCTCTTTCGCTTGAGCAAAAATTTTCTCTCTAAGTGTGATTAACTTTTTCAAGATAATCTCCCCAGCCTCTTTCATCTGGACAGATAAAGTGGTATCTAAAATATCAGAGGAGGTCAATCCCATGTGGATGTACCTAGATTCTTCACCAACATACTCAGCAACAGAAGTTAAAAAAGCAATTACGTCGTGATTAGTAACAAGCTCAATCTCATTGATTCTCTCTACATTAAAGTTTGCTTTTTCCTTAATAACATCTAAAGCCGCATCAGGAATGTCACCTAATTTATTTAAAGCCTCACAGGCAGCGATTTCAATATCAAGCCAAATTCTAAAACGATTTTCATCCTCCCAAATCCTTTTCATCTCCGGTAAAGAATATCTTTCGATCAAATTACTTCCCCCTTATAAAATTGTTATAATACCATTGTTTACCTTTTTTAATTTTAGCACTCACTTTTAATTATTTTTTTATACTCTGTTACTATTTTAATAATAACGGAGGTTTTTCTGAATGTTGCGAAGCGGGACTCGATATTTAGATTTTCTCTGAGCGAGTAGCGAAGTTAGAAAATCAAATGAGGTCCAGAGCGTAGTAATATTTTGAAAAATCAGCAGGATAGTCTTAAATGTAGATATTAAAAAAGACGAACAAAATTCACTCTTACGAGAGGAATTTGTTCGCCTAATTTTAGCGTCCGAAAATCAGCCTGAAGAATAAACATTCCTAGGCGGAAATTAAGCCACTTATATATGGCAAAAAATAATTCCCCTCGTAGTCAGGTAATTTACGGTCACCTGGTAGAGACTTTCGAACCATATTATCGAGGTTATACGAGGATTTATTTTATTATTTATTTTTCTTGTAAATAGCCTTCAATACCTAATTCCTGTAATTTATTGTGCTTGGCATCAACTTCTGCGGCCATCTTTTTGCGATAATCTTTTAACTTAACCTTAAGTTCAGGAGCTTTTGTTGCAATAATTTGGATAGCAAATAGCGCTGCATTCTTAGCGCCATTAATGGCCATTGTTGCAACAGGAATGCCTGGAGGCATTTGAACTATGGCGTAAAGAGCATCTTGGCCGGCTAAGGGACCGCTGGCTATTGGTATTCCGATAATTGGTAAAGTAGTTCCAGCAGCTAGAACCCCTGGCAAGTGCGCGGCAACTCCAGCTCCCGCAATAATAACTTCTAATCCCCTTTCTTCGGCTGTTTCCACATACTCAGCAGCCCGTTCAGGAGTTCTGTGAGCAGAACAAACACTAACTTCATAGGACACCTGAAATTCTTCAAATACTTTGACTGCAGCTTCTACAACTGAAAGATCAGAATCACTACCTACTACAATTCCAACAATAGGTTTAACCATAACCATAGCCCTCCTTAATATTTAAATAAAATCGACTACAAATTTTAAGATAAACAATCCTGTTAGTACCCACATCATAGTACTAACTTCCTTTCCTTTGCCTACTAAAAGTCTTAAAACAGTGTAAGAAACTACACCAAATACAATTCCTTCAGCAATACTGAATGCGAAAGGCATCATCACGATAGTTAAGAAAGCAGGGATCGCATCTAAGAAATCGCTAAAGTTAATCTTAACAATAGGCTCCATCATAAATACACCAACAATAATTAATACGGGTGCAGTCGCTGCGCCAGGAATCATGGCAAAAAGCGGTGAGAAGAATAAAGCTAGAGCAAATAAGATTCCTGCAGTAACAGCAGTTAAACCAGTACGACCACCTTCAGCAACACCAGCTGCACTTTCAACATAAGTGGTAACTGTACTCGTACCTAGAGTTGCACCAGCCATTGTCGCAACAGAGTCGGCCATTAAGGCCTTGTTAGCACGAGGTAATTTCCCATCTTTGTCTAACAATCCAGCTTTACTGGAAACGCCGATAAAAGTACCAATACTATCAAATAAATCTACGAACAAGAAAGCGAAAATAATAGTTAAAAAGCCGGCATTAAATAACTCTTTAAAATCCAAAGCGAAGAAAGTTTCACCAAGGCTTGGGGGAGCTTTTACTAATTGGAAATCGGAAACATTAGTGACACCCATTGGGATTCCAATAATAGTTGTAGCTAGAATTCCCCAAAGTAGCGCACCTCTAACTTTTTTCAAAACAAACACAGAAGTTAACACTAAACCAATTACTGCAAGCAATACAGCTTTGGGAGTAATGAAAGGATTCGCTTCTTGAAAAGCAGGATCATTAAAGTTTTCGATACTAATTAAGGAAATAAAAGTAGCAGGATTACTCACTATAATACCTGCATTTTTAAAACCAATAAAGGCAATAAATAAACCAATACCAACACCAACAGCTAACTTTAAGCTCATAGGAATAGAATTTATAATAGCTTCACGAATTGAGGTTAGGGTTAGCACTAAAAAGACAACACCAGACACGAAAACTGCAGCTAAGGCCGCTTGCCAAGATAGCCCCATGCCTAAAACAACTGTAAAAGCAAAGAAAGCATTTAAGCCCATACCAGGTGCCAGGGCAAAAGGATAGTTTGCATAAAGACCCATGATTAAAGTTCCTATGGCGGCAGACAGGGCTGTTGCCACAAATACTGCATCATAAGGCATTCCTGCAGCTGATAAAATCGAAGGGTTAACAGCAAGAATATAAGCCATAGTCATAAAAGTTGTAATACCTGCTAATACTTCTGTTTTTACATTTGTCTTATGTTCTTTTAACTTAAAGAATTTTTCTAACACGCAAAGTCCTCCTTCAATATATGGTCCATTTTTTTGTTAGTATATCCAAAACTACAATAAGCGAGTAACCTCCGAGACTGTATCATCCTCCTTTAGGGCAAAATTTAAGCCCGGACAGGTAGAATCCTCTCAGCATACTTCGAGAGAAACCTACCCGTCCGGGCTTTTATCCCATCGGTGTAACACTACTAAGTAGTGTCTGTACCACTTGGACCGATCCAACAAAGGCAATTCTTCAAGAGAAGAAATACTCTGTTGCGGAACCCTAGGTACACTTTCGCCCGTAGTTAGGCAATTTACGGTTGCCTAGTAGAAACGTTGGAGCCATATTCTCCGACTTATACGAGTATCAAATTATTCGTGCAACTTTATATTACCAAAATTGCATACAATTTGTCAACAGCAGATACGAACATTTAATATATTTTTTTATTAATCATTCGTGGAAGAATGTGTCGAAACCACGCGTGCATTTTTGGCCAATTTTGGATATAATAGTCCTAATAGATTTATCAAGGAGGCTCAATTATGAAAAAACTAATACCTATACTCTTGTGCGGGTTACTAATATTCTCAGGCTGTACTTCTAATAAACCTCAACCTACTCCGCCTGAACAAAATGATACCGGCGACACGGGAAAGACAGGTGAACAAAAAGATACGGCGGACGAAAGCCAAAATGAGTATAAAGTGGGCACTGATTCACCTGTAGCGAATCTAGATCAGTGGGTTGAAACCTACAAACGTTATGAGGGCAATTACCTCAAAGATTTCGGAGAGCACCGTGTTCTTTTATTAAGCCTGGGTGAAAAAGTTTTGGAAAATTATGATGTAAAAGTAGAAAAGGTTACAAAGTTAACCGATAAATGGGTAGTTGATGTTTCCTACATAGTGCCTAAAGAGGAAGTTCCTAAATTAGAAGGAGTGGAGTATCCTTACGAAGTAGTAACTATTATTAATGATAATAAGCCAATCGAAATTAGAAACTCCGCTAACGATGAGTTAGTTCAAGATATTATCAAAATTAACAAGGATCAAGAATTGCCCCGTAGCAAGAGCTTTATAGTCTTTTCGCCCATGGAAAACGAAAATATTTCTAGTCCTGTTAAAATAAGTGGGAAAGCTCGGGTTTTTGAGGCCACCTTTCGTGTCCATATCGAAGACGGGCACTATATCCTAGCTGAAAAAATTATCACAGCTAACGAAGGCGCACCTGAATGGGGTGACTTTGATTTCGAACTACCTTTTGAAAAAGCTACAAGTCCATCTGGAGTTATTATATTTTCCATTGAAAATATGGAAAATGGGGAGCTAATTGAAGAACTAAGCATACCCTTTAAATTTTAAGGACCGGATACGGTCCTTTTTTTTTAGCAACTTTAGCAACATCTATCTTTTTTTTCGATCTCTTCGGTTAAATTAATAGGATCCTGTGCGGATGTGTCTTTCAAAAACTTTGAAGCAATGAAGGTTACTAAAATAGCAGCAAATAACCTTACAAAAAACAATGCCCAAAAGTTAGCTCCAACACTATAAAACAAGAAATTATCTTCAATAACCGAATGATTGATAACTAGAAATAAGATAATTAGCTGTAGTTCGCGTGTAGTTAGTTTACCTTCTTTAGCAGCGTGAATAATCACTGCGGCTCCATAAGCAATACCTATAACCATTCCCACAACTAATGGTAATGCCCCTTCTTTGGAAATGCCAAAAATCCTTACTGTGGGAGCCAAGAATTCCGATATTTTATCCAACCACTTTAAATCCTTCACAATTTCCAAGAGGATCATGATCGGAATAACCACTTTAACCACAGTCCAAACCAAACTAAGGCTACCATAAAACGCCTCTTGCCAAAAAGCTTCGGACATAAACACATTGAGTATTACCACTTCTTCATCTCCCTTTGAAAAATACCTATCTATAATAACAGGTTTACGGTAATTCCACCCACTAAGGCGAAAATAATTCTTACTGCCACAAATGGGCCTACCTTAATGCCACACCCCTTAATTACTGCAGACTCTATAAAAATATTGTGACAGATCAGAAGCATTATAGCTATGATAGTTACTTGCTTGGTGTCTAAAGCTATAGCTGACATCGCCCCTAAGGCTGCATATATGTTTAAAACGTTTCCTAAGACTAGCGCATAGGCGGCCTCTCCCGGTAATCCGATTAACTTCATCAGCGGTTCTAACCATTTAGATATAATTTCTAAGATCCCACTATGCTTTAGGAAAACTACTATTATATAAATGGGAACCATTACTTTTCCAAGCTGAACTGTTAACTCAACTCCACTTTTTATGCCATTAGATACTGATTTTGTTATTATCATGAGCCTGCCCCTCTCTAGCAAAAAAACAGATAGGACCTCTCGGTCCTACTTATATAGATATATGTATTCTATTTTAATTCTTATAATCCTCTCTTTCATTGGGGAAGAAATTTATGTAAATAAACAAAAGAGCAAGTGACTAAGTCACTCGCTCTTCACATAAACTTTATTTCATTTGAGCATTTGGTATATCTTCACCTGTTACCGTTTTGTAAGATTGTTGTAATAATCTTACTGCATAAGCAGGGTTATGAATACCATTACTTCCGTCTTTACCAATTGAGAAATAGTTCCAAGCTGCTAAGTATGCTTCTTTAGAGGCTCCTTCCTTTTCAAAAACTACACCGCCGCCTTCAGATTCGAAAGGTCCAGCTTTATCTTCAATACCTTTTTTGACTAATTCTAACAAGCCTTTAACTTCATCTTGTAATCCTTCTGTCTTGCCATCACCATCGTAATCGGCTTTAGCCTCACGGTTGAAAGTAGTAATGCCTGAGTGACATTTGCCACAAATTTCGCCAACGCTATTTTCTTCTAAAGTAGTATTGTGGTTCATTAATCCATTTTTTTCGGTCATATGGCAGGAGATGCAAGGATTTTTAACTCCACCATGTGGATTAGAAACTGCTTCCATACCTTCAGGCTCCATACCACCGGTTCCAAAGAAAGTGTCGCCCTGAGAACTGTAGTGAGGGGCAGATCTTTTTTCGTCGTTAATATCACCCTTTTTCCTTTGATTATGACAAGCTACACACATGGCAGATTTTCCTGCAGTCAGAGCCTTATCACTGGTAGGAATAGTAATTTCTCCTGCCTCCATTAAATCGTTACCTCTACCAGTGTGACAGGCCGTACAATTTGTTGATGTAGTTGCTGTAGCCTTAGCATCTTCACCTTCACCCATCATAACTTTCTTACCCTCTGGTAACTTTGCTAATTCAGTAATCTCATTAGCAAAAGCATAGCCACTATGACAAGAAATGCAATTGTCCCTACCGGCTGGATAGGCAAGTAAGTTAGCATGTGCAGAATTTTCCCAGTCAGAAATTAAAGCTGTGATATCAATATCAGCTCGGGCATTATCACCCTGTTGCTGATTTTGAGTGTTATCTTGGTTTTCGTTAGGGGTTTCCTCAGCCTGCTGTCCTGGACATCCAGCTAACGCTAACGCCAAAACTAAAACCAGACCTACTAAAAGTAGTTTTGAAAGTGTTTTTCTTTTTAGCATTTTACCTTCTCCTCTCAAATTTCGATTATGTGAATCATTACTTATATTTCCTTTTGAGTTCATTTTTTATTCTAGTATTTATACTTTTGTACCCAAAACCCAAAAAGGAAATCCGCCATATCGGCGGATATAAATTAGATTTACTGTTGTTCTTGAAATATCAACTTATTAACTCCTGTATGATAACCGTGCCCGATCTGACTGTTATCAAATCCTGCAACACCAAAGAAATAGGCTTTCTTTAGATCATTAAATTGAACATCATTATCAAATTCTGTAGTTAAAGGTCTTTTAACTTCTAAGGTCCACATACCGTTTTCATATTTACCTTTTGCAGGGATATCTGCAGGGTCACCGTCAATCCGGAAAGCAATTGCTCCGGGAATATGGTCACCTTCTTTCATTTGGTCAACCATGGCGGGATCAAAATCTTTAGTCTTATCTAAATCCTCTACTATCACATAAGGATTACCGTTGACAGGCTCTCCATCAAAAACCTTTAACGGCTGAGTTTTTTCTTCATTGGCATTAACTTTATATTCCTTAGCACCGGGGTCCGCATGGCGACCGGCACTTTTTGTCTCCTTATCATTAGGATCGTATTGAGCATTATCCATAAATTGATCATGCATTAGCCCTGGTTTATTGGGACCAAAAAGTGAATTCTGACGAGTTAGCTTCCAATGCCACATATCAATTACTTCATTATCATTATTAGTAAAATGTTTCTTAATTGTGGTACCTTCATCCGTTTTGAATTCTGTTGAATGACACGTTACCATACAACCCTTTGTGTTAAAATCTTTGGTAGAATCCCCAATATTCCAAAGGACCGCTAGTTTGTCCTCATAGAATTCGTCATAGGGCTTTAGGACTAATTCTCCGTCTTCTTTAACCCATGGTCCCCTAGCAATCGACTCTGTAGGGTCAGCCCACTGGTACTGCATATATAGATTACTATCATCATATAAGGCCTTTATGGTTACATCAGTTTTGCCATCTTTATAATTGCCTCCTGTACCACCCTGTAAGGTGGCCGCACCAAATAGTGAAACCTTTAAAGCATTAGCATCTTTCCACGCTTCATCAGTAACTCCGTCTATAGACGGAGCCCGATCTGTTTTGAGAGCAATTACGGTGTCCTTTGGATCTGCATCCTTCTGGGCTTCAGGTGTAGTATCTTGTCCTTCTGGTTGAGGTGCTGGACATCCAGCCAAAAGCGCTAAAGAAAGTGTTAAAATGGCTAGTAAAAAAATCAATCTTTTCTTCAAAGTTAACCCTCCCAATTCTATTTTAATGTTATTAACGTTTGTCAGAACAGAAATTATATACATAAAAAACTACCCTTCACTTGAGAAGGGTAGAAATAAAATAATGGTGCTATTTAAAATATCTTACTCCTGCTTCAAAGATCTTTTGGTCCTTATCTCCTACAATATTTTTGGCTACATGGTTACCAAGTCTTTCCGAGTGGCCCATCTTTCCTAAAATTCTTCCGTCGGGACTAGTTATACTTTCAATGGCAGCAACAGAACCATTAGGATTAAAAGCAATATCATAAGTTGGATTACCAGCAAAGTCAACGTATTGCGTTGCCACTTGACCCCTAGCAATTAGTGTATTTACAACTGCATCACTAGCTACAAATCTTCCCTCACCATGAGAAGCCGGGATTGAGTGCACATCACCTAATTTAACATTATTGTACCAGGGCGATAAGGTTGATACCAATTTAGTCTGAATCATGCAAGAAATATGTCTATTGATGGTATTATGGGTCAAAGTTGGACTTTCTTCTGTTAATTCTCTAATCTCTCCAAAAGGCACTAAACCAAGTTTTATTAGGGCTTGGAAGCCATTACAAATTCCTAGCATGAGGCCATCTCGTTCGTTTAGAAGTTTCATAACAGCTTCTTTTACTTTGGAATTTCTAAAAACCGTGGCAATAAATTTACCGGAACCATCTGGTTCATCCCCTGCGCTGAAACCTCCCGGCAACATAACTATCTGGGAATTGTTAATAGCTCTTACTAAGGCATCAAGAGATTCCTCTATGTGGCTTGGATTTAAGTTTTTAAATATTACAGTATCTACAACACCACCAACTTTTTGGAAAGCTTTGGCGCTATCATATTCACAGTTAGTGCCTGGGAACACAGGGATAAGAATCCTTGGCTTGGCAATACTTACCCCTTGTCTTACTACTTTTTGTCCTTCGAAGGCGATTATGGGTGCCTTGTAAGCAGGTACTTCTTTTTTGGTCGGAAAAACTCTTTCTAAGGGTTTTTCCCAAGCTCTTTGAGCTTCATCTATTGCGATACTAATTCCGTTAATCTCGATAACAGATTTTGCTTGTGTATGCCCTAAGAATACATATTCCACACTACCCAAAATTTGATTTAGATCTTCCTCAGAAGGTACCTCTAATATTATTGATCCATATTCAGGACTAAATAATCTCTTGCCTTCCCATTCCCCTGTAAAAGTCATACCAACTCTATTGCCAAAGCTCATCTTGCTTATGGCCTCGGCGATACCACCAAATCTTACTGTATGGGCAGCCAACACCTTTCCTTGATTTATAAGCTCTGAAACTTTAGCAAAATTACGTTTAAGTTGATCAAATTTAGGAAGTTCCATGTCGTCTCGTTTTAAAGGCACTAAAACAACTTGGCTGTTTATACCCTTAAATTCCGGTGAGATAACCTTATCGACTTTGATAACATTTACTGCAAAAGCTACTAGAGTTGGTGGTACATTGAGATCCTTAAAAGTCCCTGACATGCTGTCTTTGCCACCTATTGCCGGAATTCCAAGTTCCTTTTGAGCAAGATAGGCCCCTAAGAGAGCACTAAAGGGTTTACCCCATTTAGAACTATCTTGACCTAACTTTTCAAAATACTCCTGGAGGGTAAGTCTAACCTTTGCATAATCTCCACCGGAGGCAACGATTTTAGCAACTGCTTCGATAACAGCATAAAGGGCACCATGGAAAGGACTCCATTTTGCTAGCCTAGGATTGTAGCCAAAACTCATTACTGTACCGGTATTTGTATCGCCTTCTAAGACAGGAACTTTAGCTACCATAGTTTCGGCAGGGGTGGCTTGATATTTTCCCCCAAAGGGCATCAAAACGGTTCCTGCACCGATTGAACTATCAAATCTTTCTACTAATCCTTTTTGGCTACAGACATTAAGATCCTCAAGATTTGCTAGCCAGGCATCCTTAATGTTCTTCTGGTCCTCAACATTTGGAGAAATAAAATTAAAGAAGTTGTCCTCCTCGAGTGGCGCTACCACTTTGACTTTCGTACTTTGTTGTACCCCATTGGTATTCAAGAATTCTCTACTTATATCTACTATTTCTGTACCTCTCCAGCTCATTTTAAGCCGCTGATCAGAAGTAACTTTAGCAACTATTGAAGCCTCAACGTTTTCTTGTTCTGCATGTCTTTGCAGTGTTTCAACATCCTTTTTATCTACCACTATGGCCATTCTTTCTTGGGATTCGGAAATAGCTAGCTCCGTTCCATCTAAGCCTTCATATTTTTTAGGAACGGCATCTAAATTAATTTCTAAGCCTTCGGTTAACTCTCCAATTGATACACAAACACCACCAGCGCCAAAATCATTACACTTTTTAATTAGTTTGCTGACCTGAGGGTCTCTAAACAATCTTTGAATTTTTCTCTCTGTTGGTGCGTTACCCTTTTGAACCTCAGCTCCGCATGTAAATATTGACTCTTCGGTATGCTCTTTCGAGGAACCGGTAGCCCCACCACAGCCATCTCGTCCCGTCTTACCTCCTAAAAGGATAATAACATCACCTTCTACAGGCGTTTCTCTAACCACATTTTCTTTAGGGGCAGCTGCGATTACAGCCCCGATTTCCATCCTCTTAGCAATAAAATCTTGATCATATACTTCAACTACTTGACCTGTTGCTATACCGATCTGGTTTCCGTACGAACTATAACCTGCCGCAGCCGCTGTCGTAATCTTTCTTTGAGGTAATTTACCTGCTAGGGTTTCTTCAATCTTGGCTCTGGGATCACCACTCCCGGTAACTCGCATTGCCTGGTAGACATAAGACCGGCCTGATAAAGGGTCTCTGATTGCTCCACCTAAGCAAGTTGCTGCGCCACCAAAAGGCTCAATTTCTGTGGGATGATTATGCGTTTCGTTTTTAAACATGATCAACCATTCTTCATCTTTACCATCTATATCAACAGGAACGACAATACTACACGCATTTATCTCATCTGAAACATCTAAATCAGCTAGTTTGCCTGACTTTCTCAGTTCCCTCATACCCATTAAGGCTATATCCATTAAATTAATATCTTTTTCCTTCTGCCCATAGACATATTCTCTAGCATCTAAATAATCTTTATAAACAGCCTGAATAGGCTTTGTTAATTTTGCTTCTTCTATCTCAACGTCGGTTATTTCAGTTAGAAAAGTAGTATGCCGGCAGTGATCTGACCAATAGGTGTCAATAACTTTTATTTCAGTAATGGTGGGGTTTCTTTTTTCTGTATCCCTAAAGTAGCCTTGGCAAAATTTAAGATCTTCATAACTCATAGCCAGGCCATTTAGACCCATAAACTTCTCTAACTCTGCCTCAGTAAAACTAATAAAGCCTTCAAAAACTTCCACTTCTTTAGGAGATTCCGTTTCCATTTTTAAAGTGCTTGGCTTTTCAAGAGATGCCTCTCTAGAATCTACCGGATTAATGTAATAAGCTTTAATTTTCGCCAAATCGGAATCTGAAAGCTCACCTTGTAAAATAATAAGGTTAGCAGAAGCTACATTTGGTCTTTCGCGATGAGTGAGAATTTGAATACATTGAGCAGCCGAGTCAGCTCTTTGGTCATATTGTCCGGGAAGATATTCTACCGCAAACATGCTGTCCTTTGCTTCAAGTAAAATTTCTTCATCATATACAATATCAATTGGGGGTTCTGCAAAAATTGTATATCTAGCTAAGGAATATTCTTCATCAGTAATACCTTCAATGTCATAACGACTAACTACTCTTATAGCTTCAAGGCTTGGTATTCCTACGTTTTCTTTTAAATCAAACAATAGGTCTTGAGCTATAATATTGAACTCCTGCTTCTTCTCAACATAAATTCTTTTAACCCCTTGGCTCATGTCTATTCCCCCTAAAGATTTACTTTACTTTTATATTGTAGCACAGTAAAATTGATAAGTGTAGTTAATGATTCTAATAGTAATTATAAGGTGTGATAATGAATGGATGTCAGTTTTGAACTATATAAGACCTTCTATCATGTGGCAAAAAATTTAAGTTTCTCAGAGGCAGCGGTAGAAATGTATATCTCCCAGTCAGCCATAAGTCAAGCGATTAAGACTTTAGAGAATAAGCTTAACTGTTCTCTTTTCATCCGCAACACCAAGAGAGTTAAACTAACCCCCGAGGGTGAAATACTCTTTCAGCATATTGACCAAGCCTTTAACTATATTAAATTAGGTGAGCGAAGCATCGAAAGTATTCAATCCCTCAAACAAGGTGAAATCAGAATTGGTGCTAGCGACACCTTATGTAAGTATTATTTAATGCCTTTCTTAAAAAAATTCAACAAGCTTTATCCGCAGGTTAAAATTCATATCACAAATAGACCCTCACCTAGGTGTGTGGAGCTCTTAAAAAAAGGTAACGTTGACTTAAGTGTAGTTAATTTAGAAGAAGATGTTCATAAAGCTGATGCAATTAGTGTGCAAAAGATTACAGAAATACAAGATGTTTTTGTGGCTGGAGATAACTACGGGGAGCTTAGGAGTAAACAACTTTTACTGCAGGATTTGGTTAAATACCCTTTATTAATGTTGGAAAGAAATAGCACCACTAGAAGGTTTATTGATGCTTACGCAAACAAAAAAGGAGTCATTTTGACTCCTGAAATTGAACTGGGTAGTATGGACCTCCTAGTGGAAATGGCAAAAATAGGTTTAGGCATCTCCTTTGTAGTAAAAGAATATATTCAAGAAGAACTTGAAAAAGGTGAGATATTTCAGATAAGTTTATCTGATACTCTGCCCAAAAGGCACGTGGGGATTATCACAAACAAACGAATTCCTACTCCTTTGGCGGCAGAAAAGTTTATTGAACTGTTACAATAGTCAAAGGCAATTAGTACTTTGGATAACCATATCCAAGTATTTTCCGTTTATTATAGATATTATTAATATAATGAGTTCTCCTCATAACCTGATCGTTAACATTGCCTTCTATCACTGTTATTGTACCATTATTGTTTATGGACTCCACTATTCCAGCGTGTAAAAAACCATCTTTAAACTCAAAGAAAACAACCGCGCCTACTCTTGGAATGTTTCCCCAGGATCTCCTAGTTTTGAACCAATTCATTCCATCATAAACAGAAGCTGTCCGAGGAAATAAATTACCGTTACCTGAATGAGCAAAAACCCAACTCACAAACATAGCACACCAAGGCTGACCATTAAGACCAAACCATGCTCCATATTTTGTAAAGTTAATTTCCCGTTCTTTATAACCTATTTCGGCACGAGCAACAGTTAGTAATTTCTCAATTCTGTCTCCTGTCGGGTTTCTTTTTGGGATATAAAGCTTTACGCAACTAATTGGACTTTCCTTACTCCCAGATAGTGCTTTAAAAGAGATAACTTTTTCTTCTATATTTAATATTTCCCGCCGAAAAATTATGGTCCTTTGATGTCTATTACTGTCATCATTTAAAACCCTTATTCTTGGGTCACTTAACGTAATTTTCTCTGAATATCCAGTATCTTCAATGAATCTAATCCCATCTGCCCATAAATCTAAAGTAAGATAAAATTTAAGTTCTTGATTAATGCTTCTACTTTTGTAATCTAATTTAATGTTATATATTAATGGTCTATAATTAACCGTAACTGCAACCTCTTTGATTACACTTTTTTCCCTTTTTTCATTTACTGCCATCCAGCTTAATCTTTTATTTCCAGGTTGATAAAAATAGCTCTGCACTATCCACTGACTTGTATTTCCTATGCCCGTCCTTATTACGCTATTATTTTCATTAAAATATTCTATCATTTTTCCTTCTGAATCAAGTAATCTTAACTCATCTGTATCCGCACTAACGTTTAGAGTAAAGGTAAATATATCTTCCATGCTACCAGTTCTTGGTTCAACAAAAACACTATTAATGCTCAAATCACCCATAAGAAATCCTCCCTTCATATATAAGATATGAAAAGGGAGGATTTAAGTGATTTCAGAGTTAAAAATCCCTACCTAGATTTTTATCCAAATATAACATAACAACAAAGCCATATAACAAATGACTTACTAGGTCAATGATCACCTCAACCTCACTTCGAAACAGATTAACATTTCCCGCGGCTAAATTTGGAATTAACATGGTATGAATAATCCAAAAAATCAGGCTAGCTATTATCCCCAGGCTATAGGGAAATTCGTACTTTAGTTGGCGAAAGATTAGGGCAATAAAAATCCCCAGTAAGCAACCTGCCGTTAGATGAACAACAAGTCCAAAAAAGAGCTTTAATAAATTGAGCTCTTGGTTGGGAAAAATTAAACTAGCAAGCATATCTATGGTTGTATTGATATTAAAGGTTATATTTCCTAAAGTATCTACCAAGATAGAGGCTAAGGTGGCAATAAGACCTGCTAAACATCCCTTTGACAAAATGGTATTCAAAAATATCACCTTCACTTATCTTCTTATGTAGATTCCAGATGAGCCTTAAACCATAACATATGATGCTCCTCATCAATCATATTTTTCCAAAGAGTTTCTACCAAGTCTGGGTATTCCCAGGCCTCTAAAATAAAGGCTTGATACATTTCAATGGCTTTATTTTCACCAAAAATACCCATTTTATAGCTATTGTTTGTCCCTGCTAGGTCTACTACCTCTCCCCATATTTTTCCTGCAAGAGAAGTTATTCCACCTGTCACAACAGGAGGCGCTGCTCCAAATTCTTCAAGTTTTTGTTTGAAAAAATCCGTATGCTCTTGCTCTTTAATTATTAATTGCTCATAGACATGCCTTGAATATTCATCGGTAGCGGAGTTAATCCACGAGCCATAAAGTTCCACTTGAAAGGCTTCTAGTAGGTAAAATTCCTTTAATCTATCTATTATGTGCAATATTTTCCCCACTCTTTCGTAGATTTAATAATCCCTCTATGCTACCAATAGTATTCCATTATTACTCCGTTAGTATTACCTGCTTTCGCTTAAACATTAGGGTAATAAAAACTGGTGGTCTAGGAAAGAGCAAACGCTCTAATTCTAACCACCAGTAAACTTCCTATCCCAAACTCTTCTTTATTTCCACTAGCAAACTGAAAACTTTCTCTTTTGCATAGATTTTTAGGATATACTATATTTCTTCAATTTCTTATACAGATACGTCCTAGAAATACCCAGCATTTCAGCTGCTTTACTCTTATTATTATTATTTATCAGTAAAGCTTGAAGTAATGTTTCTTTTTCTGAAACCGTTTCTTTTTTTGGAATTCCTTGAAGCTTTAGAGATTCATTAACCGCTTTTTCAGAAGTCATAACGAACTCTTCTTCTTCGCCAAAAGCTTGATTTTTGCTGGAACAAGCAGTAATGTGAGGTGAAATATACTGGGGCGTAATTATATCCCCTTCAGCAAAGTTATAGGCTTGTTCCATAGTATTTTCAAGTTCCCTGACATTGCCCGGCCAGCTATATCTCAAAAAGGCATCCATAACTTCAGGAGAAACCTTTCGTACTTTTAGAGAAAAGGAATGATTAAATTGCTTTATAAAGTAGTCTACTAACGGTTCAAGGTCTTCCTTTCTTTCTCTTAAGGCTGGGATGTTCAAGGTAACTACGTTCAATCTATAGTACAAATCTTCCCGAAACTTACGGTATTTCATTAACTCTTCTAAGTTAACATTAGTAGCAGCAATAATTCGTACATCGACATTTTGGGTTTTATTGCTTCCTAGGGGTTCAATCTCCTTTTCTTGGAGAACCCGCAATAATTTTGCCTGCATGTGAAAACCCATATCTCCTATTTCATCTAGAAATATAGTGCCACCATTAGCGATTTCAAACTTCCCCTTTTTTCCACTTTTAATAGCTCCGGTGAAGGCACCTTCTACATAACCGAACAATTCCGATTCTAATAAATTTTCAGGAATAGATGCACAATTTACTTTTACAAAAGGCTTATTACGCCGAGAACTTGCCACATGAACAGCATGGGCAAATAGTTCTTTACCGGTTCCACTTTCTCCTCGAATTAAAATTGTTGAGTTTCTAGGAGCAGTTTTATATATGGTCTCTTTCAAATCAACGATTTGTGGGCTCATGCCAGTAATATTATTTATATTATATTTGATTCCGGGAAGCTCTTTTTTGTCAATTTTAGTATTAACTTTTCGATGCACTTGGTTAAACTCTTGGATATCTCTAAAAAAGAACTGGCCTACAGCACCGATTACTTTACCCTTCTTGAAGACGGGAAAACGATTAACTACTACAGTTCTCCCTTTTACTAAATGAGTATCTCCAATTTCTGGCTTGCGACTTTTTAAAATTAAGGGGAGCCTCGAGGGTTGAGTGTTGGAGTTAAGGTAAAAGTCGTTTACCTCTTCACCGATCATTTTATCAGGGCTCTGACCAAAAAGTTCCCCCATGGATTTGTTCACAAATATTATTTTACACGAGGTATCTATAACCATTATTCCGCAATATTCTACATCTAAGACTGCACCTAATAAACAGTCATCCTCAAAGCTGTGATCACAACCCACAATGGTAATGTTCCTCACCTCCCAAGGCTTTAATTAAGCAACTATTACCGATCCACTAATTATATTACTAATTTACCAATTTTGCATGGTCTTTTACCTGAATGGCAGATATCAGTTGTTAAAAGGTTGTAACTTTGGGTTCAGTTGTAAAAACTTACATTGATTGTAAAAAAGGTAGATGTAAGCCTTTTGGCCTACATCTACCTCCTGTAAATTAACCATCTATAATTTCTTGAAGCTGATAGTCAAGCTGTTCTCTCGGTTGAGTTAACAACGACACCACGATGAAAACGATAATTGCGACTCCAAAGGAGAAGGCTCCTACAACTACACCTTTCGGAAGAATTTGAAGTCCATATTTGGCCCCAATTTCCAAAAAGGAGTTTAGCGCTAGTGCAGTGACGATACTCATGACCGCCCCACTCTTAGTAGCTTTTGGCCATACTAAACCTAAAACTACTGAAGGGAAAACAGCAGATGCAAACATTCCCCAACCGAAGGTTCCAAGTAAAGCTACCAATGTATTCATGTAGAAGGAGAAGAATAAGGAAATTATTAAAAGACCGGCAACCGCTAAACGACTCCAAAGCAGTTCGTTTTTCACTTCGATACCTAGTGCCTTGGGAATGTCTCGCACAATGCTTGCAGCACCAAGATTTAAAAAACTATCTCCTGTTGACATTATTGCTGACATAACACCTGCAATAACTAGACCTGCTACTATTGGTGGTGTAAAGTTAAGTAGGAAAGTTGTTAATGATAAATCGGCTGTAGCTATCTCAGGAAACTTACCCTGAATCTTAAGGGCGGCAGCGGCAAGACCTATTCCAATAACTAAAAATGTTGATATTGCAAAGGCCAGACCTGCTGTAAAAGATCCCCATTTCAATTTAGTTTTATCCTTTAACATTAAAAACTTGCTTATCATTTGAGGCTGCCCTGCTGCTCCTAAACTAAAGAGGAAAAACCAACAGGCTACAGTCAACATTGCATAGTTTCCTAAGGGAGAGGCCATAAGTGGTGCTGATTCTTGAAAAGTTTTTGTGATTTCTAGCATGCCTCCACCGGCATTAACAGCAACAAAGAAGGCGATGATCGAAACGGCAACCATAATGGTTCCTTGCACAAGTTCTGTATAAATCCCGGCCATCATTCCGCCACCTATTGCATAAAAGGCTAAAACTCCGAGACCGATAAAGGCTCCAACTGCTGGTGAAACTCCAAAAATAGTATTCATAATGATACCCATCGCCTGAACCTGGGTTCCTAGATAACCAACTACCCCTAGGGCAATTGCCAAACCTAGCCAGCCTCGTACAGCTTTACTATTATACCTGTATTCCACGACATCACCTAGCGTATAAACTTCCTGGGTTTCTCCTAGCTTCATCATTCTCTTACCCACTAGAAACCAAGCTAAGCCAAAGCCAAGAGGTGCTGCAATCATAACTCCGAAGGTAAAGCCTAACCCACCGGAATAAGTAAAGGACGTTCCTCCAACCATTCCAAAGCCGCTTAGAACTGAAGAAAAGGCAGCAATAGCCATAACATACATACCTAAACTTTTTCCCGCCAAGAAGAACTCTTTGCTACTCTTTGTGCGCTTCGTTGCCCAGACCCCGATAAAAACCATGGCCAGCATATAGATGCCTGTAATTAATATGATTGTTGCTTTCATAACGTTTCACCCCATTCCTAAGTAATTTTGGCTGATTTTACTTGTTCCGTATATTTAGTTACAACTGTATCTTTATTGAAAGACCAAGCATACAGCATTGATACTACTAGACTCATAGGCCAAATACCAAGAAGCACTATTGCTGTAGAAGGAATTAAGCCTAAAATATATCCTTCGGCTTCAAGTGAAACATTTAGCATAGTGTAGTCAAAGGCCATAAATAATATGGTATAAATAGCAGTTACAGCTATCGGCATCAGGGCAATTGATGGATTAATCCGCATTGCTTTCGTAAGGCCTAAAAGCATTGATATGCCAATTATAAATAGATAAGGATACATAACTACCCTCCACGATCCCGTGAGCATCCCAAAAACTATAATTACCACTATCCCAAGCATTGCCAAAATCAATTTATTGCTTGACATTGTTACACCCCCCAGCTTTTTTTTAATACTAACACTCTGGTAACCTTGCTACTACATCACCCCCTTATCTAAGCTCCATAACTCTTATTATATAACAATTTTAATAGGTTCTATTATTATATAACATAAATCTATTCTGATTAACCTTATTGATCTATAACAAAAGTTTATCTTGACTCTAATATACAAGGAAATCTTAGGTCTCGCCATTAATTTCGCCCAATTGCCACAATTGAAGGCTATCTAGTTTCTTATGTGAAACTACTAACAATCTGTAATTCAACCCCTATTTTCGACCATTCAACTTTCAAACAGTTAGATACACCAAGAAAAGTAATGGGCATGGAACTCAAAATTGTTGTTTGAGCTTCCAAGCCCATTAAAGGGGAGGAAAGTTGACCACTATAGGGTCTTTATGGAGTAAAATTATCATCTAAAGAAAATTCCCAACCACAGTAAAAATCTCGGTCTGCTTCATCTGGTGGACAGGCTAAACACTTGGTTTTGATTCTTTTATCTATGGTTTTTGCAAAGCCACTATATTCTACAATACCCACCGACTTGCAAGGGAAATCAGGCATGTTTTTGCGCCTTCGTGCAGCCTGAACTCTACACTCTGTCATTTTAAAAATCATTCTATTCGGACCTTCCCAAACTATTTCTTGCTTGTTAATAAACGCATAGAGTCTAAAGTCCAAGGCTCTTGCCAGCGCCTTTAGACCACCACCCTCAGGTAAGTCTAATAGCTTTTTGATCCTATTTGCTTCAATTACCGTAAATCTTTCCCAAGCCATTCTATCTAGTTCAATAGCTTCGTCGATACCGTACTTGCTTTCGGCAGCCTGAAACCATAATCCATCATGAGCAAGCCAGCGTTTTGATAAGTCTTCGATAAACTGAAGTAATTCTTCTTTGCTCATATCTTTGATATTATTAATTTCCATAGCTATCCCTCCAATAACCCGGTAGTCTTGAGATTTTTTTATACAGGAGTAACAGGGTGCTTGCGAGCTGTGAAATTCAATTCCTTGGTCTCATAAGCAGTAAACCTAGCAATCAACTCAGTTCTTAAAGCATTAGCATCTACAATACCGTCAATTACCAGTTCTGAGGCTAGACGGTAAATATCAATATCCTCTTTATATTCTCTTCGTTTTTCCTCAATAAAGGCCGTCCTTTCAGGCTCTTCTAGTTCATTTATTTTATTGCTATAAACAGCATTTATGGCAGCTTCAGGCCCCATTACGGCGATTTGGGCAGTTGGCAGGGCCAAACAGCAGTCAGGTTCAAAAGCCGGGCCACACATGGCGTACAATCCTGCCCCATAGGCTTTTCTTACCACAATAGAAATTTTAGGAACTGTAGCTTCTGACATGGCACAAATCATTTTAGCTCCGTGCCGAATGATTCCTGCTCGTTCAACCTTAGTGCCAATCATAAAACCGGGAACATCCATTAAGAAAAGGAGTGGAATATTAAAGGCATCACATAAACTCATAAACTTGGTAGCTTTATCGGCAGAGTCAACAAATAATACTCCACCTTTCATTCTCGATTGATTAGCTAATATCCCTACGGCCCTACCATTAAGGCGAGCAAAACCCGTAACTAGTTCCTGGGCAAATAACTTTTTCATTTCAAAAAAACTTCCCTCATCAACAAGCCCATTGATAAATTCATACATATCAAATGGTGTATTTTGATCCTGCGGAACTATTTCCTTTAATGTTCGACCTTCCTTTGGCTCTTTTCCTGTTACTAGTGGCGGTTTAAAGGTGTAGTTGGCGGGAAAGTAGCTAAGATACTTTTTAGCCGTCTCTATAGCTTCTTCTTCGCTTTTAACCAAAACATCCCCACAACCACTAACACTACAGTGCATTCTGGCACCGCCCATTTCCTCCAAGGTTACTTTTTCACCAATAACCATTTCTGCCATTCTCGGAGAACCTAAATACATACTGGCATTTTTGTCAACCATAATAACTACATCGCAAAAGGCTGGAATATATGCTCCTCCTGCTGCTGATGGACCAAAAAGGAGGCAGATTTGAGGGACTTGGCCTGATAATTTCACTTGGTTGTAAAAAATCCGTCCTGCTCCCCTCCGTCCGGGAAACATCTCAATTTGATCAGTAATTCGAGCACCTGCTGAGTCAACTAGATACAGTAAGGGGAGTTTCAACTTAATTGCCGTTTCTTGGATCCGAATAATTTTTTCTACTGTCCGCCAGCCCCAAGAACCGGCTTTTACTGTCGAATCATTTGCCATGAAGCAAACCTTTTGACCATTAATACTACCAACACCGCAAATAACTCCATCAGCCGGTAAGTCCCCTGCCAAATAATTTGCCCACAAACCATCCTCACATTCAACATTGTCATCTAGTAACAGCCTTAGTCTATCCCTAACAAACAATTTCCCTTTCTTTTGAGCACTCTGGTGATACTTCTCAGCGCCACCTTTCGTAACTTCTGCAATTCTATCCTCAATAACTTTAACGCCACTTTCAGTATTATCAAGAGTTTGTTTTTTGCTTAGATCCTTTTCTCTGATAGCCATGTTCTATTCCCCCCTATATATTGGTTTTCGCTTTTCCTTAAAGGCCTTTAATCCTTCTAAACGATCTTTCGTGGGTAAACAAAGCTCATAAGCTTTTCCTTCGATATTTAAACCTGTATTAAGTTCTACTTCTGCCCCTTGATTAATGGCAAATTTAGCTTGTCGGATGGCAATAGGAGCGTTATTACTAATGCTATTTGCCATTTCCAAGGCCGACTCCATCAGGAGTTCCGCTGGTACGACTTTGTTAACTAGTCCTAATGTTAAGGCTTCATCAGCATTTACTTTACAACCCGTAAAAATTAATTCTTTAGCCTTACCTTTACCTACAATTCTAGATAGTCTTTGGGTACCCCCTGCCCCCGGAATAATGCCTAGGGTTACTTCGGTCAATCCCATTTGGGCTTTTTCACTGGCTATTCTAATATCACAGGCAAGGGCTAGTTCTGTCCCTCCACCTAGAGCCAAACCGTTAATAGCAGCGATGACAGGCATGGGCAAATTCTCCAGTTCGATAAAGGTTTTTCGAATCGCATCTAAAAACTCTCTTACTTGAATTTCACTCATGGCCACCCTTTCCTTTAGGTCGGCCCCGGCGGAAAAGGCTTTTCCTTCCGCACCGGTTATGATGAGACATCTGACTTCTGCTTTAAGACTCAGCTCCCTAACTAGAGTCTGTAGCTTCAAAATAGTCCAAAAGTTAAGAGCATTCATTTGCTTTGGCCTGTTTAGGGTTACTATACAAATATGGTTATCATATTCAACCAGGAATTCTTCCATCATTTGCTCACCTCTTCACAGGTAGTAGTAAGATATGTTTGCAAAAATTTACTAGGCAGTTTTCGGCCTAAAAGCCTTTGAGCAGTATCACTACATTCCGCCAGCTTGTTAAGCTCTACTCCCGTTTCAACACCCATGCTTTCAAGCATATATACTAAATCTTCCGTAGCTATATTTCCTGAAGCCCCAGGAGCGAAGGGACAGCCCCCTAAGCCCCCAAAGCTACTGTCAAAGCTAGTAATGCCATGGGTTAGGCCTGCTAAAACATTGGCCAGACCACTTCCCCTCGTATCATGAAGATGAAGCGCAATTTTACTGATGTCTAGGTCTTTCGCCAGAAAGTCGACCATTTGGGCTACTTGTTTGGGGTTGGCTATTCCTGTTGTATCACTTATTGCTATCTCATAAACTCCTAGTGCCAAAAGCTGACAACATAATTCCAAGACCTTCTGGGGATCCGTGGGTCCATCAAAGGGGCACCCGAAAACGGTAGATAAATATACTCTTACCCGAAGTCCGGAAGCTAGGGCTTCACGAATGACTTCCTCGCCAACCTTCAAAGCTTCCTGGATCGACTTATTGATATTCTTTTTACTGTGACTTTCACTAGCTGAGAGGAAAAAAGCTATTTCTTTAATTCCCACCAACTTAGCTTTTGCTAAACCTTTTAGATTTGGCACTAAGGCTGTATAAGTTACCCCTTCCTTTTGCTTAACCGCTCTATAAATCTCTGAACTGTCGGCTAACTGAGGTATCCACATGGGACTAACAAAAGATGTAACCTCAATCTGCTGGAGTCCCGTTTCTGATAACAACTCTATTAATTTAAGCTTTTCGGAAGTTGGGATAAATTCTTTCTCATTTTGCAAGCCATCTCGCATCCCAACCTCCACAATTTTCACTTTAGCTGGTAATTTAAAATCCATAGACTCACCCCATTATTCTAAAACTAGTAAAACATCTCCTTCGTTTACAAAATCGCCTATATTTACTTTTAGCTCCTTTACTGTGCCGTCATCAAAGGACTGAACAGGTACTTCCATCTTCATAGACTCTAGGATTACAACATCCTGCCCCTCTGTTACAACTTCACCTTCACCTACCAATAAATTTAAAACTAAACCCGCCATGTTTGCAGTTATCTCTTTCATTACAATTCCTCCTTTAATAATTCTTCTAAAAAGTTGGTATTGATATCTCCCGAAATAAACTTAGGACTCAAGAAAACTCTTTTTAAAATTGGGATATTTACTTTTATACCTTCAATTTGCAAATCTTCCAAGGCTTTGATCATTCTTACTGTAGCTTCCTTGCGATTCTGCCCCCAGGTAATTAACTTACCTAACATGGGATCATAATAAGGACTTACTGTGTAGCCTGTAGTTACACCACAATCATTACGGACATGATCACCAGTAGGAAGCTGTAAAAACTGGATTTTGCCCGGTGAAGGGAAGAAGGTTTTAGGATCCTCGGCATAAATACGACATTCGATGGCATGACCCTTTGGTTCGAGACTACTATACTCATCCTTTAATTTTTCGCCGGAAGCAATCAATAGTTGCTCTTCTACTAGGTCAAGACCTGTAATCATCTCTGTTACAGGGTGTTCCACCTGTAATCTGGTGTTCATTTCCAAAAAGTAAAAGTTTTTATCCTTATCCATCAGAAATTCGACGGTTCCGGCATTAGTATAATCAATTGCCTTTGCAGCTCTTATCGCCACTTGACCTAACCTTTGCCTCAAGTCGTTATCTACAAAGGATGAGGGAGCTTCTTCCACTACCTTTTGATGGCGGCGTTGAATAGAACATTCCCTTTCGAAAAGATGAACTGTATTTCCAAAGTTATCTGCTAAAATTTGAACCTCGATATGCCTTGGACTCTCGATAAATTTTTCCATATAGATGGAATCATCTCCGAAATAAGCCTTGGCTCTGCCTTGGCACATATTAATGGCCTTGGCTAGCTCTGTTTCATCAGAAACTACTTGCATTCCGATACCCCCACCCCCGGCGGAAGCCTTAATCATAACGGGATAACCAATCTCTGCTGCAAACGCCTTGGCTTCTTCTACCGTGTTGATAAGATCTTCAAACCCAGGAACAATAGGAACTCCGGCCTTCTTCATAATCTCTCTGGCTTGAACTTTGCCACCCATTCTTTCAATACTCTCAGGCTTTGGTCCGATAAAAGTAATTCCTTCAGCTTTACAAATGCGAGCAAAATTAGCGTTTTCCGATAATAAGCCATAGCCCGGATGAACTGCTTCAACCTGATTTTCTCGGGCAATTCTTAAAATTCCTTCGATATTTAAATAACTTTGAGCGACGGGTGCCGGACCTACATTGAAAGCTTGATCTGCTAACTTAACGTGAGGCGCTTCCGCATCCGCATCTGAATAAATGGCAACTGTCTTGATACCTAGTTTCTGGCAACTTTTAATAATCCTTACTGCGATTTCTCCACGATTAGCAATTAAAACCTTTTGAAACATTAACTTCACCTACCTTCACAGATTCTTATTTATTTTTTAGTCTTTTTTACCTTCATACTTAAATCTAACCGGACAACCTAGTTCTTTTTCAATATAACCTTCTTTTACCAGCTCTTCGAGCAAATAACTAACAAGTAGATAGGAAATGTCAAAATGGTCTGCTATTTCCTCAACCGAATGAGATGCCTTTGATAACAACCAAAGTATGGCTTTCCTAGCAGAGTTTTTTTGTGAATCGCTGATGTTATGAGGATCTGACACATCTTTGCAAATGTACTGGGATCTAATTTTGGATCCCATACAATAATGTAAAAAGCTATTAAGATTATTGTGTAGACTCATAACATCTCACCCTTCCTTTAACTGGCTAGTTTATTTTGTCATTATTGCCTTAAGTTTTCTACCACTAGAGCAACCCCTTGACCGCCGCCAATGCAAAGAGTTGCTAAACCATAACGGCCCTTAGTTCTTTTTAACTCGTGTAACAAGGTTACCAATATCCGCCCCCCGCTGGCCCCAATGGGATGACCCAAGGCGATGGCTCCGCCATTAACATTAACTTTCTCCAAATCCAAGCCTAGTTGTCGGGTAACGGCTAAAGCCTGTGCGGCAAAAGCCTCATTGGCCTCAATTAAGTCAAGATCTTCTATGGATAGGTTTGCTTTTGTTAGAGCCTTTAAAGTTGCCGGAACGGGTCCCATGCCCATTATTGATGGATCTACTCCTGCTGAGGCATGTGCTTTAATTAGAGCTAATGGTTCTAAGCCTAACTCTTCGGCCTTTTCACGACTCATTAGCACAAATGCCGAGGCTCCGTCATTAATGCCTGAAGAGTTACCGGCCGTGACGCTCCCCTCCGGTTTGAAAGCGGGACGAAGCTTGCTAATTTGTTCAAGGGTAACCCCAAAGCGAATATACTCATCAGTATCTGCTAATTTAGGTCCACCTTTCTTTTCTTTTAATGGTACTGGGACGATTTCTTCTTTAAATTTCCCCTGTTTAGTAGCTTCGATGGCCTTAAGCTGACTTTGATAAGCAAAGTAGTCTTGTTCTTCTCTAGTGATTTCGTATTTATCCGCGATGTTTTCTGCTGTGGTACCCATATGAATATCATTAAAGGCACACCATAAACCGTCTGTAATCATTTCATCTACGATACTTTCATTTCCCATCCGATACCCTTGGCGGGCGTTCTTTAAGAGATATGGAGCTTGACTCATATTTTCCATGCCCCCAGCAATTACGATGTTGGCATCTCCGTTGGCAATTATCTGCATGGCAGTGTTTACAGTTTTCAACCCTGAACCGCAAACTTTATTAAGGGTCCAGGCAGGAACTTCAACAGGAATTCCCGCTTTCATGGCGGCTTGCCGAGCGGGATTTTGACCTAGTCCCGCTTGAAGTACATTTCCCATAATAACCTCTTCAACCTGTTGAGGAGAAATACCGGCTCTTTTGATAGCTTCGCTGATTACTATAGCACCAAGATCTGTAGCTAATACGGAGCTTAAGATCCCCCCGAAGCTGCCAACCGGTGTCCTCACGGCGCTTACTATAACGACATCCTTCATGAAAACCACCTCCTATTTTAATGAACCTTCGACAATTTCCGCTAAATCTAAAACCTTTATTGAACTGTCACTGTCTAATTCCTTAACACCATCCTCAAACATGGTGAGACAGAAGGGACAGGCAGTTGAAATTATTTCGGATTCCTTCTCAAAAGCTTCCTTGGTACGCATGACGTTGATTCTTTCGCCAAGGTTTTCTTCCATCCACATCCGTCCGCCTCCGGCACCACAACAAAAGCTGTTTTCCCTGCTTCGGTTTAATTCTACAAGTTCAACACCCGGTACGGCCTTTAAGATGCTACGGGGAGAAGAGTAAATGTCATTATATCTACCTAAATAGCAGGAGTCATGATAAGTTACTTTACAGGGAAGCTCTTCCTTTAGCTGAATTTTATTTGTTTGAATAAGTTCCTGAATATAGTCGCTATGGTGAATTACTTCATAGTTCCCACCAAATTGAGAGTACTCATTTTGCAGAGTATTAAAACAATGGGGACAATGAGTTAAGAGCTTTTTAAACCGGTACTGGTTTAACACCTCTATATTTTCTTGAGCTAAAGATTGGAAAAGGTACTCATTGCCCAGACGTCTAGCAGAATCGCCACAACATTTTTCTTCGGTTCCTAAGATTGCGAATTTAATATTGGCCTGTTGTAAGATCTTCACTACCGAAGATGCTATTTTTTTATTCCTTTCATCAAAGGAACCGGCACATCCGACCCAATATAAAACCTCGATCTCTTCCCCTTCCTCAGCTAGGGGAACCTCTAACTCTTTAGCCCAATCAGCCCTGTTAGCCCAACCAACGCCCCAGGGGTTACCGTTATTCTCCATATTCCTAAAGGTAGCTTGTAGCTCTGGGGGAAAACTGCTTTCCATAAGAACCAAGTTCCTCCGTAAATCAACAGTTTTATCAATCTGTTCTACAAAGACCGGGCATTGTTCTTCACAAGACCTGCAGGTAGTACACGACCAAACAGTGTCTTCAGAAATCACATCACCGATTAAAGATTTATTAAGAATATCGTTTACAGCTTCATCTGTTGCCGCGGTTTCGGCCGGAATTTCTTTTTCGCTATTTGTGCCTTGGTTAAGTTTTGATAATATACTTCCCTTCTCTTCGAGATGGGCTTTTAAGTCCTGAATTACTTTTCTAGGTGAAAGAGGCTTACCGCTTAAATAAGCCGGACAATTGTCTTGGCACCTTCCACAGCGGGTACAAGCATCTGTATCCATTAACTGTTTCCAAGTAAATTCTTCGATATTAGCTACGCCAAAAGTTTCTATATCTTCATCTTCAAGATCGATTGTAACCAAGGCTCCCTTTGGAGCAAAAGATCTTAAAAACTGGTTTGCCGGTGAAATCAAGATATGAAATAGCTTTGAGTAAGGAATATAAGCGATAAAGCCAAAGGCTAGAAGCAAATGACCCCACCAAAAGATCTGATAAACGGAACCTGCTAAAGTCCTATTTCCTAAAACAACTTCGGCAAGGTTAGCAAACAATAGCCCTACGGGAGACCAGCCTGACCAGGTATCACTGGTGGCATACATTCTTAGGCCTTCCAACATAAATCCTGTGATTAAGATTAAAAAGATTAGGGTTAGACTTATGGCATCATCAGTAACATTTTCCAGGCGGTCTACTTTCTTGACATATCTTCTATAGGCTGCCATTAAGATGCCGATAAGAGCCACAATTCCAAACAGGTCTAAGGTTAAGCTAAAAAACAGATAGAATTTTCCATATAGTAAAGGTAAACCAAAGTCTGCTTGAACTGCTACGATAGCGGTACCGATAAAAAGCATTAAAAACCCATAAAATATTATTAAGTGCATAAATCCAGAAAAGGAGTCCTTTAAAATTCTTTTATGACCAAAACCGTATTTAACTAAAGACTTGATTCTCAACCCTAGGTTATCTAAGCGCTCTTCCTTTTGGCCGATCCGCCATAACTTTATTCTGCTGTAGGTCCCCCAAGCAAATATTGCCATTGAGATTACCATTAATAAATACATCAAAGATCTGCCGTTAATGTTCCAAAGGAGTTCTCTTGTTGCTTCCATGGGCTTAGCCTCCTTTCTTGATTGGGTGGGGATGGGTAATCCCCCATCTCCCACCATAATTAGGCAATACTGTACGCTAGAAGCTTTTTAAATTCTTCGGTTAGCAATGGTACTACTTCAAACAAGTCACCCACAATACCATAATCAGCTACTTTAAAAATTGGTGCTTCCGGGTCCTTGTTAATAGCCACTAGACATTTTGAGGAAGACATACCCGCCAGGTGTTGAATAGCTCCTGATATTCCACAGGCGATATAAAGGTTGGGGCTAACAACCTTACCCGTTTGACCCACTTGGAATTGATGTTCTCGCCAGCCAGCATCGACAGCAGCCCTTGAAGCACCAACTGCTCCACCGATAACCTCCGCCAGTTCCTCTAAAATTTGGAACCCTTCAGGTCCCTTTAAACCCCGTCCACCAGAAACAATTATCTCCGCTTCGGTTAAATCAATCTGATTTGAGGCTTGCTTTAAGACCTCTTTCACAACTGCCCGTAGATCAACATCGCTTTTGACTTCAACTTTAACTAATTCGGCAGTTCTATCGTTTGATAGTTTGGCAGCTTCAAAAGTATTTGGCCGTATTGTCGCCATGACGGGTTGAGTGGTACTAATCACCTTAGCCAAAGCTTTACCTGCATAAATCGGTCTGGTAAAGGTGAAGTCATTTTTCGAGGCTTCAATGGAAATACAGTCTGATAGGAGACCCGTCTCTACCCTTTCTGCTACCCTCGGTGCTAAGTCCCTAGCCAAAGCCGTATTACCCCAGAGAAAAACTGAAGGTTGATCTTCCTTAATAAGCTCAGCTATGATATCTGTAAATAAACCCGTATTGTACTGTTCTAGACAAGAACATTGAGCATAATATACCTTATCAGTTCCATACTGGGCCAAATCCTTGGCTAAAGACTCTATATTTCCTCCAATGATCACCGCCGATAAAGTTTGGCCCGTGGCATTAGCCAGTTTTCTTGCCTCACCTAATAACTCTAGGGTAACCTTTCTCACTTGACCTTCTTGATGTTCTGCAAAAACCCATATACCCTGAGACATATTAACACCTCCCATTTAAATTACCTTTGCTTCTTTACGTAAAGCTCCCACTAATAAACTTGTCGTTTCCTGAGGGGTCCCTTGTAGAATAGTCCCACCTGTTTTAATCTCCGGTAAAGCATAGTTTAAGGTCTCCACCTTCAATTTAAAATCAGAAAGCCCCAAGTCTTCCAATTTAATCCTCTTTAATTCCTTTTTCTTGGCCTTCATAATCCCCTTTAAAGATGGATATCGAGGTTCGTTCAAGCCCTTTTGGGCAGTTACTACGGCGGGCAAAGTCAATTCCATAACTTCTGTACCCCCATCTATTTCCCGGTACGCCAAAACCTTACCATCTTTTACCTCTAATTTGGTAACGACTGTAGCCTGCGGATAATTTAGAAGTTCTGCGAGTCTAATTGCAACCTGCGCTGATCCGCCATCAACAGCTTTGTAGCCACCAAGCACCAAGTCATAATCTCCATCCGCTAGGGCCTTACTTAGGGCTAAGGCCACTAAAGACTCATCGGCAGAACTTTCGCAATTTATCAAAATCGCTTTATCAGCTCCCATGGCCAAAGCCTGCTTAAGAGCCTCGTCTGCCCTTGAACTACCGAATGAAACGACTGTAACTTCACCCCCTTGGGCTTCTTTTATGCGAACCGCCTCTTCAATGGCATATTCATCATAAGGATTTATAATTAGGTTTACACCTTCTTTGGAAACCTGGCCGTTTCCATCAAGTTTAATTAATGCTTCTGTATCAAAAGTCTGCTTCACACAAACAGCAATTTTCATAAACTTTGCCTCCTTTCAATAGGCTTTCATCTTTGATAATACTTTCAGAAATTATCAGAGAAGCCTCTGTCATTTCCTTAACCTGTTCTAAACTAACACCGGGGGCGAGTTCTTTTAGAAGTAATCCTTTAGGAGTTACCTCAAGCACAGCCAAATCAGTCACTATCAAATTTACTTGTTCCTTAGCTGTTAAAGGCAAGGTACAATCTTTAAGAATTTTTGGTTTTCCGTCTTTCGTTGTGTGTTCCATGGCTATAATAACTTTTTTAGCTCCCACAACCAGATCCATAGCTCCACCCATACCGGTGATTTGTTTTCCCGGTACCATCCAACTAGCCATGCTTCCCTTTTCATCTACTTGCAGTGCTCCCAAAACTGTAACATTCACATGTCCTCCCCTGATAAAACCAAAGGATGTAACACTGTCTAAAAAACTTCCTCCCGGGAGAATGGAGCTATAGGCACCCCCGGCATTTATAACGTTGTGATCAATGTCTTCTGTTATGGCGGGCCCCATATGCATAATTCCGTTTTCAGCGTGTAGGTAAACCTCAAGATTTGGATCAATATACTCGGCAACCAGGGTCGGTACCCCGATGCCCAAATTGACAACATCACCGTCTTTTAATTCCTCAGCTACCCTTGCTGCAATCCGCTTTCTTCGTTCCATTATTTATTTCACCCCTTGACCACGATAAAATCTACCAAAACTCCCGATGTTCTGATTTCATTAGGATCTAACTCACCAACTTCAACTAGATTTTCTACCTCTGCTATTACTAGGTCTGCTGCATAAGCCATGATTGGATTATAATTTTGTGAGGTTCCACGGTATGTTAAGTTACCAAAACTGTCACCCTTATAGGCCTTAATAATAGCCACATCAGCTCTTAAAGGTAATTCTAACAAGTATTCCTGCCCTTGAACCTCAATAATTTCCTTACCAGTTGCCACTAAGGTTCCCAGACCCACAGGAGTTAGAAACCCTCCAAGCCCAAAACCACCACAGCGAATTTGTTCTAGTAAGGTACCCTGAGGTACCAGTTGCAATTCCAGAGATTCCTCCTGCATCTGGCACCCAGCTTCAGGGTTTAACCCAACATGGGAAGCAATTAATTTTTTTATCTGCCGATTTCTGATGAGCTTTCCGACACCGACGTCAGGTTTACCCGGATCATTGGTAATGACCTTAAGATTATTAACACCTGTTTGCGTAAGGGCATCAATTATAGTCAGCGCCATCCCCTGAGAGAGAAAACCACCAATCATAATCGTCATTCCCGACTTCAATTTGGTAAGGGCAGTTTCAACAGAGATTAACTTTTTCATAGCCATAACCTAAGCCATAACCGTCTCGGCGGCTTTTTTTAAGTTATACTTATCTATACCAAGTTCCCGGAGCTTATACTTCTGGACTTTACCGCTAGCAGTCGTAGGATATTCTTCCATGAAGTGGTAATACTTAGGAACCTTATGACGAGATATTTTACCTTGACAGTAAGCAAAGACTTCTTCTTCCGTCAATTCCTCACCAGGTTTAATCCTGATAAAGGCCATAACTTCTTCGCCATACCTCTCACTTGGAATACCTACAACTTGAACATCAAGAACTCTGGGATGGGTATACAAAAATTCTTCAACCTCACGAGGATAAATATTTTCCCCACCACGAATTATCATGTCTTTCAAGCGTCCCGTTATATTGCAGTAACCGTTTTCATCCATTGTTGCCAGATCTCCGGTGTGAAGCCATCCGTCTTTATCAATAACTGCGGCAGTAGCCTCAGGCATATTGTAGTAGCCTTTCATTACATGGAAGCCACGAGTGCAAAGTTCACCTTGTTGATCCTTAGAAACTTCTTCCCCTGAGTCAGGGTTGACAATTTTTACTTCTACATGGGGAATTGCTTTGCCGACGGTAGCAACCCTTAATTCTAAAGAGTCTTGAGTCCTCGTTTGGGTAATTACAGGTGAAGATTCCGTTTGACCATAAGCGATAGTAATTTCAGTCATACCCATTTTTTCTACCACTTCTTTCATAATTTCAGTGGGGCAAGGAGCTCCCGCCATAATCCCTGTTCGTAGCGAACTTAAGTTATAAGGCTTTTCTTTAAGTACTTGTAATTCGGCTATAAACATAGTAGGCACACCGTGGACTGCTGTACATTTTTCCTTCTCTATGGCCTGAAGCACGATTTCTGGATCAAAAAAGTCAATTGGAACCATAGTTGCCCCTTTAGTCAGACAGGCAAGAGTACTCATGACACATCCAAAGCAATGGAATAAAGGAACAGGGAAACATAGTCGATCGTCTTTGGTAAAATTCATACACTCGGCAACAAACTTAGCATCATTTACAATATTGAAATGGGTCAGCATGACTCCTTTTGGAAAACCTGTAGTTCCAGAAGTATACTGCATGTTAATTACATCATGGGTGTCTAGAGAGGCTTGTCGTTGTGCCAGTTCCTCATCACTAACTTCTTTACCCATTTCTGATATATCATTAAAATTAAACATTCCGGCTGGAGTGTCGTCTCCGATATAAATTACATTTTTAAGGTTTGGTAGTTTTGAGCTATTGAGTTGGCCTGGCTGTGAACTTTTCAACTCCGGACAAACTTCATTAATCATCCCAACATAGTTGGCATCCCTGTAGCCATCAATTAGTACCAAAGTGGTTACATCAGAATTTCTAAGTAGATACTCCAACTCAAAGGCACGATAATTAGTATTCACAGTTACTAAAACGGCTCCCATTTTACCTGATGCAAATTGAGTTATAATCCACTCCGGTTTATTCGTAGCCCAAATTGCAAAGTTTTCTCCTTTATCAACACCTAATTTAATTAAACCTTTAGCAAATTGATTAACCTTTTGTTGTAACTGACGGTAGTTCCATCGTAAATCTCTATCAGCATAAACAACTGCATCGTGATCAGGTTGTGAATTAGCAACCTGATCTAGTAAATCACCAATAGTTAAATCAATAACATCTTTTTTGACATCCACATCGATACCCATCTTAAACCACCTTCCTTTTTTGTTAGCAACCTAATAGTCTGGCAATGACCAGTCTCTGAACCTCCGAGGTGCCTTCCCCGATTTCACAAAGTTTAGCATCCCTGACATATCTCTCAACTTGATATTCCTTCATATAACCGTAACCCCCAAGGATTTGCACCGCATCTAGGGCTGCTTTTGTAGCGATTTCAGAAGCAAATAACTTGGCAATAGCTGCTTCTTTGCTAAAAGGTTTCTTATTATCTTTAAGCCAAGCCGCTTTCCAAATCATTAAACGGGCTAACTCTATGTTCATCGCCATGTCAGCCAGTTTAAATTGAACAGCTTGGAATTTTGAAATGGACTGGCCAAACTGAACCCGCTCTTTGGCATACTGTAAAGCCTTATCTAAGGAAGCCTGAGCAATTCCTAGGGCTAAGGCACCAATGCTGATTCGTCCACCATCTAAAACTTGGAGAAACTGTTTAAAGCCTAATTCCCGTTCACCAAGTAGATTTTCTTCAGGCACACGGACATCATCGAAGAACAACTCACAGGTGTTTGATGCGGTTAAACCCATTTTTTCGTAGTTGGTATTGATAGTTACACCCGGTGTCTCTTTAGGAACAATAATGGAACTAATTCCTTTTGAACCCTTACCTTTTTCAGTAATTGCTGTAACCGTAATTGCCCCGGAATAAGAAGCATTAGTAATGAAACATTTAGATCCATTAATAACCCACTCATCACCATCTAGATAGGCAGTAGTTTGAGTTCCCCCGGCATCTGATCCGGCATTAGGTTCCGTCAGACCAAAAGCTCCTAAGAATTCACCTTTTGCCATTGGAGTTAACCATTTTTTCTTTTGTTCTGCAGTACCAAAGAGGTATATTGGTGAAGCACCTAAGGAAATGTGGGCAGCATAGGTGATACCTGTTGAGCCACAAGCCCTTGATAATTCTTCGACGGCAATGGCGTAACTAACGGTGTCACCACCAGCACCACCATACTCCTCCGGAAAGGGTATTCCCATCAAATCTAGGTCGGCCATCTTTTTAATAATCTCCGCAGGAAATTCTCCGGTTTTATCTCTTTCCACAGCCCCCGGAGCAACCTCTGCCTCCGCAAATTCTCTTACCATATTTCTGATCATTTGTTGTTCTTCCGTTAGATTAAAATTCATATAATTTCCTCCTTATAGTAAAGTTGCAAAATTGTTTATGGGTGTAATGTCACCTCCCGAAAAGTTTGCTTAAGTTCCAAATAGTTTTCTGAAGTTTTTGAATTTTCAATTTATTAATGCAACTCTAATGCCTAATCTCTACCCGCCCCTCTGAAATTACTAAATCGGGGCCTAAAAGGTAATATTGTCCAAGTAAACGGTTAGGCTTTTTAGCCATCTAGAGAACTGTAAACTACTTGTTTACACTACTTTTAATAATTGTTTACACTCTTTTAACGATTGTTTACACTGGCGATTATTTACACTTATATTTTTCCTTACGGGTATATCTCAGACAAGAATCTTTAAGAAGCTCCTCTAGCCTAGTGATTCGTTCCTGGCCCTGCAGCCCTTTTATGTGGTAACGAATATTTGCTTGAATGGCCGCATTAAACCCTTCTTTTAAAAGGTCAACTAGGTGAATACAGCCCTTACTGCTACCCATAATGTTACTTACCCTTCTACTGATACCGGACTCTATTTTAAGACCAACAAGATGGTTTAGTTTATCTTGTGCCTTTGTACAAACCTCATAAGGAACCCTAATCATATCCGCCGCTACAGCTGTTATCTGTAAAGAATAATCTACCTTTAGAGTCACTCTGATCTCATGAGTTATATCAGAGAGGTAAGCATTTACTACCCATTGCTCAGGCTCTTCCTGAACTGTAGTTTTTATTTCTCTATGAAATACTAGCATAAGGACGCCTAATCATTAACTGCGGAAATAAGAACATACATTTCCAACAGCTTTCTCTTTAAAAGCTTACCTGAGGGTCCTTTAGGTATCTCATCGATAAAATCTATATACTTAGGGCACTTAAAATCAGCTACCCTCTCTTTTAAAAAATCTAAAATTTCCTGCTCGCTGGCGGTCTCGCCTGCTTTTAAAACTACAAAGGATTTTACTTCTTCACCGTATTTTTTATCAGGGATACCAACGGTTGCAGCCTCTAAAAGCTTAGGGTGCTGGTAAAGCACTTCATCAATTTCCCTCGGATAGATGTTTTCCCCGCCTCTAATAATCATGTCTTTTTTCCGATCGGTAATAAAGAAGAAACCATCTCCATCCCTATAACCGATATCACCTGAGTGAAACCATCCACTTGAAAAGGTTTTGTCATTTGCTTCAGGGTTCTTAAAGTAACCCTTCATCACATTCTCCCCTCGAATAACGATTTCGCCTCGTTGATAGTTCGGAAGCTCATTATCAAAATCATCGAATATCTTCATTTCATTGCCTACCGGCACTCCAATTGAGCCAATTTTTCTATATTTGGGGTCGGAGAAACCCAGCTTAAGCTCTTCTTTGGGAGGGTGATAGTTAAAAGATGAGTAACATGTAGTTTCTGATAACCCATAGCCCTCGATAACATAAATTCCAAAAGACTCTTCGAATTGTTTGTGAACCTCCACCGGTAGAGGCGCCGCTCCACAAATGCAAAAACGTAGGCTTGTTAAGTCTAAATGGCTTTTATCCTTTTTCGTTTGCAAGAGAATTGTAAGGATAGTAGGAACAGTGCTAAACCAATTGATTTTATACTTAGCAATCGTTTCCCAAAAGCGACTAGCCGAAAACTTCTCCGGCATAACCAAGCTACCCCCATGATATAAAGGAGTCATCACCGTTACAATCTCTCCGTTAACATGAAATAAGGGAAGAATACACATAGCCCGATCACTATCGGTGAAACTATGCCACTCGGTTATATATTTAGCATCCATAATTAGATTATGATGGGTCAACATAACCCCCTTAGGGTTACCGGTAGTGCCTGAGGTATAAATAATCATAGCTTCATCATCGGCCGATAAAGGCACCTCCGAAAGTAGTTCTGACATTAAAGCCAGCTGGTTATAGTAGTTTAAGGTTCCTTCTATTTCTTGATCTCCAACTATAAAAATTTCCTTAAGACCTGGCAATTCAGCTCTGATGGGTTCAACTAGTTCCCATAGTTCTGGGGTGGTAAAAAGGAGTTTGGTTTCAGAGTTCTGTAAGATAAACTTAATTTCCTGAGCTTTCAAAAGAATGTTAACAGGACCTGCCACCGCACCGATTTTCATAGCACCTAAATAGTTAAAAATAAACTCAGGTAGATTAGGTAGCAATAAGGCTATCTTATCCCCTTTTTCTACTCCATACTTTTGCATAAGATTGGCTGATTTGTTAATCAAACTATCCAGTTCACGGTAAGAAATTTCTCTTTCCGTATCCGGGGATATAAAAAAGGCCTTTTCCCCATACCTATCCGCTTGCTTTTCAATTAATTGTCTAACTGTTTGCCTTTCCATAAAAATCCCTCCTTATATATTTGAAAAAGTGTTTGACCTTTAATAACGCAAAAAAAGCACCAGATTTGTAAATCCGGTGCTCAAAAGTATAACTTAGACCTTAAACAGTCGTTTATAGGGTTTTTCATGTTGAAGGTGAAGGCAAATTAAAAAAGTGTAAACAGGGTTATTAGCACCTGTTTACACTTTGTTTACACAAAACAAATAACGTTAGAATTTCTCACAAGCTAAATTTTAAGAGAGCGAGTGTTTTTTTTTTTGAAGGACTTGATACTTAGTGTTGTCTGAATCTTTGATTCAGGTAACAACACAAGTGAGGTCCGTAGAGAAAAAAATGCTCGTTCTCAACTACTCCCACTCAATCGTCCCAGGAGGTTTCGAGGTAATGTCATAAACCACACGGTTAATGTCTTTGACCTCATTTACAACCCTGTTAGAAATCTTCTCTAATACTTCGTAAGATAGTCTA
>JUEG02000577.1_pt1 | contig 56702 bp, 61 predicted proteins | sample 432341 | NCBI WGS metagenome assembly JUEG02 (sample SAMN02953476, study PRJNA257561) | rock porewater metagenome | biome: terrestrial; feature: Opalinus Clay rock; material: porewater; isolation source: Opalinus Clay rock BIC-A1 borehole | place: Switzerland: Mt Terri URL, St-Ursanne ... | reverse complement strand
ACACAAATACTTAAAAAAAACAACTATACCGTTGATATAGTCCATGACGGTGAAGCTGGGTTAGATAATGCTTTAAGTAATATTTACGATCTAATCATTTTAGATATTATGCTACCTAAGATGGACGGCATAAGTATACTTAAAAATCTCCGTAAGGCTGGTATTACAGTGCCTGTCCTACTGCTTACAGCGAAAGATGAAGTTTCAGACAGAGTTATGGGTCTAGACAGTGGCGCAGATGACTATTTAGCAAAGCCTTTCGCAATCGAAGAGCTTTTGGCCAGAGTAAGATCTGTATCTAGGCGTAAGGGAGAAATTGTAGTAGATAGCGCTTTAAAATTTGGGGATATCGAGTTACATACTTTAAATCTAAAGCTTATTCTAGGAGATAAACAAGTAAAACTTACTCTAAAAGAAAGTGAGCTTTTAGAGCTTCTCATTTTAAGAAAAGGAATCGTTACTTCTAAAGAAATGATCATTGAAAAGCTATGGGGTTTTGATTCTGAGGTGGAGCATAATCATGTAGAGGTTTATATCTCTTTTCTAAGAAAGAAGCTCGTTTTTTTACACTCTGCTATAATAATAAGCACCGTTCGGGGTGCAGGCTATTTTTTGGAGGTGAAAGACGATGTTTACAAGGCTTAAAAATCGATTTCTCATTCTCAACTTAGTTATTATTTCTGTAATGATGCTACTCGCTTTTACATCCATCTATTTAATAACTCATAGCATGGTAAATAAAGATATTGCTCAAGGGCTTCGCCGAGTTGCAGAGTTTAGTCGTAAAGTAAATGAAATTCCAAATCAACGACAACTCGAATTTAACAGACCTCTACCACCGCCAGATCGTTCTGTTTCTTTTTCTATTAACACTGACGGCGAAGGGAATATTTCAGGCATTTTTTCCTTATTTGAAATGGAAGATGAATTTTACAAAGCTGCTAAAAGTCTTGTCCTTTCCATGGAAAGGGATACTGGAAAATTTAAGCTTGATGGCACCTATTGGACTTTCTTGATAAGTCCCAATGATTTGGATGGAAATAAAATCGTATTTTTAGATATAACATCTCAACAAGCAATTTTGACGAATCTTATTTATACTTTTTTTATTGTAGCATTGCTGATGTTCATTGTAATTTTTTTTATCAGTAGATTCTTTGCAAATAGGGCTATAGAACCAATTAAAGATGCCTTTTGCAAACAAAAACAGTTTATAGCAGATGCATCCCATGAATTAAAAACGCCCCTGGCTGTGATCAATACAAATGTTGATGTGCTATTATCAAATGAAGATGGCAATCTAGGCAGCCTGACAAAATGGTTATCCTATATCAAATTAGAAGTTGAAAGAATGACAAAGTTGACAAATGACCTTTTGTACTTGACACATATCGATTATTCGGAAATAAAAATGATATTTAACAATTTAAATATCAGTGATATTGTTGAAAATGTGATTTTGGCCCTGGAAGCCGTTTTTTACGAAAATGAAATTTCAGTCAACTATCATGTGGAGCCTAACTTAGTAATATACGGTAATTGCGAACATCTTCAACAAGTTATTATGATACTTTTAGATAATGCAGTAAAGTATACGGATAGTAAAGGTATGGTTGATATTTCCTTAAAAAAACTGCAAAATTCTATTCTACTATCCGTAACCAATACCGGATCTGGAATTACTGAAGAGCATATAAATAGAATTTTTGATCGATTTTATCGGGCTGACAAATCACGAACAAGAAAAAATGGAGGATATGGTCTAGGATTGTCTATTGCAAAAACCATCATTGAGCAGCATAATGGGAAAATATCCGTTACGAGCATTTTGAATAAAAGTACAAATTTTAGTGTTGAACTCCCTAGGACTTAATTGAAAAAAACTATATATCGTGAACATTTTCTACTCCCTAAGGCCTATGTATTAGGAATGATTCCTATGCAGAGAATTTTTTGGGGTTTTTATATCTATTTTGCATATTTCTACAATAAATTGGATAAAGACTATTTTTTATTGTCTTAATTTTTGGTATAATTAATATAACTTTCAAATCTTCTTTTATTTATCACTTCTATGACACAATCTTTTTTCTGTTAATTTCATCTACGTTTTTTTTGCTCAACTGTAATTGATCTTTCGTTCAGATATTAAAAATGCATATTTAAAACCTACTTGCATGCTAAATTCGAATTATTAAAATGAATAAACTTAAATTTCAAGTCGTCAAAGGAGGTACTTAATGGGTTTTTTGATAATCATTTACCTACTCTACTGGATCATATTATCCGAAAGATTTACTCTTGAAAGCATTATTTTGGGATGTGTACTATCATTTATTGTATACACCTTTAATAAACCTTTAAAGACAAATGTAAAGCTTAAGAACATATTAAATTTGAAAGCTCTAAAATATTGGAGTCTTTTCCTTATACTCTTGATTAAGGAAATTTTTAAATCGAATTTTCATGTTGCCAAAATAGTTCTTAATCCAAAGCTAATCATATCACCCAATTTAACGATTATAAAAACGGATATACAATCAAAATTCCATAGAATCATACTAGCCAATTCCATAACTTTGACGCCTGGTACATTAACAATAAGCCTAGATGACAATGACCTTCTCATCCACTGTCTTGAAGAAGAATCTGCCCTAGCTCTAAGTAACAGTGAATTTGAAAAAATAATCATGAAAGCTGAGGATATCTCATGAAGCTCCTTATATTTTCTACACTTTTCTTATCTTTGACAGTCGTTCTCTGTATGATTAGGGCAGTAAGAGGTCCAAGTGCTGCCGATAGACTGATTGCTATTAATGTTATAGCTACCAAAACAATTGTTCTAATTCTTATTGTTTCATTTATTTTAAAAGAGACCTACTTCGTTGATGTTGCCCTTGTTTATGCTTTGATAAGCTTTATTTCTACGGTCACTATCAGCAAATTCATTGAAAGTAGATGGAGGAGACACATATGAGAATAATGCTTATGAGTAGTTTTATGATCCTGGGACTTTTTTTCTTCATGGTAGGAACCATTGGCATACTAAGGCTTCCTGATGTATTTTCGAGAGCACATAGCGCTGCTAAATGTGACACCCTCGGAGCTCTTCTGTGCATGATAGCCCTTATTATATATAACGGTTTTAGTTTTGTCAGTTTAAAGATATTTTTAATTATAATATTCGTATGGGTTACAAGTCCGACAGCCACCCATTTAATAGCAAGGGCAGAATATGTTAGTCAACAAAAAAAGAACTAAGGACTGAGGTGAGCAAAGATGACAACATTTAGTGTTATAATGCTTTTATTCTTGATAGGAGCTTCCATATCGGTGTCCATAATAAAAAACCTTCTCGGTGCAGTAATTGTTTTTACCGTATACAGCCTAGTCATGGCAATCCTATGGCAGCAGCTCAACGTCCCCGACCTTGCCATAACTGAAGCGGCCGTTGGTGCTGGTATTACAACTCTTTTATTTGTACTGACTCTAAAAAGGATAAGAGGAGTTAAAAAATGAAAAAGCTCTTTGCAGTTTTACTTACTGGAACTTTAATTTTCATTCTTCTTCTCGGAGTTATTGAACTCCCTGATTTCGGGCTACCTTCTAACCCTTCTAATAATGAAGTTATGCGTTACTACGTAGAAAATGCAACTAAGGATACCGGTGCCAAGAATATAGTCACAGGTATAATTTTGGATTATCGCGCCTTTGATACTTTTATAGAGGCTGGCGTCCTATTTACTGCTACCATAGCCATTGTTATGCTTTTACGACAAAATCTATTTATGATCGAGTTAAAACCATTATATGAAAGCCAAATTCTAAAAGAAATCAGTAGAATTTTCATACCGTTTATATACATTTTTGGTATCTATATTGTTATTTTTGGTCATTTAAGTCCTGGTGGTGGATTCGCAGGAGGGACAATAATAGGCGCGAGCCTTATTCTCAACTATGCTATCAATGGCTACGACCATGTTAAGGAAAAGCTTACGTATAAAAACTTAGTTGGAACTATGAGTATAGCATTAATATTATATGGAATCCTTAAGGGCTATAGCTTTATAACTGGAGGAAGTCACCTCGACTTTATCCAGCCACCACTTGGTGTTCCTGGAAACATTTTAAGTGGAGGTCTGCTTTTGCCATTGAATATACTCGTGGGAATTGTGGTTTCGATTACAATCTATACTTTCTATATTTTATTTGATCGAGGTGAAATATAAATGATGGCCTTAATGAACAATTATTTCGAGATCGGCTCAATCACCCTTTTTGGAATTGGATTTACAATACTATTGCTAAATAGCAATTTGATTAAAAAAATTATTGGATTAAATATTATGGACACATCAATCTTTTTATTCTTTATTGCAAAGGGATTTATAGTCGGCAAGGAGGCGCCTATTATCACCGGTGCATTTAAAGGCGTTGGCTCCTATATCAATCCAATTCCTTCTGCTCTTATGCTGACAGGAATAGTAATTGCAGTAAGTACAACAGCCTTTGCACTCACACTAACAATAAAGGTGCATGAGAAATATGGCACCGTTGAATTAGATGAAATCGCTAAAATCAGGAGGGATTAGATGCTTGAAATAATAAGAAGCTTTCCACTAATTATTATCATGATACTTTTTATGACTGCCTTTACTATGCCGCTCGTAAAAAATAATACGCGAATAAAGGCTATGAGTATATCCTCAGTAGCAGTGGTTACATTACTATCCGTAGTACACTTCTTATATATTATTAAAGAGGGGTCATACCTTTACAGAATCGGTCATTTTGATTCGCCCTTCGGTATCGAATTTAGTATAGGTTTCATCGAAGCCATTATGGCTATACTATTCACCTTTGTTACTCTTATGATTGTCTGGTACTCCATATTCGCTATAGACAAAGATATCAAGCAAACACGGGTTCCCCTCTATTATATTCTTATTAACATGCTGGTAGGATCTCTTCTGGGAGTGGTTTTTACAAATGATATTTTCAATAGTTATGTATTTATAGAGGTAGGTACATTGGCATCCTGTGGAATTATCGTAGTAAAAGACAAAAAAGAAAACATTATGGCTACAACAAAATATTTAATAATGAGTAGTTTGGGTTCAGGTCTCGTACTTATGGGTATAGCCTATCTTTATTCAATAACCGGTCACTTAAACATGACATTTATACACGAGGAGTTAATACTCGTCTATACTCAGTATCCAAGAGCTATACTAATTAGCTTGGGATTATTTACAATAGGACTTGGAGTTAAGAGCGCAATCTTTCCTCTTCATGGGTGGCTACCTGATGCCCATTCAAGTGCTCCTTCCTCCTCAAGTGCCCTATTGTCCTCTCTGGTATTAAAAGCCTATGTACTACTCTTAATAAAGGTGTTATACAGAGTTTTCGGAACAGAAATCATTCTTCAATTTCCAATACTTAAATTAATACTGATAATGGGAAGTATGGGAATGATCATCGGCTCAGTAATGGCGATCTATCAGAAGGAAATAAAAAGAGTCATCGCATACTCTACCGTAGCACAGATGGGATATATCTTTTTGGGAATAGGCATGGGTACAGAGCTTGGCGTCACAATTGCGATTTTCCATATTTTAGGCCATGCCGTTACAAAGTCAGCACTGTTTTTAACGGTGGGTTCTATGATAGAACAAACGGGACATTATGAAGTCAAAGAGTTCCGAGGAATTGGTAGGGAGATGCCTGTAACCCTAGGACTATTTACCGTAGGTGCCCTATCCATGGTAGGTATTCCACTGTTTCCCGGATTTGTTAGCAAGTGGAATTTTGCCCTAGCTTCTATCGAAAAGGGAGATCTCGTGTTGATTGGGGTAATTATTTTAAGCAGCTTATTAAATGTCATCTACTATTTCCCTATTGTGATTAATGGTTTCTTTGGAGATGAAAATTTAACAGGAAAGATATATAATTCAAAGAATAAACCAATTAAAGAATTGCTTCCCATAATCGTGTTGGCCATAGTAATGATATACTTGGGTACTGCTTCTCAGAGTATCCTACAGCTTATAAGAGCAGGACTTACCTAAGGAGGATTTTGTATTGAACAATTATGTGATGCTTATTCCAATAATACTGCCATTTTTATTAGCTGTGGTTATTGGAATATTAAAACCTGAACCTAAAAAAACCAATATCATTTGTGGAATAGGAATTGGATTAAATTTTGTAGTTTTGGTATTAATCTTCAAATTCCTGGGAGAAACAAAAATCAGTCTTTTCGAAATAAACGATTTTCTAGACATCTATTTCAAAATAGACAAGCTTGGGATGTTATTTTCAATTTTAGTTTCGGTGCTTTGGATTTTTACGGCCCTATATTCCATGGAATACATGAAGCACGAAGGGAAGGAAAATAGGTTCTTTGTTTTCTTTACGGCAACCTTAGGTGTTACTTTAGGAATTGCTTTTTCAGGAAATCTCATAACCTTATATGTTTTTTATGAATTTTTAACACTAATCACCTTTCCATTAGTTATTCATGCAGATACTCCAGAAGCTTTGAAGAGTGGAAAAAAATATCTTATTTATTCCTTTGGCGGAGCAGGTCTTATCTTATTTGGGATGATTATCCTTTTCGGATTGACCAATGACACCACCTTTGTTCCCCATGGAATAATCAATGTTATCTCTGATTCACATTTTAAGCTTTATTTGACAAGCTATACTCTCATGTTCCTCGGATTTGGAGTTAAGGCAGCTCTAGTTCCATTCCATTCATGGCTTCCAGCAGCCATGGTTGCACCCACTCCAGTAAGCGCGCTTTTACATGCTGTTGCCGTAGTAAAATCAGGGGTCTTTGCCCTAATTCGTATGACTTATTTCATATTCGGCTCCGAAATCGTTCGTAGTTTAGATCTGACAACTTTTCTATATGTTTTGATTATAACATCTATAATAATGGGCTCATTTCTGGCTTTGCATCAAAACAACTTAAAAAAAAGACTTGCCTATTCAACCATAAGTCAACTCGGCTATATACTTTTAGGACTTATGATGCTAGAAAAAGAAGCTTTAATGGGAGGGCTTTTACATCTTATAAACCATGCTGTTATCAAAATAACTCTATTTTTCTGTGTAGGAGCAATCCTTTTCACCACCCATAAGACGGATATAGGTGAGATCAGAGGGATTGGAAAGGAAATGCCTATAACAATGGGGTGTTTTGCAATAGCTTCCGTCTCACTAATAGGTATCCCCCCAACAAATGGGTTTGTAAGTAAATGGTATCTGGCCCAGGGAGGACTCAATGACGGAAACTGGATATTTCCCGTAATACTACTTTTGAGCGCACTTTTAACTGCCCTTTACCTACTTCCAGTTATTACAGAAGCATTTTTTAGAAAAGGAAGCGAGGCAACTGTGGTTATTAAAGAGGCTCCGTTGAAAATGCTCATACCCATTGTTTCTATAACTGTAATCGTCGTACTACTAGGTTTATTTCCAAATATCGTGATTAATTTTATAGAGAAAATCGTTATAGAATTAATCTAAAAAAGAAGGAGGTGTCTGGGATGAATAATTTCATGCTCTTATTCGTACTCTTATTTCCATTCGTATGTTCATTTATTGGGTACATCATTGGGTTTAAAAGTGAAAAACTAAGAAATGCTTTTAATATTTTAGTGACTGGGATAAATTTTCTAGTTGTAACAGCCCTTTATAATGTGGTAAGCATAGAACCGATAGACATTTCTATCAAATATATTATGGGTACGGGTCTACATTTGAGGCTTGATGTGTTCAGATATATATTTCTTTGGATTACCTCACTCATTTGGTTTTTAACCATAATATACTCCACTCGCTACCTTATACGCTATAAAAACAGGAATAGATATTATTTCTTCTTTATGCTAACCCTAGCCAGTACTATCGGAATATTTATTTCTGAAAACTTTTTAAATCTCTTTACATTCTTCGAAATCATGTCCTTAACCTCCTATGCTTTAATCATTCATGACGAAGATGATTATGCCCATGATGCCGGAAAGACTTATATGGTTATGGCCGTTGGCGGGGGACTTGTTCTCTTAATGGGGCTATTTTTGTTATATAACTATACACAAACCCTTGACATCAGCAATTTATATGCCAAGGTAAGGTATCTAGGACCCATAAAATATGTAATCAGCGGTCTAATAATAACCGGTTTTGGTGTGAAGGCAGGTATGATGCCTCTGCACATTTGGCTTCCTAAAGCCCACCCTGCAGCTCCAGCTCCGGCCAGTGCAGTTCTATCTGCTATTCTGCTGAAAACAGGTATATTTGGTATTATCCTTACAATAGATATCATGCTCAAAGGCGACTTTTATACTTCGGTCGTCATCATGGTTATCGGATTTATGAATATGTTTACAGGTGGTCTTCTCGCATTATTCCAGAGAAACATAAAAAGAATCCTTGCTTATAGCAGTATGAGTCAGATTGGATATATATTAGTGGGTATCGGACTAACAGGTATATTAAAGGAATATAGTGCAATTGCTATATATGGTACATTATTTCATATCATAAATCATGCAATTTTTAAGGTCTTGTTATTCATGGGAGCAGGAATTATATACATAGCTACCCATGAACTCAGTATCAATAAGATCGGTGGTTACGGAATAAATAAATGGAAGCTTAAGATATTTTTTGCTATTGGTCTCTTAGCAATTATAGGTATGCCAGGATTTAATGGCTTTACCAGTAAAACTCTTCTGCATGAAGCCTTGGTTGAGGCCAGTCACTTATACCCAACTAAACTTCTTACTATAGCTGAGATTGTCTTTACACTAAGCGGTAGCTTTACTGTAGCCTATCTTCTCAAGATATTTATACCTGTTTTCGTTGAGAGTAGTGACAATAATTTTGACGAAGTTAGATATAAGCCCAGCAAAGCTACTATTTTCCCTTTAAGTGTTTTAAGTTTTCTAATAATCCTTATCGGTGTTAAACCTAATATTATAATGAATGTATTGAGCAAAGCACTGAAAACCTTCTCCAACACCCATTATTTACAAGTCGATATATATAACAAAGTAGCTGTAACGAACTCCCTGATCACTATATTTTGGGGGTGTGTGATATATGTTTTCTTTGTTAGAAAGTTTTTAAGAAAAGGTGAAGGTAAAAATTGGTACTATGTTAATCCGGCAATAAATTGGTTTAATATAGAAACCCATGTATATGTACCAATTGTAAAAGTTATCTACTATCTGGGCTCCATGTTGTTTAAGTTCATTGACGGATTTTTGGTTGGAATGGCTTATTATATGGGAAGGGCCTTTGAGTTTATGGTAGACCGTGAATTCAAATCCATTGAAAGAATGATTATTTCTTTTAAAGATCTCTTTTCAAAGTCAACAAAAGAAACTGAGGTAATTGAGATAGAAAACAATAGTGTTAGAAATCCAATCGATAATGTACAAAATTGGATTAATGAAAGAAATAAAAGTGATGAAACACTTCTTAGTATCAAAACAATTATTAGTAGTATTCATGGAAAAGCCAACAGTGTAACCTATTCGATCTTCCTATTTGTTTTTGTATTAGTTATTTCTCTATTGATTTTGATATTTTAGAAACGCATTCAATAGCAGAGACATGGTTTTACAATTGAAGAAAAAGCCTCTACATTATTGGTGCAGAGGCTTTTTAATGATTCGATCTACTAAATCCCATTATTTTTCACTCTTTTAATTAGATCTTCTACTTTTTCTTTAATGATATCACTGGTCTTCTTATAATCCTCTATTGGTCCACCTGACGGGTCTGTTAAACCCCAATCCTCACTATGACTACATGGGACAAATGGACAGACTACATTACATCCCATGGTAATAAGGAAATCTACTTCTTCAGGGATATCCGTTAATAATTTAGGATGATGGTTACTCATATCCACTCCTGCTTCCTCCATTACCTCAACTGCCAAGGGCTTCACTTCAGGATAATCTTCTGTGCCTGCTGAGTATACTTCTAATACATCACTACCCAGTTTTTTTGCCCAACCCTCAGCCATTTGAGAGCGACACGAATTATGAACGCATACAAAAGCAACTTTCTTTTTCATTTGTTATTCACCTCCTACTTTGCAAACCAGCCTCTTGTATTGTTTGCTATCTTAACCAATGTAAGCATTACCGGAACTTCAACTAAAACTCCAACAACTGTTGCTAATGTTGCTCCTGATTGTAATCCAAACAATGAAATAGCCACTGCTACCGCAAGTTCGAAGAAGTTTGATGCTCCAATCATACCAGCTGGAGCAGCTATATCATGGGGTAATTTCCATGCCTTTGCCCATAGATATGCAATGAAGAATATCAAGAATGTTTGAAGGATTAATGGTACCGCTATGAGCAGTATATTCATTGGATTATCTACGATTATTTGCCCTTGGAATGAAAATATGATTACTAATGTTAATAAAAGTCCCATTATTGTAACATTACCGAATTTTGGAATAAAAGTATTCTCAAAGTATTCTAAGCCTTTGTTTTTAGTGATTACTGCTCTTGATATCCAACCCGCTGTTAAGGGTATAACTACAAACAACACAACAGATAAAAATAAGGTTGACCAAGGTATCGCTATGTCACTCAGACCTAGTAAAAATGCAACGATAGGAACAAATGCTAATAAAATGATAATATCATTCGTTGCTACTTGAACCAGTGTGTATGCTGGATTACCTTTTGTTAAATGACTCCAAACAAATACCATTGCAGTACAAGGTGCTACTCCTAGGAGTACTGCTCCTGCAAGGTATTCCTTTGCAAGATCATTAGGAATGAGGTTCTTAAATACTACATAGAAGAAAAACATTGCTATAGCATACATTGTAAATGGCTTAATTAACCAATTTGTAACCCATGTAACGATAAGTCCCTTAGGATTTTCACCAACCTTTTTTATACTATTAAAATCGATATTTAACATCATTGGATAAATCATGAACCATATAAGAATTGCGACTGGTATAGAAACACTCGCATATTCAAATTTACTTAAAAGCGTGGGTATTCCAGGAAGATAAACACCTATTAATACGCCGACAATCATACATAAAGCTACCCATAGTGTTAAGTACTTTTCAAAAAAACCAATTCCTGGTTGCTGCTTTTCTTTTTTCACAGTCATTTCACCCTTCATATAAATGATTTTATTCTACTAAGAGCTACCATCCGTAGGGACGCCATATATGACGTCCCTGGTGGATCAAGTTGACACGATCTATCGTGTCCCTATTATTGTAAGAGCTTACTCAGATTCTCACCCTTTAGTTCTTCTGGTATCCACTCAATCACTGCAAAATTCCCTTTAGATATTTCATTTACTTTGTTAATCCATTGAACTTCATTGCTAGCCTTTACTTTTAGGATGGTATTGGTGGTATTCGCTGCATAAAAGCTCGAATTTATAACCCACCATTTACTGTGGATCCCAGCTCTATTTAAATCGTTTTGTAATCTCAAAGCTTCATGTACTGGAGTAGTTTCAGCAAGTGTAACGATTATGACCTCAGTTTCTTTTTCATTTCTTAATTTAGGTAGTAGCTTCTTAACAGATTCTGGAATATCTCCATGGGATCGCTCTATTTCCCTATGATAGCTTTGAGTCGAATCTAGAAGTAATAGGGTGTGACCTGTTGGTGCTGTATCAATGACTACAACCTCATTTTCTGACCTTTCAACGATTTGGGCGAAGGCTCTAAACACTGCAATTTCCTGAGTACAAGGAGATCTTAAATCTTCCTCGATATAGGCAATATCATCCTCGCTCATATTTTCTCCAGCTTTACTCAGCACTTCTTCCCTATACTTTTCCAGTTCTTTTTTTTCATCAATATTACTTAGGGTAATACCATAGCTTTCATCGACTACAAACTTCAAATGAGCTGCTGGGTCAGTCGTGGTCAAATGCACCTTCTTTCCCTTTTTAGCCAATTCCAGTGCAATTGCAGCGGCTATTGTCGTTTTACCTACACCACCCTTACCCATTGTAAAGATGACCTTTTTGTCGCTGTTATATAAGTCTTCTATGATCGTATTTAACGTAGGGATCTTATCGGTATTTAGTGTCTCATTATTAAATGTAATACTATCACTCTTTAAAAAGGCTCTTACCTTTTCTAACCCAGTTATATTGTAAGGTCTTAGTGGAATTCCAAAACTTTTAATAGTCTTAAGCCCTTCTGGTATCGTGTCTAATGCCTTTTGTTGTTTGGTATAAATAGCAGTAGAAAGGTTATCATCGTATTCTTTAAGTATTCCATTAATTACTAATAGTTGATTATTTACACCTATATCCTGCAACTCCTTAGAAGCTCTTTCAGCCTCCTTCAAAGAGGATACTTCAGGACGAGATACAAGTATAAGGGTAGTTTTTTCTTTATCTGCTAAATTTTCTACTGCATTTTTATAAATTTCTTTTTTATTCTCTAGTCCTGACAGCTGCCCTAAGCATGATGCACCATGGGTGTTTTCACTAATAAAATTAGTCCATGCTGAAGGGAGCTGTAGCATTCTCAAGGTATGACCCGTAGGCGCCGTATCAAATAGTATATAATCATATTCCGCTGCGGCTTTTTCATCGGTTATAAAGCCAGAGAATTCATTAAAAGCTGCTATTTCAACGGTACAGGAACCAGACAGCTGTTCTTCCATGTTTTTTAGTACAACTTCTGGCAACTTTCCTCTATAGGGTGCTATCACGCTTTCTTTATACTCTGCGGCTGCTTCCTCTGGATCAAAGTTTGCCACTACTAAATTTGGAACTTCTTTTATAGCAACACCCTTATTATTTAGTTCTGTATGAAATACATCTTGAAGATTTGAAGCTGGATCGGTGCTAATAAGCATAATTTTCTTACCCTCATCCGCTAAAGTGACGGCAATAGCACAAGCTGTTGAAGTTTTTCCAACTCCACCTTTTCCTGTAAAAAATAGGTATTTGGTTAAGTTTATATCTTTCAAATTAAAGTCTCTTAACATCTGTGCACCTCGTTTCTATTTTAGCAGCATCCATCTCCACAATCACAGTCTTTTTTAGGCATTTGCTTAATAGTCAATTTTAGATAATCTGTTGGTATATCTAAAAGACCACAAAATTCCTCATCTGTGGGATAGGCTTTAGTTTTCACAACGACACCATCTAACAATGTAACCGGAAGTACTTCTACGCCCTCTTTATTAAGCATTTCATTTATCAATTTGTTATCAACAAATACTTGAGGATTACTCGTAAGATTATGTCTCTCAACGATTACGCCATTTCTCTCCAGCCTATTTATGACTCTAGATACCCTTAATAAATCTGGATCTACGGATGGACCACATACTCCCGTAGGACAACACATAGCCGGATCAAAAATGATCATTTTCTTCATTCAAAATCACTCCTATTTCTTATTTGCATTCACATTTATCTTTATCTTTACAAATACAATCTTCAGTATCCGTTATAAGATTCATCAGAAATAAAATAACATTGTTACATCTCTTTATATTTAGTGAGTAATAACTCCACAATCCTTCTTTTCTAGAATTAACTATGTCACATTCCATTAAAACCTTCATGTGATGTGATAATGTAGGCTGAGAAAAGTCAAAATGCTCTAATATATCGCATGCACATCTTTCCCCACAAGATAATATATCGACTATCTGTAGTCTATTTGGATCCGACAATGCTTTTATTAGTTTCGCGTTTTCTTCATAGTTAAGTTTCATTTATCCACCCCTTAAATATATTATCGTCTATATATAGTATTATATATACTTGCTTATCGTTTGTCAATTCACACTATCACTTTTTTATTATATATACTTATCTATATATTACCTTTATGGACATGAATATATATTCTCATTTTCAACAGGTTTTTTATTTTTATTATTCATTTCATAAAAATAATCCAGTCAAGATGATTCACCTTGACTGGATTATTTTACCCAAGAAATACACTTTTACTTTTTATTATTTAAACCATCAAAGAAGATTTCCAGATTATCCGGTACCACATATAGTTCTCTTTTAGCTTCAGTTTTTCTACTTCCGTAAACCTCTTTAAGAATAGCATTAACAAACATCGCCTTAGGTGGTTCTGTATATTCAATACCATCATAGGTCCAAACTCTACAATCAACATTATCCCCACATAGGTCACCACATTCCTTGCAGGAGGATTCTTTTACTTCCAATTCAATATCATTTCCATTGATTCTAATCGTCGGTGAACTTAGAAACTTATGTTGCATAGCCAGTTCTTTTGTCATAATATTAACCTTATTTGCGACAATCTCAAATCCTGCAGCCTTTAATACCCCAGACACCTCTTCAATCGCTTCATCAAGGTTGTTTTCAGTACCTTGGCACCTTTCACAAACACTTAAATCTAGATAGAGAAAATCAATGTAGAGTTGCTTTTTCTCCTGTTCCGATCCACAGCAACCACTACCACAAGAACAACATCCCGAGGAATCATTACTCATCATATATTCACCTCACACTTTCAAGGATTTTAACGATTTCCTTTGCTTTTAAGACCTTCCCATAAGAAACAACCTTTTCATCAATCACTAATGCTGGAGTCGACATTACTCCATAGGCCATTATTTCCTTAAAATCTTCAACCTTTAAAACTTCTGCCTCCATATCTGCTTCCCTTAATGCAGCTTCGGTATTTTCTTTTAAATTAATACAATTTTTACATCCAGAACCTAAAATCTTGATAATCATTTTCAACCACTCCTTTTTTAAAATTTAGTTAACTACATCATAAGATAGCTAAAAGCATTAAAAATGTAACCTATTATGATAATACCTAGGGTAACGATACCTACAAAAATACCTAAAAGCTTTTTCTTAACAACTTTGTTTAACATAATCATAGACGGAAGGGAAAGTGCCGTTACACCCATCATAAATGCCAGTGCCGTACCCAGTCCCACACCTTTTAGAACCAATGCTTCAGCAATGGGCAATGTTCCAAACACATCAGCATACATAGGGATCCCTGCAAAAGTTGCTAATAGAACGGAGTACCATTTATCCTGACCTAATACAGCTGCAATAATATATTCCGGAATCCAATTATGGATTGCTGCACCTATTCCAACCCCTATAAGGATGTACATCCACACTTTTTTTATAATGTTTAAAACTTGATCCTTTGCAAAATCTATTCTATCACGGACAGTTAATTCTTCTTGTTCAGTTTCAAGCATTTTATTACTAAAAACGAAGGGCTCTACATACTCCTCAAGCCTTAGTTTGCTAATAATCGTTCCACCCATCACTGCAAGTATGATACCTACAACGACATAGGCCATTGCAATCTTCCAATTAAATATACTGGCCAGTAAAATTACGGATGCCAAGTCTACTAGAGGAGAAGATATTAAAAATGAAAAAGTAACACCTATTGGCAACCCAGCACTGGTAAAGCCTATAAACAATGGAATCGATGAGCAGGAACAAAAGGGTGTAACCGTTCCAAGTAATGCAGCTAAAATATTCGCAGAAATCCCTTCAAACCGACCTAGAATTTTTTTGGTTCTTTCCGGGGGAAAGAAGCTTTGAATATAGGAAATCATGAATATTAAAACTGAGAGTAATATGAATATTTTAACAACATCATAGATGAAGAAATGAATACTCCCACCAACCTTACCCTCTATATCTAATCCGAAAACTTTTTCAACAACCCATGTGACAAGTTTATAAAGCCATTCCATTTTAAGCAATTGGTTATTTAACCATTCTAATACAATCAAAAGATCATCTCCTTAAATAACTATAACTTCATTTATAACATATTTAAACTCTTCCACCAATTTCATCAAAAAGATTTTTTAATGAATCTAAATAATTTTTGTTGATGGAATACTTCATCCATACTCCGTCACGCCTTCCATCAACAAGACCACTCTCACATAGGATTTTCATATGGTAAGAAAGGGTAGGTTGAGTGATTTTGAATTCCTCTAGTATATTGCAAGCACAAAGTTCACCTTGAGAAAGCATATCAAATATTTGTATCCTTGTTTCATCAGCTAAGGCTTTCATAAACACTGCATATTCTCCATAATTTTTGCTCAATTTTATCACTCCCACTGGATTCTGTTTGATACATAGATAATTATCTATGTCTAGTATATTCCAAGACATAGATAATTGTCAATGTGCATAGCGAAGAAAATGAAAAAACCCTCATTTTATTGAGGGCATAGAAAAGCATATATTAGTTTATTTCTACTCGCTCTCCAGTTACCATGTAGATAACCCTCTCTCCTATATTTGTTGCATGGTCTGCAATTCGTTCTAAATAACGTCCTATAAATAACAGATGTGTAGCTTGTTTTGTTATACTTGGATCTTCGATCATCATTTCAATTAATTCTTTATAAATTTCATCATAAATCTCATCCACGGCTTCATCATCATGGGCCACCTCTTCTGCCAAATGGATGTCTGCCTTCATAAAGGCATCCAAGCTTTTATTCACCATATTTTCAGATAGTTTAGACATCCTTGGTATATCGATGAGCGGTTTAATAAGAGGTTCGTTGCCAATCTTCAATGCAACCTTTGCAATATTTACCGCATGATCTCCCATCCGTTCTAAATCCGTAATAATCTTCATGATTGTTCCTATTACTCTCAGATCCCTAGCAATTGGCTGCTGAAGCGCCAATAGCCTCATACATTCATTTTCTAATTCCAGTTCTAGTTCATCGATTTCATCATCCATCCTATAGACTTCTTTAGCCATGTCTAAATCCTGTTTAACCAATGCTTGTACAGAAACCTCGATAATATCTTGTACCATTGCTCCCATCTTTAATAGTTTTACATTTAACTCTCTTAATTGGTTTTCAAAACGTCCCCTCATTGAATCTTCCTCCTCTCTTATCCAAAACGACCAGTAATATAATCTTCAGTTCTCTTATCCCTTGGATTTGTAAAGATTTCTTGAGTATTTCCTGTTTCCATTAACTCCCCCATCAAAAAGAATCCTGTTTTATCTGAAATTCTAGCAGCCTGTTGCATAGAATGGGTAACTATAATTATTGTATAATTTTTCTTTAATTCTTCAAAAAGTTCTTCTATTTTTTGGGTTGCAATAGGATCTAAAGCAGAGGTGGGCTCATCCATCAGTAGAACTTCGGGCTGCATAGCCAGGCATCTGGCTATACATAATCGTTGTTGCTGCCCTCCCGATAATGCAAAAGCTGATTTGTGCAATTTATCCTTCACTTCATTCCATAAAGCTGCACCTTTTAAACTCTTTTCAACTATTCCATCTAACTGATATTTACCTTTTATTCCATGTCTCTTGGGGCCATAGACTACATTTTCATAAATTGATTTTGGAAAAGGGTTTGGCTTTTGAAATACCATGCCCACACGCTTTCTTAGTTCAACTTCATCTATCTCATTTTGAATAATATTCTTACCATCTAATAGTATTTTTCCTTCTACTTTTGTTCCTTCAATTAAATCATTCATACGATTTAGCGTTCTCAAAAATGTTGACTTGCCGCATCCTGAAGGACCAATTAAGGCAGTAATCTTTTTTTCATCTATTTCAATATTTATGTTATCCAAGGCCTTAAATTCACCATAGTAAAAATTAAGCGCTTCAACTTCAATTTTTGTATTCATTTTTAATCCTCCATCTAGAATTTAATCAATCCTACTCTGATATTTATTCCTCAAAAAGATTGCTATTGCATTTGCAGAAAGCAATAAGGCCATTAGAACAATTATTCCTGCTGAAGCTATTTGTTGAAACTCTGCTTGTGGTCTAGAAGTCCAACTGTAAATCTGAACAGGCAATACAGTAAATGAGCTTAATATCCCTTCAGGTAAGAAGTTAATATACCCTGCAGCACCAACAATAATCAAGGGTGCAGCTTCACCCATTCCCCTAGATATTGCTAATATTGAGCCAGTTAAAATTCCTGAAATAGAGTAAGGTAGTACAACTCCAGTTATCGTTTGCCACTTTGTTACTCCTAAGGCATATGAACCTTGTCTTAAGGAATCTGGAACACTTTTAATTGCTTCCTGTGCTGCCACGATTATTACAGGAAGTATCAACAATGTTAAAGTCAACGCTCCCGACAAAATACTTCTTTCTAATTTCAAAAATCTTACAAATACTGCTAAACCCAACATTCCATAAATGATTGATGGTACTCCTGCAAGATTTGATATATTAAGCTGTAATAATTTACTAAACCACGACCTTTTATTTGAGTATTCCTCAAGATAAATAGCTGTTCCAACCCCGAGGGGAAAGGAGAACAACGCGGTAAGACCTACTACCCAAATACTTCCTATAAGAGCTGAGTTAATTCCTGCCTTTTGAGGAAATCTTGAAGGCATATTTAGAAGAAAATCTATAGATAGCCACTTTAAGCCAGTGTTTATAACTTGATATAATAATAAGCCTAGTACAACAATTCCAAAACCTGTTGCTGCAAAAATTATTGTGTGAAATAGCTTATCTTTTATTTTACGATTTCTAATATTGCTGGAAGTTATAGCACTCATTGGTATTCCTCCCGATATTTATTCACTATGGCTTTTGCAATAATATTCATGGTAAAAGTGATTATGAATAATAGTAAACCAACTGCGAAAACTGTCTTATATTCAACAGTTCCATGCTGTATATCTCCCATTGTTATATTAACCATAAATCCAGTCATTGTTTGTATACTATTTAATGGATTTAAAGTTAGTATGGGACTTTGCCCAGCGGCTATTGCTACGATCATTGTCTCTCCAATTGCTCGAGATATTGCTAACACGAATGCTGAAATAATGCTCGATAACGCAGCTGGAACAATTATTTTGGTTGCTACCTCAAACCTAGTAGAACCTAGGGCATATGCCCCTTGTCTAATAGAATCTGGTATTGCCATCATAGCATCTTCACTTAAGGAAGCGACCATTGGAATAATCATAATACCCACTGCAATACTGGCACTAGCGGCATTAAAAATCCTTGTTTCTGGTAAAAATGTCTGTAACATAGGTGTAATAAATGTTAAAGCGAAAAACCCATATACGATCGAAGGTATTCCTGCCAATATTTCCAGTACTGGTTTGACTACTTTGCGTACTTTCTTAGGAGCATACTCACTCAGATATATAGCACTTCCCAAACCAAGGGGTAAAGCTATTATACTAGACCCAATTGCGATCATCATTGTCCCAATGAGTAATGGTAGCACTCCAAAATTTCTAGGTTGTAATGTAGGAGTCCATACTGTACCCGTTAGAAATTCAAATACTGGGATTTCCCTAAAAAACTGAATCGCCTCTCCAAACAGTGTAAAAACTATGGCTATTGTCGTTACTATTGATATAGAAGCAAATATAAATAGAGTCTTTTCGATTACAAATTCTCCTAAACGAAATCTTTGACTCCTCTTCTTTTGATTTCTCATCATTACCTCCCTGTCTACGATCAGAAATAATTCATTTATCCACCTTAATTTGTAATTTAATTACATACTGATTATAGCAAGAATAGAATAATGCATTGATAAATCCATGTTATATTTATGTTAAATCTTTGTTAAGTTTCTTGTTAAATAGTACAATGCTTTGTTTTAGGCTGTAAGAGACTTTGCTAAGTTCATCAGCTTGAACCTTTATGATTTCAACCATAGCAAATTGTTGTTGCGATTCAGCATTACTATCGACTGTTGACGAAACCGTTTTGTCTGCAATTTTAGATATCTCACTAACTGCTTTAACTATATTTTCTTTCCTATTATTCATAAGTTCTAGAGAACCAACAATATTTTCTATGCTAAAGGACATGATCTTTGTTGCATTAAGTATTTCATCAAACACAATCTGAGTGTCATAAACTGTTGCGTCTTGCTGTTGAGCAAGCATCTCATTTTGATTGACTACTTTCTCAACGTTTTTTATCTTATCATTAATGCTTTTTATTATACTTTGAATATTTCTAGTCTCTTTTGATGAGCTGTCAGCAAGGTTTCTAACTTCTTCAGCTACAACCGAAAATCCTCTGCCGCCTTTACCTGCTCTAGCTGCTTCAATAGCAGCATTCAAAGCTAACAAATGTGTTTGTTTTGCTATATTTGTTATGGTATTTACAATACTCGATATTCTTATAATCTCACTACTTAAATCTTGTACAACATTGTGTATGTTTTTTGATAAGTAGTAGCTTTCTTTTGATTTTCCACTTAGAATTTGAACCTGTTCATTCCCTTTTCTTACAAGGCTTTGTGTTTCAGAAGCATTTTGTGTTATGGAATTTATGTCATCATTGACTGATCCAATTGCATTTTCTAATTCGGTCATCTTCATTTTACCCATTTTTACACTTGATGCTTGTTCTTCTGCCCCATTAGAAATATCTCTTATTAGTCCTGTTATATGTTCTGTGTAATCATATGCTTGTTTAGAAATTTCTTTTAATTTATCTGATGCCTCATAAACATCATTGGATCTAAGCTCTATTTTGCCAATTAGTCCATATAAATTAAATACCATACTATTAAAGCTGTCGTTTAGTATTCCTATTTCACTACTGGTATGAAAATTAGCTCTAACCGTTAAATCTCCTTCTGAAACTAACTTCATCAAATCTGCAAGCTTTTTAGCGGGATTCGTTATACTTAAGGAATATTTTAATGATACGATCATTGTTATAATTATAAGACCCAATACCATACCTGCGATGATATATCTAATGATTACAATACTTTTTTCATACTCACTTTTATCCATAGTAGTCACTGCAATCCAATCTGCATATTCGATTCTTTCATATGCAGCTACTTTATAACCATCTTCATCCTTATAATCACCAAACCCGCTTATCATTAATTGTCCTTCAGCAAGTTTTTGTACTTGCTCTTTTATAAGCGAGTTGTCAATCTGGCTAATAAGCTTTTGGGAATTTTCGTGATGAATAATACTGCCTTTATTGTTCACTATGTATGCAAATCCTGTATTGCCAGGGTTTATATTCGTGATTGGCTTTGTGAACTCCTCTAGGTCAAACATAATCACCATAACACCCAATTGTTTAGCTAGACTATCTACTGATTTTGCCACAGGAATTAGAAGTTTTCCAGTTGCCTCAGATTGAACAGGGTCTCCAACTACAAATTTTTCCCCTCCAACTATATTTTTGAAATATGAGGTTTCATGAATAACCAAACTTTTATATTTATTTCGATATTGAGATCCATCTGCAATAACATTTCCTTTTTTATCAGTTAAAAAAATTGTTTCATATAGTCCTTCAGAACTCTTCACTGCATTTTTTAATGACATCACTATAACATTTAGTTTGATAACATCATTTAAAACTCCATCATTGTCGATATCCTCCAATAGTACCATCAGATCTGATTGGGAAGCTAATCCTTTTAACATATTATCTGCGCTCTTTATTGTTGTATCAATGCTACCTTTAACTCCTTGAGTATATGATGCCAGCATTTTCTGTTGAGCTGAACTAACTTCAGAATGAACAATCTTATATGTAACACTTCCCACAATTAGCACGGGTATTATTGAAATCATAATGAAAACAAGCATGAACTGTTTCTTCAAGGACATGTTTGTCTTTACAAAAGATATTTTTCTAATTTTATTTAAACACTTCTTTTTATCGCTCGTTAATAATTTTTTATCTAAATGCATCTGCTTAGCAATACGTACATAAAAGCGACAAAATTTATTTTTGATTTTCCGAACTACATTCATGACTTACATCCTCCACATTTAGCTGATTTTCACTAAGCGTATGAAATTGAAAGCACCTCCAAATCATAATGAAGGTGCTTTCCAAATTTGGTTATTTTATTTAATTTTATTTAATCCATTTGTATATCCTTCGTCTGGCAAAGCCACGTAACCTACTTGTGGCACAATTTCCTTTGCATTCGTTAAATAGAAGTTAACAAATTCTTTTACTTCAGGTCTCTTAAGAGATTCTGTACTAACATATATGAAGATTGGTCTTGATAATGGTGCATAACTACCATCTTTTATTGTATCGAAGGTTGGCTCTACAGGACCGTTACCATTATCTATTTTAACTGCCTTTAACTGTTCTTTATTTTCAACATAGTATGCATATCCAAAGAAACCTATTGCATTTTTATCACCGGCAATCCCTTGAACCAATACATTATCGTCTTCACTTGCTGTAAAATCAGGTCTTATAGCACCACTTTTGCCATTAATTTCTTCTGTGAAGTAATCAAAGGTACCTGAATCTGTTCCTGGAGCATAAAGTTTAATTTCTTCAGCTGGAAATTCTGGTCGTACATCCTTCCAAGTTTTTACTGTGCTATCAGGAGCCCAAATCTTTTTAAGTTCCTCTACAGTCAAGCTGTCTACCCAAGTATTGGCTGGATTTACGAGTACTGTTAATCCATCATAAGCAACTGTAAGGTCAATGTATTCAACACCATTAGCTTTTGCAGCTTCAGCTTCAGCATCTTTAATTGGTCTTGATGCATCACTAATATCGGTTTCTTTTGCAGCAAACTTCTTAAATCCACCACCCGTTCCAGAGATTCCTACTGGAATTTTTACCTCTGGTGCCACGGCTTTAAACTCTTCTGCCATTGCTTCTGTAATTGGAGCTACCGTTGAAGATCCGTCAATTTTAATCTCACCTGTCAGATTGGTTTCTTCCTGTTCTGCTTCAATTTGAGGTTGATTATTATTAGACCCACACCCTGCCAGTAAAGCAACCACTAATACAAGAATGAATGTTACCTGAATAATTTTTTTCTTTTTAATGAATTTCATTTGTGATATTCCCCTCTCAATAAATGATTTTAATTTCCATAACTGTTTTCTAAACTCATGATAACATCTAGCTATAATTTGTTTGTTATGGTATTGTTTACTTCTTGTTAAGATCATGTTAAGTCATTTAAACACAATAAAAAAAATCTAAACCAAAAATAAATTTTGGCTTAGATTTTTTTTATTGTATTTAAGAAGAATTATCTTACAAGCAGTTCTTTTTCTATACGTTCTCTGGTTTCTACAGCTAACTTGTTCATTTTTTCTGGATACCCAAATAGGGATGTTGTAATAATTGGATCTCCACCAACTTTAAATTTACGATTGAGAAAATCTGTTTCACGAAGTGTTTCAAATATACCGTCGATATCTACTTCACCTTCACCGATACCTAAATGCTGATGAATTGTTGCATTAATCCCTGGTGGGTTAACAATATAACGGCAGTCTGTTGTATGATTCATGGTATCACATATTAATACATGGGATAAATCATCCCCTGCATATTTTAACATTCTTCGAACATCACCTTTTCCTTGATCATAGAAGAAAGTATGGGCAGCACAATAAAGATATTTTAAATTGTCGCTACGGAAAGATTTAACCATATCCACAGTTTCATCGTTAAGCTCACTAAAATCATAGGGATGGGACTGTAATTCTACACGTATTCCTTCACGTTCAATAATTGGCAAAAGCTCTTCCATAGATTTGAACCACATACCATTGCATATTTCAGATTGTAGAGGGTCTCCTGCAAGCTCAGTGTTGATAACCTGCACACCCATATCAATAGCAATTTCGATCATGCGTTTCCAGTTTTTTACTGCATGCTGTCTTTGTTCCTCCGTAGGGCCTGACCATCTGTACACAACAATAAATGAAGAAATCTCTAAGCCAGTATCTTTTAAGGCATCTTGGTATTCTTTTTGGCACTCTCTACTAAATAGAGGATGCTTATAAAAAGGATTGATTCTTGGATGTGGAGATTGCTCAATGTACTTATATCCCCAATCTGCTACTTTGTATACCATATCTTTAATACTCATCTGCTTTGCTATAACGTCAACATCAAATGCAATTTTCATTTCTCAAACCTCCTCGTATACAATTATTTATTGTAAAGTGCTGGACGCTCTCCCATTGAAATAGGCACTATTCCACCTTGTTGAGCTTTGACACAGGCATCTGCAGCTACTGCGGCAGCATAACCATCCCATGCTGAAGGTCCATTCATTTCGCCCTTTAATGTATCATTCATCCACTCTTGAAGCTCAACGTCATAGGAATCAATAAAACGCTTCTTCCAATCTGTAAGAATTTCGGTCGATAGTTTTGCTCCACTACGCATAATCACGCTTAATGGTTCAGGTAACTTAGCAATACCTGTTTCTCCAACGATTTCACATTGGATATCATAGCCATATTTAGCATTTACAAATATTTCAACGTCAATTCTAATCCCGGTTGCCGTTTCTAATAATACAATTTGAGGATCTGATAAATAACTCAAAGCATTTTTTGTTTTTTTAGGCATAAGTACTTGAGCCGAAACGTAATCATCATTTGTCAACCAACGTAAAACATCAATTTCATGAATCGCAGTATCTGTAATTGCCATATCTGTCATATAGCTTTCTCCTACCTCTGGATTACGATGGGCACAATGTATGATTAGTGGTTCGCCGATCTTGTTCGTATCAACAGCTTCTTTCAAAGCACGATAGCCTCTGTCATAACGACGCATAAAACCAACTTGAACCAGCTTCTTACCATGGACAACTTCAGCTTTTACAATATTCATACACCCTTCAGCAGTGGTTGCTAATGGTTTCTCACAGAAAACCGACTTCCCTGCAGCAATAGATGCTAAAACAAACTCCTCATGGGTAGGTCCCCATGAGGTAACGATGACTGCATCGACATTGTCCGCTTTAATGAGTTCATGACCGTTTTCATAAACCTTGGCATCTAGGTTTTGATTTTTAACCGTTGCTTTTGCTTGTTCAGCATTAACATCTGTTACTGCCACAATCTTTCCGCCCGTTAAAGTATTCGTAATTCTACGAATATGATCCTGTCCTATCGCTCCAGTTCCGATAACTCCAATTCTTAATGTCATAATATTTCATTCCTCCTATATATTTATTTATATTTTAATTTCATTTAACTCCTATCCAATACATTACATTTGTTACATCAAATATAGAGTATTATTGTACTATTTTCACCTACGTGCCCGTGCACGTTCATAATATTATAATAATATATTTTTAAAAATATTGCAATAATTATATTTCTTAAAAAATGCTAAAAAACCTTGCTTTAGTATTAAACTAAGGCAAGGTTTTTTGTAATTTACTTAAATTCTGCAGCCAATTGTTCAAAGGCTGGAATAGATCTTTCGATCATATCGAATTGAACACAGTAGGAAAGTCTCACATATCCAGGACATCCAAATCCAGTACCCGGTACAAGTAATAAATTATATTTTAAAGCCCTCTTCACAAATTCCACATCATCCTCCATGAGAGCTTTTGGGAAAAGATAGAAGGCTCCCTGGGGCTTAACACATTCAAATCCAACCCTTGTGAGGTTATCATACAAATAGTCTCTTCTCTTTTTGTATTCTTCCACATTCACCTTTGCATCCAATGAATCCCCAACAACCTTTTGAATCAACCCTGGTGCGTTTACAAAGCCTAAAGTACGATTACAGTAGCTTAGGGCGTTCATTAGTACATCGACATTTTCAATCTTACTACTTGCTGCTATGTACCCTATCCTATCTCCAGCAAGGCCTAGAGATTTACTAAATGAGCTTACTATAATACCTTTGGTGAAAATCCTAAGAATGCTTGGAACTTCTGCATTGTCATATACGATTTCACTATAGGGTTGGTCAGAAATAATAAAGATACTTGTGTTATATTCTTTTTCTTTCTTTTCAAATATTTCCTTGATGGCTTTTAAAGTTTCTTCCCTATAAATAACACCCGTCGGGTTATTGGGGTTATTGATAATTACGGCCTTCGTTTTCGGTGTAATAGCCTTTTCTAATGCATCTAAATCGGGTTCAAATGTTGAAAGGTCTGGAGGTACAACAACGATTTTCCCTCCGTGATTATCTGCATAGGAGCCATATTCCACAAAATATGGAGCAAATACAATAACCTCTTCCCCAGGGTTAAGAATAGATTTAAATACCACATTTAATCCCCCTGCGGCACCAACTGTCATAACCACATTTTGATTTGTTAGTTCAACACCACTTGAAGCCTGTAGAGATTTTGCTATTTTCTCCCTTACCTCTGGATAGCCAGCATTGTTCATATATCTATGTAATCCCTTTTCATCACTTAATACATACTTTTTCAAAGATTCAATTACCTTAGTAGGCGGCTCTGCATAAGGATTTCCTATGCTAAAATCATAAACATTCTCTGACCCATATCTTTGAGCAAGTTTCGCCCCTTCCTCAAACATTGCTCTTATCCAAGAAGATTTTGATAGATTGCTTACTATTTTTTCTGATAACATCATATTCCCTCCTAATCTTTAGTGGCTTTTTAATACTTACTATTATTGTAATATAAATACTCTTTTATTACTAATATTTGTTTTTAAGTATAGTTCTATCTTTAGACTATTTTGTTCATTGGGATTATTCCATAGATAGAACTCTCGTACCTTCTTTCCTTCTGTTATTATTCTTAAATTATAGTCCTTTCCCATTTTTTCGTTCTGTAATAAAATCCAAAATGAATACCTGAAAAAACATAAAAACAGCAGATTGCAATAACATCTCTGCTGTTTTTATTAGGTTATCATTTATCCAAGGTATGTTGTTTGTCATCACTATCCTCCGACGGTTTAACCTCTGGAGTTTCGATTATTATTGGTATTTCCATCTGTTCTTTGATTTTCGCTAATTCATTTTCTAGTTGTTCAATATTCTTGACATTCTCCTTAATTTTTCGTTGTAGTTTGAATTGTTTAACAGCACCAAGAAGCATAGCAATAATTGCACCTGTAGTAGCCGATATGAGTATAACCAGTGCCTGTGAAACTGGAATTGCAGCAAATAAAAAATTTATTGTTACAATGCCAGAATTTAAAATAGCAAATAAAGCCACTAAAATGGCAAAAAGCAAAGAGAAAACAAATCTCAATTCCATAGATTGTACCACCTTCCGTATAACATCATTATTAGCACTCGTTTCATATAGGAAAGCTATATGAGGATACCCAACATCTAATTTTATATTTTGTTATATTTTACCACTACAACTATTTTATTTCAAGTAGTTAACAGTTCTATACATTCATCAAGAGCCATATTTTCAAGTGAAATACCTAAAAATATGGCTCTGTAAAACTATGTAGAGCAGAAATAATTATAGTAGCTTTTTTACTTCTTCTATGGCTTTGTCATAGTTCGGATGCTCTGTCACTTCTCTTACATACTCCACATACTTTACTACATTATTCTTATCTAGAATAACGATTCCTCTACTAAGTAACCTTAACTCCTCTATAACAAATCCATAATTCATTCCGAAAGATAAATCCCTATGGTCGGATAAAGTAATTACTTTATCAATTTCCTTCGCACCACAAAATCTCTTCTGGGCAAAGGGTAAGTCTACACTTATGGTAAGAATAATTACATTGTTTAACTCTGATGCAGCTTCATTAAAACTAATGGTTTGAAATTCACATACACCCGTATCTAATGACGGAACTACGCTGATAATCTTCACCTGATCTCCTGCATCTTTTAGGTTAAATGGTTTCATGTCATTTTTAATAACTGTAAATTCCGGTGCATGATCCCCAACATGTATTTCTTTACCTATAAGAGTTACTGGATTTCCTGCCATGGTTGTAACATTTGCTCTTTTTTCTAGCATTTTTATTATCTCCTCTCTGCAATACAGATTTCATTATGCTTATACCCTTTTAAGCCTATATTAATCATTAGCATTCTGCATGTTGTATTAAAAAATTCCATGCATGTCCTTACATAATTCAATGACATCTCTTAACAGCCATCCCCCATTAGGATCCAGTGTTATTCTAGCATCTGGAAATCTTTTCTTTAATGCTTTTATTGCTTTGATTTCCTCAGAACCTTCTAAAACTCCACCTTTAAGCTTAAAATCCTTAAATCCATATAGCTCTATGGATGTTTCTGCTAATTTCACAATTGCTTCAGGAGTGAGCGCCTCCTCATGGCGTAGCGGTTTGTAGGCCCCGTCCTCCTGCATCTTTGTCACAGGTATTGGAGAAGTTCCTTGGGGAGAGAAAATTCGTCAAACCTTAGAGGATGCCAAGGTGTATATCATTGGACAATCCATTGGAAATTATAATCTCGTTACTTCGATATTAGCTAGTTTCTCATAGAACTTTACAATACTTGCATGATCTTCTACTCCACAACCATCAAGTTTAATGGCTTGCATCATTTCCATTAATTGAGCCGTTAATGGCAATGGCACTCCAACACCATGGGAAGTTTCTAGTGCATTATTTAAATCTTTTATGTGTAAATCAATTCTAAATCCTGGCTTGAAATTTCTATCCATAATCATTGGTGCTTTTGCATCCATAACTGTACTTCCTGCAAGCCCACCTCTTATTGCTTGATATACTAATTCTGGATCAACTCCCGCTTTTTTGGCAAGGACCAAGGCTTCTGAAACTGCTGCGATATTAATTGCAACAACTACCTGGTTGCAAAGCTTTGCAATATTTCCAGCACCGATTTCTCCAACATATACTACAGAGCCAGCCATAGCCTTCATAATATCGTAATGCTTATCAAACACCTCTTTTTTACCACCTACCATTACTGATAGTGTACCATCTATAGCCTTTGGTTCTCCACCACTAACTGGTGCATCTAATAATTCAATTCCCTTTACTTCTAAAGCAGTATATATTTCTCTACTGCTCAAAGGTGCAATAGAGCTCATATCTATAATAACTGACCCAGATTTAGCACCTTCTATAATTCCACCTTCTCCTAAAACTACTGCCTTAACATGGGGTGAATTTGGTAACATTGTAATAATTACATCACATTTTGTTGCTACATCCGCAGCTGATGTTCCAGCCTCCGCACCTAAAGCTGTTAACTCTTCTACTGCTGGCTTATTGATGTCTAATACAACTAATTTATGTCCAGCTTCAATCAAATTTTTTGCCATAGGTTTACCCATTATTCCAAGCCCTATAAATCCTAATTTCATTCTTTTCATCTCCTTTAATTTCTATTCTACTTACATAGTAAAACGATTAGATCATTTACATTTGTTCCTGTTGAGCCTGTCGTTATTAAATCTCCACTTGCATATAAAGCATTGTAAGAATCATTATTATCTAAATATACTTCTGGAAGTATTTTCGCAGATCTCATTCGATAAGATGATAAGCCATCCACGATTCCTCCTGCAGCGTCCGTAGGTCCGTCAGTACCATCTGAACCTAATGAAAATATCACCGTATCTTCAAGGCCTTCAATTCCCATGGCTGCAGATAAGGCTAATTCCTGGTTTCGTCCACCTTTTCCATTACCTATAATACGTACGATAGTTTCTCCCCCAGCAATGATTGCACATGGAGGTTGCAAAAATATATCCTCGTTATCCCTCTTGATTTCTCTCGCAATTGAAGACATAAACTTTCCTGCTTCTTTTGCTTCGCAGTCCAAAGTTGATGAGATTATCATAGGATTATAGCCCAGCTTTTTTGCACTCTTTGCCGCCGCATTACATAGGGCACTAACGCTCCCTGTTATAATGGTCTCACAATTATCAATTCTTTTAGGCGTTTCTATATTTAATACTTCTTTTAAATGATCCTCTATTTGCAATTTGTATTTTTCAATTATACTTAACGCTTCATCGGAAGTAGAGCTATCTGGATATGCTGGTCCAGATGCAATGGAATCTAATCGATCCCCTATTACATCAGATAGCACTATTGAATAGATCTTTGCTTTACCACACTGAACAGCAAATCTTCCACCCTTAACTGCCGAGAGATGTTTTCTTATGGCATTAATTTCTATAATATCGGCTCCACAGCCTAGGAGTTGATTAGTAATATCCATTATATCTTCTAGGGCTACTCCATCCATGGGCTTTTCAAATAGAGCAGATCCACCCCCCGATATCAAAAATATTACATTGTCCTTTTCTGACAAATCTTTAGTGTACTCTAATGCCTTTTCTGCACCCCTAGCGGAATTTTCATCTGGTATTGGATGTCCTGACTCTATTATTTCAAAACCTTCTATACCACCCAGCGAATGCTTATATTTTGTAACTACAAGGCCCTTAGAAACCTTATTGCCCAAGGTGTTTTTAGCTGCATTAGCCATATTCCACGCAGCTTTTCCAATAGCAATAACTACGATCTTTCCAACAAATTTCTTTTTGTCCAATGCCTTTATTACAGCAGCTTCTGGCAAAACGGCTTTTATAGATTCTTCAATAATCATTAATGCATCATCTCTAACTGTATCCATATGAACACCTACCTAATTTAAATGGTCATAATTATTTTATTAAATCTAAATCTATAAGAATTTTTTTAATTGCCTGAAGCCTCTCATCGCTACAATGATCAATTGGCTTTACCGGATGTCCTACCTTAATTCCCATTAGATTCAAACAATCATTCATTCATAATATTTATGTTATACTCAAAATGTTTTGCCGTTTTATCAATGAATTTTTGGGCTAATGCAGGCTCTAATATTGGCATATCCCATTCCTCCCTTTTGAAAGCATTTTATTAAGAATTTTATTAAAAATTCAATCATTTGTCAATGAACTTATATATTCTAAAAACTGCAATAAAAACTAAAAATAGGCACCTATCCGATTAAAGGATAGATGCCCTTGTTAGATTACACTTCTACGATCCAACCCTCTGGAGCTTCTATTTCTCCGAATTGTATACCGCAAAGAGTATCATAGAGTTTCTTTGTAACTGGTCCAACTTCTTTTTCACTATAAAACACATGTAGTTTATCCTTATATTCAATACCGCCAATTGGGGTTATAACCGCCGCTGTTCCACAGGCTCCTGCCTCTTTAAATTCATCGAGATTATCGATATAGACATCCCTTTCTTCAACAGGCATCTTTAAATAATTTTCTGCCAAGTACATCAATGAATACTTTGTAATACTAGGTAGAATTGATGGAGACTTTGGTGTAATAAACTTATCATCCTTTGTGATTCCAAAGAAGTTGGCTGCACCTACCTCTTCTATTTTCGTATGAGTGGCTGGATCTAGATATATACAGTCTGCAAATCCTTTTTCTGCGGCATGTTCATGGGAAAGAAGACTTGCTGCATAGTTTCCACCTACCTTTGCAGCGCCTGTTCCATAGGGTGCAGCTCTATCATAATCTGATAAAGTAAAATTAACAGGAGCCATACCACCTTTAAAATAGGGTCCTACGGGCATACAAAATATACAGAATATGTATTCAGGAGCTGGTTTTACACCTATGGTATCGCCTACCCCTATTATGAAAGGTCTAAGATAAAGGGTTGCTCCATGTCCATAGGGTGGTACATAAGCTTGGTTAGCCTTTACAACCTGTACACATGCATCAATAAATTTGTCTACTGGAAACTCAGGCATCAATACACGTTTACAACTCTCCTGCATACGTTTTGCATTTTGATCTGGTCTAAATAGTTGGATTTTTCCATCCTTTGTGCTATAAGCCTTTAAACCCTCAAAGCATTGTTGTCCATAATGAAGAGCAGTTGAAGCTTCACTGATAGTGAGCTTATTATCCTCAACCAACGTCCCTTCATTCCACTTTCCATCCTTCCACTTGGAAATAAAACGCAAGTCTGTTTTAATGTAGCTAAATCCCAATTTACCCCAATCGATGTTTACTGCTTTACTCATTTAATTTCCCCTCCAATAAGATTTTATCTTCTTATGATAGTATGACCTTAATTGAGCTATAGGCTCTCTAAAACAATTATATCATATCGTACTTATAGTATTTAATACTCCTTTAATTTTTATTTCTATAATTTGCGCAGTAAAAATCATCAAGTGGACTCGTTTCAGCAAGCTGAATCATCGGGAAATCAAATGGGGAGACTACTCCAGAAATAAAAATATTTTAATCAGGAATTTAGTATATCAATTAAAAATCAGTTCTTGGGGGATAAAAGAAAATCGTTTACCATTTTGATTCTCATGGAGATCTTAAAAATGGAATGGAAAGAATAAGACATCTATTCGGAGGCTAAACTAAGAGTTCGAAAAAAGGAACCTAAGTATCAGTTCCTTTCTGTATCTGTTTTTATCTTTTTAAATTTAATATTTCAATTCTTTAATGCTATTCATAAGATCTTCCGCCATTTTATTCATTTCATTCATCAGTGTTCGAAACTTGGAGGTTCCTTGAAATTGTTCTTTAATCTGAGAAGTAATCTCTTCTGCCCAAGCTGGGTTTTCCTCCGAGGCAGCGGCAATTTCTTGAATAATCCCATTGATATTCATAATCCGTGTATCCATTTTTTTTGTGGCTTTGGAGATGTTCTTTAAATCTTTGAAATCAGTTTTATTTTTCTGTACGCTGTAAAGCGGTACATTTTGTATAGCATAACATAAAAACGTGAGCACAAAATCCTACACGTTTTTATAAAGATAAATTGGGGCATTATGAATTTTGTACTTTTCTTTTCTTCAGCATATCCTGAATATAAGGAAAGAAGATGAATCCGATCGTTAATAAAATTAGTGTGATGGAGACTCCTGATTTTGTGAAGATACCAAGGCTTCCATTTGAGATGGTCAATGCCTGTCTGAAGGACTGCTCCATACTGTTACCTACAATAACGGCCAGAATCAACGGAGCCGTAGGTATTTTCGCTTTGTGCATGAAGAAGCCCACTAAACCGAAAATAACCAATAAATAAAAGTCAATAACACTGTTACTGATGGCATAGGTTCCAACAAAAGCCAGACCCAAAACAATTGGATATAGGATTTTGGGAGGAATAGCCAACAGTCTTACCAAGCCTCCGGCCATAGGGATATTGATGACGGCCAAAGCAATATTTCCGATAAACATACTGGCGATTAAGCCCCATGCCACATCTGGATGTTGTTGAAACAAAAGGGGTCCCGGCTGTAATCCCAACATCAGCAAAGCACCCATCATAACGGCTGTCGTACCGGAACCAGGGATTCCCATGGTTAACATAGGTATCAGTGCCCCTACGGAGGAAGCATTGTTGGCAGCCTCTGGTGCTGCAAGTCCTACGATTTCTCCCTTTCCAAAATCTTCTGGGTTTTTAGAAAATTGTTTTTCATTGTTGTAAGCCATTAAAGATGCCATGGTACCACCGGCTCCCGGAAGGGCACCGATAAAGAAGCCTAGCGGTGTACTTCTCATGATCGGCCAAAAGCATTTTTTCCAATCTTCCTTGGTGATCCAGATCTTTCCGAACTTAGTCTGCATTTTCTTTTTTCCTTCCTTAAGGGATTGGAAGGTAGAAAACACTTCGCCTAAAGCATACATGGCAATTATTACGACAAGAAAATCAATCCCGCCTTGAAGTTCTAATACGCCAAATGTAAATCGATTAACCCCTGATTGGGCATCAATCCCTACCGTAGCAATCATCAATCCCAAAATCATGGAGAGAAATCCTTTTATGACGTTTCCTTTCGACATAGAAGCTGTAGCTGACAGGGCAAAGATCATCAACAGAAAATACTCTGCAGGACCAAACTTTAAGGCAAATTTGGCTACGGGCTGTGCTACAAAAACCATAATGATTGTAGCAATAATTCCGCCAATGAAAGAGGCAATTGCAGATATGGCAAGGGCTGCTTCTGCTCGACCATTTAAGGTCATCGGATATCCGTCGAAAGTTGCTGCGATGGCTGCACCGTCGCCGGGGGTATTAATCAATATCGAGCTTCTGGAACCTCCGAACATGGCACCGTAGTATACACCGCTCATGGTGATCAAGGCTGCGGTAGGACCCATGGTAAAGGTAAGGGGCAGCAGTACTGCAACGCCGGTGGCCGGACCGAGACCAGGGAGCATACCAATGATACTTCCCAAGGCACCTCCCAAAGTAACCCAGAAGATATTCATAGGATCAAGAGCAACGCTAAAACCTTGTAGTAAATATTGTAGTGTTTCCATTTTTTCACCTCCTGGATGATATTAAATATAAAAGAAAGGTAGTGGTGGTAGTATAATTCCAAGGAACTTCGAGAAAACAATATAAATGCCTAAACTGAAGCTGACAGCTACAATGGTGTTGATCTTCCATTGATCCTTGCCGTTTACAGCAAAGAGCATAGAACCTAGGAAAAATATGGTTGAAATCACAAAACCCGCTTTTTCGAAGGTCAATGCATAGATAATACTGATGAAGCAGGTAAAGGCGATCAATTTTCCTGTATAGGTAAGTCCCTTTTCTTTATTTTGAATGTTTTTAAAATCCCCGTTTTTTACGGACTGGAGCAGTAAAATGAGGCCAAATACAGCCATTAGCAGGCCCAATCCCAACGGGAATAGGATAGGGGCCCAAGGTTTTCCTATGGTAGCTTTTGGTAGATTGTAGGATTGGATACTATATACTACACCCATAACTAAGGTTATTACGGCCGTTAGAGCGGATAAATTCATCATATACACCTCACTTTTCTAAAGATTGTTGTTCTATGTTGGTTTTAAATAGGGTAGAAGCTGAAGGCTCCAGCTTCTACCGTAATACCATTATCTACTATTGTGCTAACATACCTATTTCCCTGAGAATATCTTTGTAGGATTCGTTTGTTTCTTCCAAGAACTTCACGAAATCATCGCCATTCATGTAAGCGTCATCCCAGCCGTTTGTTTCTCTTGCTTTCTTCCATTCTGGTGTTTCTACCATCTTGGCTAGCGCTTCTTGCCAGTATTTCACAGCATAATCCGGCATATCAGGTGCGCCGAATAGACCTCTCCAGTTTTCAAAAGTAGCGTCAATGCCTTGTTCTTTCACAGTTGGTACTTCGGCTAATACGCCTGTTCCTACTCTCTTGCTGGCTGTAGAAGCAAGTACTCTCATCTCGCCGCTTTCTGCCAAGGATCTTACGTCACTCATTCCTGTCGTTAACAGGTCGATATGGCCACCCATTACCTGAGCTGCTCCGGAACCATCTTGGAAAGCAATATAGTCGATTTCATTGATTTTTTCAACACCAGCTGCCTTAGCAATTAATAGGAATTGGATATGGTCCATACTTCCAGCTGCAGAGTTTCCACCGATTTTTACACTTTTCGGATCTGCTTTTAAGGCATCCATAACTTCATTGATTGTTTTATATTTTGAATCTTTAGCTACGGCAAATGCACCATAATCTGTGATCAATCTTGCTAATGGTGTTGTGTTTTTATAGCTTAGAGGTGTTGAACCGTTTAAGTTGATCAATAATAGTGGTGGTGAATAAACAGAAACGATAGTGTCACTGCCTTTTTTCTCTTCTAAATAAGCAAGTGCTACGCCACCGCCGCCGCCTGGCTTGTTGGTTATAGGCATTGGAACGGATACAAGTTTAGCGTCAGTAAGTGTTTTTGCAACTGTACGAATTGTTAAATCCCAACCACCACCAGCTCCACCTGGTGCGATAAATTCCATAGTTTTCTTTGGATAATCGGGTACCTTTTCTTCTGTTGTGCCGCCTTCAGCAACAGGTTCCGGTTTTTGAGCGCATCCTGTTAATGCAATTAAAAGTACAAGCATCAACGATACAGCTAGAAGCAACTTTTTCAAATTTCTTTTTTTCATGGTGTTCCCTCCCACATCTTTTTTTATATTTTATATATTGCCGTTCTTAAGAAGATATTATCTTCGCAGCTATGTTTCTGCTTCATTGGGAAGATGATTGCTGTGTGAGCAGAAAAACTTTTGTGCATGATATCCTGTTAAGACGGCTTGTTGCTCTGTTGTGACACACCTGATAGATGTTCCATATGAAAACGATATTAGAAATACGGAATACGGTATCCCAAAAGTACTTAAAAACCTTTTCCCAAGATGCAAGATATGAACTCTACATCGGGTAAGGAATGTTTCTGTCACTAAAAAGCTATGATCCAAGGGATTAAGGAGTCTGAAAAAATATTTTTTCAGAAGCTTCCAAATGTTCCTTTACTAAGGCTTCTGCTTTTTCCGCATCTTTTTCCTCAATGGCTTGAAGAATAGCTCTATGTTCCTTGATCGCCAAGGCTCTTCTAGCAGATTTTGACATGGTGATTCTTCTGAATCTTTCCAGATACTCCTGCAGAGTATTGACCATTCCCCTTAATCGAGGCATTCTGCTGGCGTTCAGTAGAAGTTCGTTGAATTCCTGACAAGTAGTAAAGACTCCTTCCTTGTCTCCGGCTTTATTAGCCACTTCCATATCATTCACCAATTTTTCAAGCTTTGTGAATTCTTCATCTGTGATAGATTCAACTACATGTCTTATGGCTAATCCCTCTAATGTTTTTCGAATGGTATAGATTTCTTTGACGTCTTCTTTTGTAAATCCGTTAACTACGACGCCTTTTCTAGGAATATACTTAACCAGACCTTCAGTTTCAAGTTTTCGCAGGGCTTCTCGTACGGGTGTACGACTAATATTCATACGGTCAGCGTATTCCTTCTCTACAATTCGTTCTCCAGATTGAAGTTTTCCATCCATAATCGCTTTTCTCAAATTTTCATATACAATATCACGAATAGGCTTAATATTTGATATTTCTGCTGCTTCCAATGTTTGATCCACATGATCACCTCTACCTCAATGCATTTGGTATCCCGTATTCATCATATCATATTCTATGCATTTTTGAAAGAGTTCGAAATTATATAAAAATTTTAATATGAATTTCTCAAACAATATTGTCTGAAAAGTAATCATAGGCCATTTTATGGATCTGATTAATGAGTGCATCCATTGGATGCTTTTTACTTCGAGAACAGACAAATGCCTCTTCTTCACACAAAAGACATTTTCTTCTTTGTTTATTGAAGAGGGAACGACTGAGAAGTTGACCATTTTGATCAAAGATATCAAAATCATAAAGCCTTCCCAGCGGATGAACATCCTCGATGGCTACAGATATTGCCTTGATGTCTGACGCATTTGAATTTATGCACAGAAATGCTTCGACTCCGGTAATACGGACTCCTTTTTCCATATGTTGAATAAGTGCATTCTTTTCTCTGAGAGCATGAAATAAGGCTTGCAAGCCTTCTTCATAAATTTTTAGATAAAGGTCGCTGTTTTTTTCAGGTCCGGGGATATTTAAGGTAAAGCTCAGCAGCGTAAGACGATATTGATCTAACAGCTCTTTCTGTCTGTCAGAACGAAGTTCTCTAGCCTTTAAGATTTTATCCAACATATCACCTTGGGTATCCATAGCTAAAACCTTTCTATTTGACCTGTCGAATAACATCAATGATAGTGCCATCACGATATTCCACAAGGCCTATAATTTTATTTTCAAATTCAATGGGTTCAGGCTTTCCTGTAATTTGTTCAGCCTTTTCCTTTAACTCTTCGATAGTAAATAATGGTAGGTTTGCTTTGCTAAATTTATCTATTAAATCCTGTCGGTTAGGATTTACGGCGATACCTCTGTCTGTAACTAATACATCAATGGTTTCCCCCGGTGTAATAACAGTGTTAACCCGATCTAAGATGGTGGGTATTCTGCCGCGAATCAAAGGAGCCACAACTATTGCTAGCTTTGCACCGGCAGCGGTATCACAGTGACCTCCCGAAGCTCCTCTTATGACACCGTCTGATCCCGTAATAACATTGACATTAAATTGTGTATCAATTTCCAGAGCACTTAAAATGACGATGTCCAATTGGTTGACGACACAGCCTTTGTTGTGGGGATTGGCATAAAAAGAAGCATCGATTTCATAGTGGTTCGGATTTTCACCCACGGACTTAGCAGCGATCAGATCAAAGCTTTGGGTATCGTATAAATGATGGACAAGTCCTTCTTTATGCATTTCTACGAATTGACCGGTGATGCCGCCTAAAACAAATTGTGCCTTTATGTTCTTCTCAATCATTTTATCCCTTAAAAATCTCGCCACAGCTAAAGATGCTCCCCCGGAACCACTCTGCATAGAGAAGCCGTCTACAAAATAACCGGACGCTTCAATGACGGATGCACCGTATTGTGCGATCAACAGATCTCGTGGATTTCTTGTGTATCGGGTGGCTCCAGACATGATCCCTTTTGGGTCTCCGATGTCATTCACTTCTACTATATAATCTACATCCGTTTGTAAAATACTTGCAGGGATAAGCGGATATTTGACTAAATGGTCAGTGATTAAAACAACTTGATCGGCATATTGGGCATCTACTTTGGCATAGCCTAACGCCCCACAAATGGATTTGCCAGAGTATCCGTTGGCATTTCCATAGGAATCACAGCATGGGGCTCCTAAAAAAGCTACATCTATTTTTACATCTCCCGCTTCAATCGCCCTTGCTCTGCCGCCATGGGAGCGAATAATAACGGGAGTTTCTAAAATACCTTTCGATATTTCTTCGGCCAAAGGACCTCTCAAACCGCTGGTTTCAATTTTGGTAATGACACCATTTCGAATATGCTCGATAAGAAGCTCATGAACTGTAGTCAAGGAACTGGAAGCAACACAGATATTTTTGATACCCATTTTTGCGATAACATCCAATACCATATTAACAATGTAATCTCCCTCACGGAAATGATGGTGAAAGGAAATGGTCATGTCGTCTTTTAGCCCTGTTTTTATAATAGCTTCTTCAATACTGCTTAACAACTTGTTATCTCGGGGCAGGGTCTTTTTAATAAATCTGCCTTGCTTTCTGCCTTCCGGATTATGGTCATAGGGACCTTGATATGGTTTTAAAACTCCGATTCCGGCGATTTCGTTTGGAATTTCTCGTCCTATTTTATTAAATGGCAATTTTTTCACCTCCATCAGGGTTGTATGCGCCTGCGGCAGTGGCAAGAGTAATCACGCTTCTTGCCCGATCAACAATCGGACCATCGATCATTTTACCGTCCAGTGAAATGACACCAGAACCCCTTCTTTCTGCTTCTTCGATGGCACGGATGACACGAATAGCTTTTTCGATTTCATTTTGTGTCGGAGTATAAATTATATGAACCGGCTCAATTTGTCTAGGATTGATCACAGATTTTCCGTCAAATCCAAGCTGCTTAATGTGTTTTACTTCATTGATAAATCCTTCATCATCATTTACATCAGAAAATACCGTATCCAAAGCGTAGATTCCTGCAGCTCTTGCAGCCAACAGAACCTGACTTCGGGCTGTTAATAATTCAACACCCTCAAGGGAACGAGTTGTTTTCATATTGGTAACAAAATCCTCTGCACCTATGGCAATGGCAATCAGTCTTGGACTGGCTTTGGCAATAGCATAGGCATTGATGACACCCAAGGCGTTCTCAATAGCTGCCATCAGCTTCACGGTTCCTGGAGCCATTCCCACTTTTGCTTCGATAGCACTGATGAGCTTATCTGCTTCCACGATATCCTCAGGCTTTTCTGTTTTGGGTAAACGAATAATATTCGGTTTTGCTCTTACAATGGCTTCAAAGTCTTCTCTACCAAACTCGGTATCCAGACCATTTACCCTGACAACTGTTTCGACACCTTCGTAATCGATACTTTTCAAGGCGTTATATACTAAAAACCTTGCGGCATCCTTTTCTTTCAAGGATACGGAATCTTCAAGGTCAAACATGATAGAATCAGCACCAAAGATGTGGGCATCTTTTATCATTCCGGGGTTGTTTCCCGGTACATACATCATGGTTCTTCTTAATTTACTCACTGATTTCCCCCCTCCCAGTTAAAACGAAAATGATCACAAGCTCTTGCAGCAGCTGTTTGGACCCTTGCACGGATGATACAGTCAAGGGCACCTTTGTCGTTAGCCCGGACGAAAGCATTTTCTACATTCAAGGATTTTAGGGTATCCATGATCACATAGCGGATTTGATTTCCAAACTGTTTCTCAACGGGACTTGTTAATTGGATTTCCAGTCCCTTAAGGGGATTGGGCTCAATGGTAATAACGATATCACTGGATTCCATAGTTCCGGCCATACCAATATTTGTGATTTCCATAAATTCACCTCCTTGGATGAATAGGTGTTAAAAATAGACTTACAGGGTTAGTGTCTTCCAAGTCTGTTTTTGATTTTTTCTATCAGACTTTGATTTTCCGGTGCTGTAAGAAAATCGTAGGTGGTTTTGGGGACGAGGTCTTTGACTTTTTCCATTTCTCTATCCTGTATGTGCTTCCGGACCCTTGATGCACTGATAGCCTCATGGCTTTCCGTTAATCTAGGTACAACGACAACTTCGATCCCATAGTCAGGCAGTATGCTTTGCATAAATGCATTATAGGCTGCAGTAACGGGGCAGTAGGGTTCTTCACCCACATATCTGCAGCTGATACCTAGAGCGGGAACAATATAAGTCCCAAATATTTTTAGATCCAGCATTACCTGGGTTTTGACAGCATCTTGATTCTCCTTCAAAAAATAAGATGGGAAAGTGGCCGTAGAGATAATATAGTCCTTTGCTTTATGAACCACTACGTTTAACAAGTGCTTTGTTCCTTCTTTGATTAAATGGTAACGAACTTCTGTTGGAAAACTGGATTTATCCTCCCAAAGCACAAAAATGTGAAGGATATCGTTTTCAGCAGCGGCTTTCTCAATCACGTACTGATGTCCTAAAGTGAAGGGATTACAGTTCATGACAATAGAAGCTATGCGACTGCCTTCTTTTTTATTTTGCTTTAATTCTTCCACATAGCTTTGGATACCGTCGGAGCGGTTTTCCAAAAGCATGATTTGATCGGAAACCTTGGCTATTTCATAAAAACCTAAATTTTTAAATAAAGTCCCGCTGTCGGGCTTCGTATAAATAAACAAATGGGTCTGATTCCGTTGGTATGCTTCATTTACCAGATGAGAAACCACTCTGGTGGAAACGCCCATTCCTTGATAGGCTTCATCCACAGCAATACATTTTAAAATTTTACCGGAAAGAGAGCCTGTGGCAATGATTGTATCATGGTCATAAATGGCCATGGTATATTCTACATCCTTATCCAGTCTCAGTCCGTGACGATTTAAGAATGCAGACACTTTTTTTATATCATTTGGATAGCTGTGTAACATCGTTTTTTCTTCAAGAGGAAAAAATTCCATTTTTCAACACCTCCCAAACGTGATACGGTATCCCGTATACAATCATTATAACATATTCTTGAAAAAAGGCAATATGCTTTCCAAAAGAAAAAACCCTGTAAGCGTTAATTAACTTTGGGGGTTTCTAAGAAAGACAACAGTAGCGTAACAGCTAGCAGGTCTGCAGAGCCTCCTGGACTGATGTGTTTCATGATAAAATCTTCATCCATCTTTAGGATTCTTTGTCTGCCTTCTTCTGTAAAAACACCGCCTGCAGACAGAGCATCCTTTGCTCTTTCTTTGACATAGGAAAGGGTAGAGAGATCATGGCGACCTATAACATTACTGTCTTCTGTTGATGTCATTAAATGCAGTAAAATCTGAACACAGATGTCATTTTTGGTTTTGTCCGTATTCCGTATCAACTCCCTCAAAACAGGGAGACTACAAGATCGTACGGTTTCAAAGCCTGACTCGACTTCTCCACGAATCCCCTTTATACCGTATTTTAAAAATAACCTTTCTCCATAGGTTAAATTTCCTTTTCTGCGGATATATGAAAACTCTTCTTCGGTTATTCCTCTAGTCATTTCTTGTACTCTTTCGCAAAGAATATCAACATCAAAAATGGTATTTTTCGTTTCGGTAAAAATACTGCCGGCTGTAGCAGCTAAAATACCTAAGGAAAAAATAAGTCCTTTATGGGTATTGACACCCTTTGTGGTCGCAAACATCTTTCTTTCACCTTCTATACCAATAGGACGAATTTGTTGAAGCAATGGACGATAATCTGTTTTATTGAAATCCAACCCTGCTTTTGTGCAAAGATAAAAAGTAGAGGCTAATGCTGCACTGCTTGCCATAAAGGTATAAAAATCCATATCCTTATGGGCGCCGGAATTGTTTCTATCTACCAATCCCGGCTTAGGAGTCGCTGAAACTTCATACAGCATCGCTCTAACGGCTAGTTCGCTGATATATTGACAAAAATGATTATACACAGTAAGTGACATCTCCTTTTTAAATATTTACACAGGTATTATATATCATAGATATCTAACTATAAAGCTTCATTTTTTACTATCGTAAAGAATGATCTATATACCTATGTAGTTAGCCGTAAACCAGGCATGCTTTAAGTTGAAAAAGAAAATGTAAACGGATAAACATACATTATAAAACTTCTAACTATTGTGTCCTGTTAAGAAAACACTATTCCTGTAAGATAAAGGTGGCGTAGGAAAAATTGTTGAATATACTGGAGAAGGTGTAAAGAATCTTTCTGTTACGGATAGCCACGATTACCAATATGGGTGCCGAGTTGGGTGCAACCACATCTGTTTTTCCAAACGATGAAGAAACAAGAAAATATTTATCTTCACAAGGACGGGAAGCTGACTGGATGGCCTTATCTCCCGACGAAGATGCAATATACGATGAGGTACTGGAAGTAGACTTATCAACTCTGGTGCCTTTGGCTGCGAAACCCCACAGCCCTGATAAGTGGTGAAATTATTGATGCCCCCTTGCTTAATGATTTTTAATCTTGAAAAATCATTAAGCAAGAAGGCTTTATTTTTACAAAAATGTCTTTATTTGATTAATATAAAAGCGATGGATATAATACTCATGAATATCACTGAATTATATAATTTTCTATGCTTTTTACATAAGCCAATTTTGGTAATGGTGTATGCTAAAGGGGTATCGCCGATTGATATGTCTTGTATTTAAAAGAATATCAAGTTCATATTGTGAAGTTTTTTTATATTTTATAGTCTTGTGGAATTGAAACCTATACTAAAATAGTATAACATGATGGCATGCTTTATGTTGTTTTACTTAGTCCCTTTCTAGTATAAAATAAAAAGCTATTAGATATTGGGATTGATAACGTGGTAAAGTACAAATCTTTTAATATTGCAAAGAGGTGCCATAATATATGGAAAATTTGATTTTAACACTAGTGGTGGGTTTAGTCTTTGGTTATATCTTTTACAAAATTAAGGTACCAGGTGGTATGATGGTGGGTGCAATCATTGGTGTAACTACTTTGAATATATTTTGGGGCAACGCCTATATGCCATCCTATGCAAAGCAAATCGCCCAGATTACTGCAGGTGCCTTTATTGGATGCACTGTAGAAAAGAGCGATTTACAACGTTTAAAGCATATTATAAAGCCAGCATTTGTACTTCTATCTTCTTTGCTTATACTGAATATCACCTTAGGTTTTTTGATTTACTATGTAAGTCCTCTGGACTTAGTAACTTCTTTAATGAGTAGTGTTCCTGGGGGTTTGGCTGATATTCCCATAATTAGCGCTGACATGGGCGCAGATGCTCCAAAGGTCGTTGTTTTACAATTTATCCGCATGATTACAGGGATTGGTCTATTTCCAACCCTAATCACCTTCGTTGCTCGTAAACGAAGTCAAACCGACACCATACTACAGAATACTGACTCGGTACCCATAGAACGCATAAGAACTAACGAGCATACGACAGCCGAATTTATTCAAACCATGGTGGTAGCCATAATATTTGGAGTTATTGGAAAGATGCTTAGTATCCCTGCTGGAGTTCTTCTCTTTTCACTGATTGGTGTAATTAGCTTTAAGATAATTTTTGATAAAGCTTATATGGCCATGTGGGCGAAACGATTTGCTCAAGTACTTGCTGGTGCTTATATTGGTCGTAGTATGACCTACGGTGACATACTTGAGCTAAAATATTTGTTCATCCCCGCATTACTTTTGTTGTTAGGTTACTTTATTACTTGTTTTATTGTAGGTAACTTACTTAGTAAATATTTTGGTATGTCCATAAAAGAAGGGATGCTCGTAGCAACTCCAGCAGGCGCATCAGACATGGCATTGATATCTTCTGATTTAGGCGTACAAAGCACCGATCTTATCGTGCTACAGATAATTAGGGTTGTTGTAGTAATCTCTGTATTTCCTCAGATAATAAATCTCATTGTTAAGTTTCTGGGCTAGTCGTTTAGTCGTTTTAACTATACCCTCATTAGCTTATAGCTTAGGTCACATGAAATTAAACTTCGCACTTCGCTCCTTTATTTTTAGAATTTCAAAACAATTCTTCTCAAATCATATATTTATATAAATGTCGTATATTCTATGAATTTACTCATACTCCTCCTTGGAAAAATAAAAAGTAGATTAAATCAAAATTCTTTGTTTTAAAATACCAAAAATATAAGAATTATTGTAAAGTGTGAATCTACATGAATTTTTATATTTTTGGAAATAATGTAGAGTAGAAATTAAAAAAATATTTATTTTAAGGAGGATTTTTCAATGAAAGTTAAAGTCATATTATTAACATTAGTTTTATTAATTGCATTTACTGTAGGATGTACTCCAAAACAAGGAACACCTGAAGAACCACCCGCTCAAGAAGAACCACCGCAAACTACTCCACCAGAAACTACTCCCGACGTGGTAACCACTGCTTCAATAGTTGATACCCCCGAGGCATTTAAAGAGGCAATAAGTAACACTGGTACATGGATTATTGCGACGTTAAAAGATTTATCCTTTGATGAGGACTTAGTGCTCGATGGGGAATTTAAAAATGGTAAAAAAGACGATGAGGGTAAAGATATTATACAGCGTAAGATAGGTCTTTATACTCAAGACGAAGAACGTAATGTAACTGCAAGATTTAATTTAACAGCACCAAAATTAACGATTAACAGTCCAAATGCTCGAATTCAAAGTGGAACCTTTAAAGGCGATCTATATGTTTCAGCTGAAAATTTTGAATTAGTCGATGCTACAGTTGATGGAGATGTATATTTTACCACAGATGAAGCACAATCTACTTTTAAAATGGATGAAAATAGCGAAGTAACTGGTGAGCAAAAATTAGAAGAGTAATGGATAGTTAAACGCAAAGCTTGAATAAAAAAATCAGTTATCCAATTGATGAGTCAGTTGGCTAACTGATTTTTTAGTTCTACTTCATTATAGTGAAATACGTAACTTATTCTGGCACATTTAAGTCGATAAATTGAAAACGATTTACATCAAAAAGCCCCATATCCGTTAACTTTATTTCAGGAATTACGGGTAGAGCAAGAAAGGATAATGTCATAAAAGGGTCAATATTGGGGTTTACGCCTAACCCATAGGCGATCTCCATCATTTCCTTTAATTGCTCATCCACTTCTTCGATTGTTTTATCCGATATCAGCCCACCGATGGGCAGGGACAATGTCTTCAGTGGTTTTCCTTCAGAGCAAACCGTAATCCCACCACCATGGTTTATGATCTCCTCTATGGCGACAGTCATATCCCCATCATTATCACCTATAACAATCAGGTTGTGGGAGTCATGGGCTATTGTCGAGGCTATGGCTCCATTTTTAAGCTTGAAATCCTCTACAAGCGCCAGCCCAATATTACCCGTGCCCTTATGCCTCTCTATAACAGCCATCTTTAGAATGTCTAGATTTCTATGGAACTTAAACTTTCCATCCTCAACCTCGATTTTTCTGACAACCTTTTCTGTGAGAAGGCTATGGGGTTGTATTTTAATTACATTCACGATATCTGTTTTTGTATGAATTTGAAGTTGATCTTCATTCACGGATTTTAGGTTAACGGTATTTAATACCTTAGCATTAGTTCGGCTTTCTACCTGAAACAAAGCCTTACCTTTTTCAGCCACAATCTTACCATGCTTAAATACTTTCACAACATTGAATTTTTTTAGATCATCAACGACAACGATGTCTGCATAGTAACCTGGAGCGATTGCTCCCGCCTTCTTCAATCCGTAGCATTCAGCTGCATTAAGAGTTGCAAGTTTAATGGCTTCAATGGGGTCAAAACCTGATTTTATGGCTTGCCGAATATTGTTGTCAATATGACCATGGATTAAGATATCCTCAGGATGTCTATCATCGGTACAGAACAGACATCGTCTCATATTTTCTTTTGTGACACCTCTAATCAAGGTTTGGAGATTCTGCGCTGCAGATCCTTCCCGGATTTGTATATACATCCCTAGTCTCATACGATTCATCATTTCCTCTAGGGTAGAACATTCATGCTCTGTCTTGATTCCTGCAGCTACATATGCATTCAAATCCTTTTCGGTTAACATCGGACCATGACCGTCCATAAGCTTTTGTCCAACAATACCAATTTTATCTAAAATTTTGTCTTCTCCATGAATAACAGCTGGATAATCCATTAATTCCCCAAGTCCCAGCACTCTTGGATGCTCAATCTGTTCCTTAAGCTTTTCTGCATCTAAGATTGCACCGGAATTTTCAAAGGAGGTTGCAGGAACGCAGGATGGGAGCATGATATATACATCTAAGGGGAGATGCTCACTTTCATCCAACATGTATTGAACACCTTCCAACCCACATACATTGGCGATTTCATGGGGATCAGCAATTACTGCAGTCGTTCCTCTAGGTACGACCGCCCTTGCATATTGTCCAGGTGTCACCATGGCCGATTCGATATGAACATGACCATCTATCAACCCTGGGATTATAGTGCGTCCCTTCATGTCCAGCTCTTCTAAACCTTCATATTCACCAATTCCTACAATTGTATCCCCATCAATTGCTACACTACCCTCTATAATCTCTTCAGTAAACACATTGACAATACGACAATTTTTTAAAACTAAGGAAGCTTTCTCTCTACCTGCTGCACTGTCAATTATTTTTTTTAATCTCTCTTTCATTTCTTCACTTCCTCGTCTTTTCTTGTTTTCTCAAGGCCGCTAATATCTTGTCTGGTGTCACGGGGATTTCGTAAAAGCGTAGACCTATGGCATCATATATCCCATTGAGTATTGCCGGTGCCACAGCTATCATGACTGGTTCTCCAATCCCTTTGGCACCAAATGGACCACAGGAGGTAGGATCTTCGACGATTATCCGTTCTAAATCTGGCATATCCATGGCAGTCGGAATGAGATAATTACTAAACCGATGGTTTCTCATATCTCCATTTAACACTTGAAGATCCTCCATTATGGCATACCCATAACCCATGGCAAAGCCCCCATCAATCTGCCCTTCAATCATTTCAGGATTGATTGCTCTTCCAACATCCTGGGCACAAACTCCCTTTACAATCTCAACCACGCCTGTCTCTGTATCTATCTCTACTTCCACACCATAGCATGAGAAAGTGTAAGGCCAATAAGGCGCTCCTTGCCCCGTTTCATCTTCCATTTTTATCGTTTGTGCAACAAAGCTTTCTTCTATCCTTATGGTTTCTTCTTTACCTAGGTCTTTAAAAGAAACTCTTTTCTCAGGTAAACTCTTCAGATAAATCCATTTTTCCTTCATTTCTAATTCCCAAGAACTATTAAGTTCAAGGTATGACTGCGCCTTTTCTACGAGTATTCTCTTCAATGACTCTGCAGCCTTCTTAATGGCATTCCCAGTATTGTAAGTCTGACGACTGGCAGCGGCGGTACCTGCATCGGGTGTCACTGCCGTATCTTCACAGATAAATCTTATGTCCTTAACGGTTACCCCCAATACCTCTGCAGCGATCTGACTCATAATCGTCTTTGCACCCTGACCTACTTCCGTTGCTCCAACATAAATACTGATTTGACCATCTTGATTCAACTCTGCCACTGCCTTTGATACGTCTGGAAATCCATTGCCATATCCTGTTCCATAAAAGGTGGAAGCAATGCCTTTGCCTCTTTTCTTTTTACAGGCTGTAGGCGTTTTTGTTTCCGTAAACAACCTCTTGTTTACAGCTTCAATACATAGCTTCAAAGGTACACTTTCCTCCAGTAGCTGTCCATTTGCGGTTACACTTCCAACCTTAAAACCGTTCTTCAACCGTATTTCTACAGGAGATAACCCTAGTTCACTGGCAATGATATCCATTTGTTGTTCCGTTGCCACAGGTACTTGGGTAGCGCCAAAGCCCCTCATTGCGCCGCAGAAGGGATTATTTGTATAAACAGCGTAGCTATCTACCTTCACGTTTGGAATTTCGTAGGGTCCTGTAATATGAACCCCGGCTTTTCTCATCACATTAATGGCCCATGATGCATAGGCACCTGTGTCACCCACTAATGTAGCCTCCATAGCCAATAGTTTTCCTTGTTTATCTGCTCCGGTTTTTATACGAATATTGACTGGATGTCTCTTGCAATGGGCATAGAAGGATTCTTCCCTTGAATAAACAGCCTTAATTGGTTTGTTTAATAAATAAGCCCCTAGGGCTAGATGTATCTGTAGAGTAATATCTTCCCTACCTCCAAAGGCACCACCAACAGCAGGATTAATAATTCGCACCTTTCCTAGGTCAACCCCAAGGGCTTCTGCCACTTCTATTTGATCAAAATGGGGATATTGGGTGGCTGCGCATACATGTATAATTCCATCGTCTATATAGGCAAGGCCAGCCTCAGGCTGCAAGAAGGCATGATCTACCATGGATGTTTTATATTCCCGTTCCACAATAATGTGACATTGCTGAAAAGCCTTTTCCACATCACCAGTTCGACATTTATATTGAAAGAGGATGTTCGAAGGACCATGAATTTTTGGAGCATTTTCATTCATTGCTTCAATTGGATCATATACGGCAGGAATTTCTGTATACTCTATTTCCACAAGTTCTGAAGCTATTTGAGCAATATTTTCACTCTCAGCAATTACAAAAGCTATTGGGTCTCCTATTCTACGAACTTTTTCAAAGCAAAAGACCTCTTGATCCTTAATCAGCACCCCATGGTTATTGTGACCTGGTACATCCCGTTGTGTCAATATCTTCACTACCCCATGAACCTGTTCCGCTTCACGAATATCTATTTTAATTAAAGCATGGGCTTTAGTTGATCTTACCGTTTTTCCGAAGAGCATATCATCCATATAAATATCTTGAGCATAGACAGCTTTGCCCGTTACCTTCGCTTCTCCATCGACTCTTATAATTCTATTTCCTACGGTATTTAGAGGTTTCATCTTGTTTCTCCCCCTTCAAATATCCGGAAGCTATTTCTATGGCATCAACAATCTTGTTATATCCTGTACACCGACAGAGGTTACCCGAAATGGTTTCTCGTATTTCATTTCTAGTAGGTTCGGGATTACTATCCAGTAATGCTTTAGCTGATAACACCATTCCTGGTGTACAAAATCCACATTGAACAGCTCCCACCTCAAGGAAAGATCTTTGGATAGGATGCAGTCCGTCTTCTTGTGACACGCCTTCAATGGTGGTAATACGACTTCCCTCCGCTTGAAAAGCCATAACCATGCAGGCGTTTACTGTTTTTCCATCCATTATAACCGTACAGGCACCACATTCGCCTTCTCCACAGCCTTCCTTAGTGCCCGTTAGGTGGAGATTATCCCTTAATAGATCTAACAATCTTAGGTCTTCTTTAACCACTACAGCATAGGGTTGATTGTTTATCGTACATTTAATTGGAATCACCGATTTCCCTCCTTAATGGCACCCTCTAGGGCACGGGTAAACAGACCCTTTATGGCTTCCCTTTTAAAATCCATAGAACTTCTACCCTTTAATCTACTCATAACTTCTTCAGATATAAAGGTTGAGGCTTCACTTAGGGTATCCTGCTTGACTTCTTTACTTCTCAAAAAGTCTTCCAAAGGTGTTTCTCTTTGAGGATATCTTCCTACAGCACCCATCCCTATCCTTATTTCCTTGATCTTATTTTGAATATCTAAATCTACAAAAACAGCACAGGATATCCTGGAGATAGCCAGTGCTTTTCTTAGCCCCAGCTTCTCAAAGGAAAGTCCTTGATGCTCTTTTATTGATGAAAATGTGACTCCATATAGAATTTCGTTATCCCTTAGATCTACTCTGCCTTTATCCTGGTAGAAATCCTTTAACGGTATTTTCCTTGTACTTCCACTACTTTTTATAATAACCTCTGCATCTAATGCGAGCAAAGGCGGAACAGAATCTGCTGCAGGAGAACCGTTGCATAGATTTCCTCCAACCGTTCCGGCATTGCGTATCTGTGGAGATCCCACAGATTTACTTGCTTTCCAAAGCCCCTTATATTTGTCTTTAATTTCTTTACAATTCACAATATCCGTAAATGTGGTGGCCGCTCCGATAAGGATTTCACTGTCCTCCATATGAATAAACCGCAGTTCATCCATATTTGAAATATTTACTAATATGCTGCCATGATTGCGGCGGTTTCGAATGTCTATGACCAAATCTGTTCCTCCGGCAATCAACTGTGCATTTTTCTTTTCCTGCTCTAATATATCCAGCACTTCCTTCAATGTGGATGGTCTGATACACTTTACAATGTTCACATCTTCACCCCCTTATACACTATTCATTAAGAGCGGATTAACAAGCTTCTTAGTGAATCCCAGCCCTATCAATTTGTTGCTTTATAAGTCTATTGGCATCCTGAATCACTGCATTTTCACTCAATGTTCTTAATATACGATTATGCATAACCACTAATCCATCAATGATTGTGGTTTGTACATCCTGGGCTGAAGCCGAATAAACAAGCTGAGCTATGATATCCACATTACTATTTGGTGCATTGTGAAGGCCTCCGAGATCGACAATGGCCATATCTGCCTTTTTTCCTATTTCTATACTGCCTAATTCCTTTTCTACACCCATAGCCTTGGCTCCACCAAGGGTGGCCATCTCAAACACTTTATGGGCAGGCATACTTGTTGGTTGCAAAAGTCTTGCTTTTTGAATCAAAGCAGCACTTCGCATCTCAGCGAACATATCCAAGTTATTATTGCAAGGGGCTCCGTCAGCAGCCAGAGAAACATTGACTCCCATTTCCAACATTTCCGGTATCTTTGCAATACCAGATGCCAGCTTTAAATTGGAGTTAGGACAGTGGGCTACCTTCGTGCCCGTTGCTGCCAAAATCTTCATTTCTTCATCATCCAGCCATATACAGTGGGCCAATATGAGATGTTCTCCTGTCATACCAAGCTTATGGAGGTACATCACATTTTTCATGCCACGATCTTTTTCTACGAAGGCGATTTCTCCTCGGTTTTCCGAAGCATGGGTATGTATCATAACACCATATTCCTTCGCCATATTCCGTACCTTTAATAAGAGCTTTTCCGTGCATGACACCACAAATCTTGGTGCAAATGCATATTGGATTCTTCCGTTTCCTTTTTGATGCCATTCCTTTAACAGTTTCTCACTTTCTTTGGTAGAAAGGTCTGTGTCTTCCATTAGGCTACTGGGTACCCTGCTTCCGTAATCCATCATACATTTCCCAATATGTGCACGGAATCCCGTTTCTAGAAGGGCGTTCATGGCTGCCTCCGTATGCTTAACGGTTTCCATATCTATAATTGCCGTGGTGCCACCTTTAATCAGTTCTCCTATGCCAAGCTTAGCCGATATATAGTTGGATTCAGCCGTATGACTTCCTTCTAGAGGCCAAATCCTCTTTTCTAGCCAATCCAGTAATTCCAAATCATCTGCCTGACCTTTAAAAAGAGTCTGTGTAAGATGAATATGAGTCTGAATCAAGCCAGGAATAACCACCTTCCCTGTAGCATCAATTACCTCATCTGCTTGTATTTCCAAAAATGGGGAAATGTATTTAATTCGATTTCCTTCTACCAGAATATCTGTATTTAAAATTTCTCTTTTTGCATTCATCGTTACAACGGTACCATTCTTGATAAGTAATGTTTTACTACTCATAATTCCCCTCCTTTCTTTGTTATGTTAATCAATCATAAATAGAAAATCCTTTTCTACTTATGATTGATTAACATATACCGATAGCCCTATACCTTCAGGGATAGGGCTATTCAAGTATAGTCGGTACTTACTATTTAGCTTATTAGAAACTTAATTACAAAGAGTATGGCTAATCCATACATAATATAGGACACGTCCTTTGTCTTACCTGTTATTAACTTCAGAATTACATAAGAAAGTATACCAAATACAATACCTTCTGCAATACTGTATGATAAAGGCATCATTATAATTGTCAAGAATGCAGGAATAGCTTCAGTATAGTCATCAAGTTCGATTTTTTTAATCGGTGACATCATAAACAATCCTACAAGGATTAGAGCCGGGGCAGTTGCCTCACCTGGTACAATAGTCAGTATTGGTGAAAAGAGCAATGCAAGAAAAAATAGTCCTGAAGTGGTTAATGCTGTTAAACCCGTTCTTCCACCCTCAGCAACACCTGCAGCACTTTCAACATATGTAGTAACTGTACTGGTCCCTATCATAGCTCCGAAAGTTGTACCTATGGCGTCTGCAAACAATGCTTGCTTTGCTTTTGGAAGTTTACCTTCATGATCCAACATATTTGCTTTTGAAGCAACTCCCACTAATGTTCCTAAAGTATCAAAAAGATCAACGAATAGGAAAGTGAACATAATCACTACCATATCAATAGTAAATAATTTAGAAAAGTCAAATTTGAATAGAATTGGTTTTAATGATGGAGGAGCACTAATAAAGCCTGTTGGCATTGGTGTTACACCCATTGGGATTCCGATAGCAGTAGTTACTAAAATTCCAATTAGAAGGGCTCCTTTTACATTTTTTGATAGTAAGACACCTGTTATGATTAATCCTATGATTGCTAATAGTACAGGAGGACTTGTAATATCTCCTAAGGTTACCTTCGTCGCTGGACTTGCTGCAATGATACCGGCATTGGATAATCCTATAAAAGCAATAAACAAACCGATACCAACACTTACCGCATGTTTTATGTTCATTGGCATACAGTTAATAATTGCTTCACGGACATTGAAAAATGTCAGCAGTATAAATATAATACCTTCAATAAATACTGCTGTCAAAGCGAACTGCCATGAATAGCCCATACCTAGTACTACAGTAAATGCAAAGAATGCATTAAGACCCATACCAGGTGCCAATGCAAATGGATAGTTGGCATAGAGTGCCATGATCAATGTAGCCACGGCAGCTGCTAAGGATGTAGCTGTAAATAACGCACCAGCATCCATCCCTGTTGCACTTAAAATCCCTGGATTTACGATGATGATGTAAGCCATAGTCATAAATGTTGTGATACCTGCCATGACTTCTGTCTTCACGTCGGTTTTGTGCTCATTCAACTTAAATCTTTTTTCCAAAAAACCTGGATTTTCAGTTTTTAACTGAGTACTCATACATTTTACCTCCTTGTTTTTTATTTCACCGTAGACAACACCTTAAAGTTATTTACATCTACCAATCCTTTATCAGTAATTTTCCACTTAGGACTCGTGGATAATGACAAAAAAGATAAATGCATAAAAGGTGCGTGTACAGTTCCATTCAGTTCTTTTTTCACGATTTCCTCCAGATCAGCGATTCTGCTGCTTACTTCCGGACCAGTTAATTCATCGGTAATTAATCCACCTACAGGTAGTCTCAAATCCTTGATTACTCTTCCATTTTTTGTTATGGCAATACCTCCACCCATTTCGATTACATGGTTTACAGCAGTCACCATATCCTTTATCGTGGTACCTACCACAAGTATATTGTGGGTGTCATGGGCTACACTTTCGGCAAAAGCACCGAATTTTAAACCAAAACCTTGTACAAATGCTTTTCCGATACCACCGTTTCTTCCATATCTCTCAATACAGGCAATTTGCAATATATCCCTATGGATGTCGGATTGTACTCTTCCATTTTGAACTCTCATTTCATACTCATAGGATTCGGATAAATTTTGATCTGGAATGAGTCCAATACATCTAACCGTGGCATTGTTTCCTTCTGCTTTTATGGTTAGATCCTCTTCTACTAAAGGTTTTCTTTTTACCGATTGTTTCACGGTTTCTGGGTAAGTATAGGTTGGAATATCCACCAATAATTGGCCATTAACAGCTACCAATTTCCCTTCCAGAAAAACGCCCTCGACTTTCATATTTATCAAATCACTGATGATTGCTATGTCCGCCAGCTTTGCCGGAGCAAGGCATCCTCTATCCGATAGTCCAAAGTAAGTAGCCGCATTAATGGTTACCATTTGTATTGCCTCCACGGGATCTACTCCTTGGGCAATCGTTCTTCTAAGGATTTCATTCATATGTCCAAGTTTTTCCAAGTCCCCAGCCACCATATCATCTGTTGCTAGAATACAGCGCCTAGAATCTAAACCTTCTTCTGTCACCGCTCGGATACATTCCGCCATGTTTTTTTGTGTAGAGCCTTCCCTCATAAATACATATACCCCTTGTCTCAGCTTTTCTACACATTCTTCCTTTGTAGTAGTTTCATGACAGGAACAATTTCCGCCTGTGGCAACAATATGAGCAGCCAATGCCTTTCCAAACAGCTCCGGTGCATTCCCATCGACTACCTTTCCTATACTCGTGGCATAGATCGTAGATGCGAGCAAATCGGTAATGACCTCTGGTGTATTCCGATATACATGCTCCGCATTGCTAAAACCTTGTAGCTCTCCGATACCAAGAACATTTGGATAGTTAAGGATCTCTTCCATATCTTTTGAAGTAATATCTACTCCAGCTGTTTCCAAACTCGGACAGTCTGGTGTTAGTGCCGGAACCACCAGATGAACATGATTGGGAACGACTCCGGCTTCTTCAGCCATGGCTTTAATACCAACAGCACCTAATGCATTCCCAATCTCATGGGGATCTGCCACTAAGGTTGTCGTACCGGAAGGTATTGAAAGTCTAGAAAACTCAGATATTGTTAGCATGCTACTCTCGAAATGCATATGAGAGTCAATAAAACCAGGAGAGATATATTTTCCTTTCACATCGATGAGTTTGGTATCTTCACCAATTAAATCCGATGGGTCTCCGACCATCAAGATATATTTTCCTTTGATTGCAACATCTGCACTATACGCCTCGCCAGTCAATACGTTGATCACACTTCCTCCGCAGAGTACATAATCCGCAAAAACCTTATCTCCCATGAGTACATCAATTAACGTTCTATATTCAATTGCCTTTTTTATTTCGGAAACCTTCAACCAATCTCCTCCTTTCCCTGGAGCTTTTTTTATCTACAGTTATTCATACACATCAACACTATCCACAATTCCAACAATAGCTGCATCTATGGGAGATTGAGGTTTTTCAGCCGCATATCTTGCAGATGTGCCGGTAGTGAATAGGACGATCTCTCCAATTCCTGCACCAACGGTGTCAACAGCAATCACTGCATCTCCTACAGGAGTTTTATTGTAGTCAAGCTCCTGGGTGAGCATAAGTTTATATCCCACTAATCTCACATCTTTTCGTGTTGCTACAACCGTCCCTATGATTTTTCCAATCTTCATAAGCTTTCTCCTCTCTATGTGGAGATTAACGTCGAATCAGTGTTATTCCCTTGTCTCTGGCTTTATCTCGAGCTAAAGGAGTAACAATACAATCCTTGGGAATAACCATCTCATTGGTTTTACCTACTAGATGAATAATATCCCTTTCTGTAACTACGTTTTTTCCATGCTTCCTTTCATTCTTCTGTTCAGATTCATTGGTCAAAAGAAGTTGACCTTCTCCCTTTTTCGAATGATTACATAGGTTCTGCAAAATCGTACCATAGTTCATATCATTAAGGAAATGAATACCCATTCTTTGAAGATGTTCAAGGGTTTCTTCTACCATTCCCTTTAAAACAGGATTATTTGTAGTTCTTCCTTGCCGTAGCCTAAAATTGTTTGAATCTGCGGCTACTACTTTGCCTTGCCAAAGAAATTCCCAAACCAAACTGCTCTCAATCTCATCATGGATACCCATTCTGAGTTTGGCCCCTGTATTCTGAGATAAAAAGGGTACCAGAAGTAGGTCTGTCTTTTCAAAATAATTCCACGGTTTTTCTTCATTCTCAGCATATGTGGACTTTACATAGAAAACTTTTCTCATTTGTTCCTTATTGATTTCTTTCTCAAACCCTTGTGTAAGCATAATGGAAAGCTCATACCCGTATCTTTTAAGCGTTTTTAGTTGTTTTATCTTATCCTCAGTAAAGCTATGGGGATCAGACAAAAGTATCAATATGCTCGCTTTTTTATTTTCTTCTTTCCTATGGGCACTTTGTTCTCCATTATCTCCATCTTTAGCAACCTTGTGGATAATCCCCTTGAGAATTTCTTGTACAAGAAGGTTATTTTCCATGTTAACACTCCTTGCTACTCGATTTATGGATATAAACGTTTTTGTACGACCTATTCACTCTTTAAAATTACTCTTTCAACTTCGCTATGTGGTCTAGGAATTACATGTACAGAATGAAGCTCGCCAACGGCTCTTGCAGCCTCTGCTCCAACTTCCGTAGCAGCCTTTACTGCTCCTACATCTCCTCTTACCATAACGGTTACCAATCCGAATCCAATTTTTTCATATCCAACTAAAACCACATTTGCAGCCTTAACCATGGCATCTGCAGCCTCAATTGCTCCCACTAAACCTTTTGTTTCAATCATGCCCAATGCTTGACTCATGAAAATTCCTCCTTGTTTTTTTATTGTTTTTCTCCAACATCTTTAGAGGCTTTTTTCCTCTACTACTTGTTGTTTTCTTCTGCCTTTTCTTCTT
>JUEG02001186.1_pt1 | contig 56937 bp, 59 predicted proteins | sample 432341 | NCBI WGS metagenome assembly JUEG02 (sample SAMN02953476, study PRJNA257561) | rock porewater metagenome | biome: terrestrial; feature: Opalinus Clay rock; material: porewater; isolation source: Opalinus Clay rock BIC-A1 borehole | place: Switzerland: Mt Terri URL, St-Ursanne ... | reverse complement strand
CAAGCTTAATGATTTTTTCGTCTATATTAGTAATTAGTATAAATGTAGAATTTTCAATATATATTAAGCTTATGGTTGCCATAATTACAATTGTATTGTTCTGGATATACGCTCCAGTAGATCACCCCAATAAACCAATAATTAGCGAATATAGAAGAAAAAAATTAAAGTATACTTCCTTTCTTCTGGTAGTGTTCTTAATAATCATTAGCTTTTTACTACCAGAAAGTTATAAAACTATTGGTATCATTGCGCTTCTTTTTCAGGCTATCTCTTTACCTTTTGGAGAATTATCAAATAGAAGGTACTATACATGTAAAAATTAAACGGAAGATAATATAGACAAAGTTCTACAAAAAAATATGTTTTATAATATAATATAATATATATGCTAGATAATCTTTGTTAATAGACCAAACTTGTTATTAGAAGGAGATTCTTATGAATGTATATTTATTTTTCAATGAGTTATTTTTTGCAACAATTGAAGCATTTATTATATTGATAATAGCTTCAGCCCTGGTTCATAATCAAGAATTGAATAGTCAAAATAGAAAAAAAAATATAGTGTTCATTATGTTTTATACGCTATTCTCCTTTTGGGCTACTAATTACTTACCAGTAGGATTTCATACATTGGTCATATTAATTTTTACAGTTGTAAACCTATCAATAGTCTCTTCAATTAGATTAGTCACATCGCTAATTATCGTTCTTATAGTAGTGGTCTTTTTTATGGCCACTGAGGCAATAGGACTTACTATAGTATCACTTCTATTTCACTTTAATTTATCAACTGTTTTAAATAATCAAGTTATTAAGTTCTATTTCTCTTTGTTTATTAAAATAGCTCAATTCGGTTTAACACTTATAGCACTAAAAAGAAAAAAAAGCTTATTTAAAATAATTCAAGAGGATAGTAATGCCAGTACTACCTCCTATATACTATTAGCTATTTTTTTACTAGGTATTATATTACTTAACATAAATTATATTCATGAGACTCAAAGTAATATATTGGCATACCAAGTATTAATAATGTTGGTTTTTCTTTTTTTTATTGGCTTAGGTGTTATAGTTTATAAAGAAAAAGAAATGTTATGGCAAATAAAACAACAGTACAAACTACAACAAGAGTATGCAAAAAACATAGAAACTACTTTGAACATTATTCGCAGGGAAAAACATGACTTTTCAAACCACATAAATACGATTTATGCATTGTGTATATTAAATAAAGCGGGAACTACTGATAGAATTAAACAATATCTTGAAAGATTAATAGACAATATAAAAACCAATTATAGATATTTTAATACTGGAAATGATTATGTCGATGGTTTACTAACTGTAAAGAGTAATGTAGCTTTTTCAAATGAAATTCACTTAGATGCAGACTTTGAGGCCCAACTAGATTTGATTTCTATCAATTCCTATGACTTAATTAGTATAATTAGTAACATTATAGACAATGCTTTTGAAGCAGTTTCAACTATAATAGAGGATCAAAGGATTGTATCCATATGTACATATGTGGAGGAGGATATCTTTCATCTTTCTATTGCGAATAATGGACCCATAATGACTCAAGATGTTATGGAAAAAATTTTTACAAATGGATTTTCAACAAAGAAATCCAATAAGGATGACCATGGACTAGGATTATTTATTTGCAAGAAATTAATTGACAAGTATAAAGGGAAAATCATAGTGAATAGCTCTGAAGTGGAAACGGAATTTATAATTAAATTCCCTTTTAAAAAAAATGAAGAAAGAGTACTAAATTAGGACACGGTTTCCTACGGAAATTCAAGTGAATAATAAAGTAGGTTTCGAAAACCCAGACTTTATAATGAATGTTATTAGAAAAATACCCGGTAGACTAGTAGAAGCTAGTCTGTTTTTATGTTTGCGAATATTTTATTCTCTGGTTCTATTGTAGAATCATTGATCTTTTTGTAGAATTATAATCATAAGCATACATTGGGGGATAAAATATGGATAGAGCAATTCTTTTATTTCTAAAAGAGAATTCATAGTTTGTAGGTCATTAAGAACTCAGTACGACTTGAAACATATTCACAGGTGAATAAATGGAACTGAAAAAGAAATTGGACAAGCTGATAATCAACATATAGAAGAGATGTTACAAGATCACCATTCTGACAAAAGCCTGACGAGCTTAATAAAAACAGATAAAAAAATTCTAGCATAATGCTAGAATTTTTCATCTTATTGGTGCCGATGGCCGGACTCGAACCGGCACGGTGTTGCCACCGGTGGATTTTGAGTTTTGCAAAACATCTGGAACTACTAAGAAACTACCCTACTTCACTGGAAGTTATAGACCGCTTAAAGCTTTGTAAAATGGGCGTTTGAAGCACTTTAACCTACCTGAATCCCACCGTTTCAAAGTTTAAATAAAAAGCCAATTTTGAGATAAATTTTGGACGTTGGAGGGATATTGGAGGGATATGGAGAGATGAACAACCGGTTCACCTTCTGCATCAACCATCATTAATATTGAGTCAATACTTTTTTGTAACAGTCACTCCTACCACTGACAAGTACAATTTGGGAGCTGATGACTGTGAGAAATGAAGAATACTATAAAGAAATTTTCAAACCATATCCTGACGTAGTTACTCTGGATGAATTTAAGTCTATGTTAGGTGGAATTGCTGATAGTACAGCACGAAAACTTTTAAGAGGAAACCATGTAAAGCATTTTTACATTCGTAATACCTATATGATCCCCAAAGTTTGGGTTATTGAATATGTATTAAGTGAACATTATACTGAGTACCGGGAAAAGTTAAAAGTACAGGTTTAACAATATTAAAATCGAATGTATAAGAGGGCATGGCATTTCTGCTTGTGTTCTCTTTTTATATATAAATTAAGCCTTATGACGTGCTTTATAGTTATATATAAATCTTGTATTGTTCGCATTTGCGATATATAATATGAGATGTAAAAATATTCTATGAAAGGTTAATCTATATGGATTATATCACAGCAAAAGAAGCATCTGAAAAATGGGGTATTACAACGCGCCGAGTACAGGTGTTATGTGCACAAAACAAGATTGTAGGTGCAGTACGGTTTGGTAATACTTGGGCAATACCAAAAGAGGCAGTAAAACCTATAGATGGAAGATGCAAGAGAATCAAAGTTATAGATGAAGAGAGGAAAAGGGATGATAGCAACAATTAAAAATACAAAGGCATATTTGATTTTGAAACAGAGAAATAGTCCATTTTTAGATAAAATAGATAAAGTCTATGATTATGCGAGTAATTTTCTTCCAAAAATCAACCGTGTTTTTGCGAATTATACTGGTCACGACATTGTACATTCTTTAAATGTAATAGAATATATGTTTGAGTTATCAGATTCTCCGGAAAAGCTAAGTGATTTGGAATTAACTGTATTAGTTTATGTTGCATTATTACACGATGTGGGGATGGTTGTAAGTGAAGATGAAATCAATGATATAAAAAGTGATAAAATGAATATTGTTGATAGAAAATATTCATTGGTTTTGGAAAAGTATAGAGATGAAATTGTAGCTTTGCAGGAATGCATTCGTCCTGTTCATGGGATGAGATCTTTAAATCATATTCTTAAGATGGATAATGAGTTTTTTCTGATTCCCGGATATACTAATATTTCTTTTAAAGATGATGTAGCTAAAATATGTGCTGCACATAACGAGAATTTTGAATGGATACCTAATAACCTGTCTTTTGACAAGATTAAAGGTGACTATTCCCTTAATTCTCAATATATTGCATTGCTTCTTAGAATAGCTGATTACTTAGACATTGATGAAGAAAGAGCTCCATTGTATTTATATCAATATTTAAATCCTAAGGATTACGGTGACTTAGAGTGGAAACAACATTTTATTATTGAAAATAAAGAAAAGATTGCTATCAATGAAAGAACTGGACGTAAAAATATTGAATTTTATGGGGAAAGTTCAAATCCAAGTATCCACAGAAAGTTGTTAAAATATTTTGATTCTTTGAATGGTGAATTGAAAAAAGCCATTGAGTTTTCAGAGACTTTTCGTGATAAAAAATACCTATTGACTTTAAAAACTAATGTCCATAATAAAATTAGAACGAAAGGATTTAATTTTTCTGACTTTAAGTTATCTTTGGATTATAAGGCTGTTACCAGTTTATTGATGGGAGAAAACATATATGGAGATAAGAAACATGGATTAAGAGAGCTAATTCAAAATTCAATAGATGCTTGTAAAGTGATGCAAGAGGAATCCATTGGCAAACCTGAGTTTGCATATGTTCCTTATCAACCATTTATAAGTATTATTTTAGATCAGGATAGAAAACAAGTGATTATATTTGATAATGGACGAGGAATGTCATTGGATATATTAAAAAAGTATTTTTTAAATGTAGGGGTATCTTATTACGTATCAGATGATTACTTGTTTAAAGGTAATAAATATGCACCTATTGGCAATTATGGCATTGGATTTTTGGCATGTTTTATGTTGTCAGATAAAGTTAATGTCATAACTAAATACTATGGGGAAAGTCAAGCTAATAAAATTGAATTTGAAAAAAGCAGTGAATACATTTGTCTTACATGTGAAGATGTGCCCCGGCCGCAAGGAACAGAAATAGTCCTTGATTACGATCAATTTTTTGCTGTGTTCGGTAATAATCCTAACAACGTAGAAGCATTCATCAAGAAAAATTTTTTGGATTGTAAAATACCAATAAGTATAACAGCATTTAAAGACGGCAAGAGCAATTCAAAAAAAGTGGATCTCCAACAACTTGAGTTATTATATCCTGAAGGAATTATATTAGATGAGTATTTTGATAATATTCAAGTCTCATTGCAATGTAATTATAAAGGAATCAGATATCTTGAAAATTTTTCAGATATATATTCTGAGGAGAGCTATATTTTTCAAGAAGAAAGTAATGAAATGGTTTTGGAGAAAGAACTAAGTAAACCCATTTTGTTAAAAAATTACATTGAAGATGGAACGATTAAGTTTTTAACTCTACCTATTATTACGCCTTCAGAGGAGGATGATTTTCAAAAAGCATATGATGTATTAGAAGATTTTGAAGCTGCTTTGGAGAAAATCAACTATGAAGAAGCTAATTTTATTGCGAAAGATACATCTTTATATAATTCATCTGAGTTGATTGATAGAGATTATGACTGTATAATTGGCGATTATACTCTTCGGGATTTTAGACATCAAGTAGGACATTCATACCATGCTCCAACATATATTTCTTTGGAAAAGCAAAAAGTGATTCAGGGTAACGATGAGAAAGTACTGCCATACAATACCAATATTGGATTTCAAGGTAGATACTATTTTGAATATAAAGATTATTTGTACATAAAGAATGTGCTTATATCTGATGTAAGATTGAAAATTCCTTTTTTAGTAGAGGGTATTCAATTAAAAGGGATAGTCATAAATAGTGCTAATAAAAAAATTATCCCAAATGTATCAAGGAATAATATTAGTGAACAGCAAAATAAGGATTTAGCTTATGCAGTTGGAAAGGCATTGCACTTGTGGATTTATGAAAATGGTGGACTTGAAGGAGAAGAAAAAGCCCTTCTGAAAAATTTTATTGCTCAGTGTTATTCAGAAGACAATTATTGTTTAAAGATTTAAATTGAATAGGAATGAACATGAGGACATAGCACTTCAGCATATGTTCTCTTTTCATAATTAAATTAGCAAAAAGCCGTTTGCTTTAATGCCCACATAAAGCAAGCGGCTTTTTGCGTGAAAGGAGGAATTTTAAGTGTCAAAAGTAATTGCTCTTGCCAATCAGAAAGGCGGCACGGGGAAAACTACCACGACAGTTAATCTTGGTATCGGCTTGGCAGTACTGGGGCATAAGGTGCTTCTGATAGATGCAGACGCACAGGGGAACCTGACGGATTCGTTGGGCTATCAGGAGCCGGATAATCTCCCCGTTTCATTGGCTACAATCTTAAGCAAAACCATGATGGAGGAACCATATGAAGCTAATGAGGGTATCCTCCATCATGCGGAAGGCGTTGACCTTATGCCAGGTAACATTGAATTATCTGCCATTGAAGTATCATTAGTGAACACTATGAGCAGAGAAACGGTTTTGCGCAGCTACATAAATACCATCAAAAACAAATATGATTATGTGCTGATTGACTGTATGCCGAGCTTAGGAATGATGACAATCAATGCCCTTGCTGCTGCGGACAGTGTGATTATTCCCGTACAGGCCCATTACCTGCCAGCCAAAGGAATGACACAGCTTTTACAGACCATTGCCAGAGTAAGAAGGCAAATCAATCCAAAGCTAACCATTGACGGTGTTTTGCTAACAATGGTAGATAACCGGACCAACTTTGCAAAGGATATTTCCTTTGTTCTGCGGCGTGATTATGGCGATAAGCTGCGAGTTTTTCAAACGGAAATCCCTTTGTCCATAAGGGCGGCTGAAACAAGTGCAGAGGGTAAAAGTATCTATGCCCATGATCCACGTGGAATCGCCGCCAAAGCCTATGAAGCCTTTACAAAGGAGGTGCAGGATATTGGCGAAAAACAGCGTAAGAGACAGCATCAAACTGGCCTCAGTAGATGATCTGTTTTCGACAGAAGAAAGCCGCGAAGATAGTCAGCGGGAAAAGGTGCTTGAAATTCCCCTGTCTAAAATCAGTGATTTTCCTCATCACCCCTTTAAGGTAAAAGCTGATGAGGCTATGTTGGAAATGGCCGATAGTGTAAAACAATATGGCGTTTTAGTGCCAGGACTTGTAAGACCCAAAGCTGACGGTGGTTATGAAATGGTTGCAGGGCACCGCCGCAAAAAGGCAAGTGAGCTTGCAGGCTGTGAAACTATGCCCTGTATAGTCCGTGATATGGACGATGATGCAGCGACGATTATTATGGTTGACAGTAATTTGCAAAGAGAAAGTATTTCACCCAGTGAAAAAGCCTTTGCATATAAGATGAAGTTAGAGGCCATGAATAGACAGGGACAAAGGACGGATTTAACTTCTGGACAACTTGGCCAGAAGTTAAAGGGTAAATATTCGGTTGAAATTCTCGCAGACCAAATGGGAGAAAGCTATAAACAAATTCAACGCTACATTCGCCTGACATACTTGCTCCCTTCTATTCTTGAAATGGTGGACGAAAAACAGATTGCATTTAACCCTGCAGTAGAAATTTCTTACTTGACCGAAAATGAACAGCAAGACCTATATACTACCATGCAGTCGGAAGAATGCTCCCCATCCCTATCACAGGCACAGCGAATGAAAAAGCTTAGTCAGGATGGCAGGCTGAATGTGGATGTCATTTTCTCTATTCTTACCGAAGAAAAGCCTAATCAAAAGGAAAAATTCAATATTAAGCGTGAACGTATTGACCGCTTTTTCCCCAAGAACTTTTCTGAAAAGCAAAAAGAGGATTTAATTGTTCAGCTTTTGGAAAGCTGGTATAAAAAGCGACAAAGAGATCAGGAACGATAACTGTAACGCAAGGCAATCATTTCGCCCTCAAATAACCGAGGACGTTTTTTTTATGCCCTTTTTTGAAAGGAGGTGTTACCATGCACTTTACAGAAGGGCAGCTACGTGAATATGAACGTATGATGCAGGAAAAACCGGGACATCACCGCCGACATATTAAAACGATGAAAGAGCGTGATTGTAAGCACTGCCCGGATTTTGATAAGAGTTGTAACAAATGCAGCAAGGAAAAGTGCGATATATTTGATGATTAAAGTTTGGCAAGTATTTTATACCAAGGGGGTAGTCTATCCATTTGATGACATACGTCCAATGGTGGCTTTGCAGTTTACCCCTCCCCACACCCCTCCCCTGATAATTTACCAGCCGAAAAAGAAATATCTTTGTCTTTCGGCTGGTAATACAAGTATAACTCATATAGGAAGGAGACATATATGAAACAGACAAAACAAAAGAAACCGAAAGTCTTTCGTACCCTTATCCACCGAGTCTATGTAAGTAACAAGGAAGGACAGAAAGAGAATAAAACACAGAATACTGAAAAGGAGCAAAAGAAACAATCGCATTTCTTTTTCGGCCAGTAATAAGCTCTCTGTAAACATAAGAAGCTTTTAATTTTATCACATGAAAGGAGGCTTAGAGCAGTTTGAAGATACTAAAAAACCGGATATTTCTAAGTGTCCTCTGTATTGGTGTTGCAGCAGCTATATCCTTTGGGCTTTTACCAAGGTTTTATGAGGATAAAAGTGCAACGATTATAGTGCTCAGGGCATCAGAGGACATTCCAGTGGGAACGGAGATTAAAGAAAATCACCTTACCACCGTGGAAGTGGGAAACTATGGTCTACCTGAAGGTGTTATCAACGACAAAGATACGGTTTTAGGTAAGGTTGCACAGACCAATATCATCAAGGGAGATTATTTCTTTCCAAAAAAACTGGGAGGATTTCTTATAAATGAGATATTAGACCGCATCACTAAGAATAACCAGCGCCTTGTCACCATCAGCGTCCCAAGTATTGCAGCAGGACTTTCCTCCCACCTCCAAAACGGAGACATAGTAACTGTGGCAGTATTTTTAGAACAGGCCGCAGATGGCCAGGATTCTTCTCCACAAGTTATCATCTATCCCGAACTAAAAGGGCTGGAGGTTTATAGTGTGGAGAATGCCAGAACGCAAGATACAGCAGAAATGCGGGAACAACAAAAGAGCGGTCAATCGCCTAATGGTGATACTGTTCCTAAAGCTGTAACGCTAATCGTTACCGAGGCACAGGCTGAAAGGCTCATACAAGCCGAATATACAGGCAAGCTGCACATAATTTTTGAGAAACGAGGTGTTATGAACTATGAACAATAAAATCTACGCCGTGTGGGGCGGCAATAACAGCGGTAAAACAACCTTTGCAGTCAATCTTGCATGCGCTCTTTCTAAGCGTGATGTATTAGTGGGACTCATCTCCACTAATCTTATCTACGGAGACTTGCAAGTCTTTTTTGGTCAGAGTGTTCCTGAAGAAAAGGGGCTTTTTCAAGCATTGAACGATGATAACCCCAATATTGGAGAAAAATTTATGGAATATGAGCAAAGCAAAAACCTGTTTTTCCTATCGTTGCCTACGCATTATACAGGGCTTATTTGTGATACTGTAGCCATTCAGGAAGTAGAAAGGATGATCAATGCCGCATCTTTGGTCTTTGATATTCTCATTGTGGATGGAGCCGCAGATGTGACTAATCCCATATCCAGTGTTGGACTTTGGATGGCAGATAAGGTATTTACCCTGCATAAGCCATCTATAGCAGCACAAATGTGGCAAAAGGGTGTTTCAGACTTTGTAAGGGAGCTGCATATTGCGGAGAAACAAATCCATATACTGCAGACCCCTAACGGAGAATTTGACGACAAGACCTATAAGAGCATGATGGAGCTTTCCTTTGACTATGAGCTACCCTATGTAAAGCAGGCAAGTGAACTGGAAAATGTGGGAACTCCCTTATATTTATTCCATGACCGACATTGCAGGCGCTATGGCAAGGTATTGGAGAAAATTGCAGATGAAATTTGCAGAGGTATAAAGCCATGAATAACAGATTTTCCGTTAATGACCTGATTTACAGGGCTAATAAGCGGCGTTCTGACAGTGGGGAAAGTATAAAGGCTCAGGACTATGGAGAAATCCTCGATAAGCTTCAGCGAATCATCGCCAAGAACCATTCAGCAGAGCTTGCCCAGGTGTTATATTCGGAGGAAGCCGAGGAAAAACTCAAAGACCTCATTATTCGCTACTTAAACAGTGAGCAGTTGGTAGCTAAAAACCTTAACAATATCTCCGAGCTGGTAGACGCTGTATACTACGATATGGCTGGTATGGGACTGTTATCTCCCTATCTTAAGGACGGTGATGTAGAAGAAATAAATATCAATGGATTTAGTGGAATATGGGTGCTATACAAAGACAAAAAGGTGCGGCTTAATGAAATCTTCACCAACGCTGAAGCCTGTTCCAACATCGTAAGAAAGATGAGCCGATTCGGGAATGTTATACTGGATGGATCAAAACCCATCGGAGATAGCTTTATTGCACGAGGTATTCGTATGTCAGGAGCCATTACGCCTTGCGTTGACCAAGATGCAGGAGCTATTGCCTCCATCCGAAAGCAAAAGCCCTCCTTTATCACAAGGAAAAACCTGATTGAATGGGATACGGCCACAGCAGAGGAACTGGACTTTCTAAGCCTCTGTGTCAATAACGGCGTATCTGTAGCCATAGCTGGAGCAACCGGCAGTGGAAAAACTGCCGATATGGGATACATTCTAAGCTGCATATCTTCGGATAAGCGTATTGTCACCATAGAGGACACCCGGGAGCTATCTCTGGCACAGTTTGATGAAAAGGGTATGATGATAAACGATGTAATTCACCTTTTGACCAAGGAGGAACCTAATCCAATCACCATGCTGGATTTATTAAAGCTCTCATTAAGGCTGCACCCACAAATCCTTGTTCCCGCTGAGATGCGAGGTAAAGAAGCCCTCACAGTGCAGGAAGCCGGACGAACAGGACACACCATCGTCAGCACTCTCCATGCCAATAGCGCGAGGACGGCTTATGATAGAATCCTGACCATGTGCTTAGAAGCTGGCACCTCTTTGTCAGAAGAAAGGCTTCTAAAGAATATTGTAGAAGCCTTTCCGATTATGCTTTTTAAAATGCAATTGCCTGATAAGTCAAGAAAGTATATGGAAATCTTTGAAGCCACAGGGGTGCAAAATGGTGAAGTTATCGGCAACACCCTTTTTAAATACGTAGTTGATCATTATGAACGAGATGAGTCGGGAAAGATTACAAAGGTTGTGGGAAGCCATAGGCGTTTAGGTTATATTTCCTCTATCCTTGCAGAGAGGCTGCTAATCGGCGGTGTTCCTAAAAAGGAGATCCAACGTTTTGCGGAAGGAGGAACTCTATGAATCCAATTCATCTATCCCTTGTTCTTATTTTCGCATTTATCAGCTTTGCAATGTTCCTTCTGCTAAAACTAAACCCCTTTGTCATAGAGCAAAATCCCCTGAAAAAACGTCGCCTATACCTTACAGGAACGAAACTGAAAATAACTGAAAAAGTCGCTATACGGTTTGAAATATTATTTCGGCAGACGCGATGTACACATAAAAAATTCCTTGTAATGGTATTTGTATCAGTGGTAGGCGGCTTTATGGCGGGAGTAATAATGTTTGGCAGTACCGAGCTGGCAGCGGTCATGGCAGCGTGTATGCTTCCTGCACCATACTTTTACCTAACTGTAAAAAGCTCTGGTGCAGCAAGGGAAGAAATTGAGGGATTAGAAAATACCATGTCCATCATTACCAACGCCTATGCCGGAAATGACGATATCATCAAAGCCGTGGAAACCTATGTGGAGGAAAAGAACCGATATATTCCGGCTCATTTAAGAACTCCTACACCTTTTGACGAGTTTGTGTCTGAAATCAGGCTCATCAATCCTAATGTGGAGCATGGATTATACCGTCTATCCTCAAAAGTGAAAAACCGCTATTTTACCGAATGGGTAAAAACCCTTATCCTCTGTTACCATGACAGAAGACTAAAGTTCGCTCTATTTCCAATCATTAAAGCCATGAATGATGCAAAGTCCATGCAGATTGAAAGCGACAGCATGATGGTGAGAGTATGGCGGGACTATCTTATGACTGCAGGCCTGATGTTTTCCGTAATTCCTATGATGCGGTTTTCTAATGCAGAATGGTTTTTTATCCTTACAGAAACATCCATCGGTAAAATTTTAATTATCCTCATGCTGCTAACTGCCCTTGGCACAGCCTTTTATGTAATGAAGGCTACAAAACCATCAAACAGATAAGGAGGTTTTCCGTTGTTTTATCAAGTTATTATATTTGTCCTGCTAACTGCGGCAGGATTTTTAATTTGCAGGCAACTTCTTAAAATTCCAAAGATGAGTATGAAAAAGAACATCAACCATCTGCAGGATAAAAAAGAAAAAACAGAGAGCCGATTGCTAAACCGATTTGTAATGCCCCTTGTAAAGCCCGTCTCCCGGCTAATTCCTCTTGACCCTGTAAAGGAAGCAAGGATGGCATCTACACTCCGTCGCGGAGGATTAGAGCTTACCCCAAAGGAGTATTATGCAAGAGCTATTATATGCGCCATTTTTACATTACCTCTTGCCCTGCCATTGTTTGTAATCGGTGCTACAAATCTTGTACCTATTGTACTCATTTTTTCTATAGTGGTATATTTTCACTTCATGACCGACCTTAAGGACAAGATGAAGGAAAAAAAGATGCGCATTAAAATGGAGCTTCCAGGCTTTGTGCGCTCCATACTGTATAAGCTGGATGATATCAAGGCTGATAGTAAAAAGGCCGTTGTGCAGGTGGATTTAATTCAGATATTTGAGGATTACCTTAAGGTAGCCAGCGATGTATTCTACTATGATGTTTCAGTTTTAGTAATGGAGATGAAAGCAAAGGATATTGAAATCGCCCTTAGAAACTTCAATGAACGCATCGGTCTTGCAGAAGTATCCTTTCTGGTGAATGCCCTTATAGGACTTCACCGGGGAGAGCATCAAGGGGAGGCATTGGCGTATCTTGCAAGAGATATGGACATTAAAGCTAAGGAAGTCTTAAAGAAAAAACTAAATAAGCTACCCCGCAGGATCAAGATTGCATCCATACCCCTTGTGGCTGTAACTCTTGCCAGCCTGCTCTATGTCATAGGCTCCCACCTTATAAAGTCAATGGGGGGCCTTTTTTAATGTGAAAACGGGGAGACCCTTTTCAAAATAAATTTCAGGAGGTATTAACCATGCAAAACAAAACAACCGCAATCCAAATTATCGAGGGAAGGAGAGAAAATTCTATGAAGAAAAGAATGGCAAATGCTCTTTTAAAGGCAAGAAATGTTTTGACAAGCAAATCCGGCGACCAGATGACCGGTTGGCTCATTGTTGTACTGATTGTCGTAGTCGTGGGTGCTGTGTTTATGACACTGTATCAGGACTCCATCTCCACCATCTGGAACAGCATTGTTACCAAGATTACCAGCCTCTTGAGCTAATTTTAGCCAAAAGTCAATAACACAAGGGGGAGAAATTCCCCCTTTCCTAAACTAAAATCTAAAAATAAACGGAGGTATTTGTTATGTTGAAAGCAGTAAAAAGCAAAATGCAAAGAATGGGACTAAAGGCAAGAAACATGCTTACAAACCAATCCGGAGACCAAATGACAGGCTGGCTTATTGTGGTCTTGATTGTTGTAGTTGTAGGTGCAGTGTTTATGACGCTGTACCAGGATTCCATCACGCAGATATGGAACAGCATCGTAGCTAAAATCACCGGTTTAATAAGCTAAAGGCAGAAAAACTCAAAGATAGTGTTATAGGGGAGCATCGCTCTCCCTTTCCCTTTAAACCAAATAAAAATGATATGGAGGTATTTATTATGATTGCAACTTTAAAAAACAAAATGAGAATGGCAGGTCTTAAAGCCAGAAATGTACTGGCGAGCAAATCCGGAGACCAGATGACCGGGTGGCTTATCGTTGTATTGATTGTTGTAGTTGTAGGTGCTGTGTTCATGACGCTTTATCAGGGCTCTATCACACAGATTTGGAACAGCATTGTCACCAAGATTACCGGCTTAATAAGCTAATGGCTATTATGCCGAATGTATCCGCTGATGCGGGAGGTGCAAGTAAATGAGTAAAAAGCACCGAGGTATATGGGGGAGAAATTCTCCCCCGTTGCCTTTTATGAAACTACTTTTTAACAGGAAAGGTAGCAGCTATTTTGATTTGATGGTTAAAACGCTGGTGGTCATTACGCTCATGGTTACGGTCATGAGTTTTTTAAGCATCTTTACTACCTACCTCAACTTAAACCATATTTGCCGCCGTGTTGTCCGGGTAATTGAGCTTGAAGGACAGGTATCGGACAAAGCCTATGATGTTTTCTACCGGCTTAAACAGCAGACTGGTCTATCTCCGGAGATGACCATCGAGGATGTGGAGTATCAGGGCGGCCAGAAAATCCAATTGAGAGATACCTTTACGGTTACCATGACGTATAGCCATCCCTTTACCATCTTTACGCCGTCCTTTGCGCCTCCTGTTAAAATCGATATTCCCATGAGGGTGAGCATCACCGGCATGTCGGAAAAATATTGGAAGCTCTTAGAGTGAGAGCACCAGAAAGGAGAAAAGCTGTGGGGAATTTTAGACGTATTTTACAAAACCGTAGGGGCGACACCTTTATATTCATCTTGATACTCGTATTCTTTATACTAACCCTATCCGCTATCCTGATTGAGTATTTCCGTATGGAAAGCCTGTATCAGCAGGTAGAATATGTACTCCAACGGGGCGTAAACAGTTCTGTGGAATATGCCATGATGGATGAATACCGCAGGGACAGCTATGCTCGGCTGAACAGCTCCCTTGCGAAAGATAAGCTTTATGAGTACCTGCACGAAAACATGAATCTGGATGAGGGACTTAACAAATATGCCGATGGAGAATGGGTTTATGAGCTTGAAATTAAAAATATTAACGCAACGGATAATCCACCTCGACTTACGCTGGACGGGATACTAAAAACCCGCAGTATTTTCAACTTTCTTACCGGCGAGGTTAAGCTTCCCTTTAGCATATCCAGCGTCAATAACAGAATCGAGGAAGGAAGTTTTTAATGAAATGCAAATTCATCTTTATCATTCCCCTTATGTTTGTATGCTGCCTGCTCCTATCAGACAAAGCTTTTGCTATATCAAACAGCGACATTGAAATCAATGTCACTTCTCCTATAGACAGCCTGCAAAACGAAAGCGGCATGGTAGCCGTGGAGCAATTTCCGGCAGAAATCCCTATCCGCATCGCGGCTAAAACCGGTAATCTTACGGATATTGAACTGGAATACGGCAGTCAAAGCAAAAAGATAACGCCGGAATATATCCTGACTGTTGAAAGTAAAGAGGCTTGCGGCTCCTATACCATTACAGCCAAAACAGACCAGGGTGCAGTCCTCACCATCACGGCCAATGTAATATTCCAAGTTAAGGCCATCTATGACACCCGATACCGCACCATCGGCATGAATGTCAAGGAAATTTACGAGGGTAAAACACTGCTAAAGTCCTTTAAAGAACCCCGGCGTATTGATCTTATGAATGTCAATACCGTTGCTGACTATGAACATAAGCGGATTGCTGATTGGATCGGCCGTTATGATGGTGGAACCTACACCCTAAAGGGCAGCAATGTTGTAGAGATTTATGGCTTTAACTCCGGTAAGCTCTATGGAACCTATGACACTGATAGGGATTTTGAACCGTTGACCACCCGCTATGGATGGACATCTAAAGCATTGATTGCTTTTGAAACTATGAGAAATACAGCCCTGTCCTATCAGGCCCCGGTAAAAATTGATGTAGAGGCCACCTGGTGCGATGAAAAAGAGCAGGAGATTTACGGGAGAATTACTGCACAGGATAAGGGAGTACCGGAGCTACTCTACCCTTATCAGACCACATCCGTCACCTTTGCCAAGGGTGACATTTTATTGTCTCGAAACTTCATATACATGGGGCTTGAATGGGACTACACGCCGGAAACAGAAGAATTTACAGATGGGGAAAGCAAGATACAGACCTCAATTACGCAAAAAATCAATTACAAAATTCCTACTGTAGACTTCTATTTTAAGTTTAAGGCTCAGGACGGAAATGACCTATCAGTTGTTATCCGTGCACCTTCCACAGTGTATCGAGGTGACAATTATTCATTCACTGTGACTTATATGAACAGCGGTAGCAGTGCAGCCTATGACGTGCTATTAAAAGGTACGGTAGATGATGTTTTGATTAAAGAAATACCTGAAGTGCAGGACTTTTCGGCTAATATAAGCAAAACCTATACTATCAAACGTATCGCCGATACTGCCGCCAATGAAATCCATCTATGGGCTAATATTGGTGTACCAGAAGGCTTTATTGACAGAAACCTTTCAAATAACATAGCCACGGCGATTATCAAAGTGATTGACCCCGAACCAGAGCCAGTACCCGATGAGCCCGATACACCGGATGTTCCTGATGACCCAGATAATCCCGATGAGCCAGTAAATCCACCGGATGAGCCGCCAGTTCCTCAAGAACTTTGCGACCTTACGGCAAGTATTCTTGCTCCCCGTACAGTCTATGAGTATGAGGATTACAGCTATACTGTAAGCTTTACCAATAACTCTAATATAGAACTAAAAGCCGTGTCCTTACAGGGGAAGAACAATGACAATATCCTGCTGCAAATTCCTAAAACAGAAAGCTTTAAACCTAAAGAAACAAAATCTTTTACTATCACAGGTACAGCAGGAGACGCAGGTGAAGTTTATCGCCTATGGGCCAATGTAAAAGCACCGGAAGGCTTTAGAGATGAAAAACCAGCTAATAATACTGCTGTTTCGAGCATTACGGTGGTAAAAGACCCCTCTGATGAACCAGATGAGCCGGATGACCCAAGTGAACCCGAAAAGCCTGACAATCCTGACGACACGGATAACCCAGATGAGCCAGATAATCCTGATGAACCTGACATCCCAGATGATCCAAGTGATCCCAACAATCCACCGAGTGAACCTGATAACCCTGACAATCCACCTGATGACCCAGATGATCCACCTGATAATCCGGATAATCCCGAAAACTCACCGGACACCCCGGACGATCCTGAAAATCCAGAGGTACCCCCGGTAGTAAATCTATGCGACGTATGGGTAAACCTATCGTCACCGCCTACGGTATATGAACGGGATGAATACAGCTTTACCGTATACTTTGCTAACTCCACAGATAAGGATCTATCTGACGTGGGTTTAAATGTCACCATCAATGGCAAGGTAGTTTCCACTATACCGCCTACAGCCAATTTCAAAGCCTTTGAGAAAAAAGTTTTCCTTGTCACCAGCAGAGCAGGAGCAAAAGGCGTACCCATTAGGCTGTCGGCACAGATATCACCACCCGCAGGATATAGGGATATCAACATCGGCAACAACCAGGTTTCATCGGAAATCATGGTGTTAGAGCATCCTTATGATCTGGATGTGCAAAGAATCACACCGGATAAGTACAAGGAAAATCAGTCGGTCATTACCACCGTTAAGGTATCAAATAAAGGAAGCCTTGACTTTACTCCGGGGCAAAATGTCACCGTACTGTTTCAAATTCCTGAACTGTCTTTGTCAAGGCGTATTGAGGCGGTAGTGATGGAAAGGGATACATGGAATGTTGTGTCCATACGATGGGATACACCCAATGTGCAGGCTGATAAAGATATTACACTGATTGCCATTATCAACCCCGAACAGTCATTAGGGAATGAAGGCACTAATGATAACAACACCTATATCCAAAAGGCTGTTATACAGAATGTATCCTATGGGGAACCGAAGGAAAGCCGGGTAATTCCTGACCCGCCAAAAAGAAATGAACAGCCTCAGGTTACATGGTGGGAGCAGCGGTATGAAAATAATAAGTTTGTATGGCGGCAATTCTATGCTGAACTAAAGGTAAGTGCTACGTTGGATTATGATTCAAAAGCCAAGGGCTACTTAAAATCGGGTTACGGCTATTTTATTCGTGTTACAGCAACGGTAAGCACTAACTATGACAGGTCAGAGATGATTACTGCCCCACAGACAGCAGAAGTATATCTGCCGGAATACCGCTATGAAACCGCCATTCCTTTAGTCAAAGAGGGCGGTCAATTTACATTTAAAGAAAATCCTACATCCCCTTTCCGCTACAAAAAACAATACATTCCGGTCTGGTTCCCGGATAACAGGGATTATATCGTGCAGCTTCTTGTCACCGACGTGCACACCCCCGGAGGAACATTGTCTAAGTGGATTACCGGAGGGAATGTTAAAATCCATGTGGTAGATAGCATGTATTCTGATGATGTCACAACAGGTAATTGATATGGTACTGCTATTTTGTGCCGTTCCCCTACTGTGGGCGGCTATTACAGATTTTAAAAAGCGGATTATCCCTGACTGGACATGGATAGCTATTGTCCTGTTTGGCGGTATATCCGCTTTTCTTATACCCTATCCAGCGTTGTCCCAACGGATTGTAGGATTTTTATTACCTGGCTTCTGCTTATTTTTCCTTGCTATAAAATACGGCGGTGTGGGCGGCGGCGATATCAAACTTACGTCGGCAATGGGCTTTTGCTTTGGACTATACGGACTTGCGTCCATTCTCTGTTTCGCCTTGCCACCTGCCTATCTTTATTCAAAAGTGACAAGACAAAAAAGTGTTCCGCTGGCTGTATTCTTATGTATCGGATTTTTTATCTATATGGGTGTTTTTTATGTGTTGGCTTAGGTAAAAGGAGGTGCTCTTAGTGGAACTTAAAACCATACTGGCCATTGTACTCTGTGTGGTTATTGTAGGTGGTGCAGTGTATCTGCATATAAAAAGAAAAAAGAAATAACAGTGTGGCGGCAGAAGGGATGGCAGCACCATCCCTTTCCTGCCTGCTAATTCGATTGGAGTGAAAATAAAAATGGATGATGAAAAGCGCATGGTGGATACCTATGAGGTAAAGCACGCCATCCATGTTGGAAATAAAGAAATCCTCTTTGGAGTGGACGAAAAGAAAATTGACTGTCCGTACATGGTCTGTAACTGCACTTGGGATAACCCTTTAGGGATTGAGCCTTATTTTAGCGCTGTGGGAAGTGCAGATTATCTTGAAATGATGACTGAGTTTACCTCTCGTGTGACGACACAGCTTGAAGCAGTCAAAGGAGAGCGGAACAAAATTACCGTTCCCCTAAAGCCTTTTACATCGGAACATTGTATCCTAAATGATAACAATCAAAACCTTGAAAACAAAGTGGCAATCATCAGCCCGGAGTGCCTGCGCCCCGAATATCGTACTGCTGACAGGCAGCTCGTGCTAATCACAGGCGGCTTTGGTGCACATGCAAATTCCAGAGGTCGGGCGGTTTATACCACTAATCTATACACCGGCAAGGAATCCCGTTGGAACCGTGAGGATATTTTAGGTATAGTTAAACCGGAATGTATGCCACATTGGGCAAAGGAAAGATTGAAACAGATACAGGCACAAAGGCAGATAAAGCAGAAAAAACAAGAGATTGAGCGGTAGGAGGTTTAATATATGGATCAGGAAATTAATTCTGGTTATATCATCACCGATAGGCTGACCATAGGAAATATGGAATTTGTCATCGGGCAGAATGAAAATGCCCCTGCCAAGTTTGTGACTTGGAGATGTACAAAGGGTGAAAAAGATTACTACTGGGGGCATTACTGCAAGGATCGGCTGACCGTCGTTGAAGATTTATGCAATCGTGCATTGGATGAAATCCATTATTTAAAAAGCCTCCAACAGGAAAAAGACACAGTAGAAAAACAGACACAACAGGTCAAAAAGAAAAAATGCGAGCTGGAGCGATAAGGAGGGATGAAAGTTGGCAACGAAGCTTCAACTGATTACAGAGCTTTCAAAAAGGACATCTAATGCAGTCGTAAAAAGTCCTGATAACTGGACTTCTTTTCTCAAAACAGCCGCCTGGAATTATAAATACCCGTTTCAGGATCAACTTCTTATTTATGCACAGCGCCCCGATGCAACCGCCTGTGCTCCCATTGAGTTATGGAATGAAAGGTTTGGCAGATGGGTAAATCGCGGCGCTAAGGGCATTGCCCTTATTGATGATAGTGGAAGCCGTTTAAGCCTGCGCCACGTATTTGATGTATCAGATACAAATAGCCGATATAACCGTCCTGTTGTTCTTTGGAATTTACAGGACAGATATGCACATGACGTAACAGAAACCCTGGAAAATGCCTTTGGCGACCTCAAAGATAAAAGCGATATGCCTTCTGCTCTTATTTCAGCCGCTTTTAATGCTGTCCAAGATAATTATTCAGATTATCTCTCTGACCTCATGTATAGCTGTGAGAACAGTTTTTTAGAGGAGCTGGATGAGATTAATGTGGAATTTATCTTCAAGGAAGTGCTTAGTAACTCAGTGGCATATATGCTTTTAGCTCGCTGCGGCTATCCTGCTGATGAGTTTTTAAGTTTTGAGGATTTTAAGGGTGTAGTGAATTTTAATACCATTGATACCGTATCCAGATTAGGTGCTGCCACAAGTGACATTTCTGAGATGGTTTTTAAGGAAATCGGAGCTACAGTAAAAGACCTACAAAAATCTGAAAGAAAACAAGACCGTACATTTGCAAAAAGTGAGGATGTAAGACACAATAAAAGTATAAATAATAGAGATGAAAGGAAGGATGATTATGGAATTAACATATACGACTCAGGGCGATTACCTGATACCCGACCTGACGCTGCCGCAGGAAGAGACGCACATCAGCAAATATGGGATGTTGCGCAAAACATACCTGAAAAACCACAAGAAAGGGATGTACGCCAGCTTGATGCTTTCGGGGAAACTGACGGAACATCTGTCGGAAATCGACCGAACGGCGAAGGAGAGAATGGAGAAAATCATGGAGAAACTCTTGATAGACAATCCAGCACCGGACAAAGCGACCGACCCGATGGGCTGGACGGGACACATGAACAGCCTAAGACAGTCGGCGGAGGAAACGATACTGGCGGAACTGGTTTACAATTAGCATGGTATGATAGAAGAACGGAGGATAAAAGTCTTCCGTTTTTTCATTCTACGGCTCTTATCAATAAAATCCTGCGCTCTACCCCGCATCTCAAAGCCACAAAACAGGAGATTATTGACTTTTACATTACCCATGAGGATAGCCATGAGCGCACCGAGTACATTAAAAGTATTTTTAATAATGACTATACAGAATTGATTATAAACGGTGACCATCGCGTCGGGTACAAGACATATCAAAATGTCCTCCATCTTTGGGAAGGCAGCTACACTACAAGAACATCCCAGAGCTACTATGATTGGGGTGTTATCGCCGGGCATTTTGGCAGTATGATATTACTAAATGAATTTAAAGATGAGCCACCGGTGTTGCCATTGGTGCAGCAGCAAATAAACCTGATTGAGCAGATGGAGAAGGATAAATCCTCTGCTTTTTCTATTTCGCAGGAAGTTATTGATGCAGTTTTACAGCAAGGAAGCGGTGTACAGGGCGGAAAGTACCGGATTTATATGCAGTTTCAGCAAAACGCTTCTTCGAAAGAGAATGCCGATTTTTTGAAAAATGAGTATGGCATCGGTGGACGTGCTCCTGCTTTAATTGGAACAGATATTCACGAGTGGCACGACGACAAGGGCATAACCCTCACCAGTGGAAACATCATGGGGCCAGATGAAAAGATAATTTTGCCCTGGACAAAGGTGCAAAAGCGCATTGGTGAATTGATTGCTGCCGACCGCTACTTAAACCGAAAAGAAAAAGAATATTTGCCTGCTTATGAAAAGGAACAAGAGGAACTCCGCCAACAGCGTAATCAAGAAGCCTATGTCCGTCAAATTCTGAATCGGAAACCTGCTCCATCTGAGCCAGAGCTACCACCACGGGAAAATTCACATTATGCTTTTTCACTTGGTGATACTGTTTATCTTGGTGCGGATGAATATGAAATTTTATCACTTGACAATAACACGGTGTATCTTCGTGATATGAAATTTCCTCTGTTCAGCAAAGAGTTTGCACGAAGTGATTTTGATCGGATATTGAGGGGAAATCCTTTAAATGACCATCTTATTACACCTGAGCAATCAGCAAAAGAAAAAACAGAAACTCCATCTCCTCGTGAGCTGTATCTGACATATCTGCCGGATATGGTAAGAAGGGTACAGAATGATGAAGTTTATTCCTATTTGCGAGATCGCAACACTGATGCAGACGGTGCCAAACAGGAACTGGATAGTGCCATTGCTCGCATTGTACTTTCCATGAAGGAAGATCATCCGGATTTTTATGAAGCTTATAATAGCCTGCCGCAGTTTAAAGAATGGTTTAACGAGGATGTATTTCAGCGGACATATCAGGATTACCTTGCAGAAAAAAATGATAGCATTACTCTTCATGCCGATGATCCAGATGCACCAGAATGGGTACGACAAACAGGCAGTGAAGGTGAAAAACCTAATGAACCTGACATAAAACAACCGGATAGCGAAGTTGAAAAATCAGAAAATAAACCAGCCGAAAATAAAATAGCTGTGGGTATGGAACTTTCTATTGAGGATAGGCAATATGTTATAGACAATATCAACGAAGAAGCAGAAACTGTAAGCCTGAGGGACATCACCTTTGAGCAGAGCATTGGCTTCCCTATTTTCCGCAACGAAAGCATCGCATTTGTGAAGGGTGTCTTAGCGCAGGCAAAAGAGCCTGTATGGCAAAAAACTCAGGGCGGTGAAGTTTCTAAAGTCATCATTGACCTTATGCCGGAAAGGCCAAAACAAGAGCCCATCAACTACCGTATCACCGATGATAAATTGGGACATGGTGGCCTAAAGACCAAGTATGGCTGGAACGTTGCTGCTATTCGACTTTTAAATAAGCTTGAAGAAGAAAACCGCCTTGCTACACCAGAGGAACAAGAAATATTGTCCCTCTATGTAGGATGGGGTGGTATTCCACATGTGTTTGATAAGAATAACAGCCAGTGGGCAAAGGAGTATGCGGAGTTAAAGGAATTGCTCACTGACGAGGAATATGCCTCTGCAAGAGCCTCTACCTTAAACGCCCACTATACTTCACCTATAGTTATCAAGGCTATGTATGACTGCCTTTCAAACATGGGCTTTCAGACCGGCAATGTTTTAGAGCCAGCTTGCGGTGTAGGAAACTTTTTAGGGCTTGTACCTGACAGTATGAAGCATTCCAAGCTGTACGGTATAGAGCTTGATAGCATCACAGGTCGGATTGCCAAACAGCTTTATCAAAAAGCTAATATTGCGGTGCAGGGCTTTGAGGAAACTAATCTGCCAGATAGCTTTTTTGACCTTGCTATAGGAAATGTGCCCTTTGGAAGCTATGGTGTAGCGGATAAAAAATATGACAAACATCATTTCTATATCCATGACTATTTTTTCGCAAAAACTCTGGATAAAGTACGGCCCGGAGGGATTATTGCATTTATTACTTCCAAGGGTACCATGGATAAGCAAAATCTAGAGGTGCGAAAGTACATCGGGCAACGAGCAGAGCTTTTAGGTGCTGTTAGGCTACCAAATAATGCTTTCCTTGCAAATGCCGGCACAGAGGTTACCAGCGATATCATATTTTTACAAAAGCGTGACCGAGTAATTGATATTGAGCCGGATTGGGTACATCTTGCTACCACCGAAGAAGGCATCCCTATTAACCGTTACTTTGCTGATAATCCTGACATGGTGCTGGGAACAATGTCATATGGTGAATGGATGTATGGTGATTCTAAAGAAACAACCTGTATGCCTTATGAGGATGCCGACCTTGGCGAACTACTACGGGAGGCATTGGAAAATATACATGCAGAAATCACGGAATATGAGATGGACGATATATCAGATGATGCTGATACCTTCATCCCAGCAGATCCAAATGTACGTAATTTCAGTTACACCGTTGTGGACGGTGAAATCTACTACCGTGAAAATAGCCGGATGAATAAGGTTGAGGTCTCCGTCACAGCTAATGGCCGAATTAAGGGCATGATTGCCATCCGGGATTGTGTTCGTGACCTTATTGAATATCAGACCGAAGATTACAGTGATGAGGTAATCCAGGAACAACAGCATAAGCTAAATAGGTTGTATGATGAGTTTACCGCAAAATACGGGCTTTTAAATAGCCGTGGAAACAACATGGCCTTTTCCGATGACTCCTCCTACTGCCTGCTCTGTTCCCTTGAAATTCTCAATGAGAACGGTGAGCTTGAACGTAAGGCCGATATGTTCACTAAACGTACTATAAGGCAACGCACCGTTATTTCCCATGTGGATACAGCTACCGAAGCATTAGCTATTTCCATTGCGGAAAAAGTCTGTGTGGATATGGATTTTATGCAAAATCTTACAGGGCTTTCAGAGGAACAACTTGAAAAAGACCTTCAAGGCGTTATATTCCGAAACCCTGAAAAGTTAGACAGCGAAGGAAAGCCTATATTTGAAACAGCAGACGCCTACCTATCAGGAAATGTACGAGAAAAGCTCAAAACTGCTCGGCAGTTTGCTGAAATGCATCCGGATATTTACAGTATAAATGTCACAGCTCTTGAAAAGGTACAGCCCAAGGATTTAAGCGCATCTGAAATCGATGTTCGCCTTGGTGCTACCTGGCTTCCTCCGGATGTTATAAAGGATTTTATGTTTGAGCTTTTAGAAACCCCTTATATGTATAGACGTTACATTGATGTTCTTTATTCGTCTTATACTGCCAACTGGAATGTTAAGGGTAAAAACGATGACCGCAGCGGCAACATTAAGGCTGCCATGACTTATGGTACTAACCGCATCAATGCCTACAAGATTATTGAAGAAACCTTAAACCTTAAAGATGTGCGTGTTTTCGATACGGTTTATGAGGACGGCGTTGAGAAGCGTGTCCTAAATAAAAAGGAAACCGCCATTGCCCAGCAAAAACAGGAGGCCGTCAAAGAAGCATTTCAAAGCTGGATATGGAAAGACCCCAGCCGTAGAGAAAGGCTAACTCGAATCTACAACGACCGCTTTAACTCCATCCGTCCCCGTGAGTATGATGGCAGTCATATCCGTTTTACAGGCATGAATCCGGAAATTACCCTGCGTAAACATCAGGTGGACGCAGTAGCCCATATCCTGTATGGTGGTAATACCTTATTAGCCCATTGTGTAGGTGCTGGGAAAACTTACGAGATGACGGCTGCTGCAATGGAAAGCAAGCATTTAGGACTATGCCAAAAAAGCATGTTCGTTGTTCCTAATCATTTAACAGAACAATGGGCAGCGGAATTTTTGCAACTTTATCCTTCTGCTAATATCCTTGTTGCTACGAAAAAGGACTTTGAAACCAAAAACCGCAAGAAATTCTGTGCCCGTATCGCTACCGGTGACTACGATGCAGTAATTATAGGTCATAGCCAGTTTGAGAAAATTCCTATATCTCAGGAACGCCAAAAACGACAACTTGAGGAACAGATTGAGGAGATAACCAATGGTATCCGGGAACTTAAAGAAGAACGGGGTGAGCGTTATGCCATCAAACAGCTTGAGAAGACTAAAAAGACCTTAAAGTTGAGACTTGATAAACTCAACGACACCAGCCGAAAAGATGATGTAGTAACCTTTGAGGAATTAGGTGTTGACCGTCTCTTTGTAGATGAAGCAGATTTTTATAAAAACCTATTTTTGTACACAAAGATGAGGAATGTGGCGGGCTTATCTCAGACCGAAGCACAAAAGTCCTCTGACCTTTTTGCTAAGTGCAGCTACCTTGATGAACTGACAGATGGGCGAGGCATTATCTTTGCTACTGGAACACCAATCAGTAATTCCATTACCGAAATGTACACCATGCAAAGATACCTGCAATATGAAACCCTGCGAAAAAATGGACTTCAGCATTTTGACTGCTGGGCAAGTACCTTTGGAGAAACAGTCACCGCCATTGAGCTTGCACCAGAGGGCACTGGCTATAGAGCTAAGACGAGGTTTGCACGTTTCTATAACCTGCCAGAACTGATGAACATGTTTAAAGAAATTGCAGATATAAAAACTGCAGATATGTTAAACCTCCCTGTGCCAAAAGCTACCTATCACAATGTGGCAGTAAAGCCAAGTGAATTTCAGCAGGACATGGTAGCCGAGCTTGCAGAGCGTGCTGAACGGGTGCGTAACAAGATGGTGGAACCTTATGAGGACAATATGCTTAAGATTACCAACGATGGCAGGAAGCTGGCACTTGACCAGCGCCTTGCTAATCCTATACTTTCCGACTATGAAAAAAGCAAGGTTAATGCCTGCATAGATAATATCTTTCGCTTTTGGAAGGAGAACAGCCATAAGAAGCTTACTCAGCTTGTGTTTTGCGACCTGTCCACTCCGAAAAATGACGGAAACTTTAATGTGTATGACGATGTACAGCAAAAACTCATTGAACGCGGTATTCCTGCTGATGAAATAGCTTTTATCCATGATGCCAATACAGAAACCAGGAAAAAGGAGCTTTTCGCTAAGGTACGCAAAGGTCAGGTACGAGTATTATTAGGCTCTACCTTTAAGATGGGAGCCGGGACCAATGTACAAGATAGATTGATTGCTCTTCATGATCTGGATTGCCCATGGCGTCCAAGAGATTTAGAGCAGCGAAGCGGCAGAATTGTCCGCCAAGGCAATAAAAACGATGAAGTGCATATCTTCCGCTATGTAACAGAAAACACCTTTGATGCTTATCTTTATCAGATACTTGAAAATAAACAGCGTTTTATTTCACAGATTATGACTTCAAAATCTCCTGTGAGAAGTGCCGAAGATATAGACGAAACAGCTTTAAGTTATGCAGAGGTAAAAGCTTTAGCCACCGGTAACCCGTATATAAAAGAGAAGATGGATTTAGACATTCAAGTTTCTAAGCTAAAACTACTGAAAGCCAACCATCTGAGCCAGAAATATGCTTTGGAGGATAGGTTACTAAAGCATTACCCACAGCAGATTAAATCCATGGAAGAACGCATTGAACGCTATGAAAAAGACCTTACCCTGTACGAAAAGCAAAGCATATTGGAACCTATCGGAGACAGTTCAGAGGACAACAAATTTACAGGTATGGTAGTGAAAGCTGTTTCCTACACCGAAAAAGCCAAGGCTGGTGCAGTCATCCTGGAAGCCTGCAAGATGATGACCTCTCCAGAGCCGCAAGAGTTGGGCAGATACATGGGATTTCCCATGCTTTTTTCTTTCGACGGCTTTAATAAGCAATACCAAATTACTCTACGAGGTGCTATGAGCCATACGGCTACATTGGGTACAGATATTCACGGCAACATCACAAGGCTAAATAATGTTCTTGCTGAAATACCGAAGAAGCTGGAGTATTGCAAAGAGCAGTTAAAAACTCTCCACCAGCAGATGGAAACTGCAAAGAAGCAGGTTGATATACCCTTTGAAAAGGAAGAAGAACTGCAAACAAAATCCGCAAGACTTTCGGAGCTTAATATTCTCCTTAATATGGATAAACATGAAAATGAAATGCTGGACGGCGAGCTGGATGAGGATATGGATGTACCGGAAAAGAAAGCCGTGGGCTATGAAAGATGAGGTGATAAAATATGCCCTATGTAACACTAGAACAGATTGAAAGAGCAAAACAAATGGATCTTTTGACCTATCTGCAATATTACGAGCCACATGAGCTTGTGCGCTTTTCAGGAAACGTCTATACTACCCGTACCCATGACAGTTTGAAAATTAGCAACGGGAAATGGTGTTGGTGGTCACGGGGCATCGGCGGGCGTTCTGCACTGGATTATTTAATTAAGGTACGGGGAATGTCATTTCCCGAAGCGGTAATTCAGATAGATGGGCAGGTGGCAGTTGTGCCACCTGTTTCATCAAAGGTAGAAAAAACCACTGAGCTTAAAAGACTGCTTTTACCTGATAAAAATGAAAACAACGACCGTGTAATTGCCTACCTTATTGGACGTGGCATACACAGGTATTTAATAGATTACTGTATTAAGACCAAACGCCTATATGAAAGCCGTAATTATCACAATGCTGTATTTATAGGCTTTGATAAGCAGGGTGTTCCCCTCTATGGTACACTTCGAGGAACTTCTGCAAGGAGGTTTCTGGGAGAAGTAAACGGAAGCGATAAACATTTCTCCTTTTCTATTCCTGCACAAAACAAAAGCTCTAAGCTACATTTATTTGAAAGTGCCATTGACTTATTGTCTTATTGTACACTGGAACTTCAATCAAGCAAGGATTGGCGGCAGGAAAATTATCTATCCCTTGCAGGCATTTATAAGGCGAAACAGAATATTGAGGAAAGCACTCCACCTGCCGCTTTAATGCAGTTTTTAAAAGACAACCCACATATTAAGAATATTGTTCTGCATTTGGATAACGATACGGCAGGACGACTGGCAGCTAAAACAATTCAAACTATCCTCCCTGCTCCCTACACCGTTTCTGACGAGCCACCAATACGTGGGAAGGATTATAACGATTATTTGAAAATTATATTGGGAGTACAGAAGCTAAATAGTGTGGTAAGATAATTTCTTGCTTTAACCATTAGGTTTATAAAATATTAAAAAATAAATTGATTTATGTTATCGTATATGATAACATTATATTAAAGAATGATATACACTAATATAGGAGGTGTATCGTGGATTGGCAAGTGGAATACTATAAAAGGAAAATGGAAATATACCAGTCCTTGAATATTTACTTTCGTTAGATGCAAAACTGAGAGCAAAAGCCTTTAGTGAAATAGAACTGCTTGAAAAGCATGGATCTGATTTAAGAGAACCTTACGTTAAGCCTATAAAAGGCGCACCATACAAAGGACTCTTTGAGCTGAGAGTTAAATTTGCATCAGATATCAGTAGAATATTCTATTTTACATACCGTCAGAAAACCTTTGTGCTGCTTCACGGTTTTACGAAAAAGACCGAAAAAACGCCCCAAAGGGAGCTTGAACGGGCACTGCGGTATAAAGAAGATTATGAAAGAAGGTGTGAGGATGAGTAAAGCAGGAGCAAAGTTTTCAGAAGTCAAAGAACTTTTAATGAAGGATGAAGAATTTAAAACGGAGTACGAAAAGCTAAAACCTCGTTATGATGTTATTTCTCAAATCATTGAAGCACGAACAAGCCAAAACATTACCCAGGAAGAATTGGCGCTCCGCGTCGGGACTCAAAAATCCAATATCAGCCGTCTGGAGAGTGGAGCTTATAATCCATCCCTTGACTTTCTGGCTAAAGTTGCCCGGTGCCTTGGGAAAGAGGTACAGATAACATTAAAATAGAGGAGTTTAGGATGTCATTAAGGAGCTCATTGAATTTGGTCAATCAATAGCCGAAGGAAGTATAAATAATATATGTACTTGTGAGATTATAAAAATGAAGAAAGTGAATTAAGGAGGGAAAATAAACTTGAATAAGTATTGTTGTGGAAATTCGGAGAAATCTTCTTGTGATATAGAAAAAGACAATTTGTGTCCTGTATGCAGAAAACAAGGTACTCTTGTAAAAAGCATTACAGTAAGGCATATGGTACTTGACGAGTTAACGGAACAAGTTGGTGACAAAGATTATTTTTTATGTATGGATGAGGAATGTGATATTACTTACTATAATATAAAATCTAATATCAAATTTAATAAACAGCAAGTAAAAGTACCCATATGGTTTAAAAAAGATGCTGATCCTAAATATGCCTGCTACTGTAGCAAAGTAACAGAGGAACAAGTAATAAAGGCTGTTGCAAAAGATTGTGCAAAGAGTGTTAAAGATATTGTTCTACTTACTGGAGCAATGAAAAATTCACAATGCCAACAGAATAACCCATTAGGCAAGTGCTGCCATCAAATAATTCAGGAGGCTATAAATAAATCATTATCTATGAAATAGTCGAGGTTTTTATGGCATGACCTTTATTAAATTTACAATATACTCATAATATATTGATATGACTTCAATCAAGTACATGCCCATTCAGAATATTTATGTTAGAAAGACGTTGAATCGTCTTTTTTCTTTGCCTAAAAATCAAGAAAGGAGGTTTTGCCCTTATGAAAACCTATCAGGTTGAAATCAAGGAAACGCTTAGCATGACTATTGAAATCGAAGCTGAAAATGCACAACAGGCCGAAGAGATGATCCGAGAAGCTTACAGCAACCAAGAGTATATACTTGATGCCGATCACTTCACAGGTGTGGACTTTATCACAACAGAGAAAGGAATTGACTTGCGAAGCAGAAAACAAAAACACCATGGGCAGGAGCGATGACTTCCTGTCCTTTTTTTCGGATTGTAGGTCTTAAACCAACCATAGGTATTACAACATAAGACCAGTGTCTTATGTTGTAGCAAGCACTGAATTTTGTCTCCCGAAATTCACTTGTTAAGGGGATACCCCCTAATACCCCCGTAAAAATACAATCGAATAGGTATATTTTTGTTAGGCACATTGATGGGCGGAGCTATTGGCGTTATCTTTATGTGCCTTTTTCAAATTAACATTCATTATGGAAGGAATGATGATAGCAATTAAAAGAAAGGAGCTAAAATGATGAGAAAAAGAGGTATTCGTGTTCAAGTATGGCTGAACAAAGAAGAAAAGGCGAAACTTCAAGTTAGTGCAAAGAAAGCTGGACTTTCGCAGGAAACCTATCTGCGAATCCTTATTAACGGCTATGTGCCCAAAGAGCTTCCCCCACCCGACTATTACTCTATGATGAGGGAGCTTCACGCAATTGGCAGCAATTTAAACCAGATTGCAGCAAGGACAAATGCTACAGGACACATAGACCGGACAGTATTTCAGTATGAGGCCAACCGGCTTAGAAAGGCTTTACTTGATATTCAGACGGCTGTCACTTCGCCGGAAAGGAGAAATGACAATGGATAGAATCGTAGATAAGCAAGAAAAGCTAATGGGCCGGATTGAAAAGAATTTCGCAGATTACAAAGCCTCGGTTTTGAAGCTTGATAAGCAAAATATATTTGATAAGGCTGTTGAAATTGCTGCCGTAAAGCGCGTATCACATTATATGACAAATATCCACGGGTATTATGAAAAGGAAATTGATTATCTTTTAAAATTTAAAAACCCATTAAAGCTTGTTGCAGACCGGTATCAGATCAACCTGCGTGCCTATCTATACGATGTAATTACAAGACTTTGTGATACCCAGGACCATGCAGGTGACTACCTTTATATGCCGGATTCAAAGGTAAAAGTGTCGGGGCGATGACCTATGGCAACTACAGCAATATGGGATGTAACCGACCGCCTTGACCGGGTAATCGACTATGCAACAAACCCTGATAAAACAGAAAATCTTGATTTTTCAAGTACTGATTTTCAGGGTCTGCGGGATGTGCTTAAATATACCGCACGAGAAGACAAAACTGAAAAGCAGTTTTACGTTACCAGCATCAATTGCGATTGGGTCACTGCCTGCAAGCAGATGTTGCAAACAAAGCTGCAATTTCAGAAAACGGATGGTATTCTTGCTTTCCACGGCTATCAATCCTTTGCCCCAGGAGAAGCTACTCCCGAAACTGCTCACGCAATCGGCGTAAAGTTGGCACAGGAGCTTTGGGGAGAACGTTTTGAGGTTGTCGTATCTACCCACCTTGACAAGGGCCACTTACACAATCATTTTGTACTAAACTCCGTATCTTTTATGGACGGCAAGCGGTATTACGATAATAAAGCCTCCTACTCTCTCATGCGGCAGACTTCTGACCGACTCTGCCGGGAATACTCACTGTCAGTCATCGAAAACCCGCAGAAGGGTAAATCCAAACACTTTGCTGAATGGAAAGCCGAACAAGAAGGCAAACCTACCTGGCGAGGTCTTATTCGAGAGGACGTGGATAAAGCCATTGCTGCATCCATGACTTTTACTCAATTTATCTCTACCCTCCGAAAGCAAGGCTATGAAGTAAAAACTGGCGTCAAATATATGGCTGTGCGCCCCCAGGGAAAAGAACGTTTTGTCAGACTTAAAACTCTGGGTGATGATTATACCGAGGAATCCATTAAAGAGCGCATCCTTAAAAATCGTACTCCGAAGCGACCACAAGTCCTGCCGGAACCCAAGCGAAGACGCTATACTGTTCGGGGTGGTATGAACCTTAAAAAAACAAGGAAAATCACCGGCCTGCAAGCTCTCTACTTTCATTATCTATATAAGATGGGGATTCTTCCTAAACAACGTGTGTCCAATAAACGGACGCATTTTTTATTGCGTGAAGATATTAGGCATATGAAACAACTCATATCCCAGACCAAGCTGCTTTGTACCCACCGCATTGAAACTAAGGAGCAGCTTCTTACCTATCAAAATGACCTGGAGCAGGAAGTTACAACTCTGATTGATGAACGCAAATCTCTTTACAACCGGCTGCGCCGGTGCAAGGATGATGAGCAGATATTGGCATACAAGGAGCAGATATCAGGGATTTCAAAGAAGCTGTCCATGCTTCGAAAGGAGGTGAAGCTTTGCACGGGCATTATGTCCCGTTCCGAAGAAATGAAACAGAAATTGCTTCAAATTAAACAAGAGGAAATCCATCAAGGAAAGGAGGAAAAGGCATATGAACAACGGAGCCGAAGCCGCAGATCAAATCGTCAATATGAGTCTTAAAGGAATCGAGGTAGTGGCCAAAATCTCTGGGGAGGGTGCAAAAAACCTTGCTACCTTCCTTTATGCTGTTTTAAGAGACCAGAAGAAAACCAGAGGTAAAACCCGCCTGGAGTCACTTTTGAGAAGCGGTAAGGAATTAGATGTCTTTGCGGTGCGAAACGAGGACTTAAAGAAATTCACAGAGGAGGCCAAGCGCTATGGCATCTTATATTGTGCCCTTCATGATAAAAAGAGTCTGGACGGGATGTGCGACATCATGGTACGGAAGGAGGACGCCTCCAAGATAAACCGTATTGTGGAACGCTTTAAACTGGCTACCGTGGATACTGCAAGTATTAAGAGTGAAATCCAGAAATCCAGAGCTACTAAAGGGAAGGAAAAAGCACCGGATGAAAAAGCGCCATCGGAAAAAGTAACCCCTGCTGAGAAAAGTGCAGATGATTTTCTTGACGAGCTTATGGCAAAGCCAGAGCAGGAAAAGCCTGCTGCAGAGCAGATTGACAACCCAAACCCCACGATGGCGACGACGGAGAAATCCCGTCCGTCCGAGCCTATCTTAGAGCACAGCGGGAAAGCCGCCGAGGGTACTATTGAGCCGCCTAAAAAATCTGTCCGCGAAGAACTGCGAGAAATCAAGGCTGCTCAAAAGGAACAGGCGGAACCTAAGCGAGAGCCGGAGAAAGAGAAATCTCAGGCTATAAAACAAAATAATAAGCCAAACAAGCAGCAGCAAAAATCTAAAAAACCAAAATCTAAAGGGAGGTAAATTTTCATGAGTAGTTTTGATGACCTTTTTCCACAGGAAAATGGACAGCCTAATCCCCCAAATAATCAGCCTTTTGATAAGGAGGCATGGAAGCAGCAGAAGCAAGAACAGCGGGAGATGGTGTATTCCCTCATTGATGATACGGCACAAACTGTGGCTAAGGATGGCACTGCTTTTCAGAAGTATTTGGATGTACAGAGCCGTTTTGACCGCTATAGTGTTGCCAATGCCTTTTTAATCCTTGCACAAAAGCCGGATGCTACCCGCATTGCAGACTTTGATACTTGGAAAGAGCAAGGCACTTACATCCGTAAAAAAGAAAGTGGTTTTTTCATTCTGGAGCCTGGTGATGAATACCAGCGTGATGATGGCACTGTCGGCATCAGCTACAACCCTAAAAAGATGTTCGACATCTCCCAAACCGGAGCACGCAAACGTGAAACTCCCACCTACCCTGATGACCGCACCCGTATTAAGGCGTTGATGGATCATGCGCCGGTGCCCATTCGCATCAGCGATACACTGCCGGAAGGTGCAAATGCCCTATACCTACCGGAAACAAGGGAAATCCACATCAGAAAAGGTATGGATGCAGGTAACATTTTTTGTTCTCTTTCCCAGGAACTTGCCCATGCACAGATGGATAAGGGCGACGGTAGTTACAGCCGTTCTAACTATGTTTTTCACGCCTACTGCGTATCATATATGCTCTGCAAGCAATATGGCGTAGATACAAACGGCTATCGTTTTGACCGTGCTCCGCAAATGCTGGAAGGTATGGAATCCCAGGAGATCCGCAATGAGCTTTCTGTCATAAGAGAAGTTGCTGGTGAAATTTCCGGGCGAATGAACAGGATGCTAACAGAGCAAAGACAACAAAAACGGCAAGAGATAGAACGTTAGGAGGATATGCCCATGAAAGAAGAAGAAAGAGTGCTTACCCTGGACGATTACGAGTACGGCGTTGTGGTAAACGCTTTAAACGAGCTTAGAAACGACCTGATTAAAGATGAACGGCCCACCGATGTTGTAGATGAACTGTTATTAAAGACCATTGATGCCCCGACTAAGAAACAGAAAAGAAGGATATTCAATGAGGCGCGATAAGACCACACAGAGTGATTTTATACTCTATGTGGTCTTTTTAATTCCGGTGGTATGGGCGGCACTTCTTACCGCCCCTTCTCTATCCGGAGGACTTCCCGAAATCATTGCCAATCTTAGTACGGCTATAAACAACCCTTTTAATATCCAATGGGTAGACAATACGCCTAAGTGCATCCTGTTGTTTATTGCTGCCTATGGTATGGGTATTGGGATTTACCTTTCCACCAAACGGAACTACCGCAGACGGGAGGAACACGGCAGCGCCCGTTGGGGCAACGCGGCTGCTGTCAACAGAAAATACAGGGATAAAGACTTAGAGAAGAACAAAATCCTTACTCAAAATGTGCGAATTGGTCTTAACGGACGGAAGCACCGGAGAAACTTAAATGTCATGATAGTGGGCGGTTCAGGCTCCGGTAAAACTCGATTTTACGCTAAACCAAACGTCATGCAGGCTAATACTTCTTTTGTCGTCCTCGATCCAAAGGGTGAAATTCTGCGAGACACCGGCAATCTGCTAAAGGAAAACGGCTATGAAATCAAGGTGCTGGATTTAATCAATATGCACCTGTCCCATTGCTATAACCCTTTTGCCTATCTTAAAGACGATAAGGATGTATTAAAGCTTGTAACCAACTTAATCCGAAACACAACTCCCAAAGGCAGTAACCCCAACGATCCCTTTTGGGAACGTTCCGAGACTGCACTGTTGGAAGCATTAATTCTCTATCTACTCTATGAAGCGCCACCGGAGGAAAAAAACTTTCCAATGGTCATGGAAATGATTGCTGCTGCTGAGGTACGGGAGGAAGATGAGACCTATCAAAGTCCCCTTGATGAACTGTTTGAAAGGCTGGAAATGAGGGAACCAGAGCATCTGGCAGTAAAGCAATACAACATTTTTAAGCTGGCGGCCGGGAAAACAGCCAAATCTATTTTAATCAGTTTAGGTGTTAGGCTGGAGAAATTTAATCTTGCTTCCATCGCTGGGATTACCACCACGGATGAGTTGGAGCTATCCTCCATTGGAGAGAAAAAGACGGCACTCTTTGCCGTAATTCCTGACAATGACAGCAGCTTTAATTTTATCGTGGGAATGCTCTATACCCAGCTATTCCAGCAGCTATACCTCCTTGCAGATCATGTATATGACGGACGGCTTCCTATCCATGTGCATTTTGTCATGGACGAATTCTCTAATGTCGCCCTGCCCGATGAATTTGACAAGCTCCTTTCCACAATGAGGTCAAGGGAAATATCGGTATCTATCATCCTGCAAAACCTGGCCCAGTTAAAAGCTCTGTTCAAAGATACTTGGGAATCCATTGTTGGAAACTGTGATGAATTTCTGTACCTTGGTGGCAACGAGCAATCCACCCACAAATATGTGTCTGAACTTTTAGGCAAGGAAACCATTGACACCAATACCTACGGACAGAGCAAAGGTAGAAATGGCAGCTACTCCACCAATTATCAGCAATCTGGCCGAGAGCTTTTAACTCCAGACGAGGTAAGGATGCTTGACAACCGTTATGCCCTGCTTTTTATCCGAGGTGAACGGGCGATTATGGATGATAAGTATGATATTCTAAAACACCCTAACTTAAAGCTGACTGTTGACGGAGGTTGCGAACCTTTCAGACACGGTGGTACAGAAAACGCTATTGACTGGAAAGCTGTTACCCTAAATGAAAACAGTGATTACGAGCTTCTTTCTGAAGAAGAATTGGAAACTTTAATGCAATCCTAAAAAAATATATGGAGGTATTTATCCTATGAAAATGACTAAAAGAACTAAAAAAGTGGTTACTATTTACTGTACATTGGCACTAATGATTACCCTCTTTGCTGCACCTGCCTATGCTGCAAATGACCCCTTGACAGTTGTCAATAACCTATCTGACTTTATATTCGGGTTGATTCGAGCTATTGGTATGATTCTCTTGGGCTTTGGTATCGTACAGATCGGTTTATCCCTCAAATCCCACGACCCATCTCAAAGGGCAAACGGATTTCTGACCCTTGCTGGCGGTGTGATTATTACCTTTGCAAAAGAGATTTTAAATCTCATTACAGGCTGATGAGGCGCTTCACACTTAAGGGGAACAGACCGGTATATGTCTGTTCTCCAATTAAAAAAAATTCTGTCGCTCATTACAGGAGGTTGATTACAGTGTTTAACAAATTTCCGATCAATGAAAAAATGCATATTCATTCACTGGATGGTGAGCTGCGGGAAGCTACCATCCTCAAGCGATTGGGTGACAACGATTATCTTGCTGAATATAACGGTGTCAAGTGTCATGCAATCTACAATCCGTTTGTTAATAAATTTTATGTTGATGATAAGTATGGCATAATCAAAGACAAAATGCCTCGCAGGGATGAAACATGCCGGTAACGATTACAAAGGCGAGCCCGCGCTTCATGCGCGGGCTTTGTCCTGGAAATGAGGTGATTCTGCTATGTCAAGTGGCAACTGGGTAATCGACAACCTCAATAACGCCCTTCAAACATGGAACAACAAGCTGGCTGAAATCTGGCAGCTTGTAACCCAATCTCCCACGGAATTTAAAGGCGGGGGCATCTGGAACGTCATTGTTGATATACACGGAGCACTGCAGGCTATCGGCCTTGCCTTACTTGTACTGTTTTTCGTCATCGGTGTAGTCAAGACCTGTGGCAGTTTTGCAGAAATTAAAAGACCTGAACATGCCCTGAAACTATTCATAAGGTTTGCCTTGGCAAAGGGTGTCGTGACTTATGGACTGGAGCTGATGATGGCGCTGTTTAATATCGCTCAGGGGATTATCTCCACTATTATGAACAGTGCAGGTTTTGGAACAACAACTGAATCTGTTTTGCCTGACACTATCGTGCGAGCTATTGAAGATTGCAGTTTTGGGGATAGCATCCCACTGTGGGCTGTAACGCTCATTGGAAGTCTATTCATCACAGTACTGTCTTTCATCATGATCATGTCGGTATACGGAAGGTTTTTCAAACTCTACCTTTATACGGCCATCGCTCCCGTTCCGTTGGCCTCATTTGCCGGGGAGCCAAGCCAAAGCATTGGTAAAGCCTTTTTAAAAGGCTATGCTGCTGTATGTCTGGAAGGTGCCATTATCATCCTGGCCTGCGTGATTTTTTCAGTTTTTGCATCTTCACCGCCGGTGGTGGACACTAATGCCAGTGTCGTTACAATGGTATGGGCCTATATAGGGGAATTAATATTCAACATGCTCGTACTTGTGGGGGCAGTTAAAATGTCCGACCGTGTAGTGCGGGAGATGATGGGATTATAAAAGGGTACCGGACGAGAAAATCCGGTATTCTCATATATCCTTGAATGGAGCACTCTCCCCGTAAACGACAGGTTTCCCTGTTCTTGGATCAAGCAAGTCCCCATGCTCGTTAAACTGAATTCTATCAAGAGGTACGCCCATCTCTCTTGCCCGTCGAATTTGCCATGCGACATCATCTTCAAGGTATTTCTCGTCACGTTTGCGTCGTATAACCTTTATAAGCGATATAACCCAGCTTAACACGGTCAAACCAAACAGCGATATAAGAATGATGGAAGCTAAAGTCTCATGTTGTTCTGTCCACTCGTTCAGCACGGTACTGAACAGTAGGAAGCAAATGACGGGAATCGTCAGCCTAAGCTTTCCGGCTACTTTGAATACAAAAGAGAGAATAAACAGCCCCACAGTAAGAGAGAGAGAAACAATTGCTCCGATTGCCATAATAAACACTCCTTTCTACGTGATCTTTTATTCCTATTTATTCCTATTATATCATTCGGTGCAAATGTATAAAAAGTGAAGTACGATTTTAATTTGGAAGTCCACATCAATTGAAAAATCAGGGAAAGAAATTGCTACAAACAGAGTATAAAACGGTGATATTCCCAGTCGGAAAAAGGACGTGGTCTCAAACATTGCATTCAGCAGGAGCAACAGTAATAACAAAAGGATGCTTACATAAAGAAACTCTCCTTTCCTCATTCCCACTATCCTACATGGAAAAAGAAATGGAAGGCTGTCATAAATTCAGTTATTTTATTTCCTGCTCCAAATTGACAAACAAGTCGGAGTCAAAAAAATCACGCACACTGATTCCAAGTCCATCGCACAACTTTTTAATAGTGGCAATTCCTGCGTTATATGTAGTGCCGTTTATAATGTCATTTACAGTTGATTGCGTGACACCTGAAATATTGGAAAGAGCGTTAATTGTCAGGCTCCGTTCCCTGCATAACTCTTCAATGCGTTTGATTACTGCTTGTGAAATATTCATTTTATCACCCCTAAACGTTATTCGTTAATTAAGAATATCAATTTAATTTAGAAATGATTAACGGAATTCCGTTGATATGGGTTTAGAGGTAATTTATACTACCCGTATACCACTAAAAAAATAAAATAATGTTGAAAAAGGAGGTTTCAGTGTGAAACAGGTGGATTACAATAAAGAACTGGTAATAGAGAAAGAAAAACTGGTTAGGCTTGTGGACGAAGCTTTAAAAAACGGCACTCCCATTATAGAAGATGAGGCAGTTATGGAGCAAAATCGCAAAGTTGATGAACTGGTAGTCAGGATACAAAGGGATAAATTAAAGCACAAAAAAAACCAACGGGTACGGTAGGACAAGCAACCTAATAGCGCTCCTTTTAGGGGCGTTATTTTTATTTGGAGGTGATTGAATTTTGGAAGTTAAAATAAACCGGGAAATCCGTGATTACACGGAAAGTTTGTTTTTTGGACTGTCTATGAGGCAGTTCATTTTTTCTGTCCTGGCTGTTGTTATTGCCGTGGGTATCTACTTTGGCCTGCGGAATTTCTTCGGTACAGAAACCGTAAGCTGGATGTGCATTTTAGGGGCAGCTCCCTTTGCGGCTCTTGGCTTTATTAAGTATCACGGCATGACGGCGGAGCAGTTTTTATGGGCGTATATAAAATCAGAGTTTCTCATGCCAAAAAGACTAACCTTTTATCCGACCAATATTTATTATGAAGCACTTAAAAATACTATTGCTAACCATGAAAAGGAGGAATTGAAACGCCATGATTAAGACTCTTCAAAAAATCATGAAGCAGGACAAGGAAAAGTTTGTAGTCCCCAAAGGTGTACAGCAGGTAATACCCATCCGAACCATCTGGCCGGATGGGATTTTTTGTGTTGGGAACAAGTTTTCTAAGTCCTATCGCTTTGAAGATATCAATTATGCAGTAGCCTCCAAGGAGGACAAAGAAGCGATGTTTTTATCTTATTCGGAGCTTTTAAATTCCTTTGACAGTGGAGCAACTACGAAAATCACAATAAATAACCGCCGTTTAAATAAAGCGGATTTTGAAAGCTCTATCTTGATTCCATTAAAAGATGACAGGCTGGATGAGTACAGAAAAGAATACAACCAGATGCTCTTAGATAAAGCCACCGGTGCTAATAGCATCGTGCAAGACAAATACGTCACTGTATCGGTAATGAAGAAGAATATTGAAGAAGCCCGAAACTACTTTTCTCGCATTGGAACCGACCTCATTACCCATTTTTCCCACTTAGGTTCCAAATGTGTGGAGCTGGATGCCCTCGACCGTCTTAGAATCTTCCATGACTTTTTTCGTGCCGGTGAGGAAACGGATTTTCATTTTGACCTATCCGACACCATGAGAAAAGGACACGATTTTAAAGACTATATTTGCCCTGATACCTTTGAATTTGAAAAAGATCACTTTCGCATGGGTAGCAAATATGGGCGTGTTATCTTTCTTAGGGAGTTTGCCAGCTACATTAAGGACAGCATGGTATCCGAACTATGCGATCTAAACTGCAATATGATGTTGTCCCTTGATATTATCCCTATCCCTACCGATGAAGCCGTCCGAGAGGTAGAAAATCGACTGTTAGGAGTAGAAACTAATATTACCAACTGGCAAAGGCGTCAGAATCAAAGCAATAACTTTTCTGCTGTCGTGCCCTACGATATGGAGCAACAGCGCAAGGAGAGCAAGGAATTCTTAGATGACCTAACTACCCGTGACCAGCGCATGATGTTTGCTGTCCTGACGATGGTGCATATAGCAGACAGCAAGGAGCAGCTCGACAGTGATACCGAAACTCTACTTACCACGGCACGAAAGCACCTTTGTCAATTCTCTACCCTAACCTATCAGCAGATGGACGGCCTTAATACGGTGCTCCCATATGGATTGCGAAAAATCAATGCTATACGTACACTGACCACTGAAAGTACGGCGGTATTTATTCCATTCCGCGCCCATGAGATCTCCCATAGCGGCGGTATTTATTACGGACAGAATGTCATCAGTAAGAACATGATCATTGCCAACCGCAAACACCTGTTAAATGGTAACTCCTTTATTTTGGGTGTTTCCGGTTCCGGCAAGAGCTTTACAGCCAAGAGGGAGATCGTAAATCAAATGCTTTCGAGCAATGACGATATTATCCTTATTGATCCGGAAAGAGAATATTCCTCTCTTGTAAAAGCAATGGGTGGCGAGATTATCCATATTTCCGCGACCTCTCAAAACCATATTAACGCAATGGATATGAGTAAAGACTACGGAGACGGTGCAAACCCTGTTATATTGAAATCTGAATTTGTACTATCACTTTGTGAGCAGCTCATCGGAGGGCAGAACCTTGGAGCAAAGCAGAAATCCCTGATTGACCGCTGTACCGCCAGCGTCTACCGGAAGTATCTGCAAAGTAATTTCAAAGATAATCCACCTACCTTGCAGGATTTTCATGCAGAGCTTTTAAAGCAGGATGAACTGGAAGCGCAGGAAATCGCCCTTGCTATTGAGCTATTCACAAGCGGCAGCCTGAATACTTTCGCCAAACCGACTAACGTCGATGTGAATAACCGCCTTATCTGCTATGACATCCTGGACTTAGGCAAACAGTTACTGCCTATTGGGATGTTGGTTGTATTGGATAGTATCTTAAACCGTATCACCCAGAACCGGGCTAAGGGCAAAAATACCTTTATCATCATTGACGAGATTTACCTGCTATTTCAGCATGAGTACAGCGCCAACTTCCTGTTTACACTTTGGAAACGTGTCAGAAAATATGGCGCTTTTTGTACGGGTATCACACAGAACGTAGATGACCTTTTGCAAAGCCATACAGCCCGCACCATGCTGGCCAACTCCGAATTCATCGTTATGCTCAATCAGGCCAGTACTGACCGCATGGAACTTGCAAAGCTTTTGAGCATTTCCGATCTCCAGCTCTCCTACATTACAAATGTGGATGCGGGCAACGGCCTGATTAAGGTAGGAAGCTCCCTTGTCCCCTTCACCGACCAATTCCCGCGAAATACCAAGCTTTATCGTTTGATGACTACCAAACCTGGGGAACAAGGGTAATACACCAAATTTAACCAGATTTAAAATTAAAATGCGGCTGACTGTATCTTCGGTCAGCCATTCATTCATCATGTAAAGGAGGAATTCAGAATGGAGAATATCAGGTTTAAAGACAAAGAGCATAAGGCTTTCTATTACGAAATGCTTGCCAAAACCCGCAATGACGACGCCTATCATCGGGCGTTTTTTTATGCTATGGGAATCAGTTCAGAAACAAGAAGCCATATCCAAAACCTTTTTGACTTCAAAAACGATGGAATTAACCTGGAGGGGCTTTCATCTACATGGCAAACGGGCAGTACGCTTCGGTTGTGCCGCCTTGCTTTTAATCTCTGGAACGGCTTTACAGAGGATGGAAAAGAAAATCGCTCTTCCCCTCATGAATTATTTGACTGTAGTTTTGCACCATATTTTTTTGAAGCTATCCGGCTGCGCTATCCTGAATATTGCCGGAGCATAGAGCGTACTGCACCTCAGCTTTCTCAAAAAGTGCGGTAGCAATAGCGAAACCCTGAAAGGAGGTGCGCTCATTGAAAGAAATAAAAACCAAATCCACCATTAAAGATATTAAGATGCTGGATAAAGCAACGGATGTTTCCTACAGGGCAAAAAACGCCTTTATCCGCACCAAGGAGCAGGCTGAACAGACACAGCGGCAGGATTATAACAGTTCTGTGGGATATGCAGAAGATAAGATAAAAAAAGGTGCAGAAACCTTGGGTAATGAGGCCGGTCACGCTATAGATCATCAGGGAAAAAAGATTGTACAGAAAATAAAGGAGCGGCGCAATATAGGTAAGGGTGCCCATAGCACCGATGCAGCAGATGAATATGCACCGCAACAGACTTCACGCCCTGGAACCGCCAATCCTAAAACACATCAGAGTAATGCTTCCTCTAAAGGGAAGGAAGCGGCCTCAACTAAAGCCACAAAAGAGCCTAAACAGTATAATACACCCTTTAGGGCAAAACAATCAACACAGCATAAAGCTGCCCAATCAAAAACAAAGGAAACGGTGAAGCAAAAATATACCCTTTCCAAGCCAAATGAACTGGCTAAACGGCGATTTATTCAGAGCCGGGTAAAAGCACGTTTTACCCGAAACAAAGAAATACAGGCAATAAAATCAAAGTATATTCAGACACCGGAAATCAAACCTATACAGGCTATCCAGAACCCTATTTTCAAATCACCAGCCGAGAAGGTAGCAGGACGTCCCATTTCACCTAATATTGGCGCTACGAATCCCCATGCTATTAAACAATCCATTAAGGCCAGTGCCAAAACCCTTAAAAATACCTCTAAAGGCACCATTAAAACAGCACAAAAATCGGTTAAGTCCGCCAAGCAGACAGTGAAAGTGGGTGTAAAAACCTCTCAGGCGGCTGCTAAAGCTGCTGCCAAAACTGCACAAGCCATTAAGGCGGCACATCGTTCAGCACAGGCCGCAAGAGCCGCCACCATATTTACTATCCGTATGATTAAGCTGGCTGTCAAAGCTACTGCTGCACTGGTTAAGGGTCTTATTGCCCTTGTGGGTACAGGAGGTGCCGTTCTTTTCCTGTTCTTAATTATCGTTGCCGTGGCCACCTTGGTAGCATCTCCTTTTGGCATCTTCTTTTCCGGTGAGAATAAGGATACAGAAGTAACACCCCTATCCAATGTGGTACAGGAGGTTAATGCTGAGTTTGACACCAGAATTGAGAACATAAAGGAGGCTCATGACTATGTAGACAGTGTAGAGATCCACTACTCCGGTAGTGCAGATAATATCCGGGTAGATAACTGGATGGGCGTTATAGCTGTATTTGCTGTTAAAACTGCAATGGATAAAGAAAACGGCATGGATGTTGCCACCATTGATGCCACGCGAATAGATCTGATTAAATCTGTGTTTTGGGATATGAACCTGATTGATTATTATGTAGAAACCATCGAGCATACGGAAACAGAAACCGTGAATAACGGGGATGGTACGATCAGCCAGGAAACCACAACCACCTATGAATACATTCTTCATATTACCATTACCAGCAAAACCGCAGAGCAACAGGCCAGTGAATATGGCTTTACCGATGATCAAATTAGCGTTATGGAAGAAATGTTGTCCGGGGAATTTCGCACGATGATGTATACCCTGCTGGGTATGGACGAAATCTAATTTCTAATTCGAGGTTATTAGAAGCGATAACCATCTTCGGCAACATATCGCTGTAAGATTGATAACTGCAATATCTTGAAAATATTTTTAAGATTAAATTTTTGAAAGGTGGGAAAATGAATGGATTTAGAAAAATTAAAGGATACAGAGTATGTAAAATGTGTGGATTTATTGGCTGAATTGATTGATTTGGATTCGGATACAAATGAAAAAATTCATAAATGCTTTCAAATCATGGGCATTAAAAACTTTTTTCTTCACCTTGAATCAGTAGACCTATCCCCGGAGACTTGTGAGAAGTTGAAAAGTATAAAATCCATTATTGAGATATTTGATGGTAAAAGGGGGCGGGCATAACATGAAACAAGGTATCCTGCATACCGAGAAGTTTTTAAAAGGACTGACAACTTTAACAGGGCTTCCCTATAAAAAGGTTCAGCAATATGTAAAAGGAAACAACCCCTTCAACATCTTAGAGCATCCTCACATTATGGAGCCAAATGAGAAGCAGCTTGAAAAAATAGGACTACTTAAAGAGTTTATCGCCTCATATAACATTTTGAAAATCTATGAAAGTAACGAGAAGATTACACTCAATTCATCAACTATATCAGGCCAATATTTTTTAGCTCTTTTAGGTGGAATGAAGGACAAGGAAAGGTTTATGGTTGATTTCTTGGACAACGGGAATAACGTGATTGAAATAAAAACCATGTCAGAAGGAAGTATAGGGCAAGTTGTTGTTTATCCAAGAGAAGTATTAAAATATGCCATTGCATGTGATTGCAGTGCAATGGTCTTAGTTCATAATCATCTCAGAGGTTGCATAAACTCTTCTCCAGAGGATAAAGCATTGACACAAAGATTTGTGGATATTTTTCATCCCTTTGAAATCAAGGTTTTAGATCATATTGTTGTGGGAGGTACAGGTTATTCGTCTATGGCAGAAAACGGAGAAATTCTTTATCAGTGTAAAAGTAAAGCAAATTATGAAGTGATGGAGTTAGGGGAAAGCGTTGTAGAAAAAAACGAGAATAGTTTGTTGTATACTCACCCATTTTAAATCGTATTACTTGGAAGGCTGCTCTTGGGCAAGCCCACCCACAAAAACTGCGTGACCACTTAACATTTGATAAGAGCATTATAAAAGGAATTAAAGCAACTAAAGAGAGACAAATAGGAGAGTAACGTTAAGTGAATTAGTTTCATAAACCAAGTTCCTTGGTATTTCTATCTTTTTTAACAACTAAAAAAGGAGTACCTCCCCAATATCTCGAAAGTGTAGTTGAGCAAAACCAAACACCGAGAGGTGGAAAGGAGTACTTCCTGATGTTTAATATTTCCCAAGAAAGTCTATTCTCCTTGGAGGAAATTTTAGAAATGTCTCCAAAGGAATCGCATGCTATCCTTTTTAGTTTTTTGGATACTTCCCTCTATTAAACGCTGTTTCTAAAAAAGGCTTTATCTGGAGTCCCAACACGACTTGATTATCCAGCTATAATCAATTCATTAATCATTTGTGTCGTTGAAAGAATTCCTACGTCCAGTCCCTTTCTGATATTTCTAAAATTATTGTGGAGGAAGAAAAATTTTCAATTTTTTTAGCGGAAGTATTAAACCACATTTTTAAAATTCATAAAAAAACTATCGTAATAGTAACCCACAACAGTGAACTGGCAAAAAGGCTGAGATGATTTTTGAAGTGCGAAACGGAAAGTTAAGCAATCAATAAAATGAATAATCTATATTACGCCCGGACGATTAAATCTGTTGGGCGTTTATTGTATAAAGAAAACCACCTGCTATGCGCGTTATACGGGTGGTCATGATTTTTTCTTATGAATATATGATATTGTAGATAAAAATAATAATGTTGACAAAGGAAATTAATAGGTATAAAATGATCTTAGGAAATATCAAAAAAAATTGATATAGATAGGAGGGAAAAAATGGCACAACGTGAATGTATTTCAGAACAGCCAAGAATATTTAAAAAAGATGTTGACCTTTTAGGTTCTGATAAATTAAATAAGATGTCAAGTGTCGCCAATGCTTTAAGCGACCCTATCCGGCTCCAAATTCTTTATCTTTTAAAACAGCATGAGGATATTTGTACCTGCGAGTTTCAAGAGTTATTGGATTTAAGCCAATCGAAGGTTTCATATCACCTCAAAATATTACTTGATGCTGGATTAATTAATAGAGAAGTAATCGCAAACTGGAGACACTATAGTTTGATTGATAAAGATATTTTGGGAAAACTTGAACAATTGATGGATTAAATTTTTTATACTCAATATCAAAAAAAATTGATATATACAGGGGCATAGAAATGGTAAAGCAGCAAACCTAATTGCTGAATTTAAAAATTTTTTATCCGGAACATCAAAAAAAGTTGATATATAGAACCATAAAATCAATAAATATTCTAGGAGGGATATTATGAGTAAAGCAATTAACAATTCGCCTATATTAACCAGCACGTTAAAAGTTAGTGGATTGGATTGCCCGGATTGTGCTAAGGATGTACAAAAGGCAGTTTCATCTATACCAGGCGTACAAAGTGCAGAAGTTAATTTCGGTGCCCAAAAATTGAAGGTTGTTCATAACAACAACGAGGCATCGATAGAACAGATTAGTAATGTTTTAAGTAAGATTGGGCATACCGCAACAGTATTAAGTGAAAACAGGGAATCTAATAAAACCAGCAGTTCACCAATCGTAACCATCACATTAAAAGTTAGTGAATTGTGTTGTCCTGATTCTGCTAAGGATGTTAAAAAGGCAGTTTCATCTATGCCAGGTGTACAAAGTGCAGAAGTTAATTTCAATGTTCAAAAGTTGAAGATTGTTTATAATAGCAACGAGACATCATTAGAACAGATTAGTAATGTTTTAAGTAAGATTGGTCATCCAGTAACATCAGTGAAAACAGAGAACGTAGAGAATGCAAAGGCAGCTCCTTCAGAAAATGCAAAGAATGCAAAGACAGGTACTTCAATAACTCCATGGTGGAAGGAGACTAAAAATGTTTTACTTGCAATATCTGCTGTGATTACAGTTTTAACTTTAATTGCTGAATGGACGCACATAGGATTACCTGAAACTTGGGCAAAGGTGCTTTATGGTGCAGCAGTTATAATTGGTGGCATTTTCCCAGCAAAAAAAGGCTTGTCGTCTCTCAAGCATGGCCGCTTAACAATTAATACTTTACTAGTTGTTGGTGCAATAGGTGCAATTTATTTAGGACTTTGGGAAGAAGCTTCTCTGCTTGTAGTTATATTTTCACTAGGGGGAGTGCTTGAGTCTTATGCAGTAGATAAGGCACGTGGCTCTATTCAAGCATTGATCGTATTAGCCCCACAGGAAGCAACAGTTCTTCGAAATGGGAAGGAACTACGTGTCCCTATAGAACAGGTCAATATTGATGAAATAGTTTTAGTAAAACCAGGTGAGAAAGTTTCAGTTGATGGAGTTGTAGTTTCCGGAACATCAGCTATTGACCAGTCTTCTATTACAGGTGAGTCAATTCCTGTTGAGAAGCATGCAGGCGATGAAGTTTATGCATCAACCTTAAATGCCAGAGGAGCACTTGAAATAAGAGTTACAAAGCTTGCAGAGGATTCAACTCTTTCAAAAATTGTAGAACTTGTAGAAAATGCACAAATGAAGAAAGGTAACGCACAAAATTTCAGCGAGAGATTTGGCGCAATTTATACACCATTTATGTTTGTACTTGCAATAATAATGGCTGTGGTACCACCGGTTTTCTTCGGGCAGCCCTTTGATGCATGGTTATATAGAGCTTTAGTGGTATTGGTTGTTTCATGTTCATGCTCTCTGGTTCTTTCAGTACCCATTGCCATTGTAGCAGGAGTCGGTAATGCTGCAAAGAATGGTGTTTTAGTTAAGGGTGGTATTCACATGGAAACTGCCGGGAAGGTTCAAGTGGTTGCCTTTGATAAGACGGGTACTTTAACTACAGGAAAGCCGACTGTAACTGATGTAGTATCTTTAGGAAGTATTTCTGATGAAAAACTTTTAAAGATAGCAGGAACACTGGAAGTACGTTCTGAGCATCCTTTGGCTGATGCAATACTTAAATTAATATCAGAGAAAGGATTAGAACTTGAAACAATTGACGAGTTTATGTCCATTACTGGCCGTGGAGCTAAAGGAATGATAGATGGAGAACAATACTATATTGGAAATCCTCGCCTATTTAAGGAAATTGGTGTTCCAGTAGAGGGTCATATAAAACAAATTGAACGCCTGCAAGACGAAGGAAAAACTGTAATTTTAGTAGGTAGTTCAAAGCAGATTCTTGGTATGATTGCGGTATCTGACCAGCCTAAGGAAAATGCAAGAAAGGCAATTTCTAAGTTAAAAGAACTTGGTATAAAAAAGATTGTTATGCTTACCGGCGACAATAAGGTTACAGGAGAGGCTATAGGCCGTAGACTAGGTGTTGATGAAGTAAGAGCAGAACTTCTGCCAGAGGATAAGATAAGTGCGATTAAGGCATTGCAACAAGGTCATAGTACTGTTGCTATGGTTGGCGATGGAGTAAATGACGCTCCAGCACTTGCTCAGGCAGATGTAGGTGTATCAATGGGAGTTGCGGGTACCGATGTAGCATTAGAAACAGCCGATATCGCATTAATGGCAGATGACTTAGACCAGCTTGTGTATATGGTTAAAATTAGTAGAAAGACAGTTTCTATAATAAAACAAAACATTGCATTCTCATTAGCAGTAGTAGCATTCTTAGTCATTTCTGCATTATTTGGCTGGATGCCACTAACTACAGGATTAATAATCAATGAGGCAAGTGCTCTTGTAATTATAGCAAACGGAGTGCGTCTATTAAAGATAAAGCAAAGCTAAAGCCAAAATTTAGTAAAGGAGCAAGATAAAATGGAAGCTTACAACAACGTGATTAATAAGATACATAAAGAACTTAATGAGGTTCAACAAATAGAAAAGTGTAAAAACTGTGAGTGCTTTTTTAATGTGTTAGAGGCAGTACAGGGAGACCTTACCGATATGGGCGTTGATAAAGGGGAGCCGATATTTAGAGATATTGAGCAGTGGTTAGATAATGGATATAAAGGCAAGTATTCATGCCTTGGATGTAAAATTTGTCCACCACTTAAACCATATGAAGAATTCAGCAAAGAAATACGTAGCGAAAAGACACCATTAAAAGTCAGATTAATTCCAACTCCTTGCGCTTGTGGAGGCACATGTCTTACAAAGCCAAAGACATGCTGCGATGAAGAGTAAAAGATAATTTATAATCTAAGGAAAAATGCGGGTAGGTACATTTGATATTTACTAATGTGTACCCGCTTTATCCATAACTTATGAAAGGAGTTTATGTAAATGGAAGATATTAATAAAATGATTAAAGAGACTCATCAAGAATTTGATAATGTAAGGCAAGTAAAAAAGTGTACAGCTTGTGAATGTTTCTTAGATGTTATAGAAGGAGTAAAAACAGACCTTAAAAAAATTGATACAAAAGAGTCTAAGTCAGCGCAGGAGGATATGAAGCATTGGTTATCAGAAGGAAACAAGGAACGTCACGCCTGCTATGGATGCGAAGAATGTCTTCCTATAAGTCCATATAACCGATTTAGTGCGCACCTTAAGGGTCACGGTACAACCAATGCTCTTAAGGCTAAAACAAGAGAAAAAAACTCCTGCGGCTGTGGGGATGGATGCAAGTCACTCACCCCGCAGCCTAAGACAACAAAGAAATGGCCTATTATTGAAGGCGATTATATCGTAGGAAATCCTGAATCTTCGGTGGCTATCTGTACACTGGCAGACTCAGACCTTCCCAATGAATTAAAGGCAGCAGGCTTATTAGAACATGCAGCCATTATTGGTACACTTTCAACTGAAAACTTAGGCGTTGAGCGGATGATACGTAATTTAGCCGCTAATCCCAATATCCGCTACCTTATTCTCTGTGGAAAAGATTCTCGCGGACATAGGGCAGGTCAGGCTATTTTATCCTTCAAAGATAACGGAGTGAATCAAGATAATCACATTTTAGGTGCGATAGGCCCCCGGCCGGTGCTTAAAAATATTACCTTTGATGAAATGGAAGCATTCCGCAAGCATATAACCATGATAAACGAAATCGGGACTCGGGATATTTCAAGGATTTCCGAAGTTGTTAAAGCATATATGAGTAAACCTAAAGGGGCAACTCCAATACTTCCCCCAAAAGTGCAAATGCCAAAAGTGGTTGATGCGGTACCTCGTAGTAACCAGGAATGGACTCACGACCCCGAAGGCTTTTTCCTGTTGCTTTTAGATAGGGACGCTAAAATTATTATTTGCGAACACTATATATTAGAAGGTATTAACAACGAAGTAATTAAAGGAGCAAATGCCGAAGATATCGCAAATACCGTTATTCGACGCGGATTACTTTCTCGTCTTGATCATGCTGCCTACCTCGGCAGGGAACTTGCTAAAGCGGAAACGGCCTTAAATCTCGGTTTACCTTATAAGCAGGATGAAATTTTATATAAAGATAAATAAATATTAATGTAAGAGTGTATTCCCGCTCGTCGATAACACCGGTACTCGTAGTGGTGGATGCCCTCGCATACGCGTGGTGAGCACCTGGCTCAAAGCATGGGATCTCTCCGCATACTTGTAGGCAGTGTGGCAAGGCGGTTCAAGTCTTCTGGTGTGTATGCCCCTGCCGGAGAGGGTAGCGGAGCTCAAACCGGTTCCGAGGATATCATTATCACGTTTGTGAAAGCCATACCGGTTTATGAAACAATGCGTCTCAAAGAAGATTTTATTATTTGGGGGTAGTTATGAACACCCGCAGATTGTGGAGCCAAATGAAAAACAGCTTGAAAAGATAGGATTGCTCAATGAATTTATTTCCGCATATAGCCTCTTAAAAATACATGAAAATGAGGAGAGGCTCCAGTTAAATTCATCAACCGTGTCAGGCCAATACTTTTTAGCCCTTTTAGGTGGAATGAAGGATAAAGAAAGATTTATGGTTGCATTTCTGGATAACGGCAATAATGTGATTGAAACTAAGACCATGTCGGAAGGGAGCGTTGGACAAGCCGTTGTTTATCCAAGAGAAGTATTAAAATATGCCATTGTATGTGATTGCAATGCAATAATTTTAGCCCATAATCATCCTGGAGGCAGTAAAAATTTCTCTCCGGAGGATAAATCTTTGACACAGAGATTTGTTGATATTTTTCATCCCTTGCAGATCAAAATTTTAGACCACATTATTGTAGGTGGCACAGGCTATTCTTCTATGGCAGAACAAGGGATTGTTCCCTACCAGAGCAAAGGTACGGCAAATTATGAAGAGATTGCATTAGGTCCAATACCTGTTGAGGAAAAGCGGAATAGGTTTCAAAATACACACTCGCGTTAAAATTAAATTTATAATGTGAGATTCTCACCTTAGAAATAGATGTACTGAGGACGAGAGGGACAATTGTTCTATGTTCTATAAACTACTTAACTGATATTAATTGCATATGGAGTACAACACATCAAACTTTTCCTTCTGAATTAAATTTGGTGCTTTATGCAAACAGTGTTTTGTGGAGAGCTTTTTAATTTTATTCGGTTAAGATGTAAGTTCAAATAAAAATTTAAGTATAGCCTAAACTAACTGTCACGTTTCCATACCGGAGGTTCCATAAGTTTTTCCCCGGAGGATAGTAAGGGGTTGGTAACTTCTTCGAAATGTTTTATAGACGTTGACATATAAATGTTTTACTGATAGCATTATATTACAACATTACAACGATTATTGTAATGTTGTAATGTTTTTATTTTTTTATGTATGTGTAATCTAGGGGGGAATAAAATGTCTAATTTAAACCAATCTTCAGAAGATCTTGCTTGTCAAGTTTGGTTCTGTGATGAGGAAAAGGTTCAGCAAATCCAAGCTGAACTCGAAGGTGTAGACGGTATGTCTTTAATACTAAAGGCTCTAGCCGATGATACTAGGGTTAAGATTGCTTATGCGATTTCTAAAACAGAGATGTGTGTATGTGATGTAGCAAAGCTTATAGGTGCCAGTAGTAATGTAGCTTCCTATCATTTACGAACGCTTAATCATTTAGGCTTAGCACGTTACAGAAAAGAAGGAAAGATGGTATACTACTCGCTAGCTGATGAACATATCGCCAATTTGGTGCGGGAAGTATTTGAATATGCACGGGAAAAGTCTCGTCGCTAATCTTTATTTGGAGGTGCTTTCTGTGTATAAAGCTATAGAAAAAACAAGAACACAAACCGAAAGGGTGATTGTGGAAAGACCTACAAGTATGGAAGCCAGTGTGAAAGCTAAGAAAGAAAACCACGAAATTGGTAGTCAACTTATAGTATTCCAAGTTGAAAACATCATTTGTACGAACTGTGCTGCTAAACTTGAAAGAAATATACAAACAATCCCTGGTGTAACTAAGGCTACATTGAATATTAGGACAGGGAGGTTGATAGTAGAGGGTTTAGGAGGTTTAGAAACCTTTGAAGCAGTTCGCGACCAAGGCAGGAATGATAATTATATTCTTTCATTGATTGAACTAAAGTTGTTTTAATAAAGATGTGGCGGCTTAATGTCCTTTACTTTTTTCGTTAAGCGACATAAGGAGAATATGTTAGTTACCCTATTGATGGCTGTATAAAAGTTATTATAAAGCGTCTGCAGCTATACTAATGGTTCACTCTGATATTCTCCTTTGAGGTACGACTATAATAGAAACCAGATTAAACAATTACTTTGACACAATGATATCGATTTTGACATAAATTAACTCACTATCCGCTCTGTTTCAGATATTAAGTCTGGATGATGCAGTTAAGAGAAACTTGGATTTTTTTGACGATATAGAAGAAACCAATGGCTCCTTAGTCAGTAAAAAAATTTGATTGTTATATTTAGGGTCTGAATATTCTCTATGTAAACATTACCAAGATAAAAATAATAGAGATCTACCCCCCCAAATTTTTGTTGCGTTACGAATATAAAAATACGGAGAGGTTGAATGTGCTTGAAATATTAATTAATAATCAGGTTGTTAAGGCTAGGCAGGATGATTTAGTCCGTGAGAAGCTTATTAAAAAGTACCGATCTCAAATCGGCACTATTGCCATGGGTATCTGCGGTCGGTCTTTAGACTGGAATAATGACGATGAATTAAGTATCAGCCTCATTGCTTTTAATGAGGCTATTGACACATATAATAAAGATAAGGGAATGAGATTTTTAAATTATGCCCAAATGCTTATTCATCATCGGTTAGTAGATTACTTTCGACGTGAATCCCGCTTTCAATACGCTCCTTTAGATACCCTTGACCAAGAAAAAGAGGTGAGCAAGTACGAAATAGCTGAAGCCTGGACCAAATATCAAGATGAGCAAACAGCTTTGGAACAAAGAGATATGGTGGCTCGCTACAATTTTATGCTCCTAGACTATGGCATATCTTTAGATGATTTGGTATCTTGCTCACCTAAACACCGTGATACGAAACAAACCTTAATCCGAGTAGCACAGGCTTTAGTGGAGCAGCCGGTTTTAATGAAACAGTTTGAGAAGAACAAACAATTACCTGTAAAAGAATTAATGGTGTTGACAGGTGTTGGGCGAAAGGTGATAGAGAGGGGAAGAAAGTATATCATAGCTGTAGTCTTGGTATTGAGTATTGATGAATTCTTACCTATAAGACAATTGCTCCGTTTGCCCCAGCAAGGAGGTGGTGAGGGGGATGGGTAAAATACGAGGGATGGTTCTACGAGTAGAGGAACGACAAGTAGTGGTAATTACTGAAGAAGGAGACTACCTAAAAGTAAAGATGCCCGTTCGGCGTCCTTCTCCTGGTGAAACGATAGAATTACCAATAAAGAAGCCTGTTAGCTTCAGGCCAAAGTACGTAGTAGCAGCTATTCTTATTATCTTTATGGCTTTAAGTGGTTTAAAAATCTTTACAACTCCACCTGTATTTGCATCTGTGGCCCTAGACATGACACCTAGTGTTCAGTTAACCATAGGTAAAGGTAATTTAGTTATTCAGTCGCAGGCCCAGAATCCTGAAGGAGAAAAGCTACTAAAAGAGTTGGATCTCAAAGGCTTAGATGTATACCAAGCAGTAAATTTGATAACTGCTAAAGCTGCTGAGATGAACTTTTTCGACTCTGAAAGAAAAAATTTAGCACTAGCTACTGTTATACCCCTGCGGGAAGCACCAGATGAAACTGGCATTGACAAGAACAAGATCATGCAGGTTATCCATGATGAAATGTACGAACGAAAATATGATGGGTATGTAGTTGTGAATCAAGCTGGTAAAGAAATTATTCAGCAGGCTGAAGAAACAGGACTTCCTGTAAACAGATATATGTTGATGAAGAAATATAGGGAACAAGGAATCGAGATACCACCAGAAATATTAAAGGATTCTTCACCTTCCCAAGTAATACAGTCAAATCAAATGCCGCTACTAAAAGCATTTCCTGGTGATTGGTGTGAAGTATCTGATCTAGATTGGGACATGTACGATGGTATGGACATGATGAGAGATAAAGTAGTTCCTCCCTCCTCTGATAAGTGGAGAAATTATCCAGGACAGGGAGATTCACCAATGTACCGTGATGAACTTCGGTCAAGGCAACATTGGAATGATATGTGTCCTGAAGATTGGTAAAGCTGATTAAAAAATATTTTAAAAAATCATTTGTTCCCCCCTAAAAAATAGTTGGTAATACGAATATAAAACTGAAGAAATTCAAACTAATAAATTTTTAGGAGGCGGAAACATGAAAAAGGTGGTTGTTTTACTTGTATTAATAGGGGTGTTAATGGCTTTTGCCGTACCTAGTGCTTTTGCGGTACCGACTGATGAGCAACAAAAAGAATTAAGCAAGATTCAGCAGCAGATGATTGACTTAGAGAAGCAAATGGCGCAGAAGTACGTGGAAGCCGGAATGATTACGCAAGATCAAGCTGATTTAATGCTCCAAGATATTGAGTTAAGGGGACAGTACCAAAGCCAGTTTAATAATAACTGGGGTTCTGGATATTACGGCGGAGGAAGAGGTATGATGAGAGGTTATGGTTGGGGAGGATATTGTTGGTAGTTAAATAGTCAAATCTTAGTAAGGTATGCCTTGTCTTTGAGGCATGCCATTTTATTTTAGGCGAATAATTATCAGCCTATCAAAAAAATGTTTTTTATAAATTATATAATTGTATAAATTGTATTTAAAATAATCATGTATTTACATAAAAACCTAGGTATTGCAGAAAATAAAGTAGAGTATGGCTTTTAGTTCAGTTTCGGTGGTTATCAATACCTTGAGGTTAAAATGATTCCACCTGTACCGAGATTTTCAGGGGACAAAGAGATTATTAGAAACAGTTTCTAAAGGAAACAAATTAGCTCCTTTATCGGATCCACTACGACGTCCATAGAGATTTGGCGAACAAAAGAACTATAATAGTATTAATTACGTAAAATTCAAATGGAGGAAACAATGTGGGAAAAAATGGATTAAGATTAATGTGTTTACTTATTGTATTTAGTCTACTTGTGGCAGCATGTACTCCTCAACGTCGCCCACTGCCAGATGATGCTAACTCCTATAATGACATGATGAACTATATGTCCAGAACTCCGGAATTTCGTGATGGCATGGTGGAGATGATGGAAACCCCGGAAATGCGGCAGGCCATGGTAGAAATAATGAAGACACCGGAGATGCGCCAAGCTATGGTGGAAATAATGAAGACTCCGGAAATGCGGCAAGCTATGGTGGAAGTTATGAAAACCCCGGAGATGCAAGCAGTTTTAGAAGAAATATTAAGTGAATAGCAATACAAAGTGCTTCATCTTCAAAAAATCCTAATCTCATTTTTAGAGATTAGGATTTTCCATTAGCTTCTAGGTTTAAAAGTAGTGCAGCAGGTTCCGTCACTGGTATTAGCTCTGCCATCACCTTGGGGATTGACCTCTAAGGAATCAGCATGACAGACATGATTTTTCCAGTAGTGGCAGTTATCCACACCACATTTTACTTGCATTTTTGGAACAGGCATTAAGATACACCTCCTTTCAATACTTTCTTTGATGGACCTAAAGTATAAATTATATGCGATTCGTATGCTCTTTATTTAGCTTACCCTATATTCATGACATTTTATTCTAAACTTTTAATAGCCTAAGGATCTAAAGTAGTTTTTGAGTGCACAAATACGCAGAAATTAAGCCCTAGGATAACTCCTAGAGCTTTTTAAATTTAGTTATACTTAGTTATACTAAGTCTTCACGTATCTTTAAATATTCATCTCTGCTCAATTCCCCACGGGCATAACGTTCTTTTAATATCTCGAGAGAAGAATCATTACTTGAATTTAGTATTTCTTTTCCTTGAAGCTTCGTTAGAAAACCTTTAGAATTGTTATACATAAAACCAATTAAACCCACTAAAATCCAGATAATTGCCGCAGTAATCAATAATGAAGTAATTAAATTTAACCCAGAACCAGAATAACTGCTAAATGTTGAACCACTCATCATACCTGAGCCCATCCCCATTCCCGGACCTCTACCCATCATTCCCGGACCGAAAGATTGACTCCCTGGAGAAAATCCAGTCCCAAATAGAGTCTGGAAAATGAACTGTACTACTCCAATAACTGTCAATCCTATCAATGAAAAGACAGCCAACTTTAACCAAGGATTTTTAACCATAAAATATTACCTCCTCATATTTTTTGTTTTTAAAATTTATGTGGTTTGGTTCAATTGTAATATTTCAATGTGAATTGATTATGGAGACAGTAAGAAAGAAAATATACTACCTTTTCCCAACTCACTTTCGACCCAAACCTCTCCTCCATGGAGTTGGATCAATTCCCGAACAATGGCAAGTCCTAAACCTGTTCCGCCCAAATTTCTTGAACGGGATTGGTCGACCCGATAAAAACGATCAAAAACTCGGTCTAATTGCTCCTTTGGAATTCCTGTTCCGGTATCTTCAACAGAAACAATTATACCCCTCTTAAAGTCATTTTTGACTTCTAC
>JUEG02000088.1_pt1 | contig 58150 bp, 54 predicted proteins | sample 432341 | NCBI WGS metagenome assembly JUEG02 (sample SAMN02953476, study PRJNA257561) | rock porewater metagenome | biome: terrestrial; feature: Opalinus Clay rock; material: porewater; isolation source: Opalinus Clay rock BIC-A1 borehole | place: Switzerland: Mt Terri URL, St-Ursanne ... | reverse complement strand
GGCACCGACAGCACCAGGCTGGTGCAGTCGCGCCCCGAAGGCGGCGGCATGGCCATGGTCTGCGGCAGGCAGATCACGGCAAAGCGGGTGCGGTTGTAGGCTTCGTCTTGCACCGCGTGCGCCACGATGTGCAGCCCGAACTGGGCCGCAGCGCGCTCGCTGGCCAGCGCCGCCCAGGCCGGGTTGGCCGCCGCCAGCCGCGCCCCTTCGGCGTTGCTCTCGACGGCGCGGCGCTCGGCCTGCGGCAGGTGCAGCGCCAGCCAGTGCTGGCATTGCGCCAGTGCCTGCGGGTGCGCCAGCACCACCTCGATGCCGTCGAGCGCGTTGAGCTGGCGCAGCAGGTTGTGGCGGATCAGCAAGCTCACTTCGCCCACCACGTGCACCGGCGAGCGCAAAAACAGATCGAGCGAGCGCGTGACCACGCCTTCGGTGCTGTTTTCGATTGCCACCACGCCAAACTGCGCCGTGCCGGCGGCGGTGGCGTGAAACACCTCGTCGAAGCTGCTGCACAGGATCAGGTTGGCGGCGCTGCCAAAGTATTCCACCGCCGCCTGTTCGCTGAAGGTGCCCGCCGGCCCCAGCACCGCCACCCGCTGCGGCGCCTCCAGCGCCAGGCAGGCCGACATGATCTCGCGCCAGATCGCGCCCACGTGCTGGTTCAGCAGCGGGCCGGTGTTGCGCGCCTGCAAGCCCTCGATCACTTGCGCGACCCGGTCCGGGCGGAAAAAGGGCGAGCCTTCGGCGCGCTTGATCGCCCCCACCTGCTCGGCCACGCGCGCGCGCTGGTTCAGCAGCGCCAGCAGTTGGGCGTCGAGGCTGTCGATCTGCAGCCGCAGATCGGCCAGCGCCGGGGTTTGCAGCACCGGGGCAGTGGGGGCAGGGCCGGCTGCAGCGGTTGAAGGGTCGGGGGCGGGCGGCTGCATGGGCGGTGCGGTGGGAGATTGGGGTTTGGTGTTGGATCGGGCTGCTATCTGGTGCAATCAGAGGTGCATCTGGCCTTGATTCGCCGCCGCTTCAGGGCTGGCGCTCAAACTCGCGCATCCAATCCACCAGCGCCTGCACGCCCGCTAGGGGCATGGCGTTGTAGAGGCTGGCGCGCATGCCGCCCAGCATTTTGTGGCCCTTGAGCTGCAGCAGACCGCGCGCCTCGGCACCCGCCAGAAAGGCGGCGTTGCGCGTTTCGTCGCGCAAAAAGAAGGGCACGTTCATGCGCGAGCGGCAGGCCGGGTCGACCCGGTTGACGTAAAGCTGCGAGCCGTCGATGCAGTCGTAGAGCAGGCGCGCCTTGGTGATGTTGCGCGCCTCCACCGCCGCCAGCCCGCGCAACTCGACCGCACCCGCACCCGCAGCCACCGTCTCGCGCTGCGCCTTGATCCACTGCAGCGTCAGTCCGGCCATGTAGATGGCGTAGGTCGGGGGGGTGTTGAGCATGGACTGATTCGCCGCTTGCAGGCGGTAGTCGAACACGCTCGGGCAGATCGGCAGCGCGTGGCCGAGCAGGTCTTCGCGCAGCACCACCAGCGTCAGGCCGGCCGGGCCGATGTTTTTTTGCGCCCCGCCGTAGGCCAGCGCGACCCGGCTCCAGTCCAGCGGGCGCGACAGCACGTGCGAGGAAAAGTCGATCAGCAGCGGCGCTTGGCTGCCGAGCGCGCGCAGGTCGGGCAGCTCGTGGAACTCGACTCCGTGCACGGTTTCGTTGCTGCACAGGTGCAGGTAGCTGGCCTCTGGGCGCAGTTGCCAGGTGGCCGGGTCGGGGATGTGGGTGTAGCCGCTGGGGCCGCTTGCAGAGGGGCTGGCCGGGTTGGCGGGCTTGGCCGCGTTGGCCACCACCTGCGCGTCGCCGTATTTGGCTGCTTCATCGGCCGATTTCTGGCTCCAACTGCCGGTTACGACGTAATCCATCTGCCGCTGCGGCTTGAGCGCGGCCAAGTTGAGCGGAATCATCGCGTTTTGCGCCTGCGCCCCGCCTTGCAGGAACAGCACCTTGTAGTTTTGCGGGATGGCCAGCAGCTCGCGCAAATCGGCCTCGGTCTGCTCGATGATGGGGCCGTAGTCGCGGCCGCGGTGGCTCATCTCCATCACGCTCATGCCGCTGCCGTGCCAGTCGAGCATTTCGGCGGCGGCTTGTTGCAGCACCGCCTCGGGCAGGGTGGCGGGGCCGGGGGAGAAGTTGTAGGGGCGGGTCATGGGGAGCGGCTGAGAGGGGCGGCAGTGGGTGAGGTTCAGGTGGCGGTGGGGTCGTCGGCGGCCGGGGCGGGCGCGGCCGGGGCTGGGGCGGGTTCGTCAGTCGCAATGGCGGCGTCGTTTTCCACCACGCGCTGCAAGCCGCTGAGCTTGGCCCCGGCGTCGGTGGCGATCAGGGTCACGCCCTGGGTGGCGCGGCCCATCTCGCGGATTTCGGCCACCCGGGTGCGCACCAGCACGCCGCTGTCGGTGATGAGCATGATTTCATCCTCCGGGTGCACCAAGGTGGCGGCCACTACGCGGCCATTGCGCTCGGTTTGCTGGATCGCGATCATGCCCTTGGTGCCACGGCCGTGGCGCGTGTATTCGCTGATGGCGGTGCGCTTGCCGTAGCCGTTTTCGGTTGCGCACAGCACGCTGGCGCGCGGCGCCGCGCTGGCATCCGGGGGGGCACTGGGGTCGCCGGATTCGGCACCGATTACGGCTCCCGTTGCCGCACCAGGCACAGCGCTGCCAGCGGCTGGCGCGGCCTCCGAGGCTTCGGCTACCAGCATGGCGATCACGCGCTGGCCTTCTTCGAGCATCATGCCGCGCACCCCGCGTGCGTTGCGGCCCATCGGGCGCACATCGTTTTCGTCGAAGCGCACCGCCTTGCCGCCATCGGAGAACAGCATCACGTCGTGGCGGCCGTCGGTGAGCGCAGCCCCGATCAGGAAATCGCCCTCGTCCAGATCGACGGCGATGATGCCGGCCTTGCGCGGGTTGGAAAATTCATCGAGCGCGGTCTTTTTCACCGTGCCCATGGCGGTGGCCATGAACACGTACTGGTCGGGCGGGAAGCGCCGGTTGGCCCCGGTGAGCGCCAGCGCCACGTTGATTTTTTCGCCCTCGGCCAGCGGGAACATGTTGACGATCGGGCGCCCGCGTGCGCCGCGCGAACCCGAAGGCACCTCCCATACCTTGAGCCAATACAGGCGGCCGCGGTTGGAGAAGCACAAAATCCAGTCGTGCGTGTTGGCGATGAAGAGCTGGTCGATCCAGTCGTCTTCCTTGGTTGCGGTGGCCAGCTTGCCGCGCCCGCCGCGTTTTTGCGCCCGGTACTCGCCCAGTGGCTGGCTCTTGATGTAGCCGCCATGGCTGAGCGTGACCACCATATCGGTCGGGGTGATCAGGTCTTCGGTGGAAAGGTCGTGCGCGCTGTGCTCGATGGTGCTGCGCCGCGCACCCAGCTTGGTCTGGCCAAACTCGGTCTTGATGGCGGTGAGTTCCTCGCCGATGATGATCGAGACCCGCTGCGGCGTGGCCAGAATGTCGAGCAGGTCGTCGATCTCGGCCATTACGGCGCGGTACTCGGCCACGATCTTGTCTTGCTCCAGCCCGGTCAGGCGCTGCAGCCGCATCTGCAAAATTTCCTGCGCCTGCGTCTCGCTCAGGCGGTACAGGCCCTCGGGCTGCATGCCAAATTCGCGCTCCAGCGCGTCCGGGCGGTAGTCGTCGGCGTTCACGCTGCTGCCGTCGGCGCGGGTGCGGGTGAGCATCTGGCGCACCAGTTGGCTGTCCCAGCGCCGCGCCATGAGCTCGGTGCGCGCCTGCACCGGCGTGGCCGATTCGCGGATGATGCGGATGAACTCGTCGATATTGGCCAGCGCCACCGCCAGCCCCTCCAGCACATGGCCGCGCTCGCGCGCCTTGCGCAGCTTGAACACGGTGCGCCGCGTCACCACCTCGCGCCGGTGCTGCAAGAAAATGTCGATCAAATCCTTGAGGTTGCACAACTTGGGCTGGCCATTGACGAGGGCCACCATGTTGATGCCAAAGGTGTCTTGCAACTGCGTTTGCTTGTACAGGTTGTTGAGCACCACCTCGGGCACTTCGCCGCGCTTGAGCTCGATCACCAGCCGCATGCCGGACTTGTCCGATTCGTCCTGAATGTGGCTGATGCCCTCGATTTTTTTCTCGTTCACCAGCTCGGCCATGCGCTCTTGCAGCGTTTTTTTGTTGACCTGATACGGCAGCTCATCGACCACGATGGCCTGGCGCTGGCCGCGGTCGATGTCCTCGAAGTGGCATTTGGCGCGCATCACCAGCCGCCCGCGACCCGTGCGGTAGCCTTCGCGCACGCCGTGGATGCCGTAGATGATGCCGGCGGTGGGGAAATCGGGCGCCGGGATGATCTCCATCAGATCATCGACGCTGGCCCCGGGGTTGTGCAGCAGGTGCAGGCAGGCATCGACCACTTCACTCAGGTTGTGCGGCGGGATGTTGGTGGCCATGCCCACCGCGATGCCGGTCGAGCCGTTGACGAGCAAATTGGGCAGCCGCGCCGGCAGCACCAGCGGCTCTCTTTCGCTGCCGTCGTAGTTGGGGCCGAAGTTGACCGTGTCTTGGTCGATGTCGGCCAGCATCTCGTGCGCGATCTTGGAGAGCCGGATTTCGGTGTAGCGCATGGCGGCGGCGTTGTCGCCATCGACCGAGCCGAAGTTGCCCTGCCCATCGACGAGCAGGTGGCGCAGCGAGAAATCCTGCGCCATGCGAACGATCGTGTCATAGACTGCGCTGTCGCCGTGCGGGTGGTACTTACCGATCACGTCACCGACGATGCGGGCTGATTTTTTGTAAGGCCGGTTCCAGTCGTTGCCGAGCTCGTGCATGGCAAACAGCACGCGCCGGTGCACCGGCTTCAAGCCATCGCGCGCATCGGGCAAGGCCCGGCCCACGATCACGCTCATGGCGTAGTCGAGGTAGCTGCGCCGCATCTCCTCTTCGAGGCTGATGGGCAGGGTTTCCTTGGCGAAAGAAGTCATGGGGCGGCAGGGTAGGCTACGGGAAGGCAATCCGCCATTTTAGGCGCTGGCGTGCAGGCTGTGACAGCCTGCACGCGCAGAGCATGGCGACCAGCCACCCAACCCGTTGTGGGCACCCCGTGCACTGGATTGGGGCGATAAGGCCGGACAGATGGTGGCTGCCGTTGCTTCATTGCAACAGTTTTGCTTGGCAGCCAGCGCTGACACGCATCTGATCGAGCGCAAGCGGCAAGGTGCAGCGGGCTTGTGGCACAATGATTAGACTTTCGGGCGAAGCTGCAAGGCTTCGGTTGATTTCCAGTTCACCCTATATTTGAGGAATGCAATGAAAAAATTGAACAAAATCGCTGCCCTGTTTGCTGTCGTCGCCCTGACTTCCGTTACCGGCATGCAAGCACACGCCCACAACCACGGCGCCCCGGCTGCCGCCACGATTGACAACTGGCGCGCCACCGATGGCACGGTTTGGCGCAGCGCCGACCGCCTGTGCTGGCGCAACGCGAGCTGGACCCCGGCCACGGCTGCTCCAGGCTGCGATGGCTGGATCGTGCCGCAACCAGCTCCAGCTCCAGCTCCTGCACCGGCCCCAGCTCCAGCCCCGGCTGCAGTTGCCCCAGCTCCCGCACCTGCTCCCGCACCTGCTCCCGCACCCGCACCGGTTGCTGCAGAGCGCGTGACCTTCTCGGCCGACGCCTTCTTTGCCTTCGACAGCGCCGTGCTCCAGCCTGAAGGCCGCGCCCGCCTCGACGATCTGGTCGAAAAAATCGCCCCGATTAACCTCGAGGTCATCATCGCCGTGGGCCACACCGACTCGACCGGCCCCACCGCCTACAACCAGCGCCTGTCCGAGCGCCGCGCCGAAGCCGTCAAGGCCTATCTGGTGAGCAAAGGCATCAGCGCCGACCGCATCTACACCGAAGGCAAAGGCGAAACCCAGCCGGTGGCCGATAACCGCACCCGCGAAGGCCGCACGCAAAACCGCCGCGTGGAAATCGAAGTCGTGGGCACCCGCCGCAACTAATCCCTGCCGAGCCTAGGTGGGTGCACCAGCGCCCGCCGGTCTCTGTAAAAACCGCGCTTCGGCGCGGTTTTTTTATGCCCGCGTTTTGTGACACCGCTTGATGCCCGGGCGCACTGGCTGGTTTTAGCTTGTACGCCCAGGCAACCCAGCCATAATTCACACATGGATAAAACCCTCAACGCCGACCCGGCCGAACTGGCCAAATTCTCCGAACTGGCTCACCGCTGGTGGGACCCGGAGAGCGAGTTTCGCCCGCTGCACCAAATCAACCCCTTGCGCCTGGGGTGGATCGAATCCTTCGTCCCTTTGAACGACCTCAAAGTGCTCGACGTGGGCTGCGGCGGCGGCATCTTGTCCGACGCCATGGCGCGCAAAGGTGCGCACGTGCTAGGCATCGACCTAGCCACCAAGGCGCTCAAAGTGGCCCAGTTGCACGCACTGGAGGCTGAAACTCCAAGGGTAGCCTACCGCGAAGTGAGCGCTGAGCAACTGGCGCTGGAGCAGCCCGCGCAGTACGACGTGGTCACCTGCATGGAAATGCTCGAACACGTGCCCGACCCGGCCTCGGTGGTGCAGGCCTGTGCCACCTTGGTAAAACCCGGTGGCTGGGTGTTTTTCTCCACGCTCAACCGCAACCCCAAGTCCTTTTTGTTTGCCATCATCGGCGCCGAGTACGTACTCAATCTGCTGCCCAAAGGCACGCACGAGTACGCCAAATTCATACGCCCGAGCGAGTTGGTGGGGCACTGCCGTGCAAGCAGCCTGCAAACACAAGCCATGCGCGGCCTGCAATACAACCCGCTAAGCCGCCGCTACTGGCTCGACGCCGACACCAGCGTCAACTACCTGCTGGCCACACAAAAGGGTGTGGCGTGAAGTTTGGCGGCATCCGCGCCGTGCTGTTCGACCTCGACGGCACCCTGATCGACAGCGCCCCCGATTTGGCTTGGGCCGCCGATCAACTGCGCCGGGCGCGCGGGCTGGAGCCGCTGCCAGTGGCGCACTACCGCCCCGCCGTGGGTGCTGGGGCGCGTGGCCTGATCCACGCCGCCCTTGGCTTGGGGCCCGAACACCCGGAATTCGACGACCTCAAACACGAGTTCTTCAATACCTACCAAGCCTGCATGAACCAGCGCACCCAGGCTTTCGAGCAGGTGAACGAACTGGTCGCCACGCTGCTCCAAAACAGCATGGCATGGGCCGTGGTGACCAACAAGATCGAGCGCTTCGCCTTGCCCCTCACCGCCGCCCTACCCTTGTTTGCCAGCGCCGGCACGGTGATCGGCGGCGACACCACGCCGCACCCCAAGCCGCACCCGGCTCCGCTGCTGGAGGCGGCGCGGCGCTTGGGGATCGCCCCCCAGCACTGCATCTACGTGGGCGACGACCGGCGCGACATCGAAGCCGGTCGCGCCGCCGGCATGGCCACGGTGGCGGCGCTATACGGCTACATCGGCCGCGCCGACGACCCCCGCACCTGGGGAGCCGACGCGGCCATAGAAAATCCGCTCGACCTGTTGAACTTTCTGGAAATGCCTTAAACTAACCGGTATGGGGCTGCATTGGTTTCGACGTGGGAACGGATGCGCTGCAGGGCATGTCGAGGTTCTGTCACCTCGTTAATCAGCAGAAAAAAAGTAACTGCAAACGACGAACGTTTCGCACTCGCCGCTTAACCCGGTGAGCCTTGCAACAGTTGGCCAATGGGCTGGGCAAGGGCGGTAAGGGTAGCAATACCCATACCGTCCAGGCTGCAAGGGAATCTACATAGGCTGGCCGTGGCGCGGGCAACTTGCGCAACGGTAAGATTCAAGGTTGCTGGCTGGGTGCACAGCGTGTCGCTGCGCGGCGCACCCGGCGAGACCCAAATCAGACGACTACACATGTAGAACTGCTCACAGAAGGCTTGCGGACGGCGGTTCGATTCCGCCCAGCTCCACCATATACAAGGGCTCGGATAGTCTCCGGGCCCTTTTTCTTTGCGCGCTTCCCCGCGTGGCACAGGGTTCCGGGCATTTGCCCTGCTGGTGCCATCTCACCCGGATACGCAGAATCGGTCCGTTTCCCGGCCAGACCAGTCTCTTTTCTCCGTTTGCCCTGCGGGTAGTCGCGAGACCGAGTCCTGCATTTACAAGGGCTTGCCGCGGCCTTTCCGTGGTCAACCATGGCCACCGATTGGCCGCGAAACCGCTACGCATCAAAAGATTCGACCACCCGCCGCTGCGCGATCCAGTCGAGCGGCAACGGGTTGCGCTGGAACCAGATCAGGCTCATGCATCGCGGCTGCTGGCCCGCCAGGATGCTCTGAATGATGGCGGGCTCCAGCAGGATCAGGCGCAGCAGTTCATTGACCGTCGAGTGGTGCAAGCCCTCCCGTTGGGCGATGTCGGTGCCGCTGGCCACCACGCCGTCGTCGAGCAGTTGTTGCCAATAGAAGGCCCGCGCCAACGCTACCAGCATGGGACTGTCGAACTGGTTCCGCGTGGTGCTGCCTGCGCTCTCCTCGTTCGGCCGAATCACCACCTTGCGCACGCCGCGCTTGCGGATCTGCAGCGGGATGAAGGTCGAGAGCTTCACGGCGCCGCCGTCCATGCGCTGTTGCACCGTGGCCTCGCCCGATTGCCGTATCCGCGTCATGCCGTCATCTCCACTTCTGCCAGTTCCGCGCCGATGCTGCCGGGGCGCAGTTCGTCGATGAGTTCCACCCAGCCGGCGTCGCGCCAGAGGATCTCCAGCCCGTCGTCGCCGATTTGCACGCGCTCGATCAGCAGTTGCGCCAGGCGCCGCTGCTCGGCCGGAAACAGCGAGGGCCATACGGCGGCGAGCTGGCGCATCGGCATCACCACCCGTGCCTGGTCGAGATCGAAGCCGCTCTCGTGCACCCGGTCCCACACTGCCTGTACGCTCTCCGGCGCACGCAGCACCTGGCAGATCTGTTCCACCACCAAGACCTCGATGGGCTCGGCGGGCAAGCTGCCGAAGCTGGCGGCGCCCGCCCCGTAGTGGCGGTCCTTGGCCGGCGTGTAGTAGCGGTAGCAGCGGCCTTTCCTGACCGTGTGAGTCGGTATCAGCCGCTCCCCACTGGTCGTGAACAGCAGGCCGCGCAGCAGCGGCAAGCCGCGCCCGTCCGTGGCCACCGCCGCGCGCCGTTCCTCGGCGGTCTGGGCCAGCACATCGTGGGCGGCCTGCCACTGTGCCCTGGTCAGGATCGGCGGATGCTGCCCCGGGTAGTAGCGCCCCTTGTGGACGATCTCACCGAGGTACATGCGGTTGTGCAGCAGCTTGTAGATCGACTGTTTGCAGAAGGTCCGACCCGTCTTGGTGCGGATACCTTCGGCCGCGTAGTTGCGCACCATGTGGGTGGTCGAGCGATCGCGGGCGAAGTCCGCGAAGATGCGCCGTACCACCGCCGCCTCGGCCTCGTTGACTACGAGCAGGCGGTTCTGCACGTCGTAACCGAGCGGTAGCGGTCCGCCCATCCACATGCCCTTGGCCTTGCTGGCCGCGATCTTGTCGCGGATGCGCTAGCCAGTGACCTCGCGCTCGAACTGGGCAAAGGACAGCAGCACGTTCAGCATCAGCCGCCCCATCGAAGTGGCCGAGTTGATCTGTTGGGTGACGGCGCTGAAGCTCACGCCGCAGCGGTCGAACACTTCCACCATGCGCGCGAAGTCGGCCAGCGAGCGGCTGAGCCGGTCGATCTTGTAGACCACCACGATATCGATGCGGCCAACTTCGATATCGGCCAGCAGCCGTCTCAGAGCAGGCCGCTCCATGTTGCCGCCAGAGAAACCGCCGTCGTCGTAGTCGTCCGCCACCGCGATCCAGCCCTCATGGGTCTGGCTCTTGATGAAGGCGTGGCCGGCTTCCTTCTGCGCGTCGATGGAGTTGAAGGACTGGTCGAGGCGTTCGTCGCTGGAGACGCGGCAGTAGACCGCACAGCGCTTGGGTGAGGCCAGGATGGCAGTGCTCATTGTTTGCCTCCCTTGCCCGGCTTGAGCCCGAAGAACTTCGGCCCGGACCACTGCGTGCCAGTGATGTGGCGCGCCGCCGCCGACAGGCTTTTGAAGCGCTGGCCGTTGAGGTCGTACAGACCATCGGCGGTCACGGTCACCCGGTACTCGCGCTCGTCCCATTCGCGCACCAGCACCGTGCCGGGCATCAGATGGCATTCCGTGCCGCGTCCGGCCTGCTGTATCTTCGAGAACTGCGCGCCGCGCTCCACCAGATAGCGGCGCACGCCTGCCGGCAGCGGCCCGTAGGCCTGCTCCTGCAGCCGATAGGCCAGACGCGATTCCACGTAGTGGCGGTTTGTGTGGGCGGGACGGCGCGGGAAGTGCGCGTCCCACAGCGCCCAGAGGTCTTTCATGGGCAGGCCGGGCAGCGCCGCCACCTGCGCGCTGATGCTGTCGTTCATTGCGGTATCGGTCATCGGTTTACTCCTGTGGTTGAGACAGGTCGATGAACGCGCTGTGGCGGGCAGAAGCCAAGGCGAAAACCCTCTCAGCGGGCGGAAAGATCGGCATCCAGTGCCGCGTTGGCCGCTTCGATGGCCTCTTCCGGGATCTCGATCTCGTAACGGTGGCGTTCCCGCGAGAATCCCGCCCGGTGCGCCGCCACGGCCGCCTTGCCGATGGCGTCGATGAGCACGGGCAAACGATCCTGCAGTTCGATCTCCGCGACGATGGCCTGGGCGCCACAACAGGTATCGCGGGCCTGCCGAATCTCGTCCGGGAGAGCGTCATGCTCAGCCTGCAGAGTCTGGATACGGCGCACCACTTCCTCGCGGGTATGGCGGGTGGCGGTCAGTTCGGCGTGGAAGCTGGCCAGTGCCGCCGGGATCGCCGTCAGCTCACCGGTATTCATCATCTGGTTGGTGGTGAATTGCGTGTCGCGGGCGATCTGCTGTTCGACGGCCTCGATGCGGGCATCGAGATGGGCCTGCAGGGTCCTGGCCTTGCTGATCTCCTGGGCCAGCACGGTGTGCCGGTCCGTCAGCGCCGCCATCTCGACTCGCGCTTCTTCCAACTGGGCGGGTGCCTGGACCTTGCGCTTCAGCCGTGCGTGATCCTCACGCAGTGGCACCAGATCCTGCTGCAGTTGTCGGACGACGGCTTCGAGCTGGTTCTTCTCGCGGAACAGGCGCTGCTCGGTCACTGACCAGTGTGTGGAGTTCGAGCGTTTTTCGAGTTCGTGATAGGCGCGACGTTTGGCATCGGCTTCCTGCTGTGCGGTGTTGGCAGCGGCCTCGGCCTCCTGCAGCTGTTGGGTCAGCGCATCGAATTCGCTGCGCAGGGTGTCGTGGTAACTGGCGGATGCCTGACGGCGTGAGGGGTTCGATTTCATGGGCGGGCTCCTGGGGTTGGCATCGCCACGACACCACGTCGCAGCGACCGTTTCGAACTGACGAAATGGTCGCTGCCAGAGACTGGTTTGGTCGATCAGGGCGCAGCGGGCGAGCGCGTTCTGTCGATAACCGACGCGGGCCGATGCGCACGCCTGCGTGCTCTGGACCGAAATGGCATGGAAGCGCGAAGCGCTTCGAACGCATTCGCACTGCTGCGGATTTCAGTGCCTCGCGCGTCATTGCCGCACCGTCGAACACCACGAAGAATCTCGCTCATCAGGTGTCACCGAGCCCCAGCGAGGGCCATTGCGGGCACCGCCAACCGAACGGGAGTCTGCCCATGAAGCTCACCTTGCCACCCGCCGAACTGCTCAGCCCGCGTCAGCTCGCCGCGCGTTGGGGCTTGTCGGAAAAAACCCTGGAACGCTGGCGGATGCTCGGCACAGGTCCAGCATTCCTCAAGCTCGGCAGCCGCGTGCTCTACAGCTTGACCGAGATCGAAGCTCATGAACGCCAACGCACCCGCCGCTGCACCGCTGGCGATCGGCCAAGTGAGGTGTGGGCATGATGAACCGCCAGCAGCGCCGAGGGCGCGAACGCATGACGCGGCAACTGCGCGCCCACATCGCCCGGCATGGCATCGAGCCGGTACTCGATAAGATGTTCGGCCCCGGCAGCTGGCGTTATGACGCTGACGAGAAGCTCTGGATCGTGCCCGACACGAATCACACCGGGCCGGGGCATTCCTATTACTGCGTGCGTGCTAGCGGCGACTGGTACAAGGCACGGCTGGATGGGGAGCACACCCAATGAGCACCGTCGCCATAGAAGCGGTCACCTTTCCGCCCCATACCTTCTTCGACTTCAACGACGCGCCCGACCGGAACGAGCGGCGCCATGACAAGGACGAGCTGCGCAACCGCCTGCTCGATCAGCTCGAAGCCGTGCTGATGTACCTGTTCCCGAACGGCAAGCGCCAAGGCACGCGCTTCGTGGTCGGCAGTGTGCAGGGCGATGCCGGCGACAGCCTGGTGATCGAACTCGAAGGCCCGAAGCGCGGTTTGTGGATCGACTTCGCCACCGGCGAATCCGGCGACGTGCTGGCGCTGTGGGCGGCAGTGCGGGGTTTCGAGGTGCCACGCGACTTCGGGGAGCTGCTGGATGACGTCGCAGATTGGCTGGTGGTGCCGGGCTCGTTCATCCCGGCACCGGCCAAGTCGTCCGCCGCCCATGACACGCTCGGCCCGCACACAGCGAAGTGGGACTACCGTGGCACCGACGGCGAGCTTCTGGCCTGCGTGTACCGCTACGACACACCCGAGGGGAAGCAATACCGGCCGTGGGATGTCACCACCCGCCAGACGCGGATGCCCGATCCGCGCCCGCTCTACAACCTGCCTGCAGTGGCAAAGGCCGATACCGTCGTGCTGGTCGAGGGCGAGAAATGCGCCGACGCGTTGATGCACATCGGAATCGTCGCCACGACTGCCATGGGTGGCGCCGCGACTGCCATCACCAAGACCGACTGGTCGCCCCTTGCCGGTAAGACCGTGATCGTCTGGCCGGATCACGACGAGGCCGGTGCCAGGTACGCCAACGCGGTGATCCCGAAACTGCTCGGTATCGGCGCGCGGGTGCGACGCATCCACGTTCCCGAGGACAAGCCGCAGAAGTGGGATGCCGCCGATGCTGTGGCCGAAGGCGCCGATGTGCATACCTTGCTGGCAGGGGCGATGCGGGTTGCCAGCGACCAACCCCGCCAACCGCTCGAGATCACGCAGTGGCGAGCCTGCAAACGCTTCACCGGCGAACCGCAACCCCGGCGCTGGCTGATCGAAGGCGTATTCCCGCTCGCCCAGGCCGCGCTGGTGGCGGCCGGTGGCGGTGTCGGCAAGTCGTTCCTGCTACTGGCCCTCGCCCGTGAAGTCGCCGCCTTCGACGGCGTCTGGGCCAACGCGCTCACCCTGTTCGGTGGCGCGCTCGCCGGCCATGGCGTGGCGATTTACGTCACCGCCGAGGATGACGCCATCGAGGTTCACAACCGCCTGAATGCGCTGGGGCCGATCCCGGACCGGCTCTACGTGCTGCCGCTACCCGATGCCGGCGGCGCCGTGCCACTGTTCGCGCCCGATCCGGCCACACGAGGCCCCTCGACTACCCCGGCGTGGCTGGCGCTGGAACAGCAACTGAGCACGCTAACCGGTCTGCGACTGATCATCCTCGATCCCCTCCAGCCGCTGTGCGCACTGGATCTGAACGTGCCGGAGAACGCGCAGTTCGTCTGCTCGCGGCTCGCCGCACTGGCCGCCAGCACCGGCGCTTCGGTGATCGTCTCCCACCACTTCGCCAAGCGCGAAGCATCGACACCCGAGCAGGCCCGTGAAGCGATACGGGGCACCGGCGGCCTGGTCGATGGCGTGCGCTCGGTCTACGCGCTGTGGAACCCCAAGGAGGATCAGGCCAAGGCGATCTGCAAGGCGCTGGGCGAACCCTTCGAGCGCGGCCGGGTGGTGATGGGTGGCGTGGTCAAGGCCAACGGCCGCGCCAATCTGCGGGTGACCACCTACCTGCGCGACAGCCGTGGCCTGCTGGTGGATCGCAGCGACGCATTGGTCCGCGCCCGCCAGACCGACGTCGATCTGCTGCCCGAGCTCAAGGCGGCCATTGCGCGGGCCGCCGCTGAAGGCAAGCCCTACACCAAGACCGGCGGCAACGGCGTCTACGAGCGAAGGCACGAACTGCCGGAAGCCTTCCACGCCATAGGCAAGCACCGGCTGGCCGAGTGGGTGGGCACCCTGCTCGACCGGGAGGAACTGGTCATGGCCATGGTCGACGGCTCGAAGCTGGTGAAGTGGCTGGACGTGCCCGACGGCCCTATGGCCAGCGGCGAGGCCGCCTTCGTTACCGGGCATCTGAAGCGCTCGAACACGGGCCAGCGGGATCGGGCATGAGCATTCCCGGGGCAGGCCTCCGTTCCCGGCTTCCCGCTTCCCGACCTGGAATGCAGGGCCTGGCGGGAACGCCAAACTCAAGCCCAGCGCGGGTTTCCAGCGTTCCCGACCAAAACCGTTCCCGGATGGGGGTGGGAACGCGCAAACCCAACAACGGCGCCACTTTCCCGGTTCCCGGCGATTCCTCTCTAAAGAGAGAGGGTGAGCATCGGGAATGCTCACCTCCCTCGATGCCAATGGCAGGTCGGGCATGGGAACGATGTCCCGGCGAGACGGCACGGGTCCTTCCTGGCCGCATTCGTATACGGGGGGCGCGAGCGCGCTGCTCGTCTACCGTCAGGGTGCAAACCGAGGTTTGCAGGGTTTGCGGTTTGCACCTGCCGGCCGTGACCCGCTCTAAAGGCGAACAGGGTAATCCTGTAGCCAATGGGGCAATGGCAGCGGCGGTTACCCCATTTCCTGTGCGCCGAGAAGATCACTGCTAGCGACAGATACTATCCGCATCTGATAGCATCCCGAAACCACATCGGGGAAATCGAAGCATGCGCACAGTGATTGGCATCCGTACGGCCAAATCCGGCCGTCGGGCAGTCGATGACGCCAACGGCCCCACGCCCACCGTCTGGTTCGATTCCTGGCGGCAGATGGCCAGCTTGCTGTCGGACGAAAACCGCGCGCTGCTGCGCCTGATGCAGGAGCGGCAACCACGCACGGTGTTGGAGCTGGCCGAGTGGTCAGGCCGCGCGGCCAGCAACCTGTCGCGCACCCTGCGTCACCTGGAGCGCCACGGCCTGGTCAAGATGCACCGCAGCCCCGACACCCGCGCCGTGCGCCCGGAGGCACTGGCTACCGAATTCTTGATCGTGTTGGATTGATGGAGAAGAACAATGAAGAGAAGCCTGCAGGAGTGCGCCGTTTGAGCCAGGAAGGCCAACTCCTCGACCAAAAATCCTTGCGATCCGTGATCGGCAAGAGCGCCGACTGGAACGAGCTGGTCAAGGATTGCATCGCCTTCGCCAACGCGACGGGCGGTCGTCTGTTGCTCGGCATCGAGGACGGTCAGGACGCGCCACCCGCAGGCCAACAGATTCCTGCCGACCTTCCGGACACCATCCGACGCAAGATTGCCGAGCGCAGCGTCAACGTGGCCGTGCTGCCGGATGTGGTTACCGCAGCCAATGGCGGGCAGTACATCAACCTCGCCATTCCCCGGGCCATCGCGGTGGCATCGACCACCGACGGCCGCTACTACCTGCGCGTGGCCGACCAGAGCAAACCTGTCACGGGTGACGATGTGCTCCGGTTGGCGACAGAGCGTGCGGCGCTGCCATGGGAAACCCAGACCACAATGCAGGTGCCCAGATCAGCCGCCGCCCCGGACAAGCTCGGCAAGCTGGTGAATGCGCTGAGGGCATCGGATCGAGTCAAGCCGTCCGTCAAGGAAAAGTCCGATGACGAGCTGCTCGACCATTACCAACTCGCACAAGGTGGCTACCTGACCCATCTGGGCATCCTTTGTCTGGGACAGCAGCATCAGCGTGCGCAGCTGACCACGGCACCGGTGATCCAGTTCATCAAGTACGACGAGCACGGCCAGAAGGTCAACAAGCTGGTGTGGGACGACCACACCTTGAATCCGATGGAGCTGATCGAGGCCGTGTGGGTGGAGGTGCCCGACTTCCGCGAGCGCTACGAATTGCCGGATGGCCTATACCGCCAGAACGTGCCCGCCTTCGACGAGGTGGTGGTACGCGAGCTTCTGGTCAACGCGCTGGTGCATCGCCCCTACACCCAGCGCGGCGACATCTTCCTGAACCTGCACCCGGACCGGCTGGAAGTGGTCAACCCGGGCCCGCTGCCGCTGGGCGTCACGCCGCAGAACGTGCTGCACACCACCGTGCGCCGCAACGAGCATCTGGCTCGTCTGTTCCACGACCTGAAGCTGATGGAGCGCGAAGGCAGTGGCTTCGACAAGATCTTCGAGGTGCTGCTGTCGCAAGGCCGCCCGGCGCCGGAGCTGATCGAAACTCACGACCGCGTCCAGGTTACGGTACGCCGCCGCATCCTCAAGCCCGAAGTCATCGACTTCATTGCCAAGGCGGACCAGACCTACCAGCTCACCCAGCGCGAACGCATCGCCCTGGGTCTGCTGGCGCAGCACGATGCCATGACCGCCCGCGAACTGGCCGCGGTATTGGAGCTGTCCTCGGTCGAGGCGCTGCAACCGTGGATCAAGCGGCTGCTGGAGTGGGATCTGATCCAGAGCGCGGGCCGCACGCAAGCCACGCGCTATTTCGTCGATCCGGGGCTGCTGCGCCATCTCGATTTTGCCGGGGAGACTACCCTGAAGCGGATCGAGCCGCACCGCCTCGCGGCCCTGATTCTGGAGGACGTCAAGCGCTACCCCAAATCCGCGATTGGCGATATCCGCCAGCGCATCGGCAGCGAAATCCACCCGAGGCAGGTCAAGCGTGCGCTGGATGGCCTGGTCGACAAGGGCGACGTGCGCTTTGAAGGTGACAAGCGCTGGCGGCGCTACTGGGCGGTATCATGACCAGGCTATCGGACAAACTGCGCCCTATCGGCAATAGCCGGGCGATAGAAAATGGGCGATACGCCCGTACAGTCTCGATAAATCAAAGACTTGTATCTACCACTTCTGGCTCGACAGGGTCGATAGCCGCATAACCGAACCCGCAGCCATGACCAACAACAGCACACAATCGACTGGCAAAAGGCCCGCATGACGAACAACAGCAAAGAAACCGAACGCGCCGAGCTGCACAAGACCATCTGGCGCATCGCCAACGACCTGCGCGGCAGCGTGGACGGCTGGGATTTCAAAACCTACGTGCTCGGCATGCTGTTCTACCGTTTCATCTCCGAGAACCTTGCCGGCTACCTCAATGAACAGGAGCGCCGCGCCGGCAACGCGGAATTCGACTACACCACTCTCAGCGATAAAGACGCCGAGTTCGGCCGAGCCGAGACGGTGAGGGAAAAGGGCTTCTACATCCTGCCCTCGGAGCTGTTCGCCAATGTGCGCAGCAAGGCCCGCCAGGATGCCAACCTCAACGAAACCCTCTCACGCATCTTTGTCGACATCGAGGCCTCCGCTAAGGGCTCGGACAGCGAATACGACTTCAAGGGCCTGTTCGACGATCTGGACGTCAACTCCAGCAAGCTCGGTCCCACCGTGGCCAGGCGCAACGAAAAACTGGTCAAGCTGCTGGATGCCATCGGTGACCTGCCGCTGTCCAACGGCGCTGGCAGCTTCTCGCGCAACAGCATCGACCTGTTCGGCGACGCCTACGAATACCTGATGCAGATGTATGCCTCCACCGCCGGCAAGTCCGGTGGCGAGTTCTACACGCCGCAGGAGGTCAGCGAGCTGCTGGCCCGCCTCACCGTGGTGGGCAAGACCGAGGTCAACAAGGTCTACGACCCGGCCTGCGGCTCCGGCTCGCTGCTGCTGAAATTCGCCAAGGTGCTGGGGCCGGACAAGGTGCGCCAGGGCTTTTACGGCCAGGAGGTGAACCTCACCACCTACAACCTGTGCCGCATCAACATGTTCCTGCACGACATCAACTACGAGAAGTTCGACATCGCCCACGGCGACACCCTCACCGACCCACACCATTGGGACGACGAGCCCTTCGAAGCCATCGTCTCGAATCCGCCCTATTCCATCAAATGGGACGGCGACGCCAACCCGCTGTTGATCAACGACCCGCGCTTTGCCCCGGCCGGCGTGCTGGCGCCCAAGAGCAAAGCCGATCTGGCCTTCACCCTGCACATCCTGTCGTGGCTGGCGGTGAACGGCACCGCCGCCATCGTCGAATTCCCCGGCGTGCTCTATCGCGGCGGCGCGGAAGCCAAGATCCGCCAGTACCTGATCGACAACAACTACGTGGACGCGGTGATCCAGTTGCCGCCGGACCTGTTCTTCGGCACCACCATTGCCACCTGCATCGTGGTGCTGAAAAAATCCAAGCACGACAACGCCACGCTGTTCATCGACGCCAGTAAGGAATTCACCCGCAGCGGCAACAAGAACAAGCTCACCACCGCCCACCAGCAGAAGATTCTCGATGCCTTCACCGCACGCAAGGACAGCGACCACTTCGCGCGGCTGGTGGAGAACAGCGCCATCGCGGAGAACGGCTACAACATCGCCGTGTCCAGCTACGTACAGCAGAAAGATACCCGCGAGGCGGTGGATATCCAGACGCTCAATGCCGAAATTGCCCGCATCGTCGCGCGGCAAGCGGAGTTGCGCACGTCCATTGATGCCATCGTGGCGGATCTGGAAGGAGCGAAGGCATGAGCAGAATTGATGATCTCCTCGCGCGTTTGTGCCCGGAGGGCGTGGAGTTCAAAGCCATCGGTGATTTTGGTGACCTGGTTCGTGGTAATGGGATGCCGAAATCTGACTTCGTGGAATCAGGGGTGGGTTGCATCCACTACGGTCAGATTTACACCTATTACGGTATCTGGACGACGGAAACAAAGTCGTTCGTTTCTGCAGAAAAGGCGAAGAAACTTGCCAAGGTCGATCCCGGCGATCTGGTCATCACAAACACAAGTGAGAACATAGAAGACGTTTGCAAAGCTGTGGCCTGGCTTGGCGACGCCCAGATTGTCACTGGCGGGCACGCCACGGTGCTGAAGCATGGCCAAGACGCGAAGTACCTCTCCTACTACTTGCAAACACCGCGTTTCTTCGCCGAGAAGAAAAAGCACGCGACAGGCACAAAGGTCATAGACGTTTCAGCCAAGAGCCTTGCAAAGATCAGGATTCCCGTACCTCCTCTCGAAGTGCAGCGCGAGATCGTAAAAGTGCTGGACACCTTCACCCAGCTGGAGGCGGAGCTGGAGGCGGAGCTGGAGGCGCGTCGGCGGCAGTACCAGTACTACCGCGACGCGCTGCTCAGCTTCGATGAGCGCATGAGCGGCGCAAGCAAGCAAGCAAGCAAGCAAGCAAGCAAGCAAGCAAGGATAAGGTGGGCGACCTTGGTTGAGATGGGAAGTTTCATGCGCGGCACTGGAATACAAAAATCTGACTTCACCGAAACTGGTGCCGGTTGCATTCATTACGGCCAGATTCACACTCACTACGGCACATGGGCTAACGAAACTCTGTCGTTCGTCAGCCCGGAATTTGCCGCCCGCTTACGCAAGGCACACACGGGCGATCTAGTCATTGCCACCACGAGCGAAGACGACGAAGCAGTGGCGAAGGCCGTTGCGTGGCTGGGCGATGACGATGTGGCCGTCAGCACTGATGCATACATCTTCCGGCACACGCTGAATCCGAAATACGTCTCCTACTTCTTCCAGACGGAGCAATTCCAGCAACAGAAGAAGCCGCACATCACCGGAACCAAAGTACGCCGCATCTCCGGCGAAAGCCTTGCGAAGATTCGCATTCCAGTGCCGTCGGATGAAGAACAGGAACGCATCGTCACCATCCTCGATAAATTCGACGCCTTGGTAAACGACCTCTCCAGCGGTCTGCCGGCCGAAATCAAGGCGCGCCGACAGCAGTACGAGCACTACCGTGACCGCCTGCTGAGCTTCAAGGAGGCCGCGTGAGCGAAGACCTCAAGCCCCATCGCTACGAACCCATTGCGCTCTCCAGCGAGAGCACGGTGGTGGCCGAGTTCGTGCCCGAACCGGGCGTGCGCGAGCCGGGCTACCAGAGCGAGGCGGCGCTGGAGCGCGACTTTATCGCCCAGTTGCAGAAACAGGCCTACGACTACCTGCCTTTGACTTCGGAAGCAGCGCTGATCGCCAACTTGCGCGCGCAACTGGAAGCCCTGAACAAGATCGCGTTTTCCGATGCCGAGTGGCAGCGCTTTTTCAGCACCTGCATTGCGGGCGCCAATGACGGCTTGGTGGAAAAGACCGCGCGCATTCAGGAAGACCATGTGCAGTTGCTCAAGCGCGACGACGGCAGCACCAAGAACATCTACCTGATCGACAAGCAGAACATCCACAACAACCGCCTGCAGGTGATCAACCAGTATGAGGCGGAAGGCGCGCGCAGCACCCGTTTCGATGTGACCATCCTAGTCAATGGTCTGCCCATGGTGCATGTGGAGCTTAAGCGCCGGGGCGTGGACATCCGCGAGGCCTTCAACCAGATCAACCGCTACCAGCGCGACAGCTTCTGGGCAGGCAGTGGCCTGTTCGAGTATGTGCAGTTGTTCGTGATCAGTAACGGCACCCTGACCAAGTACTACAGCAACACGGTGCGCGACGGCCACCTAGCCGAGCAGCGCAGCAAACGCAGCAGGAGCAAGACCTCCAACAGCTTTGCCTTTACCAGCTGGTGGGCCGATGCGAAGAACCGGCCCATCACCGAGCTGGATGGCTTCACCCGAACCTTTTTCGCCAAGCACTCGCTGCTGAATGTGCTCACCCGCTACTGCGTGTTCGATGTGGATCGCAAGCTGCTGGTGATGCGGCCCTACCAGATCGTCGCCGCCGAGCAGATCCTGCAGCGTATTGCCACTAGCACGAACCACCGGCAGCTCGGCAGCCTGGCGGCAGGCGGCTATATCTGGCACACCACCGGCAGCGGCAAGACGCTGACCAGCTTCAAGGCGGCGCAACTGGCGCGCGGCTTGGTCGGCATCGACAAGGTGCTGTTCGTGGTCGACCGCAAGGATCTGGACTACCAGACCATGCGCGAATACGAGCGCTTCGAGAAGGGCGCGGCCAACTCCAACACCTCCACCGCCGTGCTGCAGAAGCAGCTGGAAGACCCCAACGCCCGCATCATCATCACCACCATCCAGAAGCTCAGCCGCTTCGTGGCCAACAACAAGAAGCACCCGGTCTATGACGCCCATGTGGTGGTGATATTCGACGAATGCCACCGCAGCCAGTTCGGCGACATGCACGCCGAGATCACCCGGGTGTTCAAGCGCTATCACCTGTTCGGTTTTACCGGCACGCCGATCTTTGCCGAGAACTCAGGTACAGGCGGCAATCCGCTGCGCCGCACCACGGCGCAGGCCTTTGGCGACAAGCTGCACACCTACACCATCGTCGATGCCATCAACGACAAGAACGTATTGCCGTTTCGCATCGACTACATCAATACCATCAAGAAGCCTGATCACATCAAGGACAAGCAAGTCCCCGCCATCGACACCGAGCGGGCGCTGCTGGCGCCGGAGCGTATCAGCCAGATCGCGGCCTATATCCGCGAGCATTTCGACCAGAAGACCAAGCGCGCCGCCTCCTACAAGATGCACGGCAAGCGGTTGGCCGGTTTTAATTCGCTGTTTGCCACTGCCAGCATCGATGCCGCCCGACGCTACTACAGCGAGTTCAAGGCGCAGCAGCAAGAGCTGCCGGAGGCGCAGCGGCTCAAGATTGGTCTGATCTACAGCTTTGCCGCCAACGAGGACGATCCCGATGGCCTGCTGGGCGAAGAGGATTTCGAGACCGAGGGGCTGGACCAGAGCGCGCGCGATTTTCTGGAGCAAGCGGTACAGGACTACAACGCCCTGTACTCGACCTCCTTCGACACCTCGGCCGACAAGTTCCAGAACTACTACAAGGATCTGTCCCAGCGCTTGAAGACCCGCGAGCTGGACCTAGTAATCGTGGTCAACATGTTCCTCACCGGCTTCGACGCCACCACGCTGAATACCTTATGGGTAGACAAGAACCTGAAGGCCCACGGCTTGATCCAGGCCTATTCGCGCACCAACCGCATCCTCAATTCGGTCAAGACCTACGGCAACATCGTCTCCTTCCGCAATCTGGAGGACGCCACCAACGACGCCCTGGCCCTGTTCGGCAACAAGGACGCCAAGGGCATCGTGCTGCTGAAGCCCTACGCCGAGTATTACGCCGAATACCAGGGCAAGATTGCCGAGTTGAAGGCGCTGTTCCCGCTGGGCACCGCGATCACCGGCGAAGCGGCGCAGAAGGCTTTCATCAAGCTGTTCGGCGCCATCCTGCGGCTGAAGAACATCCTCACCGCCTTCGACGATTTCGCTGGCAATGAAATTCTCAGCCAGCGCGACTTTCAGGACTACCAGAGTGTCTACCTGAACCTCTACGCCGAATTCCGTGCCGTATCGGAGGCGGAGAAGGAGAGCATCAACGACGATGTGGTGTTCGAGATCGAGCTGATCAAGCAGGTCGAGATCAACGTCGATTACATCCTGATGCTGGTGGAGCAATACCTGAAGAAGAAAGGCACGGGCGAGGACAAGGAGATCCGCGCCAACATCGAGCGCGCCATCAACGCCAGCCCGAGCTTGCGCAACAAGAAGGACCTCATCGAGCAGTTCGTGGACACCGTGTCCACCAAGGGCAAGGTGGATGCTCAGTGGCAGGCCTTTGTAGTGGCCAAAAAGGCCGAGGAACTGGAGCGCATCATCCAGGACGAGAACCTGAACGCCGAGGAAGCCCGGGCCTTCATCGACAATGCCTTCCGCGATGGCGCCATCCCCACAGCTGGCACCGCCATCACCAAGATACTGCCGCCGGTGTCACGCTTCTCGAAGGACAACGGCCACGGGCGCAAGAAGCAGACGGTGCTGGACAAGCTGGCCGCCTTCTTTGAGCGCTATTTTGGGCTGGTGAGCTGATTGGTGCACGACCTCGAGAGCAAGCGACTCTTGTTTGCCTGCCAGGGACGCGACCACCAAAGCGTGCTGGACTTCGCCGCCGACCTCAAGGCGCACGGTGGCGATCCAGTCCAGATCGAACATGTCTGCCAAGACATGAGTGCGGCCTATGCCAAGGGCGTAGCACTGGCGCTGCCCAATGCCCAGATCAGCTACGACCGCTTCCACGTCATTGCGATGGCCAACGAGGCGATGGATGGGGTGCGCCGCCAGGAGATGAGCACCCAGCCCCAGGCGGTCAAGGAGGCCTTGGGCGACAACGACCGCAAGTTGCTCAAGAGCTTGGCCTGGGGCATGCGCCGCAACCCCGGTGACTGGAGCGCCAAGCAGACCCACGCGATGCACTGGCTGCAGCGCTCCACGCTCAAGAGTGCGCGGGCCTGGCGCCTCAAGATGGCGCTGCGCGCGGTCTACGCCAGTGCAGCGGCGGGCAATGACAGGGAGCATGCCGGCAAGGGTTTGAAGGACTGGTTGAGCTGGGCTCGGCGCAGCCGTCTGGAGCCGTTCCGAAAATTGGCCAAGACCTTGAGCGAGCGATTCGACGCCGTGGTGCGCGGGATGCTGGACAAGCGCAGCAACGCGTATGTGGAGGCCATGAACGGGTTGCTGCAGCAGGCTAAGCGAGCGGCTAGGGGATTCAGGACCGCCAGCAACTTCATCGCCATCGCCTATTTGCGGATGTCCAGGCTCAAGCATTTGCCAGCCAACCCGCTACAACCGGCATTGCCGCAGACCGATGGCCGACTGCTACACCGGTGCCTTTGATGCTGTCAACTTCCACACAAAATGGCATGGAGCCTCCAGGGTGGCCTCGCTGATGTTCCAGCGGGCGGCCAGTTTTTTTTGATTGAGTGGTACGACATCCATCTTGGTCTCCTTCCGAATGAGTTGACAGGGGCCCATGAAGGCGCTGTTCGGCCGACGAGCCAAGCGATTCTTCTATGGATCTGAGTTACGCGTCGTCAGGCGGCAGTGAAGTGTCGAGCTCTACCGAGACGTCTCCAATCAGCGATTGAACGCGTCGCACCTGCTCGGCAGTGATGGGCCGCAACCGTTCGGGGTGCGCGGCGGTGTCTTGCTCGAGGAAATCCAGAATGAGCTTCTCGGATGAGCTGATGATGGCAGTTTCCGTGTCGTCTGCGTCTTTCTTCATGCGCGCTCCCCCGTTGGAGCATCATCCAATACATAGCTTGTACTACGCCCGCCCGCATCCGATTTCCGCAGGACACCCCGCGCAAGCAGATCGTTGATGTCGCGCAGGGCCGTGTCCGGCGAGCACTTGGCGATGGCCGCCCACTTGCTGCTGGTGAGCTTGCCTTCGAACCCGTCGAGCAGCTTGTTGAGCAACTTCACCTGCCGCTCGTTGAGTGGCGTGGTCGCCCAGCGCTGCCAGAACCGCGTCTTGATCAGCACGGCATCGAGTGTGTGCTGCGCCTGATCAACGGCGCGATGGAGCGTGTCGAGGAACCAGGCGAGCCACTCGGTGACGTCCAGAGACCGTTTCTGGGTCTGCTCCAGGATGTCGTAGTAGGCCTTGCGTTCGCGCTGGATCTGCGCCGACAAACTGTAGAAGCGTTGCGGGCTGCCGTCGGCGCGTGCCAGCAGCAGATCACCGATGGCCCGCGCGATACGACCATTGCCATCGTCGAACGGGTGCAGGGTGACGAACCACAGGTGGCCAAGGCCAGCCTTGAGCAGCGGCGGGTCGTTCGATGCGCCATTCAGCCAGTCCAAGAATCGGCTGGTTTCAGCCTCCAGACGCTCGGCTGGCGGCGCCTCGAAATGCACCCGCTGGCGGCCTATGGGACCCGAGACCACTTGCATCGGCCCGCTGGCATCGTCGCGCCAGCCGCCGACCTTGATCTTGGAGAGCCCGGAGTAGCCGGTGGGAAACAGTGCGGCATGCCAGCCGAACAGACGCTCCCGTGTTACCGGTGCCTGGCAGTTGGTCGTGGCATCCAGCACCATCTCGACCACGCCCTCGACGTGCCGATCGACCGGCGCAAGCGCGCCGATATCCACGCCCAGCCTGCGCGCGATGGACGAGCGCACGGACTCGACGTTGAGCTGCTCGCCCTCGATCTCGCTGGTCTTGACCACGTCCTCGGTGAGCGCCGCGAGGCTCGCCTGGTCACGCAGGGCCATGCCGACATCAGCCAGGCGGCCCATCAACAGCCCCTGAGCGCGACTGACCTCAGCCATGGGGCCGGCCAGTGCCGCCAGGTCGAAGCGCCAGTTCGGCCAGTCACCAGCCTGCCAGATGTATTTGCAATCGCCGCTATCCATGCGGAGATTATGAGCCGCAATCTCCGCATGCGCAAGTTATTCGCTGCACATCATGCGGAGATAAGGGTTGCTATTTGCCGCAGGGCGGGCCGCATCGCGCCGAAATGGGTGTAAATGGGCGTGCTTTGGGTCAGGTTGACGGACGCCGGTTCAATTGTGCGTCTGGGAACTGAACCGGCCACGGAAAGCAGACCAGGTTGAGGGCCATTTCCGGAGACCAGTCTGGGCGAAAAACCTGCTTGAATGTCCGCAGATTCGCCTGTCAACCCCCGCTTTTCGCACCAGTACGCAGGGCTTCGCAACTTGCCAGAACGCCGGTATCGCGTACTTTCAATAGTCGTTCGATGCGGGGTAGCACCCCACCCTGTCGGCCTCGTGGTAACGCACCTTGCCGGAACAACTTGTGCCACACCGGCCCGTCGCCATCGAGCCGCCAGCGTCGCAGTGTCTTGAGGCTGACCTGCCAGCGGTCGGCGAGGTGCTTTTCGGTCATCACGGGGTAGTGCATCTTTTTCTCCTGAACAGATGACTCCATGACAACGCTGTTCACCGCAGTAGCCAAGTTGATGTTCAGGGCATGCCCGCGTTGCCAAGCTCGGGCGACAGAGGCTTGTCAAGATCGACTTCGACGCCTGCGACGATTGAGCGGATGCGATCAACAAGAGCGCCATCGACAGGCACATACGTGGCTTCGTAAGCCTGCACGAGTCCAACCAGTGCGTTCAGCCGCTTCCCCTCTGGCGTTTCCAGAGCAGGGTCTGAGTCCACGAGCGCGGAGGCTTCCTTGAGAGCGGCCCGGTACTCTGCCTCCGTGCGAATCTTGTGGATGTTCATGCTGACCGACCTCTCTCAAGCCTTGACGGTGTTCAAGCGCAGCATCAGCGTCATCGGATGCTGCGGCGACTCCTGGAAGCCGTAGTGCTCGTAGAACTGCTTGGCGCGATCGTGGAGAGCGTGGACGAGCAGCGCCCGGACACCGGCGTTCTGCGAAACGCTCACCGCTCGACCGACTGCATCTTGCAGCAGTGCCCCGCCTAGCTTGTGACCCTGGGCTCGGGTGTCAACGGCCAGTCGGGCGAGAACCATCACCGGCACCGGATCCGGCATGTTGCGACGCACGGCGCTGGTTGCGGCCAGGTGCGAGACAGCGCCCGCCGCCATCGCGTAGTAGCCGCAGACGCGACCGTCCTGATCAGTGACGACGAAGGTTCGGCTCGCAGCGCTCAATTGGTTGAGCAGAGCGCGGCGTTTGAGCCATTCATCGAGCACCGCCTCGCCGCAAGCAAAGTCATCTAGGCGATGGGCCGTGGCCAGCGGTAGCGGCGCACTGAGTTGCAAGCTCATGCCGCGCCGGTGCTCCAGGGTGCCTTGACGGCCATCAGGCGTTCGAGCCCAGAATTCGGAGCAGGGGGTGCATCGAGCATGGCCGTGAACTGCTTGAACTTGTCGGCGTCTAGGCTGAAAAAGACCTGATCCAGCAGCACCGCTTGAGCGCGGTCGCAGGCCGCTTCGAGCATGAAGTCGGAACGGTTCTTGCCGAGCAGGCTGGCGGCCTGATCGATCAGGGCACGCTGTTCGGGCAGAGCCCGCAGATTGATGGCGGCGTCACGCATGGGCTTTTCCAATACCTGCATACACAAAAGATATGCAAATTATCGCGCGACGTGTAGCTTTTGTCAACACGAGGCAGTGTCATTTTTCCTTGTTACGGGTGCCGATTGGTGTGCGGTGTTAGGCTCCGAAACCAGCTCTCCGTGGTTTCTCCTGTTCGGACGAAAGTCCACCAAAATGGCCGAATGATCCAAGTCAGGGACCCAGTTGCTGCGTATTTCTAACTGTTTGGGAAGGCGAACGCGGGTGCGGCTGCGTGTTCCACCACCATACACAGGGGCTCGGATATTCTCCGGGCCCTTTTTCTTTGCGCGCTTCCCCGCGTGGCACAGGGTTCCGGGCGTTTGCCCTGCTGGTGCCATCTGACCCGGATACGCAGAATCGGTCCGTTTCCCGGCCAGACCAGTCTCTTTTCTCCGTTTGCCCTGCGGGTAGTCGCGAGACCGAGTCCTGCATTTACAAGGGCTTGCCGCGGCCTTTCCGTGGTCAACCATGGCCACCGATTGGCCGCGAAACCGCTACGCATCAAAAGATTCGACCACCCGCCGCTGCTCGATCCAGTCCAGCGGCAACGGATTGCGCTGGAACCAGATCAGGCTCATGCAGCTTGGCTGCGCGCCCGCCAGACCGACGTCGATCTGCTGCCCGATCTCAAAACCGCCATCGCGCAAGCTGTCCGCCATCATCTGGAACACTGTCCGCGATGGGCATGGAATCACTGTCCGCCATCAGTGGAATGCGCACCCAAATGCTCGTTTCGTACAGGTGGGCGTTTGGCACAGTCCGCTCGGGGTTCATTGCGGTGTTCCGGCGTAGCGTCGCGCGTCCTTGAGTAGCAGGATCAGTTGCCGTTCGCTCTCTGGCGTTGGTTCGAAGCCGAAACGGCGACAGAACGCATCGGCATCGGCATCGATAGGGTGTGTCAGCAGAGCCCGGATGCCCGCAAGCTCGGCAATCGCAACCGTTCGGCGGATGGCGTCCTGCAGCAGACTAAAGCCCAGACCTTGCCCTTGGTAGTCGAGATCGACGGCAAGCCGCGCCAGAATGATCAGAGGGATCGGGTACTGACCCATCCCCCGACGAATGCGCTCGGGTGCCTCGAGTGTGTCGATCTGGCCAACGGTCAAGCTGAAGTACCCGGCAACGCGGGCCCCATCACAGACGACGAAGGTTCTCGCCGAGCCGCTACCTTGAGCTTGGCGTGCATGGCGCAGCAGCCAGTCGGTGAGGCCAGATTTCCCGCAGTCGAACGCTTCCAGCCGATGTGGCGCATCGAGTGGCTGCGGTGCCAACAGACTCATTTCTTGGCCCACACCGGAGGCCGGGAAAAGAGATCGGCCAAACCTGGGTTGTCAGATTCCGGCCGATCCAGCATTTGCAGGACCGCTTGGTACTGACTACCGGAAACCATGAACAGGCGCTGGTCGAGCAAGGTCTGCTCAGCGGCCTGGTAAGCGGCATCGAGAATGAAATCGGTCAGCGACTTGTGCGCGACCTCGGCGGCGCGACGCAGCACGGTTTCCTGCGCAGGGGTCGCGCGCAGTCCGAGGCGGGCCGAGCGAGCGGTAGTGGTGCTGGTGGTGAGCATAGCAATCATCCTGGTAGCGTACGATGGCCTCAATGTTAGTACAAATGACGCCGAGTGTCCATCGTACAAACCTTGTTGCCCCTATTCAGCACCCACATCAGCCAGAACAACTTGGTGGTGGCGGGCATCAAGCGGCTGCCGACAAGCTTGGCGTGAAATGTGCGCTCTGGCCTGCGCACTTTCATTTCCGTTGTCCTTGCTTGAATTGACTCACTGCAGCCGCTCGCACAGCCAGCCAAACCCCACCCGCTCTTGCTCCAGCCGCAGCCTGGGTTGCAGGCGGTCGAAGCGCAGCTCGTCATAAACGGCGGCCTCGTCGGGCGTGAGGCGCGCCAAGTCGTGGCGCACAGGCTCGGGCTCCTCGCCCCAGTGGGTGCGGTGTGCCAGCAGCGTTTGGCGGTCCATGAGCAAGGACGCGGCGTGTGGGAAGTGGCCCCGGAGTTGGTCCAGGATGGCGAAACCGTGGGTGTCGATGTCGCCCCAATAGTGCAGCGGGCTGCGCTGCAACCACCCGGCGCGCGCCAGCGCCTCCCAGCCGTAGCCCTCACCAAAGACGACCAGGGCGCGGGACACGGGCGGGAAGGCGAGAAAGTTGGTCTCGTTTTCGGTGATGAACACGCGCTCGATGGGCAGCGCTAGGCGGGCAAAGCTGGCCGCATCGAGCGCGATGTCGGGCAGCGCCGCGCTGTGGGGCAGGCCGGGCAAGCTCGCGCATTGGGGTAAGCCGAGCAAGCTCGGCAGGGCCGGGTCGAGCAGGCGAAAACGTATCCGCACCGGCTTGTCCAAAAAGCCGTAGCGGCGCGCAAACTGCGCCACGCCGCTGGCATGGGGGGTTATGCAATCGGGCGGCAAGGCCAGCTCCAGCAGCTCGGCCAATACGCCCCGGTGCGCCTCGATGAACTTGCTGTGTACGCCGGATGCGTCCACCTGGCGCAGATAAACGCCCGGTCGTGGGTGCGCCTGCAGCCACGCCACCACGGCCAGCAGGCGCTCCCAGCGCTCGGCCAAGTCCAGCGCCTGCAGCGGGCGCTTGTGCAACCACGCCAGCAGCGCAGGCTGGGCCGCGGCCGTTTGCTGCCACAGCGCCTCAAAGCGCTGGGTTTGGCGCCCCTTACCGATGAAGGCCAAGGCCGCTGGCAGCGAGTCGACCCACACCGCCGCTGGCAGCCGCTGCGCGCCCTGCACACGATGGTTCCAATCGCGCCACTCGATGCGCACCTGTGCCGTGTCGGAGACGGCGCGCACCCAGTCGCGCACCGCCTCGAAGCGCTCGGACAAATCGGCCGCGTTCGGGGCTTTCAGGCTCAGGCGCAGGGGCCACGCCACGGCACCAGCGTCCACCGTCGCGCGCAGCAAATCGCCGCGCTCCCACAGGCGCTGGACCTGGGCGCGCAGGTCGGCCGGCAGGGTCCAGCTCATGCGGGCGCGCCGCCAGTGGTCGCGCTGGCCTGGCCGGGCGCGGTCTCGGCCGCTTTGTGCGCCCGGTACTCCTCGATCGACAGGCAGCGCAGCCTGGAATCGCGCCCGCCCTCGTTGTGCACAAAGCCCACGCTGGCCACGTAGGGCTCGATGATGTGAATCTTTTGCAGCGGCGTGACGATCAACAACTGCAGGTTGAGCTGCTGGAACAGGCGCAAGCCGTACTGCGCCGATTCGTCCGAGCCGCGCCCGAAAGCCTCGTCGATCACCACAAAGCGAAACGAGCGCGAACGCACCGCCCCCCACTCCAGCCCAAACTGGTAGGCCAGGCTCGCGGCCAGCACGGTGTAGGCCAGTTTTTCCTTCTGGCCGCCCGACTTGCCGCCCGAGTCCGAGTAGTGCTCGTGCTCGGCCCCGTCGGTGCGCCAGCGCTCGCTGGCCGAAAACAGAAAGCCGTTGCGCACATCGCTGACCTTGGCGGTCCAGCGCCGGTCGGCGTCTGCCAGCCCCTCGCGGCCCCGGAAGCGGTCGATGATGGCCTTGACCTGCAGAAACTTGGCTTCCGAATACTGCTCGTCGGCCGAGGCGGTGAGCGCGCCTTCGGTGCAAGCGCGCAAGTCTTGCTGGAAGTCGCGGATTTCGGCATCCGGGCTGGGCTGCGCCAGCAGCTTGATGGTGCGGCCGGGGTTGTAGTCGATGGCCTGCAGCGATTGGTTGATGAGGTTGACGCGCTCTTTGATGGTCTCGCGCTCGCGCGCCAGTTGGGCGTTGAAGTGGGCGATCTCGTTGATGGTGTTGACGTTGAGCAACTCCTTGAAGCGCGCTTCGAAGCGCGGCAGGTCGTCGCCCTTGAGGCCGGTGAGCATGCGCTCGTATTCCGGCAGCGCCGCCAGGGCCACGTCGATCTCGCTGGTTTCGGCCTTGAATTCCTCTTTGACGCCGCGCATGGCGTTGATGATGCGCTCGCTCAGGCGCGCCAGGCGCTTGTCTTCGGCGTCGATTCGGTCCTGCAGCCACTTGCGCAGCTCCTGCTCGCGGTTGTCGCAGGACTCCACCGAGAGTTGATGCACACCCAGCGCTTGCGTGCGCCAGCCATCCAGGCGCTCGATCTGCGCTGCGTCGAGCGCCATGACCGCGCTGGCGGCGCTGGCCAAATCGCGCAGTTCCTGGGCCGCCGCGCGCCTGGCCCTGGCCTCCCCGCGCTTGCCCAGCGCCTCGGCGCGCTTGCCTTCGGTATCGGCCAGCCGGCCTTGCACCGCTTGCAACTGGCGCCCCAGCTCTTGCAGGGTGTTGGATGCGGCTTCGAGCCGCGCACGCTCCTCGGTGAGCGCGGCAATTTCGCGCGCCAAGCTCATCCAGTCGATGTCGGCAAAGCGCGTGAACTCTTCCAGTTTGCTGAGTGCATCCAGCCGGCTGCGCAGCTCCTTGCGCGCCTGCTGCAGTGCTGCAATGCCCTGCCCCAGCGTGGCCAGTTGCTGCTCCAGGCGCTGGCGTTGGTCGCGCAAGGTGCGCAGCTTGTCGGCGTTGCTCCAGCCCAGCACGTAGCGGCTGCGGTCGTCGATGCGGCGGCGGTCGTCTTTCTCGTGGCGGCCCGAGGGGTCTTTGATCTGGCCAGCGCGCGTAAGGGCGCGGGCCTCGCGGCGGAACTGCTCATCCGAGTCGCAGCAGGCCACATCGAAGCGGTTGCGCAGCTCTTGCTCCAGCCAATCGGCGTGTGGCGAATCGGGCTTGATCTGGAGCTTGCGCGCCAGCGACTGCGGGTGCGGGCTGGCAGCGCCCTGCGCCGCCTTCCTCTGGCGCACATGAAAATACACCAGCCGCGCACCCAGATGCTGGCGCTCCACCCATTGCGCCAGCGCCGGGTAGTGGGCCTCGGGCACAAGCAGCGCCAGGCCAAAGCCGCGCAGCAAGCGCTCGGCGGCACCCTCCCAGTCGCGCTCGTCGGCGCGCACCTGGATCAGCTCGCCGGCAAAGGGCAGTTCGTCTGCGTCGATACCCAGCGCTGCGCACAGCGCCTCGCGGATGCGCACCTGGGCGGCGTCGATGTTGCTCTTGCGCCGCTCCAGGCTCTCGATCTCATCGGACAAAGCGGCGTGCTCCTCACGGCCCTTGCGGAAAGCAAAGTCCTGCTCGCGTTCGCGGTTGTCCAGCTCGGCAATTTGCTCGCGCAAGCCTTCGGCACGCTGGGCGATGCCCTGCTGCTGGGCCAGGAAAGCGGCTTCATCGCTCGGTGCCGCCTCGTCAATGCGGGCCAGCAGCTCGTGCAAGCGATCAGACCGCTTTTGCCGCTGCACCTTGTCTTGCTCCAGGCGGCGTATCTGCGCTGCCAGCTCCTCAAGGCGGTCACCGCCGTTGTCGCGCAGGGCGCGCTCCAAGCGGCCAACTTCTAGGCGCTCGGCCTCGCGCTGCGCGTCCAGGCGCTCGATCTGGGCATCGAGCCGAGCGGCATCTTGCGCCAGCAAGTCGAGGCGGCGGTCCAGCAGCTCGCCCTTGAGCCGGGCAAAGTACGGCCGCAGCGCCTCGCGCCCATCGCGCCAGCCCTGAATCTCGGCCAGCAAGGCCGTGTGGCGCTGGCCGTCGGCCACCAGCGGCGCCAGCAGCTCGACTTGGCGCTTGGCCTTGAGCACGGCCTGGTGCGCGCGGTCCAGGTCGTCGAAGTGGCGGATCAGGGCCTCGATGCGGCTGACCACATCGAAGGGCTCGAGCATGTGGCTGCGCACGAAATCGGTGAGATTGCCCACCGATTTCATCGACACGGTCTGATGGAACAGCTCCAGCGCCTGCTCGTGCTCGATGCCGAAGCGGCGGCGAAACCAGGCCCCGTAAGGCGGGAAGCCCTCGAACAGCTCGCAGCCCGCGCCGCGCAGCTTCTTGCGCAGACCCGAGATGTCGCTGCCAAAGCCGCCGAAATCCTCGGCGATCGACAGCGCCCGCTCGGCTGCCACGTACAGGCGCGCGGGCTGGCCTTGCGGGTCTTTGAGCCAGAATACTTGGGCCAGCGTCACGGCCTGGTCGTAGCCCTCGTTGCGAAACACCGCCAAGATGACTGAGTAGCTCGACGCATCGCGCAGCGCCACCGGCTTGCTGCTGCCCGTGACCTCGTTGCGCTCGCTCTTGTAGTGGCCCAGCACGTAGGAGCGCAGGGAGCGCTCGCGGGCATCGGCCCCGGCGGCCTTGTTGTAGGCCACGCGCTGCGCTGGCACCAGCAAAGTGGTGACGGCATCGACCAGGGTGGATTTGCCCGAGCCGATGTCGCCCGTGAGCAAGCCGTTGCGGCCATCGAGCTCGTAGCGCCAGACCCGCTGGTCGAAGGTGCCCCAGTTCAGCACCTCAAGCCGCTGCAGCCGAAAGCCCACCCGGCTCTCATCAGCCACGAAGTCTAGGCCCAGTGTGGGTGCTTCAAGCATCGCTGGCCTCCCGCGCCGCAGCAGGTTCGCTGCCCGCGCCCGAGAGCGCGCTGCGATAGACCTCCAGCCGCGCCTCAAACTCGGCCAGCCACTGCGCATCCACAAAGGCTTTGAGGATGCGTCGCACCTCGTAGTGGCCACGCTCCTGGCGCATGGGCTGAGCGCTGCCAGCAGTGGGCTTGAGGCGGCGCAAAAAACCCAGCTCCACCACCTTGGCCAGGGTCGCGTCCACCTGGTCGATCAGGCGGGCCTCGTTCGTGCCATCGGGCAGGAACACGCGCATCAGCTCGGCGATCTCGTCGCGCGAAAGCACCAGCCGCGTGTCGCCCGCGCCCGCGTCGAACTCGGCCATGCGCTTTCGGAGCAGGGCCAGCATCAGGCTCACCGGGTAGGAGAGCGGCCGGCGCGCCACCAGCCGGGGCAGGCGCGGCGCGCCCTCGGATTCATCCGGGTCGGGGCGGCTTTTGAGGAAGGCGTGGCCTTCGGATTCGTCGAGCACCAGATCGAGCAGCAGCACCGCGGCCTGCTCCCGCACCCGCGCCTGCAGGCGCAGCAGGCTGGCCCACAGGCGCTCATCTTCTTCGCGGTAGAGCACGCCCTTGAGCAAATGCAGCAGAAGTTGCGACAGTTCAGGCGCTGCGGGCGCTGCGCTGGGCGCGGCCAAGGCCGTATCGTGATCGAGTGGGTCGTCGAGTGGGTCGTTATGGTCTGGGTCGTTCATGCTCAAATGCTCTCGATTCCCGCTCCTTCAGCGCGTGAAGATCATACGCGGCAAGCGCGCCTGGCGCGTCACGGTTTCGCCCGCTGCGTTGCTGGCCTGCCAAGGGATCGGCTCCAGCACGCTTTCGTCCACCACGGCGCGCAGGCCGCCCAAGGCGTCGCTGGCGGAATCGGCATGGGCCAGCTCCAAATAGGCCACCAGCTCGGCCAGGCCTTGGCGCAGCGGCTCGGCGTGCAACAGCTCGCACAGCGTGATCTGCGGCTGGCGGCGCAAGGCGCGCTGCACCGCCGCGCGCAGGCGCGCCTTGTCCACCACGACCTGGTCGAACAAGCGCGCGGTGTCGATCGCGTCCGCGCCCACCTCAAGCGCCAGTTGGGCCAGCAGTGGCTTGGCGCTTGGCGTGTGCAAGGGGCGCTCCAGCGGCAGCTCGATCTCTGCGCCCATGGCGTCGATGTGCATCACCGTGCCCATGGGCAAGGCCGCGCGCAAGCTAAGCGCCCGGCTCTCGATGCCGTGCAGCAGGTCCAAAATGCGGCGGTTTTCCAGAAAGGCGCGGTCGTCCAGAAAACGGCGCATTTGCTGCGACAACTGAGCCACCGTGCGCTGCGTGTGTTCGCCCGCCTCCAGCCAATCGTGGTGCACACGGCGCATGCGCGGCTCGGGCTTGAGCGCAGCCACAGCAGGCAGCGCCAGCGCCCGATCGAGCCGCTCGGCCAGCTCCTCTTGGCGCCGGCTGGACAAGAGAAAGTCCCAGAATCCACGAAAACTGCGGCCCTGGTCCGAATCGCTGATGGCATCGCGCTCGCCCATGATCTGGTCCAGCAAGGCCCCTTTGCTGCCGTCCCAGAGCGCGATTTTTTCGCGCACCTTGCGGTCGAGCAGGCGAAAATTGTGCTCCACCTCGCGAAAATCGGCCAGCAGCTCACGCGCCAGTTGCTGAAACTGCTGGAAACGGTCCTTGACCGCCGTGTCGTCGAGCAGCGGCACCTCGCCCGCCTGCACGCTGGCGATCTCGGCGTCGAGTGCGTCGCGCTTCTTGCGCAGCTCGTCCAGACGCTTGACCGGGTCGGCCTCGGTGCCGTCGCTGATCTGCTCCAGCAGCGCAAACAGCGTGAGCAAGCGCGACTCGGTGCCCACGAAGGGTCGCTCGGTGAGCGAGAGCAGCCAGGCGATGGCCTTTTCGGTCGCGGGCGTGAGCTCGAACTGCGCCTCGTCGGTGCCCGGCTTGTAAAACTTGCGCAGCCAGCCCTTGTCGGGCGCAGCCCAGTCATTGAGGTACTCGCTGGCCACCTTGGGGTAGGCATCGGCCCCGATTTGCTCGCGCAAAGCGTACAACTCGTCCTCCAGCGCCTCGGCCAGGTCGGCCTCGTTCATCACCCGCACATTGGGTGCCACAAACACCCGGTGCAAGAAGCTCGCCAGCAGCGGTGCGTGCGGCGAGGCCAGCAAGCGCCAAGCCGGGTGGCGCTCTCGCAGCAGCGTGAGGGAGGTGTGTTCCATGGTCATCGAAGGACGGTGCGTTGAGGCAAGCGACTGCCCCGGGCCCAATGTCACTCCCACTCAATTGTTAATGAGCAGAAAATCACAGGCATAGTCGGGCAATGGCTGGAAGGCTGCGAATTGATGCCATGAAGAATACCATGTTCAGTAAATTTCAAGCCGCGCTCAACTCGTTGGACAACTCGGGGGTGCTTGATGATCAGCCGAAGCAGGCACAGTGTCACATCCCAGCCGATCAGTCAAGATCTTCCGGCCGGCTCCAGCACACTGGGACGCGCCACAAGAGCCTTGAACAGATTGCCGGCCCGATCATCGATGAGTTCGATCTGCGGCCATGCCCGCAGTGAGCGCAGCAGGCCGCTACCCAATCCGCGATACGGCAGGAGCTTGGCAGCAAAGGACGCCAGGATGGGGTTGCGCATATTGGAGTTGCCGGCCTTGATGTTCTCGATCGTCAGGTTGTTGGGCAGGTGGCCGGGGCTGATGATCTCGACACGATCCGCGAAGACCAGTACGCGGATCGGCGCGCTCACGAAGTAGTCGCGGTGAATGAGGGCGTTGGCGACCAGCTCTTCCCAGACGATGCGGGGAATCTCAGGGTGTCCCTGGGAGTTGAAGCCCTGCTCGCCCTGCGCGGCGCGGGTGTTGGCAACAATAAAGCCCAGCGTCTGCTGGAACACGTCAGCCAGCTTGCCGGCAATGTCGCGGCTGTCGATGTAGCGTTCGCCCTCAATCTGGGTGCCGACAAAGGCGACGGCCTTGACGATGAAGGCGGGTAGCGCGTAGTGCGGTGATTTGGCGAACAGCAGACCGCCCGCCACGTTGAGCCGCCCCTGGTTCATTAGGTTCATGTTGGTCAGCAACTGCGGCAGCGGCTGGTTATGCTGGGCGAGCGTCTCTCCGAATTGCCGCTCGAAGAAGGTTTCGAAATAGGGCATGTCAACATCGCCCGCGCTCAAGCCCGCTACGGGCGTTTCGTCGGCGTGGACCAAGCCCGCCTGCTGGAACAGGCGCCGCAATTCCTCGCGTGAGGTGGCGCGGCGCTTGTCCGAGCCGTTCTTCACCCAAATCGCGCCGTTCTTGTCCATGTAGGGCTTGTTGACGCCTTCAGCGATGGAGAGCACCAGCACCGTGCCGGCCGGGTGGGGCACGTTTTCCGTCAGCGGGTTCACGGCGGGACGCACGACCTGTGAGGCCACGTTGGCGATGAGCATATTGAGACGGGCAACGTCGGCTCCGGATAGGCCCCGCACCGAACCGTCGTCGTTCACCCCAATGAAGATGCGACCACCAGCGGTGTTGCTGAAGGCAACGATCTCTGCCGCCAAGGCGTCGGCATTGTTCATGTCCGTCTTGAACTGCTGCCGACTGTCCTCGCCCCGGCTGAGCAGGTCGATCAGCTCTGTGGTTTCCATAGGTTGTAGACCTCTTTGCGACGGTTGAAGGCTTCCTGGCCTCCTTCCATGATGTTGATGATGGCGTCCTGCACCGGGCGGGCGTCGATGCTGCCGCTTCGCGTGGCGACCTTCTCGTCCTGGTATTGGCAGGCGTGCACCTGTTCCGCGTCACCCAGCACTGGGAAGTTGGCGTTATGGGTGGCGAAGATGAATTGGGCGTAAGGCTTCATTTCCCGTAGCAGCTTGATCACATCGTCGTAGATGGTCTGGTTGTCTAGATCATCTTCCGGTTGGTCGATGATGATCACGTCGTTCTGGCGTTGGCTGAGCACGTACAGCAACAGCGCCGAAGCGCGCTGCCCCAGAGAGTGGTGCTTCAACTCTTTGCCGCGATAGCGGATGACGAAGCGGTTGGGCACCTGCCAGGTGACGAACTCGATCAGGTTCTGCATGAAGGTCTTTTCGAAGACCTCGGGGGTGCTGCCGGCCTTTGACAAGGCTCCCGGCAGGGCACGCAGGAGGCCGCCGAAATCGGCATAGTCCTCCATCACAGCGCGCAGCGTGGTTTCGCGGATGTTGCTGCCCTTGAAGAGCTGCTGCATGAAGCTGATGGCGGCTTCCTTGTCGCCCTTGAAGTCCGCTTCGATCTGCAGGGCGGTGTGGCCAGCGTTCACGCGGTCAAGCTCTACCTTGATGGTGTTGAACTCGCGCAACCATAGTTCATTGAGTTTGTCGATCTCGGCAAACAGCGCGTCGCGGATACTGGTCTGCTGTGATTCCTGCTTGGCCAGCGCCTCCAGCATTTGCTCCGCCTTGGTTTTGCGCTGCTGCTGAGCCAGGAAGTCGTCCGGCTGAATGGCTGTCATGCCGGTTTGCTTGAGTTCCTGGGCTAATTGGCGCTCAACTTGTGCGAACTCCTCCTGAAGGTTCTTGCTTGCACCTTCAAACTCGCTCTGCTTGGTCTTGAGGCGCCCCGCAATGGCTCGCGCGTCTTGCTCGATCTGCTTGAGCTGATCGACCTTTGCCACGAGGTTGGAGAACTCGACGTAGTAGGCCGCGAAGAAATCCGGGTTCTGCTTGGACACGTAGCTCGTTGCGTTCCGCAACTCGTCCTCATGCTCGGCAATCAACTGCCCTAAGGCGAGGAGGAAGCTGTCTGCCCGCTCCTTCATGCGTGCTAGCGCAGTAGCGTCCTGCTGGAAGCCGAGGCGCTTTTGGAGCTTGTCGGCGACGCCGTGCTCTGCGAACTTGGTCAGACGGAAGTTGGCATCATTTAGTTGGGTCTCGAAGTCGCGCCTGAGTTCGGCCGTGTTGCTGAGCTTGAGCCAGCGCTGAGCAGCGTCACGCACGCGCTGGCGTTGAACCTCTATTTCGTCACGCAGCACCCGCAACTTCTCGCCAACCAGCTTTTCTACCAAATCAGTCTCGAAGCCTTCACCGGTGCTGGAGAGGTCCTTCTGACCAAAATAGATCGGGCGACGCAGTACGGTCTCTCGGATAGACACGCCAGGCTGCAACTTGCCGCCCAAGTAGACGTTCGGCGCCTCGCGGAAGATACGGGAGATGGTGAATTCCTGCCCATACACATCGCAGGCCGTCAACGTCACCTTGCCGCCACTGCCGAGGGTATGGCGGATCAACTCATCCTTGTACTTGGTGTCCTGCGCCTTCTCGCCGCGTGGAATGTCGAGGGCGTAGCGTACTGCCTCCAGGATGGATGATTTGCCGCTGCCCCGGATGCCGATCAACGTGTTGAGTTCGGAAGAGAAATGCAGCACCTGCCCGTCGAGGATGCCGCCGTCGAAGCGGATGCTGCGGATGTGCGACGCTTGATGTTTGGGCGGCTCCATGGCTACCCGCCCAGCGGGATCGCTCAAGGCAAACTTGACCGCCTCGAAGGACAGTTCGCCCAGCTTCAGGTAGCTGGCTTTGCCTCGACCGATTTCATCGACACTCTTGGGGTCGCTGCCTTCCAGTTCGGCGGGGTACCAGCTCTGTAGCCAGCTTTGAACCTTGGTGCGGCAGGGTTTGTCTTTGCCTGCGCCGTCGTGCGTGCGTACCTTCTGAAAAGCCAGCGTTCTGCGCCGGAAGAACTCGTTTTGCCCCAACTCAGTCAGTCGGCCGCCATCCAGCTCCGCCCACAAGCCACTCGGGGCCTCAACATGGGCGAAAACAAGGAAAAAGTCCCGGTGATAGCCTTCCAGCTTCTTGATAGTCTCCAGCAGCGACCAAGAGGTGCGCCCGTTCTCCTGCTCGTACTGCGCGGGCGTTTTGCCTTCGAATGCGCTGGTCAGGAAGGGGTTGATGTAGTTGTGTCCATCGATCCATTCGTCGGAGAACACAACAAGCGTGTGGATGCCATTGGCCCCGTCATTGACCGACAACTCAACGCCTGGCAGCAGCGCAATACCCTTCTTCTGGGCCGTCTTACGCAGTGCTTTGAATTCTTCGAAGTCGAACTTGTTGTGGTTAGTGATGACGCCCAATCGGATGTCCGCTTTCTCCAACGCATCCACATAGTTGCTGTTGTAGAAGTTGTCATCGCCCGTGTATTTGAATTCGCGGTCCGCTCGGGTATGCAGATGAAAGTCAGCGCGGACCCACTGCGCCCCTTCTGCAAAGACCATGGATCGAGCCTCTGACTGCTTCGGTCGCAGACTTTCCATCATGGTTCATCCTTATAGTGAGTCCGCGCGTAGCCCACCAGTCGAGCGGTCTGCGGGTCATAGATAAACTCGGTGATCGATCCATCTCGAATGCGCTGAACCGCCTCGTCGATCACATGAAGTGGCACCAGGAACCATTCCTCAGGCTGCACAGGATGGCCGAAGCGGTCGTTGATGGTGATGTTCAACCGCGCGGGCGCGAACAGCCTGTGGATCAGGCTCTCCATCCGGGTGCGGTTGATGCCTGCGAGCTTGTAGGTCGCCACCACTTCGACCTTAGCCAACAGGTAGGTGGAGTCGTGTTCTGCGTTGGCGATGCGCGACTCCACCTTGCCGCCAGTCACGCCCATCTTGTGAATGATGTCGCGGTGCTGGGCGACATAGGGATGATTTGAAAGGGAGCGCAGCACGTAGATCGTGCCAGATTCGACATCATCGGCCTCAAGCTCACCGCCGAAGGAGAGTTGCCCGCTCTCGGGCGAGGCCAGCCGCCGCGCGGCGGGGTCGTTGTAGAACGCTCGCTGGAGTGAGCGCAGCAGCAGATTGCTCTCGGTGCCGTTGGAGAAGATGAGGCGCAGGCGGCGGTCCACTTCCCCGGCGGTGGTTTTCAACGGCTCGCCGACCTCGGAGACGTAGAGAGTAAGGCCATCGAGAACGAAAAAGTCCCCGACTTCAATCGCACGGCGGCCCGCTTCGATGGGCTGGGACTGGCGCATACCGGTTTTGACTTCCGCTTGCACGCGCTCGAACAAGGGCCGGAAGGTCTCGAAGTCCTCGCACGGCTTGCGATCCGCGATCTCCTCGGCGGCGCGCTTTTCGGCGCTGGTGCGGACATGGCGTAGGACCGTGATGTCGTCCGCGCCGGCAACATCCGCCAGTTCGGCAGCCAGGTCGTCGATGTCGATAGTTTCGTCCGCCGAAGCGGCAACGGTCGGTGCCCCAGCAAGCAAGCCCTGATGGTCCAGCGGATCAAGCAAGGCGCGGCAATCCGGGAGCGCGCGTAGACGGTCGAGCCGCACGGCATAAAGGCGCTCGAATATGTCGCGGTCTTCGCCATGCTGCGGCGCACGCCCGTGCTTCTCGGTGAAGCGTTGGATTTCCTCGAAGCCAGCAATGACACGCTCCTCGCTGGCTGGGCGTCCGCCCTTCGCCTCGGGCGGTGCGAACTCGGCCAGCTCCGCAGCGAGTTCGTCAAGATCGGTGTTACTCATAGCGTCCCTCCGCCTTGAAGCGCATGAAGGCGGCCGCGCCTTCGGCCATGCGTCGCTCCCAAGCATCCTGGGAATCGAGCGCCGGAATGCGGCCGCGCTCCTTCTTGAACTGGACGGCGCGAACGGCCATCTCCTTCGCCTCGTCTGGCGTCAGGCTCGTGCGCTTGGCCGAGATGGCCGCCGCCACCTGCTTCAAGCTGTCCTCGCTCATGGTCTTGGCGAGGATGGCATAGGCTTCCCCGAAGGGGTTGATGCGGTCGATCAGGTCGATATCCAAATCGCGCACGTCCATCGCGAAGCGGCGCACGCCGTCGATCAGGGCGGTGTTGGGCGACCCGTCGCCCTCGCCTTCGGTGACAAGCCGCTTGGCCTGTTGCGTGAGGTTGAGGGCGGCGATGGCGTGCTGGCGCACGGCCTCCTGATCTTCGGCGTCAAGCTCGGGATACTTGTCCTTGATGATCTTGCCCATGCGAACCTGCGTCAGCTCCTCGGGCACCAGCTCCTCATCGAACAGGCCGCGCTCGATGGTGGGTTTGTCCTGCACGAAGGCCGCGATGACTTCGTTCAGGTCTTCCTGACAGATTCGCGCCGCCTCCTTGCTCTTGGGCTCGGCGATGCCCTTGATCTCGATTTGGTACGCCCCTGTCTGCTCATTGACACCGACATTGCAACGGTCAGAGTCGTAACCACCCTCGCCGTAGTTAAAACCCGGCGTCGGGCCGCTGTCGGGGTTCTTGGGCTTGAACTCGAAGCGCGGAGCAAGAACCTGCTCCATCAGCAGGCTTGCCGCGATGGCCTTCAACGTATCGTTGACCGCCTCGGTGACAGCTTCCTCGGCCGCATCCGGCTCGGCGATCAGGTTGGTGAACCTCGCGCGGGTCTTGCCGGGCGCGTCGCGGGTAGCTCGGCCGATGATCTGCACGATCTCGGTCAGGCTGGCGCGGTAGCCCACGGTCAGCGCATGTTCGCACCAAATCCAATCGAAGCCCTCCTTCGCCATGCCCAGCGCGATGATGATGTCAACATGGTCCCGGTTGTTCTTCTGCGCCCGGTCTTTGAGCGCGGCGGACACGCGGTCGCGCTTGGCGGCATCGTCATCGACGAGATCAGCGATCCGCAGCACGCGGCCATCGGGGCGCTTGACACGTTGGAAGCCGGTCGCAGGGTCGATACCTTGCCATTCACCCAGCGCTTCGATGATGTGTTCCACCTCCCGCATCTTGTCCTTCGTGCTTTCACGCGAATTGACGTTGGGGATGTGGATGATGGTCTTCTCGGCGGGATCGAGGACGTTGAGGATGTCATCGACGTAAGGCCCGCTGTAGAAGAAGTAGCCGATGTCGAGTTGCTTGAGGTACTCGTAGCCGTTGAGCTGCTCGTAGTAGGTGTAGGTGACGGTATCGAACTTCGACTCATCCTGCGGTGCGAGCACGGCCTCGGCGTCGCCACGGAAGTAGGAGCCGGTCATGGCGACAATGTGGGTCTTGCCCCGCGCGAAGAACTGCCCGAGGTGCAAGCCGAGCTTGTTGTCCGGGCTAGCTGAAACGTGGTGGAACTCATCGACCGCGATCAGTCGGTCGTCGAACGCCTCCACGCCGTAGGCATCGACCGCGAAGCGGAAGGTCGCATGGGTGCAGACCAGCACCTTGTCGTCGCCTTCGAGGAATGCGCCCAGCGACTTGACCTTGCCGCCGTTGTCGTTGCCTGGTGCGTTGCACAGGTTCCACCTCGGTTCGACCTGCCAGTCTGACCAGAAGCCGTACTTCGACAGCGGCTCGTCGTTGAAGCTGGCACCGATGGACTTCTCCGGCACAACGATGATGGCCTGCTTCAAGCCTTGGTTCTTGAGCTTGTCGAGTGCCACGAACATCAGCGCACGGCTCTTGCCCGATGCGGGCGGCGACTTGATGAGCAGGTACTGCTCGCCCCGCTTTTCGTAGGCCCTCTCCTGCATTGGCCGCATCCCAAGCGCATTGGCCTTGGTCGATGCGCCGTTGCGGGCGTAGGTGACGGAAACGGACGGTACGGACTTGATTTTGTCGCTCATGCGTTGGCTCCCGCCTTGCGCTTCTTGCCCTTGGCCGGTGCAGCCGAAGCGGTCATCTTGGTATAGAGGGCAAACAGCTTTTCCAGCCGCTCGGTGTCGTTCTTGAAGCGCCGACCGATGTAGATGCGCTCCAGCACTTCGTCGTTGCGATCGTGGGCGGCGCGCAGGTCGGCGGGCATGTTCTCAGGGTCATACAGGTCCGCGATGGTCGCGGGGAAGTGATGCTCCCGCGCCAGCAGGATGTCCTCGGCGCAGCGCGTGAGATCGGTCTTCATTTTTTCGGTGAGCGTGGGGACTGGGAAGGTGTTCCAGCCAAGGGTGTTGGAGTAGCGGTAGCGCGTTTCCAGCTTGCCGCAGACGGTGGCGATCCAGACCAGATGCAGGCGGCTGGCGATGACGGCGAGGTTCCAGAGAGGGGCGTCGTAGATGGCGAAAGCGGCATTGGAAACAACTGTACCGGCAGGTTCGAAGCCACAGGGTAAGTATTCTCGCGATTCAGAGGAAACGCTAGGCACGACGATCGTCGAGTGTTTTCCGAAGAACATGCGTTGGAATTGGTGCGGCTTGTCGGCGATGTCCCTCGCTGTCGTTCCTCCAGTCATCCGAAGACCACGTACGGCGGCTATCCGCCGAGCAATTGGTTCGATGCCCTGTGCTTCAGGTAGGTGTTGGTCTTCAATCCACAGACAGTAGCGTTCTAGGCCTCGGATTAACTCAGCGGAACCAAGAATGCGTCGAATAAATCGGTCTTGTTGTGTGCGAGTCAGTTGTAGCGCGTCGCGCTCACTCCGGGAGAGCAGGAGGTGTCCACCATCAATCGGAGTATTTCCGAAAGTCATCTCACTCCGCGTGCTGATTGGCTGACTAGACTTGTCCACGATGACACTTTCGCCGGCTGCAAGATAGGCATTGATATGAACGCATTGGCGCTCAACGACATCTCCCGAGTCGCTTAGTGAGAAAAGGCGCCTCGGACTGCGCGGCTGCATAGAGATGCCGATGATCGCGACAGTCACTCCAGCGTTGTGACTTGCAAGGTTGGCCCATCGAAAAGACGTGTTCGCAAACTCGATTTGACAACCACTGGCAAATATCGCCGGCCACAAGACTGGAACCTGCAAGCCTTGGCAGATCGAGTTGGTGGACACAAAGGCGGCGACAGAGGACGTCTTCACACAGTAATCGACTGCTTTGATGAACCACCCCGCGACATAGTCCAACGACTTCCAGTTCCTGATTCGATTCTCAAAGAGAAGTCGCAGGTCGGCCTTCTGCTCATCCCGTTGATCGCGCGAACCAAGGTATGGCGGGTTGCCACAGATGTACGTCTCGCCGCCCTCGTTCTCGAAGTCGATTTCAGCCTGGTCAAGCGGTGTTTGCAGCAGGTCATCCGAAACCAGCTTCACTCCTGAACCGCCAGCGTCCATCAAGCTCAGCCAATCCAGACGCAATGCATTGCCAAAGGTAATCCAATTCTCATTGCGCAGAGGTAGAAACTCGGCCAGCGCCAGCTTCTGGCCCCGATACAGCACGTCGCACTGATACTCGGTGATGACCAGCGCAAGGCGGGCGATCTCTGCCGGGAAATCGCGCAGCTCGATCCCGCGAAAGTTGGTGAGCGGAATTTCTGATGCACGATCTGGCTCACCGCGCCGCTGATTGATCTCGGCCTCGATGGCGCGCATCTCCTTATAGGCGATGACCAGGAAATTGCCCGAACCGCAGGCCGGGTCGAAGACTCTGATCCTTGCCATGCGCTTGCGCAGGTTGAGCAACATGCGAGGGTTATCGCCTGCCTCTTCCAGCTTCTCCCGCAGGTCGTCGAGGAACAGCGGATTCAGCACCTTCAGGATGTTGGGGACACTGGTGTAGTGCATCCCCAGCTCGCCGCGCTCCTCGTCCTCGGCGACGGCCTGGATCATCGAACCAAAGATGTCAGGGTTGATCTTGGTCCAGTCCAACCCGCCGACGTGCAGCAGGTAGGAGCGGGCGATCTTGCTGAATCGTGGCACTTCGTCGCCGCCAGAGAACAACTGCCCGTTGACGTAGGGGAAGTCTTCGGCCCATCGGGGAATCTTGGCGGCGGCCCGGTCCTCGCGCTTGGTGTTCATGGCACGGAACAACGTGGCGATGACCTCGTGCGTGTTCAACGAGTCCTTGGCGCTCATCTGCGCCACGGTTTCCGTGAAGCGGCCCTTGCCGACAAAGATGTCGGTGTCCTCAGCAAAGAAGCAGAAGATCAGCCGCGCCATGAGCTTGTTCATGTCGTGCCGACGCTCCGCCGAGCCCCATTCTGGGTTGTCCTTCAGCAGTTCGACATACAGACGGTTCAGGCGGCTGGTGGCCCGGATGTCGAAGGCGTTCTCACTGATCTGGCGGACAGTGCTGATGCCCGCCAGCGGTAGGAAGAAGCCGAAATGGTCGGGAAAGTCCTTGAAGGCACAGGCGACGGTCTCGCCGCTGGTCAGGTCTTCGGCCTCGAAGTCCGCCCCGTCCGTGGCGAGGATGAACTTCGCCTTGGCCTTGGCTGTGGCCGGGCTGGCCTTGAGAGCGGCGAGCGTTTGGGTCACCCGCCCTGCGTCGCAGGTCAGGATGTGGATGTTGCTGGTCTGAAGAACACCGCCGAGGTCAGACTTGTTCGACGCCCCCGCGCGCAGGCGCTTGATGGTCGTCGCTTTGTTGCCAAACGCCTCAAGGAAGGCGTAGGGGAACTCTGCGGGGTCAAAGGGCTGCTCCGCAAGGTCGGTGATGGCCTGTTCGATTTCTACGGCGTTCATGGGCGTGCAGCCCCCCCTTGGGGCTTGGTCACCTGGCTGCTGTCGTTCTGCGGGGCGCTCATGTCTTGTCCTGCGTTTTCTCGGCGATCTGCGCGGCAATCCAGCGATCCAACTCGCTGCGACGAAACCGCCAGGTGCCGCCCAGCTTGAATCCCGGCATCTCCCCCTGCTGGGCCAGCCGGTAAACGGTCTTCTTCCCTGCCTTGAGGTAGACCGCCACTTCATCCAGCGTGAGAATTTCGCTATCAGGTTGGTTCATGTCAGGCGGCTCGCTTGGTTTCGCACGGCGAAGTCTTCCAAAGTTTGGCCAAGTTTACCATCTGATCCACCCAAATGAACCCCGAATCTCATGTGCGCAAAGCCATAGATTCGGCCGGCGCCATGCGTTGGCCCTTCGTCATTCCGTGTGGAATTTGACTGCGAGAATCGATCATAGTAGAGCCCGGTGGGGCTTGTGGGCAACTCGGTAGGCCGAGTTGCCCACAAATCCACGGACGGGGCGGTGTTCTTTGTAGCCAAGGAGGATTGCAAGATGGGTGTGGGCATAGAAGCGCTGTGACCTTGCCCCTGGAATCCGTATCCCATAGCTGGGCTCATGCACTGGCTTGCCGGGCTTGGTTGGCCAGCCAATTTTCTTCGAACTGCATCGGGCTGACGTAGGCCAGCGTCGAGTGCAGTCGGTCTCGGTTGTACCAGAGCATCCAAGCGACGGCTTCGTCCATGGCCTGGCGCCGGGTCTTGAATCGCTGCCCGTGCAGCCGCTCCACCTTCAACGACCCGAACGGCGTTTCGCTACAGAGCGTTGTCCCAGCAGTCGCCGCGACGGCTCATCGAGGCAGTGATGCCGTACTCGGTCAGCGCATCGCGGTAGTCCTTGCTGGCGTATTGGCTGCCCCGGTCGCTGTGGAAGATCACCCCGGCGTGCTTGCTCGGATGAGTTTGCCGGCCTGGTGCGCCCTGACCCAGTTGAACAGCGTCTGATCCACCACGCCCAGCGTGCGGGCCGCAGCAGCGATGCTCTGGCCGCCTTCGACCAGCCGCACGGCCTCTTGCTTGAACTCGAGCGTATAGCGCGCCCTCTTCGTCGTCTTAGTCAATTCCGTTCTCCTTGCTTGGATTGAAACACTCAGCAAGGGATACGTTTTCCGGGGACAAGGTCAATCAGCAAAAAGGATGGGCTGCAAACGAGCAACACTCTCAGAGGTACCGTCGAAAAACGGTGCTTGGAGATGCGAAAAGTTGCGGGGCGCTGCGGGGTCAAATCTATTCACTACTCCCACTCGATCGTCGCGGGTGGTTTGCTGCTCACGTCGTAGGTGACGCGGTTGATGCCGCGCACTTCGTTGATGATGCGACCCGAAACGCGCTTGAGCAGCGCGTAGGGCAGTTCGGCCCAGTCGGCGGTCATGAAGTCGCTGGTCTGCACCGCGCGCAGCGCCACCACGTAGTCGTAGGTGCGGCCGTCGCCCATCACGCCCACGCTTTTCACCGGCAAAAACACCACGAAGGCCTGGCTGGTGAGCTCGTACCAGCTCTTGCCGCTGTGCGGCTCGATGGTGGATCGCAGTTCTTCGATGAAGATGGCGTCGGCCCGGCGCAGCAAGTCGACGTACTCGGGCCGCACCTCGCCCAGTATGCGCACCCCCAGCCCCGGACCCGGGAAGGGGTGCCGATAGACCATGGCGGGCGGCAAACCGAGCGCCACGCCGAGCTCGCGCACCTCGTCTTTGAACAAATCGCGCAGCGGCTCGAGCAGCTTGAGACCGAGCTGCTCGGGCAGGCCGCCCACGTTGTGGTGGCTCTTGATGCTCACCGCTTTTTTGTTCTTGGCCCCGCCGGATTCGATCACATCCGGGTAAATCGTCCCTTGGGCCAACCACTTGGCAGCGGTTTTTGAAGCACCACTTGAAGTGAGTTTGGCGGCCTCGGCCTTGAACACCTCGACGAACAATCGGCCGATGATCTTGCGTTTTTGCTCTGGGTCGGTCACGCCGGCGAGCTCGCGCAAAAACAGCTCGCTGGCATCGACGCGCAGCACGCGCACGTGCAGCCGCTCGGCAAACATCTCCATCACCTGATCGCCCTCGTGCAGGCGCAGCAGCCCGTGATCGACGAAGACGCAGGTGAGCTGATCGCCGATGGCGCGCTGGATCAGGGCCGCTGCCACCGAGGAATCGACCCCGCCCGAGAGGCCCAGAATGACGCCTTCGTCGCCCACTTGGGTGCGGATGCGCTGCACCGCTTCTTCGATGTGATCGCGCATCACCCAGTCGGGCCGGGCGGCGCAGATCTCGAGCACGAAGCGCTCCAGCAGGGCGCGGCCCTGCACCGTGTGCGTGACTTCGGGGTGAAACTGCACGCCGTAGAAGCGCCGCGCCTCGTCGGCCATGCCGGCAATCGGGCAGGAATCGGTGCTGGCCATGAGCTTGAAGCCCGGCGGCAGCGCGGTGACTTTGTCGCCGTGGCTCATCCAGACCTTGAGCATGCCGTGCCCTTCGGGGGTGTGGAAGTCGGCGATGTCGCGCAGCAAGGCGCTGTGGCCGCGCGCGCGCACCTCGGCGTAGCCAAATTCGCGCTGCGCCGAACCCTGCACCTGGCCGCCCAACTGCTGCGCCATGGTCTGCATGCCGTAGCAAATCCCCAGCACCGGCAGGCCAAGCTCGAACACCGCCTGCGGCGCCCGGTCTTCGGTTTCATAGACGCTGGCGTGGCTGCCCGAGAGAATGATGCCCTTCAAGCGCCCGCTGGCGGCGTGCTGGCGCAGCCAGTCCTCGCTCACGTCGCAGGGGTGGACTTCGCAATACACATGCGCTTCGCGCACCCGGCGCGCGATCAGTTGCGTGACTTGGGAGCCGAAGTCGAGGATGAGGATGTGGTCGTGGAGCATGGTTGTAAAAAATCTTCAGCGAGGGGGCAGCTTCGCTGCAAAAACGTGCGCGGTCACGATCCGGAACGGGTGCTGCGCCGAGAGCGCATCGTTCAGGATCAGCAAGTCGGCATCGCCGCTCACCAAATATTCCACTTGCGCGCTGTGCGCCAAGTCGAGGAATTTCTGGTCTTGGGGGTCGCGGCACAACGGCAGCGTGGTCGGCGCGGGCAGTAGGTTGGTGTGGGTTTCGATGTAGGGCAAATAGTCGGTCAGCAACTTGTGCTGCTCGGGCGGGCTCAGGCGGAACTTGGGGTAGGCCAGCACACGGGTCAGCTCGGCCACCGTGTCGCGGTTGCAAACAGGGACGAAGCGGCGCAACTGCCATGCATGGCGCAGCAGCGCCATTTTTCCGTGGCTAAAAACCAGGGCAGAGAGCAGCACACTGGTATCGATCACTGCGCGCAGCCGCCGGTCTTGGGGTGCGCTCATGCCGCCTTGGCCTGCCCATCGTCTGGGCTGCGGGCCCAGCGCAGGGCGTCTTCGATGTCTTGCTCGGCTATCCCTAAGGCTTCGAGTTTGAGGCGCACCGCATCGGCGCTGTGCACTTGCACGGGTGTGAGCACGATGCGTCCGCCCTCAGCGGCCACTTCGTAGTACTCGGCCGGCGCCACTTGCGCCAGCACGGCCTTGGGCAGGGTGATCTGGTTTTTGACGGTGATTTTGGCGAGCATGGCACAGCCCTCAAGTAAGGAATCCTTACTTTAGCAGCAAATCAATCGGCCCGGTAATTGGGCGCTTCTTTGGTGATATGCACGTCGTGGACGTGGCTTTCGCGCACGCCGGCGGTGGTGATCTCGACGAATTCGGCTTGGGCGTGCAAGTCGGCGATGCGGGCGCAGCCGCAGTAGCCCATGGCGGCGCGCAAACCGCCGGCCATTTGGAACAGGATGGCGACCACCGAGCCCTTGTAGGGCACGCGGCCTTCGATGCCTTCGGGCACGAGCTTGTCGGCGTTGGGGTTGCCGCTGCCCGATTCTTGGAAGTAGCGGTCGGCGCTGCCCTGCTGCATGGCCCCGATCGAGCCCATGCCGCGGTAGCTCTTGTAGCTGCGGCCTTGGAACAAAATCACTTCGCCCGGCGCTTCTTCGGTGCCGGCGAACACGCCGCCCATCATCACGCTGCTGGCGCCGGCGGCAATGGCTTTGGCCACGTCGCCGCTGTAGCGCACGCCACCGTCGGCAATCAGGGGCACGCCGGTGCCGGCGAGCGCCGTGGCCACGTTGTCGATGGCGGTGATCTGCGGCACCCCGACGCCAGCGACGATGCGCGTGGTGCAGATCGAGCCTGGCCCGATCCCCACCTTGACACCATCGGCCCCGGCTTCCACCAGCGCGCGCGCCGCCGCCCCGGTGGCGATGTTGCCGCCTATGACCTGCACCTGCGGATAGTTTTGCTTGACCCAGCGCACCCGCTCCAGCACGCCGCGGCTGTGGCCGTGTGCGGTGTCAACCACGATCACATCGACGCCGGCGCGCACCAGCAGCTCGACGCGCTCCTCGGTGCCCGCGCCCACGCCCACGGCGGCGCCGACGCGCAAATGCCCGGCGGCGTCGCGCGCGGCGTTGGGGAAGTTGAGCTGTTTGCGGATGTCTTTGACCGTGATCAGGCCCTTGAGCTCGAAGGCCTCGTTGACCACCAGCAGGCGCTCGAGCTTGTGCTTGTTGAGCAGCGCCTTGGCTTCTTCGGGCGTGGTGCCGTCGGGCACGGTGATGAGGCGCTCGCGCGGCGTCATGATCTCGCGCACCGGCAGTTCGGTGCGGGTCTCGAAGCGCAGATCGCGCCCGGTGACGATGCCCACCACCTTGCCGCCGTCGAGCACCGGAAAGCCCGAAATGCCGAGCTCTTCGGACAGTTGCAGCACATGATAGACCGTGGTCTCGGGCGTGATGACTACCGGGTCGCGCAGCACGCCGGACTCGTAGCGCTTGACCTTGGCCACATGGGCGGCCTGGTTTTGCGGCGTCAGGTTTTTGTGTACGATGCCGATGCCGCCTTCTTGCGCCAGCGCAATCGCCAGCCGGGCTTCGGTGACGGTGTCCATGGCGGCCGAAACCAGCGGCAAGTTGAGGGTGATATCGCGCGTCAGGCGCGTGGCCAGCGAGGTGTCCTTGGGCAGGATATCCGAGTAGGCCGGCACCAGCAACACATCGTCGAAAGTGAGCGCTTTTCCGAGCAGGCGCATAGTAAAACTCCAAAAGCGCTATTGTAGGCGGGCAGGCGAACGGTTATATTTCGCATCCACTATGCACAAGTTTTTCTTTGCTTCGGCCCTGATCCTGCTGCTGTCCAGCGCCGCACAGGCCGGCCCCACTTGGGTCTGGCTCGATGAGAACGGCCGCCGTGTGGCCAGCGACATGCCGCCACCCGCCACAGTGCCCGATCAGCGCATTTTGCGCCGGCCCGTTGCCTCGGTTTCAACCGCAGCGCCCACCGCCGCTCCTGCCGCCCCAGCAGCAACGGCCACCCCGGCCCGCCCTGCCCCTGTGGGCGGCACGGCAGCGGGCCGCCTGACCGACGAGCAACTGCGCCAGCAGGTCGAGCAACGCAACACCCAAATTCGGGCCGACAACTGCCAGCGCGCCCGCACCTCGCTCGAAAGCTTGCAAGCCGGGGCCAGCCAGCCCCTGTACATGGTGAATGAACAGGGTCAGCGTGTAACGTTGGATGAGGCCATGAAGCGCGCCGAAACCGTGCGCCTGCGCCAGATTGTGCGCGACAACTGCAATCCTTTGCCCTTGCCTGCGGCCGCCAATCAGGCCGGGGCCGCTGCCGCTGCACCTGCGGGCGCGCCAGCAAGCAGCCCGACTCTGACTCGGCCCTGAGGCCCCCCCCGCGCCAAGCCCCCCTCCGCCCCCCGCCTGTGCGGGCCTCGGCCTGGCAGCCTGTCGGACTTGGGGCGTCGAAAGCGAAAATCGGCCCCAGCGAGTACAGTTTGCGCCGGATTCGCCGCCCCATAGCCCGGCTATGGGGCCAGAAGACGGTGCAAAATGGGCCGCTGCGGTCGATTTGCAGCCGACGATTCCCAAGTCCGACAGGCTGCTAGCCTCGAATTCAGGTCGGATCGGGTTTGGCGAGCGGTTTTTTGCCTCGCTGCCGATAGCGTTCGCGCCGCGCCACTTTCGGGTCCACGCGCAAGGGGCGGTAGATTTCGATGCGGTCGCCGTCGTGCAGAACGGTTGTGGCGGTAGCTGCGCGGCCCCAAAGGCCAAATTCACCTGCGGCCACGGGAGCAAAGGGCCAAGCGCCATCTTGGATGCCGTTGCAGCCATTGGCACCTTGCGCGTGTGAGGCACCCCATTGCAACCGAGCCCGCTCCAGCGCCTGCGCCAGCGTGCTGCCTGCGGGCAACTCGAGCGCAATCTCCCGCACCTGGCGCGCCGCGCTCGAATAGACCAGTGTGAGTTTCAGCGTCATGAGCAAGCTCAGCTCAAGCCCCATAGACTTGATCAGCCCGTTTGACAAAGGCGTCAACCAAGTTGGCGGCAATCTTGTCAAACAACGGGCCCACCAAGGCCGACAGGGTGCTGCTGGCAAAGCCGTATTGGAGCGTGAAATCGATGCGACAGGCGCGCTGGCTGCCGTCGCCCACCGGCTTGAAATCCCATGTGCCATCGAGGTGCGAAAACGGGCCATCGACCAAGTCGAGGTGAATGCGCCGATCCTCGACGTGGGTGTTGCGGGTGGTGAAGCTTTTTTTGAGGCCACCGATCGACATCCCGATCGCGGCCACCATCCCGTCCGGGGTTTGCTCCAACACCTGGCCCGACTGGCACCAAGGCAGAAATTCGGGGTAACGCGGCACGTCGCTGACCAGCGCGAACATTTCGTGCGCGCTGTGCCAGATCAAAACCGACTTGTGAACGCTTTTCATACAATGCAAGGCCGTGCCCCGATTGTAGAGGTCTTGGCCGCCCCCGCTTCCCCCTGCCCCATGTCCACCCCAAGCAAAAAAACCGCCCCAAGCGATGCCCGCATTGCCGAAAACAAAAAAGCCGCCTTCAACTACTACGTCGAAGAGCGCCACGAGTGCGGCCTGGTGCTGCAAGGCTGGGAGGTGAAGGCGCTGCGCGCCGGCAAGGCGCAGCTCACCGAAGGCTACGTGGTCATCCGCGACGGCGAGTTGTACCTGATCGGCTGCCTCATCAGCCCGCTGCGCAGCACCAGCAGCCATTTGCCGGCGGACAGCGCGCGCACGCGCAAGCTCTTGATGCACAAGGCCGAAATCCAGCGCCTGATCGGCAAGGTCGAGCAAAAAGGCTACACCCTGGTGCCGCTGAATCTGCACTGGAAAAACGGGCGCGTGAAATGCGAAATCGCGCTGGCCAAGGGCAAGGCCGAGCACGACAAGCGCGACACGCTCAAAGAGCGCGAGGGCAAGCGCGAAGTGGAACGCGCCATGAAGCAGCGCCAGCGCTGAAGCCGCCCGCGCCCAAGCAAACCTTGGACAAAACGGCCGCAGCGCCTCCCAAAATCAGGCGAAATTGGCTTGGGCAAAGCGCCAGTTGACCAGTTTGTCGAGGAAGGTCTCGACAAACTTCTGGCGCAGGTTGCGGTAGTCGATGTAGTAGGCGTGCTCCCACACATCCACCGTCAGCAGCGCGGTGTCGGCCGTGGTCAAGGGGGTGCCCGCAGCGCCGGTGTTGACGATATCGACCGAGCCGTCGGGCTTTTTCACCAGCCAGGTCCAGCCGGAGCCGAAGTTGCCCACCGCGCTTTTAACAAAGGCTTCGCGGAACGCGCCATAGCTGCCCCACTTGGCCACGATGGCTGCGGCCAGCGCGCCGTTGGGCTCACCGCCGCCGCCGGGGCACATGCAGTTCCAGAAAAAAGTGTGGTTCCAGATCTGGGCCGCGTTGTTGTAGATGCCGCCGCTGGATTTCTTGATGATTTCTTCCAGCGAAAGGGCCTCGAACTCGGTGCCTTTTTGGAGGTTGTTGAGGTTGACGACGTAGGCGTTGTGGTGCTTGCCGTGGTGAAACTCGAGCGTTTCCTGGGAGTAATGCGGCTGCAGGGCATCGAGGGCATAGGGCAGCGGGGGCAGGGTGTGTTGCATGGGCAAATGGCTCCGGTAAGGGGGGGGGGAAGTTGCGCGTGCCGCAGCGTGCGCCAAGGCGCTTGCTGCGGCCACCTGCGCATTGTAGGCAGAGGCGCTACTTCCCTGTGGCGGTGACGGTCAAATCCAGCTGCCCGTCGGCCAGCCGGGCGCGCAGCGCCTGCCCCGGCTCGACCCCGTGGCAGCGCAGCACCGGCTGGCCGCTGGCGTCGCTGAGCAGGGCGTAGCCGCGCAGCAACACGCTGTGCGGGTCGAGCGCCTGCAGCCGCGCCGCCTGGTGGTCGAGCCGCAACTGGCGCCGCTCCAGCTCGCGCGCCGCAGCAGCCGACCAGTCTTGCTGCCAGCGCTGCAACTGCGTGCGCTGCTGCACTAGGTGGCGCGCCACGCCTTGCTGCAAGCGCTGCGCGCGTCGTTCTATTTGCAACAACTGGGCTTCGCGCTCGGGGGCGCAGAGCTCGGCGGCGGCGGTGGGAGTGGGGGCGCGCAGGTCGGCGGCAAAATCGGCCAGCGTAAAGTCGGTCTCGTGGCCGACGCCGCAGATCAGCGGCATGGGCATCTGGGCGATCTGGCGCACCAGCGCCGGGTCGTTGAAGGCCCACAAATCTTCCAGCGATCCGCCCCCGCGCACCAGCAGCAGCACCTCGCAGCCACAGCCGGCTTCAAACTGCGCCGCTGCGGCCTGCAGCGCCTGGCACAAGGCCGCTGGAGCGCCCTCCCCTTGTACCCGGGCTGGGTAGAGCCGCACCGGCAGATGCGGCACGCGCCGACTCAGAGTGGTGCTCACGTCGCGCAAGGCGGCAGCGTCGAGCGAAGTCACGACGCCGATGCGCGTGGGCCAGGCCGGCAGCGGGCGCTTGCGCGCCGGGTCGAACCAGCCTTCGGCCTGCAACTGCGCTTTGAGGCGCATGAACTGCTCGAACAGGTCGCCCTGGCCGGCGATGCGGGCCGCCTCGACGATCAACTGCAACTCGCCACGCGCGCCGTAAATGTCGATCCGCCCCTGCAACTCGACCTGCACTCCGTCGCGCCAGTCGAGCGCTGCGGCCGCGGCCGCACGCCGAAACAGCGCACAGCGCAGTTGGCCGCGCTCGTCCTTGAGCGTGAAATAGCTGTGCCCACTGGCGGCACGCACAAAACCCGAGACCTCGCCCTTGACGCGCACCGGGTTGAACTGCGCCTGCAAGGCCTGCGACAGCGCCGCCAAGAGCTCCCCCACCGCCCACAGCGGCGAGGCTGCACCCCCCTCAAAGCGCCCTTGAGCGGCAGACATACCACCGCGGGGATGGAAGCTATCCACAAGCACGCCCAGCCTGACCAAAAACGACAGAACCCTTAGAACACTTTTGATTCATTTTTCAACCTTTTGTTTTGAAAAGATTTTTTAATTAATTCGGCAGACTTGAAAAAAATACCAGAATCACAAGGCTGGGCAAACCTCCAAGCTTCCATGGAATTACCCACAAACTTATCCACAGGCCAGCAAGGAGTTACACATCGTTTTGCTGAGTGATAATCAAGGCCGTCGCAAGCACCGCGCCGCGGCTGCAAGGAGACCCGCATTGTTTTCGATCATACAAGCCGCTGGCTGGCCCATTTGGCCGCTCATTGCCTGCTCGATAGTGGGTTTGGCCTTGATCATCGAGCGTTTTTTGAGCCTGCGCGCCGTGCGCGTGGCACCGCCCCTGTTGCTCGACGAAGCCATTTCGGTCTCGCGCCAAGCCGTGCCCACGGCCCAGGTGGTGCAGCAACTGGCCGGCAACTCGGTGCTGGGCGAGCTGCTGGCTGCGGGCTTGCGCCAATTGCAACAAAAACCGTCGAGCACCGAAGCCGAGCTGCGCGCCAGCCTTGAAGCCGCCGGGCGTTTTGCGGCGGCCAAGCTGGAAAAATACCTCGGAGCGCTGGCCACCATCGCCTCGATTGCACCGCTGCTGGGCCTGCTGGGCACGGTGGTGGGCATGATCGAGATTTTTGCCTCCCAAGCTGGTCCGGGCGGCCTCACGCCGGGCGGCGGCAACCCGGAGCAACTCGCGCACGGCATTTCGATCGCGCTCTACAACACCGCTTTTGGCCTGATCATCGCCATTCCGGCCTTGATGTTCTGGCGCTATTTTCGCGCCCGCAACGAGGCTTGGCTGCTGCAGATGGAGGTGGCGGCCGAGCGCTTCGCCCAGCACCTGCTGACGCTGCGCCGCCCCTGAAGGCCAGGAGCCAAACATGGCCATCCGCTTTAGCCGCCGCGATCGGGAAGAGCCCGAAATCAACCTGATCCCGTTCATCGACGTGTTGCTGGTGGTGCTGATCTTCCTCATGCTCACCGCCACCTTCAGCCGCTACACCCAGTTGCAGGTGCGCCTGCCCGAGGCCGACGCCGACGCCGCGCAGGCGCAGGCACGCGAGATCGTGGTCGAGGTCGGGCACGATGGCCGCTATGCCGTGTCTGGGCAAATGCTGGCCGCATCCGGTGTGCAGGCACTGACACTGGCGCTGCAACAGGCCGCTCAGGGTCAAACCGAGCCCACGCTGGTGATCAACGCCGATGCGGCTGCCACCCACCAATCGGTCATCAATGTGATGGAAGCCGCACGCAATGCGGGCATCCAGCGCATCACTTTTGCCACCCAGCAGCCGCGTGGGCGCTGAGCGCGAGGGCCATGTGGCGGCTTGCGTGCGGGCCTCCTCCACCCCCTCATCCACACCATCCTCCCCCCCCTCCGCTTGGGTGCAGACGCTGCAACGCGCCTGGCTCGGTCGCGGCCCGCTGGCCTGCCTGCTGTGGCCGCTTTCCCTGCTGTATCGGGCTGCGTGGGCGCTGCGCGCAGCGCTGTACCGCAGCGGCCTCAAAGGCACAACCCGGCTGCCGGTGCCGGTGCTGGTGGTGGGCAATGTGGTGGTGGGCGGGAGCGGCAAAACCCCCACGCTGATCGGGCTGGTGCAGCACCTGCTGGCCCAAGGCTGGCGCCCGGGTGTGCTCTCGCGCGGCCATGGCCGGCGCAGCACCGCATGCCTGCCGGTGCTGCCAAACAGCCGCGCCGAGCAGGTGGGCGACGAACCGCTGCTCATTGCCCAACGCACCGGGGTGCCGGTGTACGTGGGGCGCGAGCGCGCCGCCGCCGGGCAGGCGCTGCTGGCGGCTCACCCCGAAGTCAACCTGCTGCTGTGCGACGACGGGATGCAGCACTGGGCACTGGCGCGCGACCTCACCGTGCTGGTGTTCGATGCGCGCGGCCGCGGCAATGGCTGGCTGCTGCCGGCCGGGATGCTGCGCCAACCGTGGCCGGCACCGGTCTGGGGCGGTGGGCCGCTGATCGTGCTGCAAACCGGGCTGCCTGCCGGCTCCCATCCCGATCCGGCGCTGGCCGCCGGAGCCCCGGCTTTTGCCGCTACGCGCCGTTTGGCCGAACAGGCTTATGACGCCGACGGCCAGCGGGTGGCGCTGCAGCGCTGGGCGCCGCCGACGCCCGTACCCGCACCCGCCAGCGGCGACCCGGGGGCGGCTGGGGCTTCTGTACCAGCGCCAGCGCCAGCGCCAGCGCCAATGCCAGGGCTTGGCGCCGCGCGCTGCGCCGCGCTGGCAGGCATTGCCCAGCCTGAGGCCTTCTTTACCCTGTTGCGCCAGCGCGGCCTGGTGCTGCAACACACGCTGGCGCTGCCCGACCACGCCGACGCCAGCACCTTGCTGCAGGCACTCGCGCCCTACCCGAGCGATTGGGACTGGCTGTGCACCGAAAAAGACGCCGTCAAGCTGTTTGCTGCGCTGCGCCTGGGCAGTACCCCACCGCACCGTGTCTGGGCCGTGGCACTGGAGCAGGAACCCGCCAGCGGTTTTTATAGCGCAGTTGCACAAGCCCTTGGCCGCACCGAGGTCTGAGCCAAGCACTGGAAGACAGAAAGCGCCATGGTGGCCATTGAGCCCGTCCGCAACCTAGGCCGAACCCCTAAAATCCGCGCATGAGTTCCCGCCCTGCCCCACCCACCCCGCCCAGCACCCAGCCAATCGAGGCTGCCTCCCAAACCGAAGCCAAGCCCAGCCACTTTTTGCGCCAGATCATCGAGCACGACCTGCAAGCCGGCACCTACGCCAGCCGGCGCTGGGGCGGCAGCCCTGGCGATGCGGCGCACCACGCCGCCGGTGTGCCCGACCCAGCGCGCATCCGCACCCGCTTCCCGCCCGAGCCCAACGGCTACCTGCACATTGGGCACGCCAAAAGCATCTGCCTCAACTTCGGGCTGGCGCGCGACTACGGCGGTGTCTGCCACCTGCGCTTCGACGACACCAACCCCGAAAAAGAGGAGCAGGAATACGTCGATGCCATCGACGCGGCGGTGCGCTGGCTCGGCTTTGACTGGCAATCCCACTGCGCCGGTCGCATCGAAGAACACCGCTACTTTGCCAGCGACTACTTCGACTTCATGTACCGCGCCGCCGAATACCTGGTGCAGGCTGGGCACGCCTACGTGGACGAGCAAAGCGCAGAGGCCATGCGCGCCCACCGCGGCGACTTCAACCGCCCCGGCACCAACAGCCCCTACCGCAGCCGCAGCCCGGCCGACAACCTCGAGCGCCTGCGCCAGATGCG